>Ga0302320_10022540_pt1 | contig 12429 bp, 12 predicted proteins | sample Bog_T0_3_FD_202130 | JGI IMG/M metagenome (GOLD analysis project Ga0302320, IMG submission 202130) | Peat permafrost microbial communities from Stordalen Mire near Abisko, Sweden - Bog_T0_3 | ecosystem: Environmental > Terrestrial > Soil > Wetlands > Peat | place: Sweden: Abisko, Stordalen Mire...
GAGGAAGCCGGCGGCGAACATGTCCCCGGCGCCGGTGGTGTCGACGAGCTTGGCGATCGGGAACGCGGGCGCTTCCGTCCGTTTCTCGCCCTCGACGACGATCGAGCCCTTGGCCGAGCGCGTCACCACCCCGAGCACGCCCTCCTTGGCCAGCGCATCCAGAGCTTCGGTCAGATGCGGGGTCTCGTAGAGCGACAGCGCCTCGTCGGTGTTGGCGAACACGGTATCGACTATCCCTGAGCGCATCAGATCGATGAACTCGCCGCGAAACCGGTCGACGCAGAACGAATCCGACAGCGTCAGCGCCACCCGCGCGCCATTGGCGCGGGCGATGCGGCCGGCTTTGCGAAAGGCTTCCTTGGCTTCCGGGCGATCCCACATATAGCCTTCGAGGTAGACGAAACGCGCGGAGCGCACGAGCGCCTCGTCGACGTCGTCGGGCGACAAATGCGAACTGGCGCCCAGGAAGGTGTTCATCGTGCGCTCGCCGTCGGGGGTTACGAACACCAGACAGCGCCCGGTAGCCGGCCCGTGCTCGGCGGCAAGGGTGTCGAAGTCCACGCCCTGGGCGCGGATGTCGGCGCGGAACGCGGCGCCGAATTCGTCGTGTTTGACCTTGCCGATATAGGCGCTCTTCACGCCGAACGAGCCGACGCCGACGATGGTGTTGGCCGCCGAGCCTCCGCTCATGACAGTCGCGTTTTTGGCGAGCGGCGACAATTCCTCGGCGCGGTCTTCGTCGATCAGCGTCATCGCGCCCTTGGCCATGTCGTGCGCGTTGAGAAACGCGTCGTCGGCGTGGGCGATGATGTCGACGAGTGAATTGCCGAGCCCGAGGACGTCCAAAGCTTCGCGCATGAAATAACCCCTTCTGTTCGGGCGCTGCTTTGGCGCCCGACGCGCCCAGCGTCAATCGTCGAAGCGAGAACCGCAACGCCTGCGGATGCGCACATATAGCGCCCCCGAGCCGCCATGCGCGGGGCCCGCTTCTTCGAAGCCTAGCACGATGGAGCGCATGTCCGGCTCGCGCAGCCAATGTGGCGCGAGGCGGCGCAGCACGCCGGGTTCATCGCTCCAGGAGTGCGAGGCGTCCGCCGCCTTGCCCTTGCCGGTGACGACGAGCACCAGTTTCGCGCCGTGCGCCTGAGCGCGGCCCAAAAATCCGCGCAGCGCGTGATGGGCGGCGGCCTGATTGAGCCCGTGCAGATCGAGCGCGTCGTCGATGGCGCTGCGCCCGCGCCGCAATTCGCGCTTGAGCCGGCGCTCCAGCGGCGCCAGCGGCAGCGGCGCCGGCTTTACCGGGCGCGACGGCGGCGGAACTGCGAGGGGCTTGACGGCTGGGGCGGGCTTGGCTTGCGGTTCGGGCTTGGGCTGCGCCGGCGTCGGCAGTTTGGCGCCGCGCCGACGCGCGACGCTGCGAGCGACGCTTGCCCAAAGTTCGATCTCTTCGTCGGTGAGCCGGCGCAGCGCGCGCCGGCGCGGACGCTCTTCGTCGCTCATCGCAGGGTCTCCCGAGGCTGCAGCGCCTGGACCGCGCCCGTGTGGCGAATGCCGCCTGCGCGCACGCCCGCCTCGTCGCCGGTTCCGAAGAAAATATCGAAACGGCCTTGCCCGACGATCGCCGTGCCGGTGTCCTGGCCGACCAGCAGACGCCGGAACGGTTCGGGGCTCTCGCGCCGCCAGGGCAATTCGGCCTCGACCCAGAACGGCAGGCCGTAGGGCCACAAGGCGCGGTCGACGGCGAGCGAGCGCAGGGGCGTCAGCGACGCGCCGGCGCCGCCGATGGGGCCGCTTGCGGGATCGAGGCTCTGTTCCGCGCGGAAGAAAATATAGGAGCGGTTGAGCCGCATCACCTCGCGCCCGCGCTCGCCCAGCTTCAACCCCTGCGCCCGCAACCACGCCTTGAGCCGGGAAAGCGACATTTTCTCGGGCGCGATCTCGCCAGTCTCGACGAGATGGCGGCCGATCGACGTGTAGGGCTTGCCATTGCGACCGTCATAGACGAGCCGGATCTGGCGCCCCTCGGGAAGGTTGACGCGCGCGGAGCCCTGCACATGGATCATGAACACTTCGACCGCATCGGCGAGCCAAACGAGCGGGTTGGCGCAGGCGTCTTCGATCGCGGCGCGGTCGGGATACGAGTCCGTCCCGAGGTCGACGGGCCGCGCCAGGATCGGCGCCGCAAATTCCGCCGTCGGCGTCAGCGAACCCGCGACTTCCGGCTCGTAATAGCCGGTGAAGAACACGGGCGATTCGATCCGCCGCCATTCGAAGTGGTCGGCGAAGAACTTTCCGGCGTCGGCCGGGTCGCGCTCAAGCGAAATCTCGGCGATTCGGCACAGCGACCGGGGCGGCGCGAGCGCAGCGCGCAATGCCGGCGCGTCCTCGACGAGCCGACGCGCGGTCGCCTGAAAGACGCGGAGCGCCTCGGCGAAATCGTCGTCGGGCGCGTCCATCGCAAGCCTCTAGTGAACCGTTTCCGTCGCCGCGAGCAGCCAGTTGGGATCGCGCGCGCCGAGCGGACGCGAGAACATCCAGATATCCACGTGATCGCCGACATCGGTCGCCGAACCCTCGATCACCTGTCCCTCGGCGTTCGCCGTCGAGGAAATGAGCTTGGAGGCGAATCGAACCGAGACATTGGCGTTGCGGCCGACCACCCGCGCTTCGACATATTCGGCCTTGTCGATCGAGACCAGCGTCGTCGCCATCGTCTGTCCGGCGGCGCGGCGCGCCTCGATGGCGCCGACGAAACTCGAATTGACGTCGGGGGCTAGCAGACGGCGCAGCGTCGGCAGATCGCCGGCGGCGAAGGCGGCGATGATCATCTCATAGGCGGCGCGCGCTCCGGCGAGAAACGCCGTCGCATCGAACTGCGGCTCGCCCATGGCGACCGCGTCGAACCCCTGGGCGAGCGGCGTTCCCGCCTCGGCATAGGGACGCCAACGGTCCGGCGACGGCGCGGCGGCCTCCTGCGCGGGCGCGCGCTTGGCCAGGGCCAGCGAGATGACGTTGTCGGCCGACGGCGCGTCGGGCGCCGGCGGCGGCTCGGCGGGCCGACGCTCGTTGCCGGTCCGCGTGCCCAGCACCGAACGCAGCTTGTAGATGACGAAGATGGCGACGATCGCGAAGACGACCGTCGTGACGTCGAGGTTTTCCATTCCAGTCTCCCGGGCCGCTCGGGCCCGCAAATCCCGATTCTCGCACAAAACTATTCGTTCTAGTTAGGCGTTCGCGCCGTTCTTGGCTAGAAGGCGAGGCAGCGGAGATTTCCTCCCCCCTCGTCGGCGACTAGGTATGCAAACATCACGACGGCGCCACCTGCGACCTCGTCCTGAGCTTGTCGAAGGACGCTCCCGCGAGGACTAAGGCGCGCGCCAGAGGCCGTCGCAGCCGCGAACGTCGAGGCATTCCGGCTGCTTGCACGACCTGCGGTTTCTCCTGGAGCGTCCTTCGACAAGCTCAGGACCAGGGCGCGGGTTGCACAACGGTCCTCCAAAAGACGTGTGCGTGCCATAGTCGTCGTGGGCATTGAATTGAGAGGCTCGAATCGACTTGCGCGCGAAAACCTTCTCTCACATCGGCGTCGTCGGCGCGGGCGCCTGGGGCGTGGCGCTCGCCCAGAGCGCGGCGAGCGGGGGACGGCGGGTGACGCTGTGGGGGCGCGACGAAGACGCGATGCGCGTATGGCGCGAGACGCGCCAGGGCGCACGGCTGCGGGGCGTGCGGCTGCATGACGCGATCACCCCGACCCACGAACTCGCCGATCTGCGCGATTGCGACGCGATCCTGCTGGTGACGCCGGCGCAGACGACGCGGCAGGTCGCGCTTGCGCTGGCCGAGACGCTGCAAACCGCGAGGCCGCTGGTCAATTGCGCCAAAGGCATCGAGGTCGAGACCGACTTGTTCCTGAGCGACGTGCTCGCCGAAGTCGCGCCGGGCTGGCCGCGCGCAACCCTCTCCGGCCCGAGTTTCGCTGTCGACGTCGCCGCGGGATTGCCGACCGCAGTGACGCTCGCCGCCGAGACGGAAGATCTGGCGGTCGCCCTGGCGAACGCTTTGAAAGCCCCGAACCTCAGGCTCTATCATTCCACCGACCTGCGCGGCGTCGAGCTCGGCGGCGCGGCCAAGAACGTGCTCGCCATCGGCTGCGGCGTCGGCGCGGGGTTGAAGCTGGGCGCCAGCGCCAGCGCCGCCCTGATCGCGCGCGGCTTTGCCGAACTCTCCCGCTTCGGCCAAGCGTTTGGCGCCCGTCCCGCGACCTTGATGGGGCTTTCGGGCCTCGGCGATCTCGTGCTCACCTGCTCGTCCGAACAGTCGCGCAATTTCTCGTTCGGGCTGGCGCTGGGGCGCGGCAGGACGGTCGCCGAGGCGAGCGCCGGCAAACTCGCCGAAGGCGCGACGACGGCGAAGGCGCTGACCGATCTGGCGCGGCGCAAATCGGTGGAAATGCCGATCGCCGAGACGGTGCAAGCGCTGCTCGACGGCCGCATCGGGGCGCGCGAGGCGGTGGGCGCGCTGCTGGCGCGACCACAGCGGGGCGAGGCATAGCTGCGAACCGCGGCGGCGGTCACAGGCCGTGCGCGCCCTCGCCAGTAAGCCGACGCAATCTCGCAGCCTGGGCCAACTCCGTCATCGCCCGTTGCAAGGCGTTGCGGATTTCCGCGACAGCGACGAATCCGTCGTCGCCGATGGCGTCGCGGGGCGTGGGAATATCGACACAGGCGGGCTCGACGATCTCGGCGCCCGCGCGGTTGAGAACGGTGCGCAGGTCCCGATAGGTCTCGGCCGATCCGCCGTGAGCGGAAGGATTGATCCAGCCGACCGGCTTGCCGTAGAGGCCGGCCCCGCCGACGGTCCAGTCCAACATATTTTTGAAGCTGCCCGGCAGCGAGCCCGCATATTCCGGGGTCGAAAGCATCACAGCCTCCGCCGTTCGCAATGTTTCGCGCAGATGCGCAACGGACTCGGGCAACGGCTCGCAATCGTCGTCGGGGTTGAAATGCGGCAGATCCTGCAAACGCCGATAGACGAGCGCTGAGACGTCGCGCGGCGCCAGCCGGGCCGCCGTGGCGATCACCGCGCCATTCACCGAATGCGAGCGAAGGCTTCCGCTGATCAGCACAATCTCGAGACTCTTGGCCTTCGGCATCGTCGCGCCCCGAATCGAAAACCTATATATTGTGTTGATATCTTATCCATACGCTAGATATGGGCAAGTGGAGTTCGCTCGGCGAGGTTGACGAGGGGCCCGCTTTACCCCGCCCGCGTCCTCGCCTAATCCTTAATGGAAACGGAGCCCCCCATGCTGTTCGTCGCCGCCTGCACCGACAAGCCCGATAGCCTGCAACTCCGCCTCGATGCCCGCCCCGCGCATCTGGCGCATCTGAATGGGCTGGGCGGCAAGGTCAGGGCCGCCGGGGCGTTGCTGGCGGCAGACCAGAAGACCATCGTCGGCTCGCTGCTCATTTTCGAGGGCGAGAGCGTGGAGGAAATCCGCGAGTTGGTGGCGCAAGACCCGTTCGCCAAAGTCGGCTTGTTCGACAGCGTCGACGTCAAACCCTGGCGCCAGGCCATCGGCGTTCCGCTCGTTTGAGGGTCCCATGGCGCACTGGCTGTTCAAGAGCGAACCCTCGGTGTTCTCTTTCGGGAGACTGACGGCCGAGGGAAAGCGGGGAACCGAATGGAGCGGCGTGCGCAACCATTCGGCCAAACTCAACATGATGGCGATGAAGAAGGGCGAGCGCGGCTTCTTCTACCATTCCAACGAGGGCAAGGCGATCGTCGGAATCGTCGAGGTCATCAAGACCTATTATCCCGACCCGACGGACGTATCAGGTAAGTTCGGCATGGTCGACATCAAGGCGGTGAAGGCGCTGGCCAAGCCGGTGACGCTGGAGGCCGTCAAGGCCGATCCGAAATTCGCCAGGATGGCGCTGGTGACGCAGTCGCGGCTGTCGGTGCAGCCGGTAACGGACGAGGAATGGGCGTGGGTGGGCGAGATGGGCGGCGTTGCGTCATAGCACTTTGCATGAAGCTCAACCGTAGCGCAGAAAGACAGGATATTTCGAGCTGCAGGCGTATCCGACGAGACGGCTCAGCCGGCCCTGCTCGTCGCCATCGGCGGCGAGGGCGCCGCCACTCCTCAGATACCCTGAGCCTCGGCTATCCTCGACGGCCTACACCGAGCGCATCAGGCCGCCGTCGACGCGCAGGCTCTGCCCGGTGACGTAGCTCGCCTCGTCGCCGACCAGGAAGGCGATAGTCGCCGCAACCTCTTCCGGGCTGCCGTAGCGCCCCATCGGCACGCTCTGGCGCCGCTCTTCGGTCGCCGGCAGGCTCTCGATCCAGCCGGGCAGTACGTTATTCATGCGCACGTTGTCGAGCGCATAGGCGTCGGCGAACAATTTGACGAACGAGTTCAGGCCGGCGCGGAATACGGCGGAGGTCGGGAACATCGCGGCGGGCTCGTAGACCCAGGCGGTGGAAATGTTGACGATGGCGCCGCGCCGCTGCGCTTTCATGATCGGCGCGACCAGCCGGGTCGGCCGGATCGCGCTCAGCAGATAGACGTCCATGCCGGCGAGCCATTGCTCGTCGGTGATATCGAGGATCGGCCCCTTGGGGCCGTGGCCGGCGCTGTTGACGAGCGCGTCGATGCGCCCCCAGCGCTGCATCGCGCCATCGACGAGGCGCTGCAAATCGGCGGGGACGAGGTTGGAGCCGGTGACGCCGAACCCGCCGAGTTCGTTGGCGAGCGCCTCGCCTCTGCCCGACGAGGAGAGGATCGCGACACGATAGCCGTCGGCCGCCAACCGCCGCGCCGCCGCCGCGCCCATTCCGCTGCCCCCCGCCGTGACGAGCGCGACTTTGTCGTTCATGGTTGTGTCCTCTTCCGATCCGGGCCGGGCAACGTGGGACGACGACGCAAGCTCGTCAAGCAGGGGTTTGGGCGCCGCCATGGCAATCGGGTGAACGAAGGGGGCAGGGGATTCCCTCTCCCCGCGAGCGGGGAGAGGGAGCGCTTCCGCCCGAGCCTCCAAAGACGTTCACCCGATTGCCCTGTGGGCGCCCGGGGCCATTGGGTGAAGGGGCCGCAAGGCATGTGCAGGAGGCGGATCCCCTCCCCCCTTTGTGGCGGAGGGAGTCCGCCCGCAGATTCTCATCGTTCGTAAACCGCTCTGGAGGTCCCCACCCCGAGCAAAGGCCGAAATTTGCCGCCGGTCAATGCGGCGCTTGCGCTTGCATGTCAGTTCGCCGAATGTGCGGCGGCCCCTGATTTAGGACTTGCAACATGACGCAGACCCTCGCCGGCAAGACCGCCGTCGTCACCGCCGCCGCCCAAGGCATCGGCCGTGCCTCGGCGCTGGCGCTCGCGCGCGCCGGGGCCAAGGTGTTCGCCACCGACATCGCGCTCGACAAACTCGCCGATCTCAGGGGCGTCGACGGCGTCGAGACGGCGGAGCTCAACGTGCTGTCGCCGCAGGCCATCTCGGCGTTCGCGGCAAAATTCCCGCAAGGCGTGGACATCCTCTTCAACTGCGCGGGAATCGTCCACGCGGGCACGATTCTGGAGTGCAAGGACGAGGAATGGGCGTTCGCGCTCGACCTCAACGTCACCGCGCAATACCGTATGATCCGCGCCTTGTTACCCGCGATGATCGCCCGCGGCGGCGGCGCGATCATCAACATGTCCTCGGTGGCCTCGAGCGTGAAGGGCGTGCCCAGCCGCTTCGCCTATTCCGCCAGCAAGGCCGCCGTCGTCGGCCTCACCAAATCGGTGGCCGCCGATTTCGTGAGCAAGGGCGTCCGCTGCAACGCCATCTGCCCCGGCACCGTCGAGAGCCCGTCGTTGCAGGACCGTTTACGCGCGACCGGAGATTTCGAGGCGGCGCGGGCCGCCTTCGTCGCCCGACAGCCGATGGGCCGCATCGGCCAGCCCGAGGAGATCGCCGAGTTGGTGGTCTATCTGGCGGGCGCGAGTTTCACGACCGGGCAGATCCATGTGATCGACGGGGGGTGGACGGGGTGACGGCGCGGGCGGCGGGTCGGGCCGGCTGCGGACATTGAACGCTCTGTAATCTGGTAAACTTCCGCGCGTCAATGATAGCCCATGTCGGCGGTGACTTTACCGCGGAACACCCAGTAGGACCAAGCAGTATAGACGAGGATGACCGGCAGGAGCGCCAGCGTGCCGACCAGCAGGAAGGCCTGCGTGCTCGGCGACGCCGCCGCCTGATCGAGCGTGAAATGTCCGGGAACGATCATCGGCCACAGGCTGATCGCAATGCCGAGATAGGACACGACGAAGAGCCCGAGCGAGGCGAGGAACGGGGCGCCGTCCGCAGCGCCCTGGAACGACCGCCACACCAACCCAACGAGACCCGCGGCGACCAGCGGCGTCGGCGACAGCAGCACGATGTTCGGCCAGGAGAACCAGCGCAACGCGATGGCGGGATGGGCGAGCGGCGTCCAGATGCTGACCACGAGAATCGCCAGCGCCACGCCAATCAGCGCGCGCCTGCCGAGCGCGCGCGCCCAGTCCTGCAATTCGCCGTCGGTCTTCATTACCAGCCACGCCGCGCCGAGCAGCGCATAGCCGCACATCAGCGCCACTCCCGTCATCAGCGAAAACGGCGTGAAGCAGTCGAGCGAGGAGCCGACGAAATGGCGCCCCTCGACTCGAAAACCCTGGATGAAGGCGCCGAGGATCACGCCTTGCGCGAAGGTTGCCAGCGCCGAGCCATAGGCGAAGCCGTGATCCCAGAAGGTGCGGTGCTCGGCGTCGCGGAAGCGGAACTCAAAGGCGAGCCCGCGAAAGATCAGCGCCAGCAGCATCAGCAGGATCGGGAAATAGACCGCGGGAATGATGATGGCGAACGCGACCGGAAACGCCGCGAGCAGGCCGACGCTGCCGAGCACCAGCCAGGTCTCGTTGCCGTCCCAGATCGGCGCGATGGAATTCATCACCAGCGCGCGGTCTTCGCGGCTGGGCGCGAATCGGTAGAGCATGCCGACGCCGAGGTCGAAGCCGTCGAGAACGACGTAGAAGAACACGGCGAAGCCGAGAATCGCCGTCCAGATGGGCACGAGGCCGAGCGTGGGCGTCATGGCGCGCGCTCCGGGGTCGTCGGCAAGGCCGCGAGCGGGGCGAACGGCTGCTGGCCGCTCGCCGCCGGCTCGACGCTCTCGCGTGGGGCCGGCCCGTCCCACACCATCTTGAGCATCAGGGCCAGGCCGACCGGATAGATGACGAGGTAGACGGCGACATAAAGCGCGAGAGAAACGACGACGTCGCCGCCGGTCAGCGAAGGCGACGTCGAATCCGCGGTCCGCAACAAGCCGTAGACGGTCCAGGGTTGACGCCCGACCTCGGTGGTGGTCCAGCCGGCGATGACCGCGACGAAGCCGAGTGCGGCCGCGAACTGGCAGGCCTTGAGATACCAGCCGCATTGATCGAGCCGCCCCCGCGCCATCAGCACGAACCCGGCCGCGACAACCAGTAACATCAGTGCGGCCATGCCGACCATGACGCGAAACGCCCAGTAGACGACCGCGACCGGCGGGCGCTGGTCGGCGGGAAAGTCCTCGAGGCCCTTGACCTCGCCGTCCCAGGAATGGGTCAGATACAAGCTGCCCAGGCGCGGAATCGATATTTCACCCCAATTGCGTTGCGCGCTCTGGTCGGGCAGGCCGACGATGGACGCCGCGACCCCGCGTCCCCCCTCCCACAGGCCCTCGATGGCGGCGAGTTTGGCCGGCTGATATTCGGCGGTGTTGAGGCCGTGCAGGTCGCCCAGGACGATCTGCACGGGCAGGAACAGGGCGAGGAACCATAACGCGAGCCACAGCATCGCCCGCCCCTCGGGCGCAAAACGCCCGGCGCGCAGCGTATAGGCGCCGACGCCGAGCACGACCAAGGCGGTCGTCACATAGAAGCCGCTGACGGTATGCGCGAGGCGATAGGGAAACGACGGACTGAAGACGATGGCGAACCAGTCCTTGGGAAACAACCGGCCGTCGATCACTTCGTAGCCCGACGGGGTCTGCATGAAGCTGTTGGTCGCCAGGATCCAGAACGCCGAGGACAGCGTGCCCGCCGCCACCAGCACCGCCGCGACAGCATGCATGAACGGCGGGACCAGCTTGCGGCCGAACAGCAGTACCCCGAGGAAGGTCGACTCGAGGAAGAACGCCGTCAGCCCCTCATAGGCGAGGAGGGGCGAGATAATGTTGCCGGCGTTGTCGGAAAAGCGGCTCCAGTTCGTGCCGAACTGGAACGGCATGACGATTCCGGTGACGACGCCCATGCCGAACGAGACCGCGAAGATCCGGAGCCAGAATTGCGACAGCGTGAGAAAGACCGGGCGCTTGGTCAGCGCATGAGCTACTTCGAGGAAGGCGATGAATGAGGCGAGACCGATCGTGAACGCGGGCAGCAAGATGTGCCAGCCGATCACCCAGGCGAATTGGATTCGGGAGAGAAGGACCGGATCGAGCGACATCGGCTGAACCCCCGGGGCTCGTCTGGGGACGGCGAGCCTCGGCGTAACACGAGGCCGGCGTTGCGTCCACCTGATCGGCTATCGCGGCGCCTTGCCCAAACCGGGCCCGACGGCGGCCCATCGCCAGCTTTGGCAGACATCGGCAAATCGGCGTTGTCACCCGTCTAAGATGGTTCCTGCCCTTCGTATCGCGAACGCGGTACAAAATACGGTGACGCCTGCTTATTTGCGTATTTTTAGCCCAAACGCACACGTACCCGTCCCATATATCCCTGCGTAAACGACACCCCGCTTCTTGGCGCCCAAGGCCTTGGAATCTCCCGATCGACGAATGTTTTGGGCGCCCGGGAAACGAGGGCGGCGAGCCCTCTGCGCATGGCGCGAGCGGCGGGCATGCGATTCCGCTCGGCGTCGATTTCGGCGGCGGTCGGCGACCTACGGCATACACACATCTCGGTTCCGCCGTCCACGACCTCGTCCTGAGCTTGTCGAAGGACGTTCCGGCCATTACGAAAGGCCGCGCCAGAGGCGGCCACAGCCGCGATCGCCCAGGGGATCCCGGCTGCTTGCGCGACCCGCGGTTTCTCCTGGAACGTCCTTCGACAAGCTCAGGACGAGGTCGTGGGTTGCGCTGCGGTCCTCCAAAAACGTGCGCTTACCGCGGTCAGCGACTGCGGCTACAAGGGGGCGCCTCACCCGCGCGCCAGCTCCCCCGCCAGTCCCTCCATGAACTCCAGACACGCCGCCAACTGCGACACCGCTATGAACTCGTTGGGCTTGTGCGCCTGTTCGATCGAGCCGGGGCCGCAGATGATCGTGGGAATTCTCGCCCGCTGGAAGTGGCCGGCTTCGGTGGCGAAGGAGACGGCGATCGTGCGGTTGGCGCGGGCGAGGCGCAGCGCCAGCGTGGCGGCGGGGCAGTTTTCCTGCGGCGTCAGGCCGGGGACGTCGTATTCCAGCACCGTCTCGATAGTTGGCTCGGACACGTAGCGGCGCAGCCGCGGCAGCGCGATCTGGTCGATGAAGCGCTGCACCTGCTCGGCCGCGCGCGCGGTCGGATATTTTGGCAAGCCGCGGAACTCCCAGTGGATGAGGCATTCGCGCGCCAGGATGTTGCGCGCCGTGCCGCCCTGGATCACGCCGACATTGAAGGTTGCGTAGGGCGGGTCGAAGCGGGGGTCGCAGAGTTCGGACGCTTCGGCCGCGCGGCCGAGCCGGCCGATCTCGGCGACGATCTCGCCCGCCGCCGCGATGGCGCTGGCGCCGATCTGCGGATTGGCGGAATGCGCCTCCAGGCCGGTGACGCGGGTGAGGAAGGTAGCGACGCCCTTGTGCGCGTCGGCGACCTTCATCATCGTCGGCTCGCCGACGACGACCATGCCGGGACGCGGCAGGTCCGCGCCGAAACCGCGAATGACGTCGACGGAGCCGAGGCAGGTCGTCTCCTCGTCGTAGCTGAGAACAATATGGATCGGGCGCTGCAGCGGCGCGGCGAGGAACGCGGGGACGCTGGCCAGCACGCACGCGCCAAACCCCTTCATATCCACCGAGCCGCGGCCAAAGATTTTTCCGTCGATCTCGCGCGTGACGAACGGGTCGGCGACCCAGGGCTGGCCCTCGACCGGCACGACGTCGGTGTGCCCGGACAGCACGACGCCGCCGTCGACAGCGGGGCCGATGGTCGCCAGCAACGCGGCCTTGGCTCCCGACGCGTCGGGCCACCGGCGCGTGGCGACGCCGAGCGACGCGAAATAGCCTTCCAAGTATTCGATCAGCGCCAGATTCGAGCGGTCGCTGACGGTGGGAAACGCGATCAGCCGCGCGAGCAGGTCCTTCGCACTCGCCAAGACATCCGGGGTCAAAATTCGCTCCGCCGCTTCGTCCGCCCGCCATCATAGGCTGTTCCGCCGCTGCGTCGACTGCG
>Ga0302320_10022541_pt1 | contig 12429 bp, 8 predicted proteins | sample Bog_T0_3_FD_202130 | JGI IMG/M metagenome (GOLD analysis project Ga0302320, IMG submission 202130) | Peat permafrost microbial communities from Stordalen Mire near Abisko, Sweden - Bog_T0_3 | ecosystem: Environmental > Terrestrial > Soil > Wetlands > Peat | place: Sweden: Abisko, Stordalen Mire...
GTGCAGGCGCCCCGCCTGCCACGGGAATTGCAGGCACCCGCGCCTGCACCAGCGGAATTGCAGGCGGGACGCCTGCACCACAAGTCCGCGCAAGGTATAAAAGGTATATTTCACATGAAAGCTAGGGCAACTGTCAACCTGTCACTACGTTTGGGGTGGTCATGGGCATCCTTGTAACCGGTGCGGCCGGGCAATTGGGAGCGGAACTCTGCCGCATATTGGGCAACGATGCCACCGGAGTGGACGTCGATACCCTCGAATTGACCGATCGTGCGGCCGTGCTGGCGACGCTCGATCGCCTGTCGCCCCGCGCGGTGATTCATTGCGCGGCCTATACCCAGGTCGATAAGGCCGAGACCGACGTCGCGCTTTGCCGGGCCGTCAATGCAACCGCGGTCGAAACGCTGGCCGCGGGCTGCTGCAAGCTCGATATTCCGCTGGTCCACATCAGCACCGACTATCTTTATGCCGGACGTGCCGGTATCGGCCGGCCGTGGCGCGAGGACGACCCGCCGCTGCCCAAAGGCGTCTACGCGGAAACGAAGTATGAAGGCGAGTTGGCCGCTCGCGCTTGGAAGAAGCATCTGGTGGTGCGGACCTGCGGCCTCTATGCCCGGCCTTCGCACCTCGCCGGCCACAACTTCGTCAGGACGATCCTGCGGCTCGCCGGCACAAAGCCGAAGTTGCGGGTTGTGGACGATCAGACGTGTACGCCGAGCTACGTGCCGCACGTGGCGCAGGCGATCGCGTTCCTGTTGGGCTTGCAACCTTGTGGTACAGGCGTCCCGCCTGCCACGGGAATTGCAGGCGGGACGCCTGCACCACAATTATTCGCAGTGCCGGCGCCCTGGGGCATTTATAACGTGACCAATCGGGGCGAGACGACGTGGTGCGGCTTCGCGCGGGAGATCGTGCGGTTGGCGGGTTCCGAAGTTCCGGTCGAACCGATCACCACGGCCGAATTCGGCGCCCCGGCCCCACGGCCCACCTACAGCGTCTTGGACACGGCCGCGTATCATCGTCTCGGCGGCCCCGCGATGCCCGACTGGAAGGAAGCCTTGGGAGAGTACTTTGAAGAGTTGAAACAAGTCGAAGGAACAATATAAAGAAACCACGAAATACACGAATTACACGAAAGGAATGCAGAAAGATAAGACGTGGAGATTGTTGATAGCTGGAGTTTCTTATTTCTTTCGTGTGATTCGTGTCTTTCGTGGTTTTCTTTGGGATCGTCTATGTCAAGCATTGGCAAGGTCGCACTGGTAACCGGCGCTGGCAAGCGGCGGGTGGGCAATGCGGTGGCCCGCGCGCTGGCCGCCCGCGGCTACGCCATCGCGCTGCACTATCACACTTCAGCGGAATCGGCCGAACAAACCGTCGCGGAGCTTCAGGCCGGAGGAACCGTGGCGGCGGCCTTTGCCGCCGACGTGGCCGACGAGCAGGCAGTGGCCGGGCTCTTCCAGGAAGTGGTGAATCGCTTCGGCCGGCTCGACGCCATGGTGACTGCGGCGGCCGTGTGGGAGCCGCGACCGTTGGAAGAGGTCACCGCGGCCGACGTCCGCCGCCAGTTCGACATCAACACGCTGGGCACGTTCCTCTGCTGCCAGCAGGCCGGGCGAATCATGGTCGCGCAGCCTGAAGGCGGCGCGATCGTGACCATCGGCGATTGGTCCTGCGAGCGGCCCGGCATGCACTACGCCGCCTATTACATCAGTAAAGGCGCGTTGCCCGCGATGACCCGCATGTTGGCCGTGGAACTGGCCCGGCGGAACCCGCGGGTGCGAGTCAACTGCATCCTGCCAGGGCCGGTGATGGTGCCCGAAGACGCCACTCAGCCCGAGGTCGCCGGGGCCGTGGCAGCCACATTGCTCAAGCGGCCCGGTTCGCCACAGAACGTGGCCCACGCAGCCGTGTTTCTCATCGAGAACGACTACGTGACGGGCGTTTGTTTGCCGGTGGATGGGGGAAGAACGATCGCGTAACGCGGCGATATATGAGCAACATTTGCCCGCCGGTGCTGGCCATCATTCATTTATCATGGGCCACATCGGGTGGGCGTGCCGCGCAACGCGAACCGGTCTCGATTTCCTCCGCCGAAACCCAGGCAACTTTGCCGTCGCGCCAAACGGCCAGGGGCAGGCCCTTCTGCTTGTGCTGCAAGACCGCGTCGCGCACTGCCGCGTTCATGGCCTCATCGATGGCCGTGCCCTCACGAAACAAACGACCAATGTCTCCATTATTTTTGTTCACCATGTCGCATCGTCTCCGCGAGTTCTTGCCACCCGGTCTGATCGGCGATTCGAGAGACAATCGTCCGCTCGCCTTCCGCGATCAACCGCATGTCTTCAACATTGGAATTATCGTAGATTCGCCAAACCGCGGCAAGCGGCATATACAAGCGAAAGAAGTTCCGTAAACCAGCGTGATAGCGGCGGCGAATGGTTTCTTCCGGGATATCATGTCCGCCCATGCGCACGCGATCCGCCACGCGCGCGACGGCCAGATCAGGGCTGGGCAGCCACAGGTAAACCAGATGAAACTCGTAGCCATCATCGATCAAGCGGCGCAGCCAGGGCGCCAGCGAACGCGCGGCCAAGGTGGTCTCGAAGGCGAACGTCCGCCGCTGATCGGCCAATTGCCGCAACCGCGAAAGCATGATCGCGCCGGCTTCCAAGGCCACAAGTTCCGGGCCAAAGGCGGCAAGCCCCTGCGCGATCGTGTCGGCATTGACGAACTCAACCACCCCGAGCACGTCGCGCAGCAACTTCGGCGCGGCGGTCGTCTTGCCGGAGCCGTTCGGCCCGGCCAACACGATGACTGAGGGATGATTGGGCATGATTGTTTTGGAGTGCGGCGACTTGCTGTCGCTTTCTCAGGGCCGCATTTTCGCGAATGAGGGTAACCACTTCAGAAAGGAAATCGCTCTGGAAAGCGGTGATAAATCCCCGCACTCCAAAGTTACAGCATACCCTGCCGCACCGCAGAAGTCACGACGGCTCACACCCGCGTCTTGGGCAGATGCACGCGGTCAATGAAGTCGCAGCCGACCAGATAGCGGGTTTTGTCGTCCTGGGTCATGCGGGCGACGCGCATCACGCGGGCCGAAAAGTGGCTCAAAGCGGGAGAACGCCCCAGCGCGGCCAGCAGGGTGTCGAACGTGGGCAACTGCTCCATGAAGAAGGAGAAGCCGCAGGCCGAAATGTCCCAGAACTCCACGTCGAAAAACTCGTCCGACGAGGGCATCTGCTGATCGTGCATGGGAGCGATGCCCTGCCGGAAACGATAGGCCCTGCGCGGACTGCGGCGCTGATCGTTGCCAAGCCCCGCCACGGCGGCCATTTCGGCTTGCGTGGGAGGCGTGGGGATACCCGCATCGTCGGCCACAGATGCCGCGGGCGCCGCGCCCCTGGCCGCGGGCGTCTTGTCGAACCGGGCCGACAACTGGCTCAAGCTGGCCGTGGTCTCCGCGGCCAGCGTCCTCACCCGCCGCAGTTCGGCCCTGAGCTCATCCTGATCCGTCTGGTCGCGACCGGTCACCAGGATCGTCTGCACCTGGCCGGTCGAGAGCACTTTCAGCGACCAGGAAACGCGCCGCCGGCTACCGTCGCGGGCGAGCACCTCGCCCTCGAACTCGCTGGGAATCTGGCTGCCGCGCGAGCTCTCGAAGATGATCTTCACCAACTCGGCGTCGTCGGGGGCGACCAACGCTTGCCAAAACGGCCGGTCGCGGACGTCGTCCAGGCGGAATTTGGTCAGTTCCTCGCAGGCGCGGTTCATGTCGACGACGTGGCCCTCGGAGTCGAGCGTCATGACCATCGAATCGACCATGCCCAACAGGCTCGATTTGATCTCGCGGGCCTCCTGGAGCTTCTGTTCGGCCTTGATGCGCGCGACCGACGCGCTGAGCAGGTGGGCGATGGTCTCGGCGAAGGCCACGTCGTCGAGCGAGAATTCGCGGGGCGCATCGGTATAGACCGCCAACACGCCGAATGGTTTGCCGTTGACGTGCAAAGGAACGGCCAAGGCGCCCGCCACGCCAAGGCCACGAAGAAAGCCGTCGCGAAAGCGGGACTCCGTGCGAAGATCGGTGGAAACGGTCACGTTGCCCGACCGCAGCGCGAAGCCGGCCATCGAACCGGTGTCGTTCGCAGGACTGCGATGTTGTCGCGGCGCGGCGGAAGAGGCGTCTCCGTGGCAGGCATGCACCGAGAGGACGAGCGTTTCGCCTTGCAATTCGCCCACACCGCCGTACCGGGTGCGAAGAATCTCGCTTACCAGCGTCACCGCGTCCTGCATGAGCACCGCCAGCGGCGGTTGCGCATTGGTGCGGCGGCCGAACGCCAGCACCGCGTGCTGTTTGAGCGCGTGCGGCTCCATCGGCTTCTCGGTCAACAGCCGGTCCAGTCCGCTCGTATCCGGCGGCGATGCCACGCTGGCAACTTCCATGGTCCTATACACCCCAAGAAAGGAAAGCTGGGCTTCTGGGAAACTATAGGCCACGATTTGCGAGGCGAGTAGAAGCGGCATCTTGCCGCTTCCCGACGCCCGGCAAGGCCACGACGTTCCCTACAACACGGCAGGATGCGGCGTCTACGTGGGCCGTACACGGTTGCGGAGCGTGGTGAGTACGAGCCAGGAATAACGATTGTAGCGACCCTGGCGCGTCTTACTTCTCGTCGAGTATCCGAAACGAATCGAAGAATCGCTGGCGGTTGGCGGCGGACGAGTCGGCCGTGTACTGGACGGCCAGTTCATAGCGCCGCTGCTTCGCCAGCAGTAAGGTGCCTTCGACGTAAAACCCGGCCCGCACGTCGTGCAGCGTGAAATGCAAGGCCGGATAACCGTTGAAGGTGGTTGGTTCCTTGCTGACCAATGTCACGCCCCCGGAGTGGACATGACTATCGAGTTCCCTGTTCAGCAGTTCGGCCGGATCGAGCTTCGCCACGCCCTCAGGCAAGTCAAGATAGCTGACGAGGCACCCCAGGCGGGGCACCACGGCGTGGCAGCAATGCTCGGTCACGCGCCAATCGCCGCAGGAAACGTCTTTGCGGTCCTTGGTGAATTCCTCGGGCGACATGACGCGGAAACGGCCCTCGGGAACGGTTATCTCGCGCCATTGCAGGACCTGCGGTTCCCGGTCACGGCGGAAATCCTCGGCCATTCTCACCCCTGCCAGCCCGCAAAGCAGCGGCCCCATGATCCGCGCGATGAGGCGAAATGTTCGCACCGAGGGGTCCGGCGCCAGGGCTTCGCTGCTGCGGCGAAAAATGGGGCTTAGGAAGCCCATGTAGATCAAGAACAAGCCGGCGGCGAGCGTGATCCCCGAGCTGAGGACGATGGTAACCAGCCTTTCGTCCAATAATGTCACGTGCGCAGCCACTTATCCACGGCCGCGGCCATGATGCGGCCTTGATTGATGGCGTGGACCACCAGCGACGCCCCGCGCACCGTGTCGCCCGCGGCAAACACACCGGGCACGCTGGTCATCCAGTCGTCGACCACGACGTTGCCGCGGCCGTCGATCTTCACACCTAGCTCTTCCACGATACCAGCGCGGACGACGTGCAGGAAGCCCATCGCGATCAGCACGAGGTCCGCGGGCAGGACGAATTCCGTGCCGGGAATCTCCTTCATCTCCCAGCCCTTGGCCCCGGGCAACCAGTTGACCTCGATTCCGTAAAGCTCGCGGACTTGCCCATCATCGCCGCGGAGTTCCTTGGTCAAGACGCTCCAGCGCCGCTGGCAGCCTTCCTCCTGCGACGAGGAAGTCCGCATGATCCGCGGCCATTGCGGCCACGGGGTTTCGTCATTACTGACTTCGGGCGGCTTGGGAAGGATTTCCAACTGGGTCACGGAGATTGCGCCTTGGCGGATCGACGTGCCCACGCAGTCGCTGCCCGTATCGCCGCCGCCGACCACGATCACGTGCTTGCCCTTGGCCGTAATCACAGGGGCGTGCCCCGCCTCATCGCCCGCTACGCGACGGTTCTGCTGGCTGAGAAATTCCATGGCAAGATGGACGCCGCGGAGATCGGCCCCGGTCACGTTCAGCGCGCGGGCGTGCCCCGCGCCCATGCAGAGGCACACCGCATCGAATTGGCTCCGCAATTCGACGGCCGTTATGTCGCGACCGACCTCCACGCCCGACTGGAAGCGGATGCCTTCCCGCGACATCTGTTCCAGGCGGCGGTCGATAACCGTCTTCTCCAGCTTGAAATCGGGGATGCCATAGCGCAACAACCCGCCGATGCGGTCGTCCTTCTCGAAGACCACGGTTTCGTGGCCGGCCCGATTGACCTGCTGGGCCGCGGCCAGCCCGGAAGGTCCCGAGCCGATGATCGCCACGCGTTTGCCGGTCCGGGTGGGCGGCAGGACGGGCTCGACCCAGCCCTCGCGAAAGGCCCTTTCGATGATTTGCAGTTCGATCTGCTTGATGTTCACGGCGCGGTCGTTGATTGCCAGCGTGCAGGCCGTTTCGCACGGGGCAGGGCAGATGCGCCCGGTCCATTCAGGAAAATTGTTCGTCGAGTGCAGGTTTTCGGCCGCCGCCCGCCAGCGCCCGCGATAGACCAGGTCGTTGAACTCGGGAATGCGGTTCTTCACCGGGCAGCCGGCCCCGTGGCAGAACGGAATGCCGCAGTCCATGCAGCGGGCGGCCTGCTCGTTGAGCACCTTGTCGACGAGCAATTGATCGATCTCGTACCAGTCCTTGATCCGTTCCGAGACGGGCCGGTGCGGGATTTCCGAGCGGGTGAACTGTTTGAAGCCTGTGGGATTGCCCATTATCGGAACACCTCTTCGGTAGTCGCGGCGCCTTCGCTCTTGACCTGTTCGCGTTCGCGCAAGCGGAGCAGGGCCTTGCGGTAGTCGATCGGCATGACCTTGACGAAACGTCCCGACATCTCTCGCCAGCGATCCAGGATCATCTTCGCCTGGAGACTGCCCGTCCAGCGGTAGTGCCGGCGGATGAGGTCCTGCAGCAGGTCGAGGTCTTCGTCGAGATGGACCGGTTCGAGATCCACCATGTCGAGATTGCAGAGCGTGTCGAACAATTGCTGGGTGTCGAGCACATAGGCGATGCCGCCGCTCATGCCGGCGGCGAAATTGCGGCCCGTGCGGCCCAGCACGACGACGATGCCGCCCGTCATGTATTCGCAGCCGTGGTCGCCCACGCCTTCGACGACGGCGATCGCACCGCTGTTGCGCACCGCGAAGCGTTCGCCGGCGAGGCCGTTGATGTAGACCTCACCGCCAGTGGCGCCGTAGAGCAACGTATTGCCGACGACCACGTTTTCTTTAGGATCGAAAGGCGAACCGGGCGGCGTCTGCACGATGATCCGCCCGCCGGACAGGCCCTTGCCCAGGTAGTCGTTGGCGTCGCCGATGAGTTTCAGCGTCACGCCCTTGGCCAGGAAGGCGCCGAAGCTCTGCCCGGCCGATCCGGTGAAAGTCAGGTCGAAGGTGTCGTCGGGCAGACCCTTGCCGCCGTGGAACTTGACGATGCGGTTGCTCAGGATGGCGCCCACGGCGCGGTGGACGTTGCGGATGGGCATCTCCAGTTGCGTGCGGCGGCCTTCGGCCAGCGCACTGCCAAGCCGGTCGATGATCGTCCAGTCGAGATGGTCCTTGTGCATATCGGTTTGCGGGCGGACGCGCCGCAAGGCGCAACCGTTGCTCTGGTCCGGCTTGGCGAAGACGGCCGAGAAGTCCAACCCCTTGGCCTTCCAGTGGTCGATCGCCTTGTTGCAGCTCAACCGTCCCACCTGGCCCACCATGTCGTCGAACTTGCGGAAACCGAGCTGCGCCATGATGCGGCGGACATCCTCGGCCACGAAAGTGAGGAAGCGGACGACAAACTCGGCCTTACCGTGGAAGCGTTTCCGCAAATCGGGATCCTGCGTGGCAATACCCACGGGGCAAGTGCCCAGGTGGCACTTCCGCATGAGGATGCAGCCCAACGTGACCAGGGCCGAAGTGCCGAAGCCGAAGCGTTCGGCGCCCAGCAGGGCGCCGATCACCACGTCGCGTCCGGTGCGCATCTGGCCGTCGCATTGCACGAAAATGCGGTCTCGCAACCCGTTGAGCACCAGCGTCTGCTGGGTCTCGGCCAGGCCGATCTCCCAGGGGCTGCCGGCATGCTTGATCGACGACAAGGGGCTGGCACCGGTGCCGCCGTCGTGCCCGCTGATGAGCACCTCGTCGGCGTAGCCCTTGGCCACGCCCGCGGCCACCGTGCCCACGCCCACTTCGGAAACCAGCTTTACGGAGACCAGGCCGCCGGGGTTGGCGCACTTCAGGTCGTAGATCAACTGGGCCAGGTCTTCGATGGAGTAGATGTCGTGGTGCGGCGGGGGCGAAATCAGCGAGACGCCGGCCGTGGAATGCCGCAGCCGCGCGATCTCATCGGTCACTTTGTAGCCCGGAAGCTGGCCGCCTTCGCCCGGCTTGGCGCCCTGGGCCATCTTGATCTGTAGTATCCTGGCGTTGGCCAGGTACTCGATCGTCACCCCAAAGCGTCCGCTGGCCACCTGCTTGATGCCGCAATTGAGCGAATCGCCGTTGGGCAGGGGCTTGTAGCGGGCCGGGTCCTCGCCCCCTTCGCCCGTGTTGGAGTTACCGCCCAACCGGTTCATGGCGATGGCCAGCACCTGGTGGGCCTCGCCGCTGATCGAGCCGTGCGACATGGCGCCGGTGTTGAAGCGTTTGACGATCTCGCTGGCCGGCTCGACCTCGTCCAGCGGTACCGCCTCGCCCGGTGCGAGCTCGAACATGCCGCGGAGCGTGCAAAGCTCCTTGGCCTGTTCGTTGACCGCACGGGCAAAGTCGTCGTACAGCCGCGGATCGTTCTTCATCACCGCGTGCTGCAGCGTGGTGATCGTTTCCGGGTTCCAGAGATGGCGCTCGCCGTCAAGGCGGAACTGGTACTCGCCGCCGTGGTCCAAGTCGAGCAGGCCCGGTTCGCGGCGGCCAAAGCCCGAGCGGTGCCGGGCCAGGGCCTCGCGGGCGATGACGTCCAACCCAGCGCCCTGAATGCGCGAGGCGGTGCCGCAGAAGTACTTGTCGACAAGCTCGCGATTCAGGCCGACGGCCTCGAACTGCTGGGCCGATTGGTAGCTGCGGAGCGTCGAGATGCCCATCTTGGACATCGTCTTCAAAATGCCCTTCTTCACCGCGGAGATGTAGTGATCGACAAGCTCTTCGACGGGCTCGTCTCCCGAGAGATCGCCGTCGGCATGCAGCTTGTATATGCCGTCGAAGGCCATATAAGGATTGACGGCGTTGGCCCCGTAGCCTGAGAGCAGGCAGAAGTGCATCACTTCGCGCGGCTCGCCGCTTTCCACGACGATGCCCGTTTCGCTCCGCAGACGCCGCTCCAACAGGCCGTGGTGTAGGGCCGACGTGGCCAGCAAGCTGGGTATGGCGACCTGCCTGGCCGACATTTCGCGGTCGCTGATGATCAGAAGCGACGCCCCGTCGCGGATCGCCTGCTCGGCCGCATCGACCAATTCGGTCAAGGCCGCGGCCAAACTTCCGCCGGGGTCTTCCTCGTCATAGGTGAACAGCGAGGGCAACACCGCCACCTTGAAGTCGTTCCGCTTCACGGCCCGCAGGCGCTCCATATCCTCGTTCGTGAGGATGGGGTGCGGAAGTTCGAGTTGCTTGCAATGCTCGGGCGTCTCGTCCAGCAGGTTCCGCGCCTTGCCCGTGAAGGCCAAGAGCGACATCACCAGCCCTTCGCGCAACGGGTCGATGGGCGGATTGGTGACCTGGGCGAACAACTGCTTGAAGTAGTTGAACAACAGCTTGGGTTGATCGGAAAGAACGGCCAGCGGCGTGTCGGTGCCCATCGAGCCGACCGGCTCCTGGCCGTTGACCGCCATCGGGCCCAGGATCATCAGCAGATCTTCCCGCGTGTAGCCGAACGCCCGCAGACGCTGGGCCAGCTTGTCGCGATCGACATCCGGCGGCTGCGCCGGCTGGAACAGGCCGCGCAGTTCGATGCGGTTTTCCAGCCAGCGGCGATAGGGCTTCTGCCGGGCGATCTTGCCCTTGATCTCGTTGTCCTCGACGATGCGGCCTTCGACGGTATCGACGAGGAACATCCGTCCGGGCTGCAAGCGGCCCTTGCGCTCGATTTGCTCCGGCGGGAACTCGATCACGCCCACTTCGCTGGCCAGCACCACCAGGCCCTCGGTGGTCACAACGTAGCGGCTGGGACGCAGGCCGTTACGGTCCAGCGTGCCGCCCACCAGCCGGCCATCGGTAAAGACCATCGCCGCCGGACCGTCCCAGGGCTCGATGATCGCCCCGTGATATTCGTAAAAGGCCTGTTTGTCCAACGAGATGTGATAGCCCGGCCCGAACGCCTCGGGAATCATCATCATCAGCGCGTGCGGCGCGGATCGCCCCGCCCGGACGAGCAGTTCCATGCAGTTGTCGAAGCAGGCCGAGTCGCTCCCGCCCGGTTCGACGATGGGAAACAGGTTCGAGAGGTCCTTGCCCAGGGCAGGGGAACTCATCAGCTTCTCGTAGCCCGTCAGCCGGTTGAGGTTGCCGCGCAGGGTGTTGATCTCGCCGTTATGGGCGATCATGCGGAACGGCTGGGCCAGCCGCCAACTGGGAAACGTGTTCGTGCTGTAGCGCTGGTGGACCACCGCCAGGGCCGTCGCCATGTCGGGGTCGCCCAGGTCGGAATAATAGTCGAACAACTGCGGCGCCAGGAACATGCCCTTGTAACAGATCGTCCTGCACGACAGCGAAGGAATGTAGAAGGCGTCGGGCGTGATGCCCAGATCGACGCGAGCCCGCCGCTCGGCCCGTTTGCGCGCGCGGAACAAACGCCCTTCGAGTTGCTCATCCACAAGTCCGTTGCCGCCCACGAAGATCTGGCGAACGACCGGTTCGGCGCTGCGGGCAATCTCTCCCAAAGTGCGGTTGTCGGTAGGCACGTCGCGCCAGCCGAGGACCGTCAAGCCCTCGCTCTCGATGTTCTGGGCGAGGACCTCTTCACAGGTGCATCGGATTGCCGCATCGCGGGGGAGGAAGAGAATGCCCACGCCGTAATGCCCCGAGGGCGGCAATTCAAACTTCAGCCGATCGGCCTCGGCGGCGAAGAACTCGTGCGGAATCTGCATGAGGATGCCCGCGCCGTCGCCCGTCGATTCATCGGCGCCGGAAGCCCCGCGGTGCTGCAGGTTCAAGAGAACCTGCTTGCCGTACTCGACGATCTTATGACTCTTCGCGCCCGAGATGTCCACCACGGCGCCGATACCACAGGCATCGTGTTCGTACTGGGGATCGTAAAGTCCTTGGGCCTTCGGGGCGGTTCGCATCATAAAACGATTCACATCCTTCGTATCGCGAGGGGCATTTCTCGCAAACGTTTACTTCTTAAACGCCGCAAATTCGTGCATCAGGCTTTCCAGCCCGACTTTTTTGCTCGTCGAGAGGCCTGATAGCCTGCCTTGCATTACGGAAAACAACGGCCCCAGCCGCGTGCCACCGCGACAAAAATGCCGACATACCCGTAGTGACAGACAGGCCATATTATCCTATCGTATCATTAGAATGGCTTATGTCAATGGACTGCCAAGATTAGGATTTGTTACAATCGGGCGGTCCTAAGTACGTCAGGCTTTCCAGCCTGACATGACTGTCAGGCTGGAAAGCCTGACGTACCTGCCAAATTGCTGGAATTTGACGCTGTGAAAAAGTCTGGAAGGAAAATATGGAACCGAACGCGGTGATTTTTGACATGGATGGCGTGCTTATTGACTCTTATCAGGCACACTACCAGAGTTGGGTCTTTATGGCGAGCCGTCACGGGCTGCAAATCAGCGAGCGACAGTTCCGCGACAGTTTCGGCCGCACCAGCCGGGAGTCGATGGCCCAGTATTGGGGTGAGGGCCGGTTCAGCGAGACCGAGGTGAAGGCCATGGACTTGGAGAAGGAGGCCGATTTTCGCCGCATCATCTCCGCGGATTTTCCCGCGATGCCGGGGGCCAGGGAACTGGTCGCCGCGTTCGACCGCGGAGGGTTCGCTTTGGCGGTCGGTTCGTCGGCGCCGCGCGAGAACGTCGAACTGGCCGTGGATCGCCTCGGCGTGCGAGACCGGCTGCAAGCGATTGTCACCGGCAGCGACGTGCAGCGCGGAAAGCCCGATCCGCAGATTTTTTTGACCGCGGCCCAACGGCTCGGCATCCCGCCGGCGCGGTGCGTGGTGATCGAAGACGCGCAGGTGGGCATCGCCGCAGCCGCAGCCGCAGGCATGGCCTGCGTCGGCTTCGCCAGCAGCGGCCGTACGCGCGAATCGCTCAGCGCCGCCGGGCTTGTCATCGACTCGCTCAGCGAGGTTTCGCCCGAAGTGCTGCGACAACTGCTCACGGCCGCCGCGGCCCGATTAGACAGGCCCGTTGCAGGCCACGCACC
>Ga0302320_10022542_pt1 | contig 12429 bp, 14 predicted proteins | sample Bog_T0_3_FD_202130 | JGI IMG/M metagenome (GOLD analysis project Ga0302320, IMG submission 202130) | Peat permafrost microbial communities from Stordalen Mire near Abisko, Sweden - Bog_T0_3 | ecosystem: Environmental > Terrestrial > Soil > Wetlands > Peat | place: Sweden: Abisko, Stordalen Mire...
ATTTAAATGAATTTGAATTTCTGAATTTCGCAATTTAAAATAAAAAATTACTTAAAATACATTTAAGTCAAAATGATCGATGAGGAAAAAAAAATTAATTTAAAGAAAATTTTAATAAAGTTTTTATTTCCACATATATATTTTTGTCCACATTGACAAACATAATTTCTAAAGTTCAAATAAAAAAGCTTAATGAATCAAGTTATTTTTAATTTCTATAGATTAATTTTAAATTCTAAATAAAGTCTAAAGAATTTGTTATAGCTAAAGAATTAAAAAATGCACTCTATATAAATAATACGAAGAAGTCAAGCCAAATCAATAATTTTTCTATATAAAATGGGAGCTGTTTGTTCAAGTCCTAAAAGAAGAGAAAAAACTAATTTGTCTCCATCAAATCTTGATTTTCCAAACTCTCCTTCCTCTCCCGAGCAACAGAAAAAAAGTAGCCCAGAACAAGAAAAAAAAAGTCCTCCTCCTCCTCCTCCTCCTCCTCCTCCTCCTGTTGAAAAAATTTTACAAGTTTCAACTTCTGCGAAAGATATTATGGGGATCGGAATCCAATGTCAAGACAAAACTGATTTGTCTTGCCTTAGTTTAACAGATATGCTTCAAAATTTAAAAGTTTTGATCGATCTTATAACAAACATTATTGATTCAAATATCAAAAAGAGTCAACTTTTGAAGGCAGTTTGTCGGAGGGTTCAAAGCTTAGAAAAATCATTCAATGAGCTCAAGAAGAAAAACTCTCAATTATCCAAAGAACCAATAGTTAATCTATTATATATTGTGAGGAAAATACATGAAGAAGTTCAAAAACTCCTCTCAGATGATAAATCGCTATGGGAAAAATTTAAAGATGTCATGATAGCCCAAAAACAATTAGCAAGATTAGTTGATTTAAATGATGAATTGACTAAAGCACAAAATGATTTATTAATCCCTCTTCAAATGGATGAAGCTTTGGAAATTAAAACTATGTTTGAAACTTTAAAAGAAATCGAAATAAAAAATGTGAAGATTTATAAAAGTCTAGAAAATGCGAAAGTCCTTCAATTAGCAAAAGACAACCTCACCAATGAAGAAGCTTTTAAGTTTTGGTTAGGTATAAAAATCATTTAAAATTCATAATATCAAATTAAAATATTTTATTGATTGAATTAGAGTGCCTTCCAGAAAAATATATTATCAAACAAAATAAATTCCTCATCATATTTCAAGCTTACATCAAAAAAGAGAAAAAAGTGACATTAAAACATGACGAACTTTCAGAAATCGCAAGAATGATCAAGGGAATGGCTGATGATGACAGTAAACAATCATCGAAAAATGAAGATGTTTTTCGAGAGTTTGCCTCTGTCTTTTAATTGGAATTCCATAGCTAATCTGAACCAACTTACCAAAAAGGAACAAGACCAAAGAGAACGTGAGAAAAAACAATTGAATCAAAAGGCAAAAGAAGGATTCTCAAGTAAGATGAAGACTTTAGAGATCAAGGAGTCTGCTGAAGAAAAAAAATTGAAAAATGAGAAATATCACAGATTTTTGACAACAGATTGTTGGATGAAGAAAGAAGGGAAGAAAAAAATGTTGAATGTGCGGAATTGTTTTTTCAGGGCAGATAACGGAAAAGTTCAGATTTATGGTCGTGACAAAAAAAATACTAGGGAATTTAAAATGCAAGGCACTGTTCGAAAAAATGGAGAATGTGAATTTCAACTCATTTATCAAGATTCTAAAGATCATATTGAAATTAAAGGGGCTTTTGGAATTAAAGAGACAGTCTTTTTTTTCAAAGGCACATTTGTTGGTGGTAAGATTAGAATTTCTTTAGATGTTGATTATTGGTTTGGGTATTATGAGACTGAAGATGATCCAAATGATATGCCTGCTTTCTTTAAGAGTGTGGATTCGAATTATACAGGGATTTCTTTGGATAAGGAAGGGTTGGCTATTTGGAATGGTTCAAAAATATCTAATGAATGGAAGATGAATAAACAATACATTGGTGATTCTCCGATCGAGTTTATTGGGAGAGTTCAAGAAAAACGAAATGGATGTTCAATCAATGGAAGATGGAAAAAATCTAATGTTGCTGAAGATAATGAAGGCGATTTTTACTTATGTCAAAATGTGGAGGATTTTTATGCTAATTCACAAGAAAGTGGTGAAAGTTCAGAGTGGCATTCTGATATAAATGAAGAAAACAAAGATGAAAGAGAAGAAGAGAACGAAGATGTCAAAGAAAGTGAAAATGACCACTCTGGAGATTTCCTAACATGTTCAAACGAACATCCGCTCCTATGGAAAGCGAACTTATATCCTGATACGACAACTTACTTTTGTGATAATTGTAATCGTGATTTTCTAGGCGAGTCTGCTCGATGGAATTGTACTGAATGTGACTATGATTTGTCCTATATGTCGAAAAATCCCAGAAGAATACAATCAAAAATGCAGGAAAGATCATTTGTTGGTTTGGGATAATAATCAAGGTTCATATTCTAGTCCAGAATATGGCTGCGATATTTGCAGGAGAGATGGAAAAATTATAAAAGGAAGGTGGCATTGTGAAGAGTGTAAGTATGATTTGTGCGGAAGATGCAGACCTTGCTTATTTTTAATCTCATAATTAATAAATTGTTTTTTTAATATGAAAATTTAAATAATCTATTCATTTTTTTTTTTTTAATTAATGTTTTTTCTTTGTTTTGATTAGTTTATTGAGGTTAAAATATGTAATTGAGCAATCGTCTGAAGAAGAAATGAAGAATTTTTTCTCCTTGCCATAAAATTCAACAAGAGAATTGATCCTATCATTATGCAATTTAAAAGAACAGATTTCTTTCTTTTTTCCAAGATCCAAAATCTTAATGCTAAAATTTACATTCAAATTTATAGAAAAAACAAACCTATATATTTACCTTTTATCACATGTGATCACATATACATATTTGTTATTTTGGCTTAAAAGGACATTGTTTATCCCTGGGGCACTGAGTTGATTCAAGGGGATATAAGAGATATTTTCTATCTAATAAATTAATTGTTTTATAAATATGAAAAACATCAGTGTCAACTTTTTTCACTTGAAGAGAAAAATCACATAATATCAAAGAAGAAGACATCATAGCAAAAAAAAATTGAAAAAAGAGTTGTTTTTCTGTTTTTATGACTTTTATTTGCAGATCAAATAAAAACAATTCATTATTTTCCTAATTAAGTTTTTAGTTGTATTGTAATCAATTAATCACCTTGATCGGAATTTTGAAGTCTTCTAATAAATACTCATTGGCTGTCTCATTAGTTCTTATAATACTAAGTTCTTTTATTAAATATTAACTTTGCTATTTCAGAGAAAAAATACGTAAATTTTCCTGTGCAAATATTAAAAAATCTTGATTTTCCAGTCCGTCTTTTATGATGAAATGCTTCATGGCATTGACATTCCAATTATCTTTATACTAAGTAAAAATTGCATTTATTTACGTCATTAATTTATTTACTTGTTTTGAAAACGGAATCTCATTGAGAACTTTCTCTTCATAGCTTCTACATATGAAAACATTGGTCACATAATTTGGATATACAAAAAATGCTTTCTCCATTGAATTATTTGACTTTGAACAGCAACTGTTATTTTCTTCACATTCAAAGATCAGTGGATTTAAAGAAAATTTCAAAAATCCAATTGTTTTTAAGTCTATTTCCTTGGTTTTCTTTATTTTCATTAAGATATCTATCTCCAAAACAGTTAAGAGGCCTGATTTTGATTGCAGTATTATAAAATCTTTGTTTTCCTCGGATATTTTAGCTCCATTAATGATATTTTCAGAGTCTTGGATCAGTCCTTTCATTGGTGATGAAAAGTCAAAAGTCTTCAAATCCAAAAATCCGCATTCATTTGTCGAGAGGCTTTTATATGATTAAGAGTTAACGAAATGTGCAATTACTTCTACGCATAAAATAGGAGATCTCTTTCTCCTATTAATTCAATGAATTTCGGTTGGCCTTTCAACTTTTTGAGGATGATGTTCTCCAAAAAACTAGAGGATTTTTCCATTTTTTTCTTTAAAAAAACCAATTTTTAAAAATTAAAAAAATTTTAATTCAAATAACCAAATTTAAACAAAATTTTATTTTTTTCAACCACAATCCGAATGAAATTCTTCTAATTGGATTTTATTTTGTTAATAATAAAAAAATCATATTTTTTTGTTTTTAAAATAAATATTTTTTACTAAAAATACTAAAATTGAAATATGTTTTTTAAATATTTTTGAAAGGTAAATCCTGCAAATCCACATTTCCCCCTGAGATAATGATGGCGACATTTTTATTTTTAAACCTCTCTTTTTCCTTTATGACCGCAGCCACAGCCGTCGCTGAAGACGGCTCCACCACGAGTTTCATCCTTTCGAAAATTCTAAACATTGCCTTAATAATTTCCTCTTCTTCAACTAAAATTATATCGTGAAGGTTTTTCTGAATAATTTCGAAGTTTCTTTTCCCCAAGCCAGTTCTAAGTCCATCAGCAACTGTAATAGGAGGCAACGGTTTCATTAATTTATTGTTTTTAAACGATAAATAGGCATCTTTAGCCAATTCTGGTTCTCCAGCAATCACTTTCAAGTTGCCTTTCGAAAAATACTTTGCCGCCAACAATGAACCACTCAACAGACCCCCTCCCCCAACTGGACTGACGACATAATCAATGTCATCGATATCATAAAGAAGCTCATAAACGACTGTGGATTGACCTGCTATAATGAGGTAATCATCATAAGGATGTATTAATTTCATTTCTTTCTCTTGGATGATTTTATTGGTGGTGGCCTCACGTGAAGCCAAATCAGGCTCACAAAACACTATTTCTCCTCCATATGATCTCACAGCATCTATTTTGGCTTTTTTGCTATCTTTTGGCATCACTACTGTGATAGGGATACCAAGGATCTTGCCTGCGTAGGCCAAGGCTCCGGCATGATTTCCAGAGCTATGAGTGATAAATCCTTTCTTGGAAAGCGACGGATCATCATCGAGATGCATTGAAACCGCATTAATCGCCCCACGAATTTTAAATGAACCAGTTTTCTGAACATTTTCGCATTTAAAATAGACATTTTTGGCTCCGATGAATTTAGTGAAGTAATCTGAAGTCAGGATGGGGGTTCTATGGATGTAGTTCTTTATGTTATGATATACCTTTAAAACGAAGTTTTTATCTGGGATGATGTTCATTATTTTTAGGTCAATCTTTTTTTATTCAAGAGATTTGTTTTGTTTTTTATATTAAACTTTTCATTTTAGATTAAAAAAATCATTTTTTCCCCAAAATCGACGAAAAAATGAAAAAATTTATAAACTCCTTGAAAAATTCAGTCAAATCTACTTTTTCCAAAGATCCCTATCATAAAACTGACCTAGATTCCATCTATTTCAAAAAGGTGATCACTAAGGATCTCCCAAATGAGAAAACCGCTTCCCGACAAAATAATTATATCGTGGAAGAAAATATTAAGTCTTTGAATCGAACTATCCTCACAGGAATTAATAAAAAATTGGTGCAATCTCGCATCTCTCAGCTAATATACGATAGTAAATTCCAGGCGTTGAAACCTGAGATCAAGGATCTTTGTGAGATAATAGATTACGCTTGTAATCACAACACTCCAGTTCGAATAACTTATTTAAAAATGCTAGTGCCTGCTATAGAAATAGATGAAGCGGACATTTTAAATGAGGAAAATTATGAAAATTGGTTGAAGAAGAAGTCTGAAGAGGAAGGTCTACCTCAGGATGTTTTTCAATTGGAAGATGAATATGGAATGAGGGAAGAAGGGACTTCCAAGCGAGGGAAGCAATCATATCCAAATTGGAAAACTTCAAAGGGAGAAAATATTTGGCGAAACATTAAAAAATGATAATATAGAAGAGTTATTAATTCGAAAATATTAAAAAAATGATGTATTAGAAAAATAAAAATAATAATTTTTAACAAGAGTTTTTTATAAGTCTATTCGTGATATGAAACAAAATTTCCACACAACTTCGACCATGGAATATGATCAATCTATTATTCGGAAACCCAAAAAGGCTTTTACTTTGAGTCCTGAGTTAATGGCTAATAAATATAAGAGTTTCGAGCAAATTTTGGGAAAACAGGTCAGAATCAGATTAATCATTTTTTCTCGCTAAATAACTATATTTTTTGTTATTTTGATAAAAGTTATCTACAATGGCAGTGAGTATGAAGGGGAATCTCAGCACTGAAGATAGTGACGTTTTGATTTCTCAAAGTACTCTCAGGAAGAAAAATGAAACAGCCACCCTTTCCCCTAACAAAATCAAGAAAAAAATTACCAAAATCATCGAAATTCAACTCGGTCCACATTCGAAAGCCCTCATCGATAAAGTGGTTGAAGAAGACCTTGTGGACCCCAGAATTTCTGAGAAGAAAATTGGTTAGAATGATTTTTAATATAAAACTTTAAATTAGAAAAAAGATGAAGAATTGGAGAAAACTAAAGCAATTTTGAAATCAGACAACAATTTTCAAGAAGATCAGAGAAAAAATTACAAAATCTCCAAAAATTATCAAAATACTAAGAGTTGGGCTGATTGTTATATGTTGAATTTGGGCAAATCGAAAAGCATTCCCGATGGTCTAGAAATCAAATCATATCAACATTTACCAAAATTACAGCCCACTTTACATGTAATCACAGATCATAAGATTAATAAAAGAAGCAAAGATTTTCCAAAAACTTTGTTGGAAAGCAATAGAACTCCAGAAAAAATAAATACGTATATAGAGGCTTCACCACTGGATTCGACAAAATCGTTTCTTCGAAGAAGAAAAACGAATACTACAATTTTGCGTTTTTTAAACATTTATTAATAAATATGATTGCTAATTTTTTTTAGTGCCTTCCTTACAAAAACCAAAAAGAATGAAAAATTACAAAATCAAACAAATTTCTAATGTTAATTTGTTTGAAGGATTGCCCTACATTGGTTATGAAAGCTATGTCAAGAAGGGTAAGCAACCTTCCAATGAAAAACATAATTTATCATAAAATTGATATTTTAAAGATTTCAACATGCAAAAAATAATTGTAAAAGATGTATTGAAGGTTTTATTCGAAAAGGCTCATAGTTTAAAAAATACATTGGCTGATAGATATAGAATCCATCAAGTAATCTTTTCAAACAATAATAAATGAAAACATGTTAGGTCTTTCATTCTACGACTCCGAAAAATTTGGATGAATTTAATAAAAAATTAGAAGAAACCATTGGACTAATGTTGGAGATTTCTTTGATGATCCTCCAAGGTATTAAATCAAGAAAATTCAGTTTTTCCTCATAAAAAATATAGAGTTTCAGGATGAACCTGAGAAAATCGGAATAACTTCTAAACCCAGAGAAAGAGATGAGGATGAATGGAAGGTTTTTCAAGAAAGTGATGCCCTGCAAGAAAATCTGAAATATTTGTGTGAAACTACCGATTTCTTAAAGGATTCAATCGAAACTTACATGATAATGAGAAGACAAAAAGACCGCGAAATTTTAAATGACGCTTCGCTAAATAACCTGATAAAAGACGTTTCGAGATGCCGATATAATATGGGTGAATTGAAGGAGCATTATATGATTTTTGAGAAAAATTATCTAGATAAAGTATAAATTAATTTGTATTTTTTTTTTATTTGCTAAAAAAGGGAAATTGTAAACGATTTATGAAATTTTATTAGAAAAAAAGAGAAGACGTTTTCTCTTTTTTTTTGAATTATTTATGAAAAGAAATTTTATTAGAAAAAAAGAGGAGACACTATCCCCGTTTCCCCAATGAGGAAGTTTAAAACTAAAAAGACCATTATGAGCATGACCCCACGTGAAATGGAAACGAAAAAAGAAAGTATATATTGACTTTTTAATGAATTTGCAGTAACAAATAAATTTCAGTGGAAAAAATTAAAGAGAAGAAACAAGATTTCGCTAAAAAAATCCAGTTTCTAAGCACTTTGTTAAAAAACAAGTTCAATTTGAATAAATTGAAATTACAAACAAGAGAAGCCAAAGTAAATTTGAACCAAGAGTAATGATATATCCAAATAAAAAATTAATTATGATTTAACAGAGATTTCGAAACTAAAAAAGCTCTGTTGATTTTGGAAGATGAAAAAACCACCAAATTCCCAATTGCTAATAATGTCAAAAAAATTCAAATGGAAAGGATGAAAAACCCCTTTTCGAAAGACGATGTAAATCATTATTTTTTTATGGTTTTTTATTTACAATTAATGAAAATGAAGGAAATGGTGGGATTTTCTCGAGGCTTCGCAAATATCATGATCTTGGATCATCATGAAAATGGTCAATAAGGATGTTTAGAAATTTTTAAAATTATTGTTTTTTGTCTTTCTTATAATTATTTTAAGTATTTTTAATAAAACAAGTTTTGAAAAAATCTTTTTTTCGAGAAAGAAAATAAATTTTCAGTTTTAGACTTTCTCCCTTATTTAAACCCCGAAAGGGTCAAGAACCAAAGTGTTCTTCAGAGAAGCTAGTCACCTTAAGGAAAATAAAGAGCTCTGAATTAAAATTAATCAAAAAACCAAAATAAAAACCGAGCCTTTGGGCAATTTGAAAAAATAAATAAAAAAAAATAATAAATAAAATTTTAATTTTATAAAAAAGCAAATAAAATAACAAATTTCAGTTTTTCCAAGTTCGGCATTCTTTTTTAATAAGTTTTATTATCATTAAATTTATATAAGTTTTGCGCAAAGGATCTGAAATTTTATAGATAATTATTTCTTAATCAAATAAATTTTTATTTCCTCCATGAACAACGATTTCGATCCCCCAAACTATACCAAGCGCAAGGTGTCGCAATACTCTAAGCATTCGAAGGCGAGCTTTGCAATACCAGAGAGTGTCAACAACATGTTAGGTTCTATCAACCTAACAGCCCAGACAGACCCCAAGCGATTACAGGCAATTGATAAGTATAAAAAGTCCAAGCAATCACAAGGTACTATAAACCTGACCTCTCAGACTGAGCCCAACAGGTTCCAGCCAATAGATGCCTTCACAATCAATAAGCCCCATGCCAGTATGCACGCCCCTGAGCATGGAGAAAAAAAATTAGAAAACATCATGGACATTGAAGAATCATCCAAAGACAATAGCTTCCTTAATATGCAGGAGCCTCTCCTGAAGGAGAAGAAACAAGTAAGTGTTTTGTTTTATTTATCTATAAATTTTGATTAAATTAAAAGGAGAAGCCAAAGCCACAAGCTCAAGCAGCCAATTTTGGCTTGGGAGATCAGCCATGGCATCTGTATTCACCAAAGGAGATCCTTGAAGAATTGGATGTCAGCATCAAGGAGGGACTTTGCTCGGAAGAGCATGAGCGAAGGTTGGAAAAATATGGTCCTAACGCGATTACCCCAGTTCCAGGCCGGCATTGGTTGGTGAAGCTTTTCCTGAACATGATAGGGGGTTTCCAATTATTTCTTTGGGCAGGAGGGATCTTATGTCTGGTGGTTTTCTTTATCACCAATTGCACTGATTATCAGACCCTAGCCTTAGGGATTTTGTGCTTTTTGGTCGTGATCCTCACGAGCTTGTTCCAATCCTATCAAGAAGGCAAATCTGATAAGGTGATGGCTGCTTTAAAGGCATTAACTCCTCAGAATGTCACTGTTATCAGGAATGGGTTGTTAATGGAAGTACCAGCCGAATCATTGGTCCCTGGAGATATATGCAATGTAAAGGCAGGAGAGAAGGTGCCAGCTGATGTGAGAGTCCTGAAGAGCTCTGACTTGAAGGTGAATAATGCCAGTTTAACTGGAGAAAATGTTGATATTAAGCTGGGACAGGATTCTTTGAGCGATTCTCTATATGAAGCGAAAAATATAGCCAGAATGGGTTGCAATTTCACTGCGGGGACAGGCATTGTTCTGGTGTTTTCAACTGGTGACAATACCTTTTTCGGAACCATCGCAAAGAGCACCACTTCTATTAAGAGACCAGATAGTTGTCTTAAGAAAGAAATCAGTAGGTTGGTGCATATTATGGGAGTAGTTGCGATCACCATAGGTGTTATTTTCCTAATCCTGGCCTTGAATTTTGGTTATTCGACAATTGATGCTGTGGTGTTTATGATCGGAATAATTGTTGCCAATGTCCCAGAAGGCCTGTTGCCACAATTAACTGTAGCGTTGACTTTAACAGCTCAAAGAATGCAGACCAAAGGGGTGGTGGTCTCTAACTTGGATATTATAGAGACACTCGGGGCTACAACAGTGATTTGCAGTGACAAAACAGGCACCTTGACCTGTAACCGGATGACAGTAAGTCATGTTGTTTACAACAAAACGATACATAAAACACCTGAAAGCCCAGTGTTGGATGGAGAGAACCTTGAGACGTATGATCCTAATGATTCTCATTTCCAGGCGTTACAGAAAGTAGCAACTTTGAACTCAGATGCTGAATTTTTGACTAATGAACCCGACGTTTTAAAAAGAATGACAAAGGGTGATGCTTCAGAAAGCGCTATGATAAAATTTGTTCACCCGATTCGAGATATCATAGATTACAGAAGAGAATGTCCCAGGATTTTTGGAGTTCCCTTCAATTCGACTAACAAATGGATGTGTTCGATCCATGATGAGCAAAAGAAGACTGGAAATAAGGAACTCAATTTAATGTTGAAGGGTGCTCCAGAAAGAGTCATTGGTATGTGTGGTCGAATCCTGAAGGATGGAGAGATTCATGATCTGGACGCTAATGAAAAGAAGGAACTTGAGAAGATTAATGATAATTTGGCTAAGAGGGGTGAACGAGTGTTAGCTTTTGCTGAACGTATCTTGGATGAAAATTACTCCAAAGATTTCGCATTTGAGCAAGAACCTTTGAATTTCCCAATGAACAATTTTGTCTTTGTCGGCTTCTTTTCTTTGATTGATCCACCAAGAATGACAGTAAAAACTGCTATCCATGATTGCCACACAGCAGGAGTGAAGGTGTTTATGGTGACAGGAGATCATCCAACGACAGCACAAGCCATAGCAAAATCTTTGAATCTGATCACACATCCAACTAAAAAAGATCTTGAAGAACAGAATATTGCCATACCAGCCGAAGGTTGTAAGGCGATAGTTGTAACTGGAACTGAGCTATTGAACTTTACAGAGGAGGATTGGGACAGGACATTGAAACATGAAGAGATAGTCTTTGCGAGAACCATGCCTCAACAGAAACAAGACATAGTTAGAGAATTGACTAAATTAGGTCATATAGTAGGAATGACAGGAGATGGTGTCAATGATGCGCCAGCTCTCAAGGCAGCTCATGTAGGCATTGCAATGGGAAGTGGTGCGGCAGTAGCAAAGGAAGCAGGACAGTTGGTGCTGTTAGAGGATGATTTCGGAGCTATTGTAGAAGGGATCAAGGAAGGTCGACTCATCTTTGATAATCTCAAGAAAACCATTTGTTATGTCTTAACCTCAAACATCCCAGAATTGATTCCTTTCTTGCTTTTTATTGCATTGAAATTACCCTTGAGTATTGAAACCATTATGATCATCCTGATTGATGTGGGGACTGATTTGGCGCCTGCTGTGGCATTGGCCTATGAGGAACCAGAGGATCTTATAATGAACATTCCTCCCAGAAGCAAAGACAATCATTTGGTCGGAATTAAATTGATGCTCATCAGTTATGTCTTTTGGGGATTCATTCAGACGTTTGCTGCTTATTTCGCATATATTTGGGTGTTTTATGATCGGGGATTTACTGTCGATTCGTTGATAGGAGCCGGACCGAACATCAGGGATAGTTGGGATAGTCTTGATACAGAACGAAAAAATTTCTTCGGAGATATGTGCAGGAACAACCAATGGTTCCAAGAAAATAAGAAAGGGATTACTTGCCAGGGAGATTTCATGAATGAATTGGTTGATATAATGGGTATTGCCCAAAGTGCCTACTTCATGACCATTGTTTGGGCTCAAATTGGAGCTATTTTCATTAGAAAGACCCAAATGGCAACAATTTTCAATTGGTATAGATTAATGTGCAACAAGGCAATTTATGTGGCTCTTGTCATTGAATTGCTGGTTTTATTTGCAGTTATCTATATACCAGGTCTCAATCATGCTTTGATGTTTTCAGCTGTGTCTTCAAAATGGGCATGTACGACACTTTGGATCATTCCAACGTTTATAATTATTGATGAAATCAGGAAATTCATTTGCAGGAAAAACCCAAAAGGCCGATTTGCCAGGTGGACGACTTTATAAATTCAAGACCATAATTAATAAAAAATAGAATTTCATGAAAAAACAGCTTAATTAAAAAAAAAATTAATAAATCTAGACAAAGATTTTGCCATTTTTCTCTATGTTTTTTTTT
>Ga0302320_10022547_pt1 | contig 12427 bp, 6 predicted proteins | sample Bog_T0_3_FD_202130 | JGI IMG/M metagenome (GOLD analysis project Ga0302320, IMG submission 202130) | Peat permafrost microbial communities from Stordalen Mire near Abisko, Sweden - Bog_T0_3 | ecosystem: Environmental > Terrestrial > Soil > Wetlands > Peat | place: Sweden: Abisko, Stordalen Mire...
CAGCCGGAGTGCTGACGGCGGTTGCGGTGGCTTATGTCTGTGGCCTGCTCTATTTTGCGGGACGCCTGGGATGGGGTGTCTGGACCACCGAGGCGATGCGGAGACGGGCCATGCCGTTCGAGCCGGCAGGTGAAACAGCCACGAAGACAGCAAGGTTTCAGAGGATGCTGGGAAGGGGCACTAGCCATAGCGAGGCTGAAGTTCATTTTGCCCTCTCGACCGACATTTCAGGGCCGGCCACGGTGGGGCTACGGCGGAAAACACTGCTTCTGCCACCGTCCTTTCTCGACAAGCTGAGCGCTGAGGATCTGGATGCGGTGCTGGCGCACGAGCTGGCACACATCGAGCGCTGGGACTTCGCCAAGAACCTGCTGTACGGAATTCTGACTTTGCCGGTCGCCTACCATCCGCTGCTGTCGCTGACGCGCAAGCGCGTGGCGGAAACACGCGAGCTGGTGTGCGACGCGATGGCCGCTGAGGCCGTTGGAGGCCGAGAGAGTTATGCAAGATCGCTGGTGCGGCTGGCGCGGATTCTGTCGGATCGCTCCGCGCCGCGAATCCTTCACGCCATCGGGATTTTCGATGCCAACATTTTTGAGAGGAGAGTTATGCAATTGAGCCGGAAAAGACAGGAGATCAAGGGCGGCAAACGGTTTGCGATTGCCGCGGCATGCGTGGTGGTTGCGCTGGTTACCTGCACTTCGGCGCTGGCGCTGCGGATGGATGTAAATTCGCCGTCCGCGCAGTCGCCGAAATCACTCAACGTAGACGCAAAGGACGCAGCCGCGAATATTTTGAGCAAGGTGGCACCGGTTTACCCTCCAGATGCCAAGAAGGCAAGAGTGACCGGTTCAGTGGTCCTGGAAGCGATGATCGGCAAGGACGGAAATGTCGAAAATCTGAAGGTTGTAAGCGGACCATCGATGTTGCAGCAATCGGCGATGGATGCGGTAAGGCAGTGGACGTATAAGCCGTATTTGCTGAATGGTGATCCGGTCGAGATAAAAACAAAAATCACGGTGGTTTATTCGCTATCGAAGTAGCCGGCTCACGTCTTCAATGAACTCCGTATACACCCGCCAAAAAAGCGCCGTGCCCCATCCTTTCGACTTTTTCTGTCGAAAGGGTGGGAAACCTCAACCTTAATCCAGCCCGTTCAAGGGGAGTATCAATGCGCGCGGTTGTTTTCCTCCTGCTTGCTGCCGGGCCTTCGCTCTTGAATGCTCAGGAACAACCGAAGCCCGATGCGCAGCTTTCGCCGCAGGCGGCTTACGACCAGGCAGTGCGGCCGCTGGACATTACACGGCGGTCGCCGCAGAACTGGTCGGAGGTGGAGCTGGCCGCGTTGAAGGTTGCGCGGGAACAGGCAAAGCCGGCTTGTGCGGCTCGAAATCCGGACGAGTTTGCTGGCGATGACCTGGTGGCGCTGGCTCATCTTTGTGCGTTTGCGCAGATGTGGCAGCCCGTGCATCAGGCGGCTGCGAAGTACGTTTTGGCGGCGCAGGCTGCAACGGCTGAGCTAGACAGCAAAGGCATGATTGCCCTGGCTACAGCTTTCGACTACAAAGTGCAGGCGAGCCTGAATCTCAACGATCCGGACGACGCTATGGCTACGACGCAGACGATGCTGCGGACGGTTCCCTACGACGAGTTTGCTTCAGAGGCGACCAACAGCACACTCCATTACATTCATTTCATTCGCATACCGCAGGCACTTCAATTGCTTGCCCAGCGGCAGGCGATTCTGCTCGAGTTGATCAAGGGATATGCGCTCAAGGCGGACGCGCCGGCCGCGCAACCTCGGCTGCCTGTTCATGCGCTTTATGCGGACGCGCTTGCGCTGCCTGCGATGCAGCAGTTTACGAATCGGCTTGAGGATGCGGAGAACTCCTACGCGGAGCTGGAGGCGGCTTTGCCTGCGGCGCTGTCTTCGGAAGACGGCATGTTCATTGAAGAAAAGCGGCGGCAATATCTGCTGCTCGGCAAGCATCTGCCACGGTTGAAGGCAATGGGATCGCTGCTCACGCCCGATGCGCCAGTGCCGGACAATCTAAATACCCGTTTTACGCAGGCCAACGTGTTTCTGCTGTTTCCGGATTGGTGCAACCAGTGCATCGCGATGGTATTCAATGGAGCAGCCAGACCGAAGCAACTGCTGGAGGAACGGCATGCTCTGTTCTTTCCGTTGATGGCGCAGGTTGATCCACCGGAGAAACGGGCGAAGCCGGCAATCAAGGATGTGCCATTACCTCCGTCGAAATCCGGCAAGGGGCCGCAACTGGGCTCGAAACCGGGCGAGCGGCTTCATGTGGACCAGCAACTGGCCATCAAGTCGACACCGGATGCGCGGCTGGAGGGAACTCCGACGGTCATTGTTCCCATGGAGACCCTGGACGCCTTCGCTGCGGTCGATTTTCCGCTGATTGTGGCAACGGATCACAACGGTGTGGTTCGGTTCGTTCAGGTGGCGCAGGAAGATGCGCTGACGCCGGGCGGAGAGATTGACCAGATTGTGATGCATATCGCGGATACGTGGCCGCCGGATTGAGCACTTGTTTTCTTCGCGGGGGCGGCTTGGGGGTGCTGGGTAACTCCTGTATTTCGATAATTCCCGAAACGGGACCAGAACGTAACTTGTTTGTTTTCGCATTTTCGTTCGCTTTTTGATCGCCACGAATCAATGTAACATTATTGTTTTCAGTTGCATGGAACGAAAACGGGAAAATCGGATATTTTTTGCTCAACGACAGGTTGAACGGAGGGGTTAGAGGCCGAAAGATTTCGGGCTCTCTGGCCACCATGAATTGATTGTGCGCGTTTTCTCGAATTAGACTGCAAACTTCCGGAAAAGATTGGAGAATGTTTCCCGGATTGGCTGCGCTTGTCCCAGGGCCCCCATCCTCCCGTGCTTACGTGACATACGCTTCACTCCTTCCTATCTCCGTTCATGTAATCTGTAGAGGTTCTCGCGTCAGCGCGTTCTGGTCTAACCTCGTCTTTGAGATGGAGAGAATGCAAGAAACCGGCAAAGCCTGGATAACCTCATGCCACGTACCCTTTCCAGATCCGAAAGGGAGGGACCATGTCCAATCTCAAAGCTTCCGCTCTCTCTGACAATTCCATCGGCGCGCTCGCCTATTTCACTCCTGTCCCGGCGTTCTTCTTTCTGGCCATTCGGCGCTACAACAAAAGGCCCTATGTGCGGTATCACGCCTGGCAGTCCCTCGTGTTCAGCGCTTTTGTATTCCTCTTCGCCTTCATCCTGACCTTCGTCTTGCCATATAGCGCGTCCCTCGGACCTCGTTTCTTCCTCGGGGTGCGCTGGCTGGTCGCGCTGATCTGTCTTGCCATTTTCGCCGCCTGGCTCTGGTGCGTGCTCAGCGCGTTGAATGGCAAGCGGTGCAAGCTCCCGATCATTGGGGACTGGGCCGATGAGCAAGCCTACAGGTAGGTTGTTCCAGCAAAGATATTGGACCTCTTCAACCCAAAAAGGCGACAGGGATCACGATCTGCGCTCATTGCATTTCGTGATCCCTGGCTGAGTCACTTTGCGGTGTAGGTGTAGTCGTTGTAATACGTGACTCCTCCGATAATCGAATAGAGCCGCGCAAAAATCGGCTTTCCATTCGTCGGAAGACCATTCACGGTCCTGAAAGTGCTGGTGATATGACCCGATAAATAGAGGTCGGAGTCCCCAAACGCGACGGCGCTCAGGTAGAGATCGTACTGCGAGACACCCCCTCCGGCCGTCCACGCAAAATATTGAGAGCTGCCCGTAAACGTTGAACCCGGAGCCGGATAGACGAGCTGAGCTAACGACGCCGCGGTGTAGGTGTAGTCGTTGTAATACGTGACCCCATTGGTAATCGTATAGAGCCGCGCATAAATCGTTTCTCCGTTGGTCGGAAGTCCATTCACGGTCACAGACGTGCCTGTCACATGACCCGATAAATAGATGTCGTAGCCCCCGGGCGAGACGGCGCTCAAGTGAAGATCGTACTGCGAGCCCGTAGTCCCGACTGACCATGTGAACTTTACGGTGGTGCTCGTCAGCGTGCTGGCCGGTGCCGGGCTGGTCAAAACCGCCTTACTCGGGGTTGTCAGCGTATATGTTGCTGTCCCGGTCGCACCGTAATTGTCGGTGACGGTTAAGTGAATCGTAAAGGTCTCTCCGCCGGCCGCGTAGGTATGTTGCGCCGAGCCGCTCGTGGTGACCGTCAGGGCGCTACCATCGCCCCAGTTCCATGAGTAGCTTGTGGCCGTACCGCCGGGGAACGGATCGTTGGCTGTCGCGGTCCATGTATTGGAAGCGCCCGGTAAAACGGATGTTGGACCCGCAATTTCCGGCATCGGTCCGGTCGGGGTAAAGGCCTCAAGGCTGTTGGGGGTGCCGACTCCGGTAGGACCGTTGAAGCCGATTCCTGCATCGCAGGCGGCGTCCCCGGCGCTCGGCGTGGTCCCGCTCGCCGGGTAATCACAGTCAAGGATTCCCTCACCGAGTGTATTCGGGTTACCGCAGGCAGCGGCGCCCTCGCCATCGCACCAGCCGTTGCCACCGCTTGTGACGTTGTACAAAGTGGAAGTCCCAAGGTGACCGTAGAGCGTCAGAGCCGGGTATTCAACTCCATGGGCGCCGCCAGCCAGACCATACATCGCGGAAATGATGGGCGCTGCCAGCGATGTCCCGCCGATTGTATACCAGCCTGTGCTGCATGCGGACCCGCAGTTGTATGTGTCGTAGATGTCGAGGCCGGTAAGGTAGTCGGCAACCGCCGCGACATCCGACACCAGGCGATGGGTGCCGCAGGCGGTGCTCGCCCAGTTGCTCAGGCTGCTCTGCCAGAGTTGGGCGGCGAACAGGTTGCTGCAGCCTCCTCCACCGGCTCCGAACTTGTCACCCAAAATGCTTTCGTAATAGTCCTTCGTGCCGTTGTCGTTCCACACCGTCTCGGACTGGCGGGTCGCGTCCTGGCCGAGATATAACGAAGTGCCACCGACGGCAACGACGGTGTTGAGGGAGGACGGAGTATTCGGCTGGTTGTAAGCGCCGTCGCCGCCAAGCAGGTCGTAATCGTAATATCCGTCGTCCCCAGCTGACGCGACAATGACGGTGCCGGGATGGTTGTAAGCCGCATCAAAGGTCGAATTTGCTCCAGTTTCGGCGCCGCCATATGAGTTGCTGATCACATTGGCCCCCAACGCAACCGCCTCGTTTTCGGCTGCCGCAAGGTCCGCGTTCGATTCGCTGCTGGCTTCAATCAGGATGATTTTGCAGTTCTGGCAAACCGAGTGCACTGTCTCGACGTCCAGGGACTCCTCCACGGACCAGCCACTCGTATCGTTGGCGGGTAGAGTTGAGCCCCCCGTCTGGTTGACAACCTTAAGGCAACCATTCGCTTCGCTGCAAGTAGCGAGTCCATACTGCGTGTCAAAGGTCTGCAGGTCAGCGTTGATGTTGGGATCGTTGTAGGCGTCAACGATTGCGACTATCTGGCCCGTCCCGGTAGCGGTAGAGCTGAAGTTATAGGCTGATGCCAGATCGCTCGGCGTCAGTCCACCGGCCGGTCCGATCGTCGCTGTCGGGCCGGTCATTGCATCGCTCCGGCTTGCTCCGGCGGCGAGCTCGTACCGCATCGCCCCCGGCGTGTCCGCAGTCACCTCAACCCGGCGCATGGCGTAACACGACAAGTGTCCAGGCGTGGCCGGCTTGCACGCCCGCTGACCAACGGCATAGTGCGTGGTCTGCGCCGAAGGGGCAGGGCCTGCCTGAGCGGTCTGGGCAGCGGCGACCGGAACTTCCGCCAGCGCCATGGCCAGCGCCACGAGGGTGAACGCCCACAACCGAATACGGCCCAAACGCTTCAATGCGACTTGGTTAGCCGCGGATGGTGTTCCCTTCGACATGCCCACACATAGCGCAACGAAATATGTTCCCATCTCTCCCCCTTCGCCGCAGACGCACTCGGGCGCGGAATTATCGGCGCCCCGGCCCATGCGAATCCCTGTTTTTGCGATTCCCGTTTCGGAGAAAGAATTATGCTCATTCAGAAGCTAGCGAGTCAAGTTAAACTTTCACAATGGCAGTTGGAGACGATGAAAAAGTGTGAGGTCGTCAATTCCGATTTCGTGCCGCCCCGCTTCGGTTGGTCAACGTAGAGCCCGGGCCAGCGGAGCCCGTTTGGCGACTTGCACGCCCAATTCGTAACACTTGAACTGTTCCGCGAACGATGACAAACCTTCCGCGAAGCGCAATTTGAAAGACATTGTTGGTGGATGACCGACAAACCAAAGTAATGATTCCATATCTTGCCGTTCCACTCTTGCACAGCATGGTGCCTTGATTCGCTTCCGCACATCCATTTGCAACAGGACAATGCTAGCCTTAGGCTGACGCATCTTCCACTGCGCATGCCGAAGAGATGCGGACGAGGCTTGGATCGCTTGGCAATCTATCCCCCACAGCGTTTGGAACCGCAGCCACTGACCCGTCCACGACGGCAGCAGATGCAGGTGGTTCCTCCGCAAAACCGGCGCAAACTGGCCGGGCGGGTGACCCTCGGCATGCTGCTGGTGCTGGCGGTGACTACGGGGTCGCTGGCGGGGCTGACGCTGGTTTATTCGGTCGATCTGCCTCAAATCAATGACCTGGAACGCTACCGGCCTTCAACGACCACTGAGCTTTATGACGTCAAGGGCCGCGTGGTGGGCTCGTTTGCGCTGGAACGGCGCGAGGTGGTGGATTACAACGACTTTGCGCCCATTCTGCGCCAGGCCGTGATTTCGATTGAAGACAAGAGCTTTGAGTCGCACTGGGGCATCAATGTGTTCCGCGTGGCAGGGGCGGCATGGCACGACATCCGCAGCCATGGGCGGGCGCAGGGAGCTTCGACGCTGACCATGCAGCTGGCGCGGAACCTGTTTCTCTCGTCGGAGCGGACGTCGACGCGCAAAATTCAAGAGGCGTACCTGGCCATACAAATTGAGCGGGCGTTCACCAAGGAGCAGATTTTTACGCTTTACGGGAACCAGATTTACCTGGGCAGCGGGATGTATGGGTTTGAGGCCGCTTCGGAGTTTTACTTCTCGAAGCATGCCAAGGATCTGAACCTGAACGAAGCGGCGCTGCTGGCCGGATTGCCGAAAGGGCCTGTGGCATTCTCGCCACTGCTTTATCCGGAAAAGGCTATTCGCCGACGCAACCTGGTGCTTTCAGAGATGGAAGAGGACAAGGCGATCACGCGCCAGCAGGCGGAGCAGGCGCGGAACGCTCCGCTGGGGCTGAACATCGCGCAGCCGGAAGGGTCGGTTGCGCCGTGGTTTCAGGAAGAAGTCAGACAGGAGCTGGAAAAGAAGTTTGGGACGGAGCAGGTGCATGAGGCCGGGCTCAAGGTGCAGACCACGCTGGACCTGGACCTGCAACAGATTGCGAATCACGCGGTAGACGACGGGCTGGCCACCTATGAGCGTCGCAAGGGATGGACAGGAAAGCTGGAAAACGTGGTCGATAAGGGGATTGCGCTGGAGGACTACAAGCATCCCGACTGGGCGGTGAAGCCGAAGCCCGGAGACTACGTTCACGCAATGGTGACGGGCGACCTGCCGATGGAAATCGAGGCGAAGGTGGGCGGCGAGGATGTTGTGCTGCTGCCGGAGGACTGGAAGTGGACCGGGGAGAAGTCCGGAAGTGAGCTCGTGAAGCCGGGGGACATTATTTATGTTCACTTGTCCGACGCGATGGAGGGCAGGCAGCGGCGGGCGACACTGGAACAGGACTCGGGTGCCGAAGGGTCGCTGATGCTGATGGACAATACAACGGGCGACGTTCTGGCCATGGTGGGCGGCCGCGACTATGCGACGTCGCAGTTCAACCGGGCTACGCAGTCGGAGCGGCAGACGGGGTCGAGCTTCAAGCCTTATGTGTATACGACGGCGATTGAGGCGGGGGCCAAGCCGAGCGACATCATTGTGGACGGCCCGGTGAGCTTCGGCAGCTATACGCCGCACAACTACGAGAACGATTACAAGGGCGCGATGACGCTGGTGAACGCGTTCGCCGAGTCGCGGAATATTCCGGCGCTGAAGCTGGCGGCGCGGGTGGGGATTCACAAGGTGATCGATATGACGCACCGGTTTGGGGTGACGTCGAATATTCCGGCTTACCTGCCGATTGCGATTGGCGCTGTCGAAATTACGCTTCAGGAGCAGGTGGCTTCGTACTCGGTGTTTCCCAATGACGGGATTCGCGTAGCGCCGCGGCTGGTTCGCAAGGTTTCAAATGCGGACGGGGTTACGCTTTGGGAAGATGCGCCGACGGTCAATGAGGTCATCGACCAGCAGACGGCGCGGACGATGATGATCCTGCTGCAGGCTGTCACCGCCCATGGTACAGGTGCCGCTGCGTCACAGCTGAAACATCCGCTGGGAGGCAAGACGGGGACGACGAGCGACTATACGGACGCGTGGTTTATTGGGTTTTCGCCTTCGGTGACCTGTGGGGTTTGGGTGGGGTACGACAGCCGGCAGTCGCTGGGGGATAAGGAGACGGGGGCCAAGGCGGCGCTGCCGATCTGGATGACGGTGATGAAGGCGACGATTGTGGGGAAGGATTCGGAGCAGTTCCTTGCGGATACGAAAGATAGCCAGATGCTGGAGGCTTCGACGGGTACCCCGGTTAAGCCGGGGGCTGCGACTGGGCCCGGGGTTGTGACTGTAGCGACTGCTAAGCCCGTGAATGCTGCGAAGCCTGTGAATGCGGGGGCCTTGGTCAAGGCAGCGGCCATAGGGCCGGTTGGCCCACAGGGAGCAAAGGCCTCCGGTAAGGCTTTTGTGAGTGGGGCGGCGGGGAAGCCGGTCGTGAAGCCGGCGATGACTCCGCAAGCAGCGCCGGCCAAACCAGCGGCTTCTCCGGTCAAGGCGGCATTCGCCTCGCATTGAGCCTCAAACCACGAAACGTGTCAGGCCAGCTTGTACCCGGCGCGATAGGGCCGCGTCATTAGCTTCGAGGCTTCGGCGTCGTTGAGGATCTTCTCCTGCTTCACGTCCCAGTGGATTTTGCGGCCAACCATCATGCTGATCAAGCCCAGGTGCCCGGGAATTAAAGAATGGTGCGCGGTCTCGACGGGCGTGATGGTGGGTTTACGCGACTTTACGCTGTCGAGGAAGTTGCGGCGGTGCTCGCTGGACTCGTACAGCTTGACCTTGCGGAGGTTCTCGGGGAGCGATTCGGGCTTCACCCAGTCAGGGTTGGAGGCGTCGAAGCCGCTGCGATCAACCCAGACCCAGCCGTCGGTGCCGATCCACTTGGTTCCCATGGCAATGGCCGGAGATCCGCCGGCTATGGTGAATTTCACGTCGTTTGAATAGCCGGTGACTTCCTTGCGGTAGATGGACTCGACGTTGTATTTGAGGGCGGCGTTCCAGACTGCGGTGGAGGGCGGGAACTCGCCATGCCCTTCGACTTCGGAAGGGCCGGAGAGGTCGAAGCCGAGGCCCCAGTGGGCAATATCGCCGTGGTGGCCCATCCAGTCCAGCAACTGGCCGCCGCCGGTGTTGTAGTTCCAGCGCCAGTTCTGATAAACGCGGGCGTCGATGTAGGGCTCCATCTGCGAGGGGCCGACCCAGGTGTCGTAATCGAGCTCGACAGGCGGCTGGGTGACGGACAAGTCCCAGGCAGGCGTTCCGGGCAGAATCTGCCACGGATTCGTGATCTTGTCGGGCAGCGATGAGAGCTTCTGCATCAGCGCGGGCACGGTGTTGGGGAAGTCATGCGGCGCGCCGGGCAGGCCCACCTCGACATGCGTCACGTTGCCGATGAGGCCGTTGCGAACGATTTCCGCAGCCTTGTGGAAGCTGGGCAGCGATCTCTGCCAACTGCCGGTTTGCCAGATGATTTTGTTGTTCTGGACGGCGCGGACGATGGCCTGCTGCTCGGCAATGGTCTTGGCGAGGGGCTTTTCGCCGTAGACGTCCTTTTTGCGGGCGGCGGCTTCGGTGGCAATGATGGCGTGCCAGTGGTCGGGAACGGCGATCATGATGGCGTCGATGTCGTCGCGGGCGATCATTTCGCGGTAGTCGTGATAGGCCTTGCAGTCGGTGTTGCCGTACTTGGTGTTGACGGTATCAACAGCGGTTTTGAGGTGGGCGGTGTGGATGTCGCACGCGGCTACGACCTGGCAATCGGCCTGTTCGAGGAAGGCTTTGGTGTTGGCGGGGCCCATCATGCCCCAGCCGATGACGCCGATGGTGATGCGGTTGGAGGCGGAGGGGCGGCCCCAGGCGGAGCGAGGCAGGATGGCGGCGGCTCCGGCTACCTTGAGAAAATCACGGCGGTTGAGCGGGTAGGTGGTGGATGACGGGCTTTTCATGATTTTCTCCGGTGGTTCGGGGCGGTTTAGGCGCTATGGAGATCGGCTGGTTTAGCTTCGTGGTTTCCCACCCCTTTTCACGATGAGACTGTGAAAAAGATGGGGCGCCCAGCATTTGTTTCGATTCACGTGGCGTTTTGACGCGCAGTTTAGCACCAGCCTTTATATCAGAAGAAAACCGGCAGTGCGCGATTGGACGTACAATCGAGATGCTGGGTCCAAAGAGGCAGTTTGCTCTCAGCGCGACGCGGATGTTGCGCGCGAGGAGCAATTGTATGGATTTTTCGAATAAGACTTGGCCCAGCTGGGTTCCCCATCTACTTTGGATTCGTCATGAATGCCCAAAGTGCAATTCGCTGAAATTCAAGCAGGCGGAGTTGCGGCCGATCGATGGGCTGCTGGAGATGTTTGGATTGCGGCCGGTGCGGTGCCTGTTCTGCTGGCGGCGGTATTACTGGTTTGCGCTGCATAACGTTGTTGCGGAATGACCTCAGCGCCGTAGTACCGTGCCGAATGAGCAATTGACCTGTCATCTTGTGCGAAGCGCACTTCAGCGGAGTCGAAAGCTTGCCCTGAGCATAGTCGAAGGGGACCTGCTTTTTGCTCTTGCGCCCCAAGGTGTAGACAGGCTTTACCTCGCCAGCCGGAAATACCTCTTCGCCCTCGTCACGTCTTTGAAGATTTGCGCTTTCAGGGCTTCGGGGTTGGGCCACTGGATTTCGCCGCGGAGACGCAGGAGAAATTCGAGTCCGATGGGGGTCCGCTCGTCTGTTTCTATGGGCTCAAAATCTAGAATATGCGATTCGACCGCAAAGGACGCCTCGCCAAACGTGGGGCGATTGCCTACGTTGGTCACGGCCTGAAAGCAGCGATCCCCGACAGTCAGGCGCGTGATGTAGACGCCGAAGGCGGGGAGCAGATCTTCATACGGGGCCAGATTTATCGTGGGCACCAGCAGCCGGGTGCCGATGCCTCGGCCGCTAGCCTGAGTCCCACGTACCCCGAAAGGGCGACCCAGCATCCAGCGGGCGCGGCGCACGTCTCCTGCCGCAACCATGGCGCGGATGGCGGAGCTCGAGACTTCAAGGCCATGCACGTGTACCGCCGAGTGGACATGCACGGCGAAGCCGAATCCCGCGCCAAACTCCCTTAGCTCCTCGACTCCCGCCTGTGCATGGTGGCCGAAATGAAAATTGCCCCCTTCGTGAAGGCTGCGTACTCCAAGAATGTCGACCAGGATTTGGCTCACAAACTGCTGTGCGGTCAGGCCGGCGAGTTCCGCGTCAAAGGGAAGCACCACCACGGCATCAATTCCAGTCGCTGCCAGCAACTTGACCCGCTCGTGCATCGGGGTGAGCAGGCGGGGCGCGCGGGCGGGACGAAGAAACTGCTCGGGGTGCGGATTGAAGGTGATGGCAATCGAACGGATGCCGAGAGAGCGGGCTTCGGCGACAACCGCCGAAAGAATCTCCTGGTGGCCGAGGTGCACACCGTCAAAGTTGCCGATTGCGGCAACCGATGGGCCAAAACCAACCGGGATTTCGGTCAGCGCGCAGTAGACCGGAATGGTGCGCCTTGGAGAATTCCTCATAAAGTCACGGGGACCGTCAACCCGTCGTAGGCCAGGGCTACTCCTGCTGGCAGGGTCTGGTTGGTGGCTTCGTGGCCGAGTTCATGGGCAATGTGGGTCAGCCAGGTCTGTTTTGCGCCGATGCGCCGCGCCCAGTTCAAAGCCTGATCGACTGTGGCGTGGCTGGGGTGCGGTTTGTAGCGAAGCGCAGAGAGTACCAGGTGGTCGAGTTCGTCCAGCAGGGCAAAGCTCTCTTCCGGAATGTTGCTCACGTCCGTCAGGTAGGCCGCACTGCCGAAGCGGTAGCCAACAATTTCCAGGTCGCCGTGCAGGATGGGAATGCGCTGAAAATCGACACCGTGGATGGGAGTGCTGTCGGACAGAGGTTCGAGGCGCAGGCGCGCGCGGTTGGGATAAGTGGCGTGCGGCGAAAAGGTGTAATCGAAGATGCGCTCCAGGGTTGCACGCGTCTCATCCGATGCGTAGAGGGGTA
>Ga0302320_10022549_pt1 | contig 12426 bp, 12 predicted proteins | sample Bog_T0_3_FD_202130 | JGI IMG/M metagenome (GOLD analysis project Ga0302320, IMG submission 202130) | Peat permafrost microbial communities from Stordalen Mire near Abisko, Sweden - Bog_T0_3 | ecosystem: Environmental > Terrestrial > Soil > Wetlands > Peat | place: Sweden: Abisko, Stordalen Mire...
GGTCTTTGCGGGCGCGCAACTGTTCCAGGAGAAATCCTGCATCGATTGCCACCTTATCCAGGGCCGGGGTGGCCGCCGCGGCCCGGATCTCACGTATGTCGCCGACAAACTGAGGCAAAGCGATATGATCATCCGCATCGTCAATGGCGGAGTGAACATGCCTGCTTACGGGGCTACCCTGAAGCCGGAGGAGATCAAATACCTCGTCGCCTTTCTGGAATCTCGAACAAAACACTGAATCATTGGGCTATCGCGGTCGCTATCGACCGTCCGATGGGTACTTTCTTATATGCGCTTGCAAAACAAGGTGGCGATCGTGACAGGTTCGGGCTCGGGCATCGGCCAGGCAATTGCGGTCCGCTTTGCCCGGGAAGGGGCGGCGGTCGTCGTCGACTACGTCGGCCATTCGGACGTGCCCAACGAAACGGAGAAACAGATCGCGAGTTTCGGCGGAAAGGCCATCGCGGTGGCCGCCGACGTGGCGAAGCCCGATGAAGTGCAGAATCTGATCGATCGCGCCGTCGCGGCCTTTGGCAGGCTCGACATCGTGGTCAACAATGCCGGCATCGAAAAGAAGGCCCCTTTCGTGGATTATCCGCTGGATGGGCTGCAGAAAATCCTCGCGGTAAATCTGGTCGGCCCATTTTTGGTCAGTCAGGCGGCCGCCCGCCAGATGATCAAGCAGAAGCAGGGTGGGCGGCTGATCAACATCTCCTCCGTGCATGAGGACCTTCCGATGCCGACCAATGCGGCCTATTGCGCGAGCAAGGGCGGCCTGCGGATGCTGATGAGAACGATCGCAGTGGAGTTGGCGAAAGATCGGATCACGGTGAACAACATCGGCCCCGGGGCGGTTTTTACGCCGATCGACGCTGACGTGGAAGCCAAACCCGAGATGGAGAAATCCCTAATGGGCGAGATCCCGCTCAATCGTTGGGGCAAACCGGAGGAGATTGCGGGGCTTGCGGTGTATTTGGCTTCCGATGAAGCCGCTTACATCACGGGGTCCACCTACTTCATCGACGGGGGCATGCTGCGGCAGTCGGGCAGCTACTGATCCGGGTTTCAACTCCCGGCGCGCATTTATGGCCAATGGCAATCACTACGATTTTATCATCATCGGGAGCGGAGCGGGCGGCGGCACGCTTGCATTCAAGCTAGCTGGATCCGGGAAAAGGATTCTCATCGTGGAACGGGGCGACTACCTGCCTCGCGAGAAGGAGAACTGGGATCCGACCGAAGTATTCCTCAAAAACCGGTATGTCGCCGACGACAAGTGGCATGACAAGGACGGCAAAGAATTCCAGCCGGGGATCCATTATGTGGTCGGAGGGGCGACCAAGATGTTCGGCGCCGCCCTCTTTCGCCTGCGCAAGGAAGACTTTGGCGAAGTTAAGCACTACGAGGGCATTTCTCCAGCGTGGCCCGTTTCCTACGAGGAGTTTGAACCCTATTATTGCGAGGCGGAAAGACTCTACCAGGTCCATGGCCTCCGTGGCGAAGACCCCACCGAGCCTCCCGCGAGCAAGCCTTATCCGTTTCCGCCGATCGCCCACGAACCTCGCATCCAGCGGCTCAACGACGATCTGCTCAAGGCGGGCCACCATCCTTTTCATGCGCCGACCGCGGTCATGCTAAACGAGGCGCATCGCGCCGAGAGCCATTGCTTGAAGTGCGATACCTGCGATGGCTATCCGTGCTTGGTCCACGCCAAGGCGGACGCCGAGGTGATCGCCGTCCGTCCGGCACTGAAGCATTCCAATGTGACGCTCCTGACCAATGCCGAGGTGATCCAGCTCAAGACAAACGCCTCGGGGCGCGAGGTGACCGAGGTCGTGATCAGCCGCGGTGGAAGCATCGAATCGTACCAGGGCGGCATCGTCGTCATCTCGGCGGGCGCGGCCAATAGCGCGCGCATTTTGCTGATGTCCGCGAACGACAAGCATCCCCACGGGTTGGCGAACGGATCAGACCAAGTCGGACGCAACTACATGTTCCACAACAGCCAGGCGGTCGTAGCTCTGGCGATGGAACCCAACCTCACACTTTTCCAGAAGACGATTGCGCTCAATGACTTTTATTTTCGCGACGAGGACTTCGATTTTCCGCTCGGCAACATCCAGATGATCGGAAAATCCAAAGGGCCGATGTTCCGGGACGACGCGCCGTTTTTTGCACCGGGCTTCGCCCTGAATGAGATGGCTCGGCATGCGGTCGATTTTTGGCTGACTACGGAGGACATTCCCGACCCGAACAATCGCATCACGCTCGACCGGGATAAGAAGATCGTCCTCAGCTATACGTTCAATAACGAGGTTCCGACCAAGCGCCTTTTCGAGCGGCTTAAATCGATGCTCAATTTCCTGGGAATGCACAAGCATCTCATACCGAACTCGGCGTACATGGGCAAAGAGATCCCAATCGCGGGCGTGGGCCATCAATCCGGCACCTGCCGCTTCGGCACCGATCCGAAGACATCGGTCCTGGATACCGACTGCAAAACCCACGAGGTGGACAACCTGTACGTCGTGGACACGAGTTTCTTCTGCAGCATTGGAGCGGTGAATCCATCGCTGACCGCCATCGCCAATGCGCTGCGGGTCGGCGATCACCTCCTGGAGCGATGCCGGTAGCAACCCCTCGATGCGCAAAGGAACGACCGCCGAAGCGCGTCTGCTAGGCCGCTTGTCGGCGGGCGCCTCCCTCAAGGGGCACTGGCCGGAATACCTTATGGAGGCGGCGGAACTGGGGATCTTCATGATTTCCGCCGGGGTTTTCACCGCCTTGCTGGAATCTCCGCGGTCCTTTCTTGGTCGGGCGCATCTGGCTCCCAGCTTTTGCCGAGCGCTGATCGGTATTGCGATGGGCGGGACCGCCGCGGGCCTCATCTATTCGCCGTGGGGCAAGCGGTCAGGGGCTCACATGAATCCGGCAATCACGCTAACGTTTTTGCGCCTCGGCAAGATGCCTCCCTGGGACGCTTTCTTTTATATTCTTTTCCAGTTCGCTGGAGGTTTGGCCGGAGTTTTTCTGACCGCTTGGATTCTCGGGGCAGCCTTCACCCAGCCGCCCGTGAACTATGTCGCCACGATCCCGGGTCCGGCTGGAAGCGCGGCGGCATTCGCCGGGGAGCTGACCATCAGTATTATTATTATGGGCACGATCCTGTATGTTTCCAACAGCCAAGCCGTCGCCCGATTCACAGGCCTTTTTGCGGGGCTTCTCATCGCATCTTTTGTGGAATTCGAGGCGCCATTTTCAGGGTTCGGCATGAACCCGGCTCGGACTCTGGCCTCGGCGCTGCCGGGCGGAATCTGGACCGGGTTGTGGATTTATTTCACAGCGGCACCCCTCGGAATGCTCTTGGCCGCGCAAAGCTATCTGGGGGTGAGAAGTCTCGACTCCATCCAATGCTGCAAACTGCACCATAGTTCACGCAGGCCGTGCATCTTTTGCGGTCGCGGTGTATTACCGGAATTTCGTTAGAAGTGATCTGGAGCGCGTGAAACGCCGCTGGCTCAAGCCGAGGTCCGTCTCGGCCGTGCGCCGGCCATAGTAACCGCCGCCGAATCGGACATCAAGGCGATCAATTGCCGGATTCGGGAGCTGGTAGAGTGCGCTTCAATGGGGCCACGCGACTATGCCCCTTTAGGATGCCGCTTTCGCAACCGTATTTGCTAAAGTTCGTTGGAGATCCGCTTCGGTGAGTGTCACGAACACGGTTGAGCCCTCATAGCTGATGCGTTCAATGTTGCTGACTGGGATCAAGATTTCCTTCCCCGCGTACCAGTGACCTGCCTCGACGACGAGATCAAGAATCGCCCAGTTCTGATCGTCGACCTTAAAACCACTGACGGTGCCGAGGACTCCATCGACCGCATGAATCTGGTAACCGGTCACGGCCTTAGTGCTGCGCAGGTTAAGGTCGGCTTGGCGATGCTCAGGCGAAGCGTATGCTTCGGCTCGGACCTCTTTCGTTGCCAAAGGAAATGGGCCGATGCCCCACATCCCACCACCGTACCAGTAAGCTGGCCATCCGTAGTGGCGAAAATAGTCAATCTCGTGTTGGCGGGACACCGGCTCGTGTGACGCGATAGCGGGACCACCTTCAATTTGCTTCCGAGTGAGATTTAGCGGCAGTACGTTACCGGCTCGATTCCATCGGCCAAAGGCATGAGGGGAGAGCAACACTTGTCGGCCGCTTAACCACGTTCCCGTGTCCGCCACCAAATAACGAACCGCCCAAGATTTGTCATCGAAATAGAAGTCTTTAATCCGGCCGACCTCGCCGTCGGAGGCGGCGAGTTTGCAGTCGTAGAGTTGTTTGATATTAAGTAGCATAAAGCTTTTCTGGGACTCTCCAATTGAGTGTCTAGCTAGTTACGGAAGCCAACCACACCATCGTCTGGTTTCGCCAGCCTGGCGGCCGCGGCTTCGAGGTCGGCTTTCGTTACGGCCACGAATATGCTCGATTCCGCATACTCGGTTCTTTCGATCAGACTGGGAGAGATCACGACTTCCTTGCCGGCGTGCCAATGGCCAGTTTCGATGATCAGTTGTTGAATCACCCACGTCCGGTCGTCGGCCAGGAAGCCAGCCACGTGGCCAACAGGTCCGTCGGTCGCCTCCAGGCGATAGCCTGTGACACCTTCAGTACTTTGGAGGTGCTGACCGGTATGGGGGTTACGCTCATCAATTGAGCGTTCCGCTCCCGGCGGCCTCTTCTTCGCCGTGTGGCCAGGCAGCACCGATGGCGGACTGTCCGTCCAATAAGCGGGCCACCCATAATAACGATAATACTCCATCTCGTAAGGACGAGAGATTTGCTGATGTGATTCGAGGGAAGGGCTGTCTTCAATCTGCTTCTTATGCAGATTAACCCGCAGCGTTTTCCCGTTCGGATCCCATCGTCCAAAGGCATGGGGAGAAATCAGCACATGGCGTCCCGTCAGTCATGACGCCGTGTTAGCCATCGCGTAGCGAATTGCCCACGTTTTGTCGTCAAAGTAAAAGTCCTTGATGTGGCCAATATCACCGTCCAACGCCACGAGTCTTCCACCGTACAGCTCTTTAATATTTTGCAACATAAACGATCAGCCCCCGCGGTGCCCGTCCCTAGCTAAATCAACGATCTTACCCTACCCGCCAGGGCCTAGTCGGGCTATGGGGTATTACCCGGCAGGGAGAGCGAAGCTCCAGGATTTGATGAGGTGCCGCGGCGTCTCCCTCAGGCGAGAGTGCCCCTAGGGCAACTCACTTCACGATCAAACCGTCGGGCCACGCACTCTTTTCTGAGCCAAGCGATCATTTTGGAGTTCGGTGACCACCACCAATTCAGCCAATCTGAAATTGCCCTCCGGCTTGGCGACCTGGCCGCCGATGCGGGGATCCGCTGGCAGGCTGAAGCCCATCGGCTCTAAAGAGGCTGAAACTAGGACGAGCCCGAGACGATGCCGACAGCGCTCGGACGAGATCCTCGAGCGGACCGTTACAGCCAGCCAGAGCCTCAAGCTGACCCGCTCCAGGCGAGGCGACCCAAGCCGGAGCGGGAGACGGACGCCGCCACCGGCTGCACTCGCTCCAACCGCTTTTGCGCATTCGGATCCACGCGGGCAACCATGCATACATCAGCGCGAGCGAACATGGCATTAAAGTCGTACCCGTGAAATCCATCTTTTTCCGACAAATTGGGAAGCGAGTGGTCAGCAAGGCCCCGCAAGAAGAGGGCAATATTACATTTTTGTCATTTTCGGGAGAGGCTGGAGAAAGGGGGCTATGCGACTCTTGGGCACTACATATGAAACCCATCTCCCAGTCCTCACTCTTCCGCCCGACCATCCTTAGCGCTTTCGCCTTACTCATGGCCACGGGAGTCTTTGCCGCGGTCAAAGCGGCGCCGCCGACTGCCTCGGATTTCGCCCTGAAACGTGACGGCCAGTCGGTGAACCGCCAACTGCTGGAGCCCTCAAGTTTTGCCGGAATCGTCAAGCGCGTGGCACCGAGCGTCGTCGAGATCAATGTGCAGATCCCAGCCCGCCGCATCTCGCTGAATCCTGGCGAGGGCGGTTTTCAGATTCCGGGCCTGGATGACGGGACCCTCCGACAATTCTTCGGCAATCAAGCCCCAGCGATTCCCCAGGGCCCGGAAAACGCCCTTGGATCCGGTGTAATCATCAGCCCGGATGGCTACATCGTAACCAACAACCATGTCGTCGCCAATGCCAAGGAGGTCACGGTCACCCTGGCCGACGGCCGCGAACTGCCGGCACGGGTAGTGGGATGCGACGCCCAAACCGATGTGGCCGTGATCAAAGTGTCCGCCCATAATCTACCGGCAATCACCTTCGCTTTGAGCTCAAAGGTGGAGGTCGGCGACCGGGTGTTGGCAATCGGCAATCCCTTCGGAATCGGCGAAACCGTGACAACGGGCATCATCAGTGCGACTGGCCGTAGGGCCGGCCTGGGGCTGGCCTACGAGGATTTCCTCCAGACCGACGCCGCGATCAATCCGGGCAATTCCGGTGGCGCCCTAGTGGACATTGAAGGGCGCCTAGTGGGGATTAATACCGCCATCCTCAGTCACAGCGGGGGCTTCCAGGGTGTGGGACTCGCCGTCCCGGCCGACTTGGTCGGCAATGTGGTCGATAATCTGGTCGAACACGGCAAGGTGGTGCGCGGTTACCTCGGGATTGGAATCCAGAACCTAACCCCCACCCTGGCCGACTCTTTCGGCTTAAAGACCGCAGGCGGAGCCCTCGTCTCCGACGTCCAGCCGGACAGCCCAGCCTTCCGCGCCGGTTTGAAGAGCGGCGATATCATCACCGCCGTCAACGGAAAGCCGATTGTTTCCGCCAGCGCCCTCAGCCTGACCGTGGCCGAGATGGGACCTGCAGTCAAATTGACTCTCAGCGTCGCGCGGGATGGAAAAACCGACGAAATGGCGGTGACGACGACGAACAAACCCGGCGAGCAGTCCGATGACGAGCAGTCCGCGGCTTCCGGCGATGACCAGGGTATTCTCAACGGTGTCGGCGTGTCGGATCTTGATGCCAATACCCGACACAACCTCAACTTTCCCGAACGGTTCGCCGGCGCCCTCATCACCCAAGTCGATCCCGCCTCCGCCGCCGCCCGCGCGGGCCTAAGCCCGGGGGACGTCATCCTCGGAATCAACCGGCACTCGGTCGATTCCGCCAAAAGCGCGGTAGCGCTAAGTGCCCAAGCCACCCATCGGCCGACTTTGCTCAAAATCTGGTCGCACGGGCACACCGCCTTTGTGGTGGTGGATGAGGCGCCGTCTCCCAGCGCCCCCTGAGTTCACTTTGCTTGGGTATCAGTGTCGTTAGTGTTGAGGGACACCGGCTCCGGAAGCGGAGCCGGTGTTTATTTGCCTCAAAGCAATCGAACCTTTGCATAAAGGCTCCCTTCATGCAGCCTTACGCCATGCGCGTCCTCGTCGTCGAAGACGATGCCAAGATAGCCTCCTTTGTCGTGCGCGGCCTGAAGCAGGCCGGATACGCGGTCGACCATGCCCCGGATGGGGAAACCGGCCTGGCGCTAGCGCAGTGCACCGAATACGATGCGGCCATCGTAGATGTGATGCTGCCAAGCCTCGACGGCCTCAGCCTAGTGCGGCGCTTGCGGGCGGCCCGTCACCAGACTCCCGTCGTCTTCCTCAGCGCCCGGAGCGCGGTCGAAGACCGCGTCCGCGGCCTGGAGAGCGGCGCCGACGACTACCTGACCAAGCCCTTTGCCTTTTCCGAGTTGCTCGCCCGCGTCCAGGCACTGATCCGCCGTGCCACCCAAGCCCCCGAGGCCACCCGCCTGGCGGCCCGCGACGTCACGCTCGATCTGACCACGCGAGAGGTGACCTGCGAGGGACGTGTGGTCGAGCTGCAGCCGCGAGAATTCGCGCTTCTCGCCTACCTCCTCCGCCATGCTGGACGCCCGGTGAGCAAGACCAAGATTCTCGAGCACGTCTGGGATTACAGCTTCGATCCCCAAACCAACGTGGTCGACGTGGTCATGCACCGGCTTCGGGCCAAGGTCGATCCCAACCACACCCGAATCGAGACCCTGCGGGGCGTGGGCTATATCTTCCGGTCCCATGCTTGAACGATTCCGCCAATCGCTCGCCATCCGGCTGGCCGCAATCTATAGCTTGGTTTTCGCCGTCGGGGCCGCCGCCCTTTTTGGCGCCCTTTTTTGGGCGCTCGCCCATACCCTGGAAGCGCGGGATCGAAACGCCTCGAAGCTCCGGGCTGAAAATCTCGCCCAAGCTTATGCCCAGGGAGGGGTCCTGGCCGTCCAGGACAGGTTGCGCGCGGATACCTCGGCGGAAGCCCGCTCATTGTATGTCGGAGTGCTGGAGCCGAACGGCTCAACCGTCTTTGCCTCAATCCCGCCCGACTGGGTCGATCCACAATTCGAACGGCGGCTGGTTCCAGACGGCTGGGGAGGCTGGAGTACGGAGGAAATTCACTCCGTCCGCATTCCCCGGGACGCGACCCGCGACTTCGCCGTGGCTTCCAGTGTCCTGCCGGACGGACGCCTGCTTCAGGTGGCCCGCATCGCCGACAGCCGGGCGGTCCTGCTCGCCCCGCTCCGAACGGACTTTGCCGCGGTGGGGTTGGCCGCCCTACTCTTTTCGCTCACGGCCGGGGTATTTCTCGCCTGGCGCACAACCCGGCCCTTGCGCCAAACGGCCGACACCGCCCGCCTCATCCTGGAGGAGGAGGACGCGGCCGCCCGGATTCCAACGCCGCGGGGCAGCGGCGAACTGGCGCAGCTCGTGCGCCAGTTGAACACTCTCCTGGATCGGAACGCGAACCATGTCCGGGTGCTGCGCGAGACGCTCGACAACCTCGCCCACGATCTCCGGACTCCCCTAACCCGGTTGCGCGGCACGGCCGAACTCGCGCTGCAAGAGGGCGGCGATCCGACCGAAGCCCGCGGCGCGCTGGCGGATTGCGTGGACGAAACTGACCGGGTATTGCACCTGCTCGAGGCGCTGCTCGACGTTTCGGTGGCCGAAGCCGGGCTGCTCACGCTCCGGCGGCAGCGGGTCGATCTGCCCAATTTGGCCAGGCGGACCGCGGACTTATACCGGGAAGTGGCGGAAGAGAAGAATATCTCAATGGAACTTGCGCTCGGCTCGGCCGAACTAATCGGCGATCCGATCCGGATCGGCCAAGCCGTTTCTAACCTTCTGGACAATGCCTTGAAATACGCCCCGGAAGGAGGCCGAGTGAGGATCGCGACTTCATGCGAGCCGGAGGTTGTCACCCTGACGGTAAGCGACACCGGTCCGGGGGTTCCGGAGACGGAGCGTGAGGCGGTCTGGCGGCGGCTTTTTCGCGGCGAGGCCAGCCGTTCGCAGCGCGGCCTGGGCTTGGGGCTGACCCTGGTGCGAGCAGTGGCCGAGGCTCACGGAGGTACGGCCTCGGTCGCAGAGGCGCCCGGCGGGGGGGCTTCTTTCCAAATCCGGCTTCCCTCGGGGAAGACAGCGAGCTCCAAAACTCCGCCTCCCTGAGTGAGAAGTGCCGAACAGGGAGACAAATGACCAGAGACGCGCTCCTAAAACTTCTCCCGGGCTTTACGGCTCATCCACAGGTCTAACTTCTCGAGCCCTTTCAAAGCCAACGCGCTTGCGATGAAAGATAGCGGAACGATCACAACCAGTACGGCTGTGTCCAGAGTCAACAGCATCTTAACTACCTCTGCGATTTGGGCGTCCATGGCGGAAAACTCGGTTTCATTGCCTAACGATGGAACACCCGATTAACCTGGGGTTCGATAAGCCATATCCCAATCCCCAAGCTGGGTGAGCGGACTATGCGGTTTAGCCACCTTGGGGGAGCCCTGGGCGTGCCAATCGGCCAGCTCTTCCCTATGGCCAAGCCGGCTGACTGTGCTCCAAGAGCGGTCGAAATTGGCCCGCTGATAGGTGTCCCATAGGAACAGCGACTCGGCTCCAGCTTGATAGAGAGCGTGCGCCCGCCGTTTGTATTCCTCCGGAGGAACATTCCGCGGCATGAGATTCAACGACAAAAGACACGGAGTGCCCTTGGTCAGGTTGATGAAATATTCCGCCGCCCTGGTATCCTCCCACGAGCGCGGAAGGCTGCTTCCTCCGGCGACCGAGGTGTAGGGCACGAGCGTATCGATCAGGCCCTCCTTCACCCAGGCCTCCAGATCCATGCCATAGCCGTAATTCTCCTCGCGGGAACCCAGGACCAGGGTGGTGATTCCGATCGGCCGACGCGATTGCCGCTTTTCCTCCTCGCGCATGAGCTGGCGCAAATCGCGCATGAATCCGGTCAGAACCTCGGCGCTATGGGCGAGCCAGCGCGGATCGCTTTCCGGCAGCGTCCGGGGATCTATCCCATGCTTCGCCCGGAAGCCATCCGCCAGCGGAGCCTCATAGCCGAGGATGGGCATGCGCCGATTGTACAATACGCACACCCCGTCCAACGGGTAGTTCGTCACCATCTCCTGGAACAGCGACAGGACATACTTCCTCACGCCGGGGAAGGCGTAGGACAGCCGGGGCGTGGAGCGGCCCTGCCGGTCAAGACAGCGCCATTCCGGATGCCGGTCGTAGAGTCCGTTGACCCGCCATTCGTCCTCCGGGGAGGGCCAATGAAAGCCGCCCACCCGGTAGGAGGCATGAAACTCCAGGCCGATCTCGCGGCAGTAATCCAAGGCGACCCGAAAAGGATCCACCCCCCTCTTCTGGAGACCACCGTAGCCCTCAGCGATAAGCCGTTCGTAGCGGCGGGAGAAACCCTTTCTCCATTCGAAGGTGAGGAGGGTCCCAATCTTGCTCGGATAGTAGGTCAGATCGCCCATGCCCGCCTCCCAGTACATGCGGGAAAAGTCCGTATCCCGATAAGGCTCCAGCTGCCTTCGAATGTCATCCTCGGTCTTCATATCGAAGAACCCAGCAACCGAGTTGGCGTCATCGGTGGCGAATAGCCGGCGCGTGTCGCGGCGGCTCCGGTCGGCCTGCAGGGCCTGGACCTCGGATTCAGACAGGGGTACGAGTTTGATGTATCCCAACGTGCTAGGCGTGAAGGAATTGCCATTCGCGTCGGGATCGCCCGGCACAAACTGAACCTTCAACTGGCGAATGACGACGGCGTCATCGCCGCTTAGTTCGGCATATTTCCAAAATAAATCCTCGATTCCATCCGACCTATACTTGTGGTTTCCAAACTGGAGGTCCACCCAGTCGGTCTGGGTTTCGGTCATGTCATTCGGCGTCAGGACGGAAAAAACCGGATCCCGCTTCAAACGGACCTGCACCCGGGACTCCGTATCGAGCGACAGCAGGCCAAAATAGATGGCGTACCAACCCCTTTGCCGGATCGAGTAAGTGACATCCGGGACACCAGTGATCTGGTTGGACGCAATCAGGGTGCCCTTGGCGTGCTTCGAGACAAAATCGATCAACCTCCATTGATGCGGCGTCCAGCTTCGGTCCAAAGCGGATGATGGCTGGCAGCGATCGAAATCAGCCAGATAGATCGGTTCACCCGAACCATATTGGGTGACCGGGTAGGTTTTCTTGGCTGGGTCGTGCGGTGGGAACGCGGGACCCACCGCTCCTCCTCCGGCCGCCGCTTCCGCTCGGATTGCGCCTTTTCCGGCGATCTCGGCTGCCAAAGCAGCCGTGATGCCGGTCAGGATCGATTGCTTAACAAACTGCCGCCGCGTGGGATTAGTGGCGTTCATGGAGTCCTTATTCCACCCACCCCGATCTAGTGCAAGCGCCGGGCGGGGGTAGTCGGCTGGAACTGATTTTGCCTTTCAGCGGACAACGGCGGCTGGGGAATTTCTTTCCTCGAGGCTGCCTCGCTTCAGGCCGGCGATTACTGGCGGCGACCGAAATCCGGGCGCAATGGTCCCCTTGATAGAGCCACTTGGTGGCCCATAACTTACAAAAAGTCAGGGAGTCGGTGGCAGGGCGGTCAGGGGTCGAACCGGTGCGAATGGTCTGAGGATGTGAGTGAGCCAGGGTACGGCGGTCTCAACCTCGAACTCATGATTGGGCGCGTCCACATTAACGTATTCGAGATATTTCTGCGCAGTCAGTCCCTCCGGGATTTTTTCACCGTCCCGCCGATTTTTCGGATCCTGGTACATGGTGTAGTAGTGAACCAGCACCGCGTCCGTTGCCCCCATGATGCCGTAAGCTCTTTTCACCAGCTCGAGATCGCCGGTGGCGCCGCCTTCGGTGATCGCGAGGGGGCGGGGCACCAGGCTGGCCAGGATGTCGGGATAGTCGAACCACTCCCACATTCCTGGGATGGAGTGATTCAATCCATTGGCCGAGGGCCTCACCCCCGCCTCATTGGGTTTCGTTGTCGAGACCGCCCGATTGATGTTGCGGGAAAGATAGTCGTTGAAGACAACGGCCTGGAG
>Ga0302320_10022550_pt1 | contig 12426 bp, 12 predicted proteins | sample Bog_T0_3_FD_202130 | JGI IMG/M metagenome (GOLD analysis project Ga0302320, IMG submission 202130) | Peat permafrost microbial communities from Stordalen Mire near Abisko, Sweden - Bog_T0_3 | ecosystem: Environmental > Terrestrial > Soil > Wetlands > Peat | place: Sweden: Abisko, Stordalen Mire...
GAACCTCAACCTTATCCTTGTCGATCACGCGAGCGCGGAAGGTGCGTCCGTTCGGATTTCGGACCGTGATCTCGTCGCCGCGGCGTCCGGAGTTTTCAGCTCGCCCCTCGAAACTGAGATGCGCCTCTCCGCAAATAGCATCGACATGAACAACCTGGCCCTGCACCACTTCCTTCGGCCGCTCCAGTATCGATTTCAATACCGGATTGCCCTTGGCGACATTACGGACCGCCATAAGGCCCGTGGCCTCGTCCATCGAGCGAAGGCTGCCTTCCAACAACGGGAATGGGGATTCGTTCGAATACGTCAAGTCGTCGGATGTCAGCGCGCGATTCTTCTCGATGTCCCGTGCGCTCAACACTGTCTTGGCCTCGACAATAATGCACAGCTTTACCCAAACCGGAAGCGTATGCCTCGACGCCATCACCAGACGGCCATGCCAGACGGTAATCCCTGGTGCATTCAAGGAGGATTGAGTCAACCCGGATTCTTTGAATTCCAGGCGGCCCGGAGGCATCGGCGAACGGCTGAAATCCAAAACCTTCAACGAAGTGACCGACAGAGGAATGGCTGCCAAGATAGCGGTCCGGACCTGATCTTCGGTTAACACTGCCGCCACGCTGATGAAGCACACATCGGGCTGGGCGCCCTCCCCTAATGGGGTGTGCAAGCGATGCGCCAGCCGCGCGATATCAGCTGCCTTGAAAACTCTGACCATTCCAGGAATCGGCGCGAAGCTGATAACCTGTTCGGGGGATGCCGCGCCGAATTCCGGAATCGCCCGGGCCAGATCGCGCACCACGATGTTGTCGCCGGTAATCGCGATGCATTCCGCCCCAGGGGCCGAAGCCGCAATCGACAGCCAAAGCAGAAGAGTTCTCATTGCGTTAGGTTATTGACTTGCTGGTACATCTCATCAGCGGCCTTCACTACCTTCGAGTTCGCCTCGTAGGTCCGCTGGCTGACGATCATGTTGATAAACTCTTCGACCACATTCACGTTCGATCCTTCGACGTAACCCTGCATGAGTGTGCCCATTCCCTCTGTTCCGCCCGGGTTCCCTACGACAGGCTCACCAGAGGCGTCGGTGGGCTTGAAGAGGTTGCTCCCGAGACTGTTGAGCCCCGCTGGATTGGCAAAGTTTGCGAGCTGAATCTGGCCGGCCGTCTGGGAAGCGGTCTGACCAGGCAATACAAACGTGACCGTGCCGTCCGAAGCGATGGTAACCGCCTGGGCAGACGACGGGATGGTGATCTGAGGTATAACCGGATTACCATCGCTGGTCACCAGGTTCCCGGTGTTGTCTAATTGGAAATTGCCCGCTCTCGTGTAGGCGGTGGTGCCGTCGGGTTGGCGCACTTGAAAGAAGCCGTTCCCCTGGATCACCATATCGAGCGGATTGTCCGTCTCTTGGAAATTGCCTTCGGAGAAGATAATCTCGTTGGCCGCCGGGCGTGTTCCCAGTCCGACCTGTAAACCATTCGCTACCAGAGTCGACGCACCGGACGCCGCTCCCGGTTGTACGAGGCTCTGGTACAGCAGATCCTTGAACTGCGTGCGGCGCTCCTTGAATCCGTTCGTATTGGCATTCGCCAGGTTATTGGCGACATTGTCGATATTCATCTGTTGAGCGGTCATGCCGCTAGCGGCACTGTATAAAGCTCGAATCATAATTAGTTCCCCTTTGCCTTCTCTGTCTATTCCACCCGCGCCACTTCTTCTACCGCCTTCTTGTTCATATCCGTACCGACCGTCATGGCCTTCTGCAGACTTTCAAACTGGCGCATGACCGTGATCATGCGCACCGCCGATTCCGCGGTTTGAAAGTTAGCACCCTCGAGCTTTCCCTGCTGCACTTCGGCCTGGGCCGCCGCTATTGGCGCGTTTCCGTTATCGGCAAAGAAGTAGCTCTGACCCTGCTTCGATAACGACTGTGGATCTTTGAAGTCCACCAGGTTGATCTTGGCGACATCTACGCCGTCCTGGCGGAGCGTCCCGTCCAGGCCGATATCGGTTGGCTTGCTGGAATCGACCACGATCGGTTTCCCGTCCGGATCCCGCACGGCATAACCTTCCTGCGTCTGTAACTCCCCCTGGGGAGACAATTTAAAACTACCGTCGCGCGTAAAGAGCGTTCCCGTGGGCGATGTCACCGCAAAAAACCCTTTGCCTGTTATGGCCAAATCCAACGGGTTAGACGTAGGAGTCAGTATGCCTTGACTGAAGTCTGTCCATTGCTTCTCAACCAGCGGCGCCGTGACCGGGCTCTGACCCTCGTTGCCATCCGCGGCGTCCGCCGATACATATAGACTGTAGAACTCACGGTCGGTTTTAAAACCCGGCGCCGACGCATTGGCCAGATTGTTGGCCAGCATGTCGAGGCTTTCCAGGCGCGAACGCATCCCGCTGGCGGCGGCCATAATTAAGGAATCCATGCGAGTCGGCATCGGAGGTGCAATCCCTGAGCCAGTTCCAATATTCAGTGAAATCCCCATGTTTAAGGCCGAAGAGTTCAATATGGAACGCAGGGGAGCTGACGAAATCGTGCCATTACGGAACAAACGCCAATTCGGTAGCGCTACGAGCTTCCCTAACCCCCTGTAATTGCACACGCGTTCGACTGGCCAGCCACCTGCATTCGTGGCGGATGTGATTTGTTCGGAAATATCGGCGGCTGGATTCGCTTCGAGTGCAAACCCTTCGCTGGGCCTTTCAGCTCAGTCCTCCCAAACCTCGCTGCACTCGGCGCGGCCTCAATTTAACACGCTCATGAATCTGTTGTCGGAGGCGTCGGGCCCCGGACCAGTCGCTGTTGGCAACTTACCCGCCAACGCTTCGGTTTCCTCGCAGAATGAACCGAACTCGGCCCCGGCCAGTTTAAACCTGTTCATGAATCTGTTGTTCGACGCGCCGGTTGTTGGCCCAGTTCCCATCGTCAATCGACTGGATGGCGTTCCGGTTCAAGTCTCGCAGACTCCTCCGCTCCCCGGCGCAACACAAACCGATCCATCTGTGCAGGCAGTGGAATCCCGTGACGCCGGCGCCCGGAACGGGTCCGCATTGCGGCTCTTATTAAACGGCGACTTCAGCAAGAATGGCCTTGGTGTCTTAAAGAAAGACGATCCGAAACTCGGCAAGAACGGCAAGGATAAAGATTCCCCATCGGGGCTGCCCATTTCCCTTCCATTGAAGCCGGTCGATCTAAAGCCGCCGCTTCAGATTCTGCGCGATCCCTCGGCGGAAGTAGGTTCATCTCGTACGCCGGCGGTCGCCGAACCCGAGGTCTCGACGGTTGAGGTGAACGCCGCGACCGCAGCGCGTCCGGAACCCGCCATCTCGGAGGCGCCGGTCCCTTCACCGGCCCGGGATCCCTCTCCAACGGGCCATCTGGCTTTCGCCGCGCAACTGACTGACTTCAAGGCAGCTGCGGAGATCGGTCCTAATACTTCCAGTGCAACACCAGAGATAGCTGCCGCAAGGGCTCAATTGCAAACTACGGCAGACCGGGGAACCAACTCGTCCGGAGCAAGCCCTATTTCAAGCGCCACAGCGGCAAATGAAGACACGGCGCCGGATGGAAAGCAGTCTCCGAGAGAAACGGACAAAGACGGCAAGGTTATCCTGTCGGATGATGCTGCCAACAGCCTGACCGTCCCGAAGCCGGATCCGGGCACCAGCATGACGGACACCTCTTCTGGGGCCGCCCCAGCGAAGAGCGCTCCGCCGCCTACGCCTGCCCCTTCTCGCGCTGGGTCCAGCGACACAAATGTCGAGTCGAAGAGCGATGTGACAAGCGCGTCTCACCCGCCTCAAACCAAAGAAATATCGTTGCGTGTTCCCGGCGCAGATTCAACGATCGACTTGAAGCTTACCGATAACGCCGGGAAGATTCAAGTCTCGGTCCGCAGCACCGATCCGGAGTTGGCGCGCTCGATCCAATCGAACCTTGGGGACCTGGTAGGCCAGTTGGAGAAAAAAGGGTTTGAAACCGAAACGTGGGTGCCCGCCGAGCATGGCGCCGCGGCGGCGGCCAATGAACCCTCGAACGAGCATACCGGTTCCGGAAATTCGCAGAAGCACGCAGGCAGTGGCGGACAACAACCGGGAGAGGGCCGCCAGCAGGGGCAGGGCCAAGGACAGAGACCGAAGTGGCTCGACGAATTAGAACTTGGTTTTACTTTAGATACTTCTTCAGGAGCAAATTCGAAATGATTCCCAGTCTCAATGGAACAAATACGACTCAGCAGACCGGCGCTACCTCTGCGCCTGTGTCAACAAGCCCTCCGCTAGACGCTCTCGCCAGCGAAAGCACCTTTTTAAAGCTCATGGTGGCTCAACTACAGAATCAAGATCCGGAATCGCCCCAGGATGGGACCCAGTTTGTGGCGCAACTGGCTCAATTCAGCAGCCTCGAACAGCAGTTGGACATGCATTCGGATCTGGATTCTATCAAAGCCGACTTAACACCCGCGGCCGCCGCAAGCACGTCCAGCTCCGGAACCACTGGCACCGGCACTACTACCGGCAGCAGCACGAATGCGTCTCAAGGCTCGTAAGGATTCTCCATCATGTTCACAGCATTCTCTACAGCACTTTCAGCCCTCACCGCCGACTCCGAGGCCATCAACGTCGTAGGCAACAACCTGGCGAACCTGAACACGACGGGATACAAAGACGTTTCAGTCTCCTTTCACGACATTGTGAGCCAGGCGTTGGGGTCCGGTCTGGGGAGCACGCAAGTAGGCTTTGGCGTGGGTAAGCCAATCACCCTCTCGCAATTTACGCAGGGCGCCTTGCAGGCCACCTCGGGGCCGCTCGACGCGGCTATTCAGGGTAACGGCTTCTTTGTGGTCAACGGCCCGAATAATGCGACACAATTCACGCGCGACGGAACCTTTCAGGTGAATAGCAGCGGCGACCTGATTGACGCGTCCGGCGAAACCGTCCAAGGTTGGAACTCGGTGAACGGAGTGCTCAATTCGAATGGTGCGCTGACCAACATCGTCGTGCCGGTGGGAACGATCAGCGCTCCTGTGGCCACTACAAGCACGTCCATGAGTCTCAATCTGGACGCTTCCGGCGCTACCGGGGACACCTTCTCCCAGAGCTTGACTGTCTATGATTCTCTGGGAGTCAGTCACCAGGTTACGACTACGTTCACCAAGGATGCCACGATTGGCCAGTGGGACTACTCCATCAGTGTGCCCGATGCCGATGTGGCCAATCCTCCCTATGCTCCAGTCACCGGAAGCATCACTTTCGATTCCAACGGTGTGTTGTTGACGCCCGCACCTACCGACCCACCCATCGCCATCCCGATCACTGGATTGGCGGATGGCGCATCCGACTTGAACATCAATTGGAGTCTCTACAAAGGAACCACTCCCACGGTGACGCAATTCGCCCAGCCGTCGGCCCTTTCGGCCGAGACGCAGAACGGTTCGGCCGCGGTTCAATTGAGCACCGTCGCGATCGGTACGGGCGGCCAGGTGCTGGCCGATTATACCGATGGCTCACAGCAGGTCGTAGGTCAACTGGCGCTGGCGGAAATTAGCAATCCTTCCACGCTGACGGCGGTCGGTGACAACGATTATCAAATCAGCGGCGCGACTTCGGCGCCGGCGATCGGCACTGCGTCGACCGGCGGGCGCGGCACGATCGTGGCCGGTTCGCTAGAATCTTCGACGGTCGACATTGCCACCGAATTTACCAACCTGATAGTCTTCCAACGCGCCTATGAAGCCAACGCCAAAGTGATTACGACCGCGGATCAGATGAGCCAGGACACTATCGCCCTCAAGACCTGAGGCGCCAGGAGCAAACATGCCTCCGATCGAGGAGATTGCGCACCTCGCCGATGTTCCTATCGACGTCGAAGTCGAGCTCGGCCGAAAGATCATGAGCATCTCCGAAATTCTCGGGCTGGATGTCGATAGCCTGATTCGCATGCCGCGATCGGCCGGGGACAACATCGACATCCGTGTGGGCGGCACGCTGATCGGCTACGGAGAGATCGTCATTATCGAAGACGCGGTGGGAGTTCGCATAACCGATTTCAACCAGGAGGGATGAGTCTCTTTCGACATGGGTTTAATGGAGCAATCCGCCGCGATCACCATGGTTCTAGTCCTTTTATGGCTGGCTCTGTGGTGGTTGAAACGTAAGGGAGTGGTGGCGGTGACCGGGCGTTTACGTATCAAGGATACGCAGCGGGACATGGAAGTCCTGCAACGCCTTTCGCTGACGCCGCAGCATTCGTTGCAATTAATTCGAGTCAGAGAACGCAGGCTGTTGGTAGCAATCCATCCCGGCGGCTTAGCGGTTATCTGCGAAATGGAAGCCTCTGATTCATGAAAATCGTCTCCGGTTTAGCTTGCATGTTGGCGGCGGCGCCATCCTTTGCCGCCGCGCCGCCCGATCCCCTGGTCCCTATCATCGGGAAAGGGGCGGCCTCCCTCAGCCAGCCGCTGCAGATCGTCATACTCCTCACGTTGCTGGCCTTGCTGCCGGCGATCATAATGTCCGTCACTCCTTTTCTGCGGATCTCGGTTGTTCTACATTTCTTACGGCAAGCGCTGGGTACCCAGAACACTCCTTCGAACCAAGTCCTCATCGGGTTGGCTCTGTTTTTGACGATATTGATCATCCAGCCGGTCGCGGCGGATATGTATGCGAAGGGGTGGGAGCCGTTAGAGCGTGGCGAACTAAACAACTCCCAGGCTTTTGACGAGGGCGTCAAGCCGCTAAAAACGTTCCTGATCCGCTTCGTCCGCGAGAAGGATGTCCAGCTCTTTCTCGAAGTCTCCCATACACCCGCGCCGGCGCGTCCTTCCGACCTCGGGTTGACTGTTCTGGTGCCCGCCTATGTGTTATCGGAACTAAAAACGTCATTTCAGATCGGCGCAGTCCTGTTTCTACCCTTTCTAGTGATCGATCTGGTGGTAGCGTCGGTTACGATCTCGCTCGGAATGATGCAGCTACCGCCGGTTATGCTGTCGGCGCCGTTCAAGATTCTCTTGTTTGTGCTGGTGGACGGGTGGAACCTGGTGGTCGGTTCCCTGGTGCGGAGTTTTTACCAGCCATGAGTCCGGCTTTAGCGATCGATCTCGTGCGCCAAGCCTTATGGACCACTTTCTGGCTCGCTATTCCTATCCTGGGTATCGGACTCGTTATCGGGACGTTGGTCAGCCTGATCCAGGTGGCCACCTCGATCCAGGACTCCAGCTTCTCGGCCGTGCCTCGGCTCACGGTGTTTTTGTTCGGGCTGTTATTCCTGTTGCCGTGGATGACCACCAAACTCATCGGCTACACCACCGCTCTGTTCGGAGACTTCGGCCGTTATGTCCGCTGATTTTTCGTCATACCTGCCGCAGATCTTCGGCTTCTTGTTAGTGCTTGCCCGCGTCTCGGGAGTTATTCTGTTCGTCCCGATTCCCGGCATGCAAAGCATTCCGGAAACAGCTCGCGCAGTGCTTGCGCTGGCGCTCAGCTTCGTCTTGATGCCGGCTTGGCCGCTTGTTACGCCGGTTGGCGCAGGACTGGGACAGTTGCCGGGCTGGATTGCGGCCGAGTTTACATTCGGTTTAATGGTGGGCGTTTGCATCTCGTTTCTGCTGGAAGGCTTTCAGATGGCCGCTCAGATGGCCGGCTTGCAAGCCGGTTATTCGTTCGCCTCCACCATCGATCCCAACACTCAGGCCGACTCCGGCATCCTGCAGATTCTCACGGGACTATTAGCCAACCTATTGTTCCTAGCCTTTGGATACGACCGGGCGGTGATACGGGTGCTGGCGGCGAGCCTGCAAACGATTCCCGCGGTCGGTTCGCTGTCGAGCCTAACCGTCATGGATGCAGTAATCCGGCTGGGATCGCAGATATTCATCACCGGCTTTAGCTTGGCATTACCGGTGGTGGCGCTATTGATCCTACTGGACCTGTCGTTCTCAATCGTGAGCAAGGTACATGCTCAGTTCCAGCTGATGTCGCTGATGTTTCCCGCGAAGATGTTGATGGGAATCTCCATGCTGGCGCTTTGTATGGCGGCATTCGGCAAGGTCGGGCCTGCGCTGGCGAACCACACCTTAGCGGTGCTGATGCGCCTCGCCGGACGATGAAATGGCCGACGACGGACAACGCAGTGAAAAAGCGTCCAAGCGCAAACTGGAAAAAGCCCGCAAAGAGGGGCAGTTCGCGGTCAGCCGGGAGTTTGTCTCGGCCATCCAGTTTGTCGGCTTCGTGTGGATGCTGGTGAACTGGTCGGGTTTGTTGCTGCACCGGGGACGCGATTTCATGCGCTTTGTGTTTACTCACGCTTTCGAAGTGCAGGTGGACCGTATCTCGGTGGTGCAAATGTTCAGGCAGGCCCTGGTTTCGATGCTGGCGCCGTTATTAGTGGCCGGGGCCGGATTAACGGCGATCACATTTTGCGCGCAACTCGGGACCACCCGGTTAGGGGTCAGCCTGCACAAGCTAGCGCCCGATTTCAAGCGCTTCGACCCCATTAAAAAGCTCAAAGACACGGTTGAGTCGGGCCTGTCGGCACTCCTGCAAACCTTGTTGCTGATACCGTTGCTCGGTTTCGCCGTGTACGGGATCGTGGCCTCGAACTTCGCCGCTTATATTGCTCTTCCGGCACTTTCGATTCAGCCGGCAGTGGAGCTGGTCAGCGCCTCGTACCGGTCCTTGCTATGGCGGGCGAGCGCGTTGCTGTTCTTGATCGGCGCGGTGGATATGCTGCGCAAACAAAGCAAACATTCCAAATCTCTGCGCATGACTAAGCAGGAAGTGAAGGACGAGTCGAAGGAAACGGAAGGGAACCCGCAGATGAAGATGCGTGTGCGCAGGATTCAACGGGATTTTGCGCGCCGCACCATGATGCGCGACGTGCCCAAAGCCACGGCTATTATCGTTAACCCAACGCATTACGCCGTGGCCATCAGTTACGAGATGGAATCGATGGCGGCTCCGAAAGTGATCGCGAAAGGAAGAAATTATCTGGCGCGCCGAATCAGAGAGATCGCCATGGAGCACCAGATTCCCATCGTCGAGAACCAGCCGCTGGCGCAGGCGCTTTACAAATCGGCCGAAGTCGGTCAGGAGATACCGCCGCAGTTATACCGCGCCGTCGCCGAGATTTTAGCGTATTTGTTCAAGCTGATGAACCAGGGGATGGCCTAGATGGCGGCCCCTGCGCTTCAGCCCCTGGGTCGAAACCCGAAAGCCGCTCCGGCCAAAGCCGGTCCGGTGACCTTCATCGCATTTCTAAAAACACTGGCATCGCCAGAACTCGCCATGCCGATTGCGGTTCTCGGCATTGTCATGGCGATGATCACGCCGCTGCCCACCTTCTTCCTCGACGTGTTGATCAGTCTGAACATTACCATGTCGGTGATAGTTCTGCTAGTGGCCATGTATATCACCAAACCCGCCGAGTTCAACGTCTTTCCTACAACCCTACTACTGTTGACGTTATTCCGCCTGGCGCTCAACATTTCTTCCTCGCGTTTGATCCTGTTAAACGGTAGCGGGGGCACTCGCGCGGCGGGGGAGGTGATCGAGTCCTTCGGGGCGTTCGTCGTGGGCGGCAACTACGTCATTGGCGTAGTGATATTTCTGGTGCTGATCGCCATCCAATACGTCGTGATCAATCATGGCGCGGTCCGAATTTCCGAAGTCACCGCCCGCTTTACCCTGGACGCGATGCCGGGCAAACAGATGTCCATCGATTCCGACTTGAATGCCGGGTTGATCGATGAAGCCGGGGCGCGCGCCCGGCGCAAGCAACTATCGGCCGAGGCGGAGTTCTATGGAGCGATGGATGGCGCGTCGCGCTTTACCCAGCGAGATGCGGTCGCCAGCATCATCATAACGGTTATCAACATACTCGCGGGCTTCTTGATTGGTGTCTTGCAGCACGGGATGGATCTCAAACGAGCCATCGAAACGTATACGATTCTGACCATCGGAGATGGGCTAGTCACGGTCATTCCGGCGTTGATGATTTCCGTATCGGGAGCGCTCATCGTCACGCGTGCCAGTTCGGATTCCAAACTGGGTCAGGATTTTCAAAAGCAGGTCTTTGGCAATCCGCAACCTCTGCTGCTGGCTTCTGGTGTCTTGCTCGCCATGGCTGCTTTCCCCGGTTTGCCGAAGCTGCCGTTTTTATTGATCGGGGGCGGTTTGGGTTCAATGGCCTGGAGGATGCATAGGAAGGGCTCCGCCTCGGAAAAGGCCGCTCTGCCGGCGCAGACCACTCCCCGCGAGAATGTTGAGACCCTGCTGCGCGTGGAACCCCTCGCAGTGGAGGTGGGGCTCGGATTAGTGCGCTTCGTCGAAGGGGCGCAGAATTCTCCCTTGCTGCGGAGGATTGCGAGCATACGGCGTCAGTTGGCAACTGAACTCGGTTATATCCTTCCGCCGGTGAGGGTTACGGACAACCTCCAATTGAAGGCACGCGAGTACGTGATTCTGCTGAAAGGCGTCGAGCTTTCTCACTATGAATTGCCGAACGGCATGGAATTGGCGATCCACTCTGGTACTAACCCTCCGCCCGTGCCGGGTACAACAGCCAAGGATCCAGCATTCGGTATCCCTGCTGTTTGGATCACACCTGACAATGCGACGCGAGCACGAGCGTCAGGCTATACCGTTGTGGACGCTATCAGCGTGCTAGGCACGCACTTGGGAGAGGTAGCGCGAAGACACGCCTACGAGTTGTTCTCACGGCAGGACGCGAAGAAAGTGCTGGATCGCGTGGCCGAAGAGAACTCTAAGGTGGTGGAAGATTTGGTGCCCAAGTTGCTCACCTTAGCTGCAGTGCAGAAGGTATTGCAGAATTTGTTGAGAGAGCGCGTTTCGATTCGGGACGCGGCAACCATTTTGGAAGCCCTCGGCGAGGCGGCCCCGATTACCCGCAACACGGTGTTGCTAACCGAGTACGTGCGTCAGGCCATTCGCCGGCAGGTAGTAAAGCCTTATTTAAATCCAGCGGGTGAGTTGCCCGCCTATTTTGTGGACTCGAGCATCGAGCAGGTCATCGAAAGTAGCGTGGAGCACACCGACAATACCAGCCATATCAATCTGGCTCCGCAGCGGGTGCGCGAAATTCTCGATAAAGCGATGCGTTTTATTGGTAGTCCGGACACTCCGGTCGTGTTCTTAGCAGGCTCGGGGTCGCGATTCTTTCTGCGGCAAATTATGGAATCTTCGGCTGCGAATCTAACAGTCATCTCCCAAAGCGAGGTGCCCGCTGGAGTCAGGGTGCTCTCGCTCGGAACGGTCAAATAAGAAGGCATTGCAAGGACAGTCATGAGATTAAAGTCGTACTTTGCAGCATCGATAGAGGGCGCGATGAGTCAAGCTCGCCAGGAGCTCGGTCAAGAAGCGATGCTGCTGGATTCGCATCGTACCGGGCCGGAGGCGAAACACCTCGGCCAGTATGAAGTCGTTTGCGCGGCTCTACCGGCGCCGGCAGAGGCAGCCAGTGAGTCCACGTGCGCACCGCTCGAGCAGGTTTTTCCACATAACGCGTTTCGCTCTCCCAGTCTCGACAAGCTCTGTTCGGAGGTGGCTGAGCTGAAGCTCTACATGCAGCGGATGGCGGCCACCATCGCTCGTTCGACCGCCGGGTTCGCCAGCCTTCGTTCCAGCCCAGAATTGATGCAGGCGTTCGCCGTGCTGAGCGCGGCCGAAGTCGATTCCAACCTGGCCTACGACATCGTTTCAGGAATTGCCGATAACGTGAGTGGGTCCAATTTGAGGACTGTGCTGACCGCGGAGATAGAAAAGCTGCTGCGCGTCGATCCTGTTCTCGGAAAGCCGGGTGTGGGTCAACGAGTGACAGCGCTAGTCGGGCCGCCGGGCGCTGGAAAGACGACTACGCTGGTGAAGCTGGCCGCCCAGTTCGGATTGGCTGCACGCAAACCTGCGCGAATCCTGACACTCGATACCTACCGTGTAGCCGCAGTGGAGCAGTTGCGTTCATACTCCGCGATTCTGGGTGTTGGGTTTCAAGTGATCGAGACACCCGCGACCCTAGCCCAGAGCCTCGAAGAACATCGCTCGAAGGATCTCATCCTGATCGATATGCCCGGCTTTGGCCGAAACGAGATGAGCGAGGCTTCGGAAATCGCCTCTTTCCTCTCGGCTCATCCGGCTATCGACACGCACCTGGTTTTGCCGGCTTCTCTGAAATCCGCCGACATGCTGCGAGTGGCGGAGCAATATGAAATATTCCGGCCCGCGAAGCTGTTGTTCACGCGATTGGACGAGACGGAGTCGTTCGGATCCATTCTCAACGTGGTGACGCGCTGTGGAAAACCAGTATCCTTTGTTTGCTCCGGCCAGCAAGTCCCTGACGATCTCGAGATGGCGTGCAAGCAGAATCTAGCCCGATTGATCTTGCGCAGTGAGTACTTCGATACGCAA
>Ga0302320_10022551_pt1 | contig 12426 bp, 13 predicted proteins | sample Bog_T0_3_FD_202130 | JGI IMG/M metagenome (GOLD analysis project Ga0302320, IMG submission 202130) | Peat permafrost microbial communities from Stordalen Mire near Abisko, Sweden - Bog_T0_3 | ecosystem: Environmental > Terrestrial > Soil > Wetlands > Peat | place: Sweden: Abisko, Stordalen Mire...
GACTTGATTTCAATGATAAAGAGACGGCTTTATAATTTTTGTAAAATTTAACATATTATAATAAAAAAATAAAAATTAATACAGCACAAAACAACCAACACAGATATCAACCCAAACACCGAAAGGTTCAAAATCTTTATCGATTTAGGCATGCTTTTGCTAGAAATCAACAATTTGAACTCTATCAACGACTTCATATCTTCATTATTTATACTGGAATGCAAGGCTATGACAATAAAAAACATATTTAACATCATTTTTATTTTGTATTTTAAATAAATACAGCTTGATTTCGATTGATTTGGATCCTCACCATCTTCCTGTTTATCGTCCTGATTCTCAGATGGAGTTTTATCCTTCATGGATGTATCAATTTCATTTGGTTTGCTCAAAAGACTTTTCTCTCCATTGACTACTCCATCATTATTGCCTTTATCAGCATTCTCAGTTGTCCGTTTCACAGTTTCTTGACCATCAATCTGCTCTTCAATTTTCGTTACCATAATGGAATTGTAGTTGTCCAAAGTCTTCCCGGACTCATCAGTTTCAAAGAATTTCAAAATGTGGACTTTGGTGTTATAATATTTGTTTTCATCGGTTATGAAAGCCCGAACCTTTGTTTTACGATATCTTTTTTGCCAATCACTAGAATAAAAAATTATGACAGTTTTATTGATCTTTTATAGAAATTATGAAAGTTAAAATTTTATGAAATATAAAAAATTTCAAAATTAAAATAAAAAACATTTTCTTCATTTTACATAAATTCACTGCCATCTTCTCTTTCGGTTCCATCGCTTTGACGATCACTTTCTCCTTGAGCTATTAGGAAATTTTGCTGCAATAAACTTGTATCCAAGGTTAACAGAAGACCATTATCCAGTTTGAGTCTTTCCACATTTTCCAAATTCATTAATTCCGGAATTATGGTGTCCATAGTAAATTCATTAGTGTATTGAGAGTTCCCGTAAATTAAAGAAGAGGGAATGCCAAAATTTTTATAACAACTTGGTGTTATCCCGAAAATTATGCCAGTTTCTCCATTGAACAGCATATAATGTGCCTAGATAAATTTCTAATTTTATCCAAAAATTTATTTAAAAGACCTTTTCATCATCTTCATCATTACATTCGATTTCTTTAGATTTATTGATTAGCTGGTGTTGTGTCTTGAGGTTTTTATTTGCGACCTTTAAATCTTTAAGGAAACTAACGAACTGAATGCCTTCATCAAGATTTGGCAAGACTTTAATTAAAAGAGTACAAGGAACTAGATAACCTTGTTTATTCTGAGGATAAACGATCCTATCTAACCCAATGACCTTATCTTGTGAGGTCTCGAAATAATTATTGATGAATTTATCATGATAGTCACCGTATACTTTTGGCATGAGCTTGTTGACGTTTTGTCCGATGAGTTCGCTTTTATTAAAACCCAAAATATTTGTCATTTCACCATTGCAATTCGTAATGACACCACATGATTTAATGTTTCCTGAGGCTGTGATAATGCAGGTATTGCTATTTTCTGAATATTTCTGCTCTTCTCCATTGATATATCGTTGTCTTAGTAATGAACTCTTTGTGATAAAGGCCAGCCTGTTTAAAATATTACTCTATTTTTTGACATTTATTAGAAAACTTCTCTAAAATCTTCGGGGTTTCAATTTCATCATTGACTATATCCCTCAAAAATGATGAATAAGTCTCCAATAATCTGATATGTGTGGGATTAATTTCATAAAGTTTGGCATATAAGGTCGCAGTTATTTCCAATGAACCTGTAATGGCAGTACCTAGTCCATGTAATTTCTGAATGTCCGGATTTTCTTCCATGAGTTCTCTCCAAAACTCCAAATGGAAATTCACGGCGTTTTCTATAGCAGTGAGAAAAAGTACATATTTGTTTTGGAAGTTTATCACCGAAACAACATCAACTTGACTAGTTGTGGTTTCTTTATTTTTACGTTCTCCTTGGATCATTTCCTCTTCTATCATATTTCTTTTTTTTTAAAAATGAAAAAAAATGAAGGAAAAAACAAGGAAGAAAAAAACAACAAAATAATGAAGAAAAAAAATAAAAATGTCAGGAAAAAAACAAAAATAATAAAGAAAAACAAAAAAAATGAAAAAAAAACAAAAATATTGAAGAAAAAAACAAACTAATAACAACAAACAATGCGTACTTATATCGAAAAAGAGCAAATTCCTCATGGATATTCGCTTTAGTTTCTTCACTAATCATCAATTCATTCAGGGCTTTAAACTTGTTCTTGAGCTTCTCATGCTGGATGTAGGAGTATAAAATGTGCAATTTGGTACTCTTTTTGAATTTCTCTAAACTCTCCTGAATCAGACTTTTCACAAACAAATACCATTCGAGATCCCTTTCCTTTTCATTTGTTTCCTCTATATTTTGCAATATTTCATATTTTTTTTCTCTCTTAAAAGTACTTTTCATATTGAGGACCATATTTGTACATGCGCAGGTTTCAGGCTTATTGCAATATTTCAAATGAATCTTGAAAATCCCTTCCAACTCAATTATGGTCTCAGGTAAATCTATATATTTTTTTATTGTTTTATTTATTTATTTTGCAAAAATTACCTAGCGTTTTTAATAAGGACAAAAGATGGCTCAAATAATATTCGATCTAAAATAGCGATCGTATTGTCAATAGTTATTTGAATAAAATAGTATCACATATTGGAAAAAAAAAAAAAAATTTATAGAAAAATAGCTTTTTTATTATATCTGATAAAGTACCTCTTGATCCCGTTTGAAATTCTTATAATTGCTCTTCATTATATTCCACGCCCTCCAATCCAATAATTTAATAAAAGCGATAGAACATAATGGAAATCCAACGAACATGTAAAACAACCCAATGCCTCCATTTTCATTGGTCAGCAAAAACTCAAAAAAAATTGGATTAATTAAGGAAAATTTCAATTACTGCCTGGATCAAGGCGCAAAAAGTCACCCAAGTCACGCTGGTTTCACAAATCACCAAAACATAATACACCCTTTTGGTATATAAAGGTATCGTCGCATATCTCATTCCCAACAATATTACGTATAAAATGAAAATTATCACTATAAACTCCTTCGATAACTGCCCCTAAAAAAAAAATTCACCCATTTAATTGTCAAAACAACTTACATTGATGTCCAAGAAAAAATAAAACACCAGAATCATTTTCAAAAGATATTTATATAAAGGGATCTTGGAAAGGGGTCCAGCAAACGGCAAATCGGAAATTGGGTTATATTCGCAAAAAAAGGTCGTGAACATAGTCGTAAAAAAAACCCATATCAGTAAATTTAACGCTGAAAAAACCATGTGCAATATATGAAGGCCCGAATAGCAAGTTAAATCCTGAAACGCGGAGAGAGAAGATTTGCAATTGAATGCAAAAATAAAAACGTTGAAAAAAGGCAGGGATATCACATTAATCATCAATAATGTATAGAAACTCAGGATTTTTAGTATATATTGTATTGTCCCATCCATTTTTTTCTTGTATTTGATGAGGAGATAAATGCATAATAAGAAAAGCAGCAATACGGTGAACTGCACAGAGGTCAATATGTATAAAATTATCAAGTAAATGTTGGTGCTTGTGGAACTTAAGGTGGAGTTTAACTAAGAAAAAACATATTTTATAAAAAAACTTTATAAAGAAAAGACTTGAAAGTACTCCAATAAAACTCGGATAACATTCAAGGCTTCTGTTGAAAAAAAGAAATTCAAATTCGGATGCAAGGAGAAATAAACCATTTGGAGAGCCTCAATGATTAAAAGGATCTCATAAAGGAAAATGCTACAGATGGAATTTGCCAATAATTTGTGAAGAATGAAAAAGAGCCAAATTTTGCTTTTGAGCAGCTTCTCAACAAATGACTCTTCTCCTATGAGCTTCTTGTTTATTTGCAGACCAGTTATCATTTCTGCCTTTTAAATTCAAAAATTATAATTAAAGAGAGTTTTTTAATATAGTTTTTATAGAAAAAACTTTGGTAATATGAAGAAGAAAAAAAAAAATTTACAAATTTTATAAAAAATTTTTAAAAGAAAAATAAAATTAACATTCTTTTTTTATTTTTTTTTCAAATTTTCATCTTTGGAAATAAAATGCAAATTTATTATTATTTAATCACTGTTCAGCTAAAAATAAATCCTTTTAACTCTTATTCCTTTCCAATATATTTAAAGCTCTTTTATATACCGGAATATCTACCATATTATCATCTACTTCAATAGCAGCTTTTCCCTCTTTCAAAGCTTTTTCGAATGCTTCGACTATTTTCTTTGCTTCTTCAATTTCTTTCTCCCCTGAGCTGAAATATTTATTAATGGCTGCAATTTGACTAGGATGTATTGCAAATTTCCCTTTAAATCCCAAGGATCTAATATATTTGATTTCTTCAATCAGTCCTTTTTCATTTTTAAACTCAACAAATGGAGTGTCAAGGGCCAAAACACCAAAAGCCGCAGAATTTAATGCAAACAAGCTTCTCGCAACTTCAATTTCCTTTAAATTTTGGCTTCTTGGTATTTGAAAGCTTTCACAAAAATCCTCAACTCCAAAAGCAGTGGCTATAATTCTTGACGATTGTTTTCTATCCGCACTCAAAATGTCCTTAAGATTTAATAATCCAAGGGGACTTTCAATGAAAATGATGAGTTTCAAAAGGATTTTATTAGTGACCTTGAGTTTTGTTTCTAATTCAGTCAATTTCTGATGTATTGCGTTGTATTCATCAAAGGTTTCGACTTTCGGAACTACCAATCCATGAATAGAGCCAATTGTTTCATAAGTTATTAATTCCTCTATATCTGCGATAGACAAATCACTTGTGATTGGGTTAATTCTAGGAAATACAAAGGCTTGTGAATTCAAGGAACTCCTTTTCATTATGTGAGATTTCACTAAAATGCGGGCCTCATGCTTTTTTGCCAATGGCACGGAATCCTCTAAATCAGGAACGATGATGTGAGGATCCAAATCTAAAGACTTTTGCAGCATTTTCTCTTGAGACCCAGGAACGAATAAGGCACTTTTGATCTTTGAATATATGTTTCTCGAAAGAGAAGACAACATTATTGAAATAATATTAAAAAGAATCTGAGAAATATTTGTAAATTAGAGATATTTAATTTAAAAAGCCAAGGAAAAAATTATTCAAAAATTTCTTATTAGAATAATAATCTTCTTAAATAATTAAAAAGCCAATACAAAAAAATTTTTTCTAAAAATTTATTTTGTTGTACAAAAATCAAGAAATGAAGGACTATAAAGAAAAAAAAATTATCTATAAACATTAAAATTTATAAAATAGAAACATTAATTAAAAGATTTTTTTTTCTAATATCTGAAATCTGCAAATGGATCAAAAAGAAGAAAACACCTTCGAAACCTATATGGAAAAAAGAAGCAACATATTTAAAAACATCCAAAAGCAAAAATACCAAGATTTGGTTTTTTCAGCAGAAGAAGATAAAGCTAATGAATTTTTCCGTAAAAAACTCAATGAACAAAGAGCTCTTCTTCCCAATTCCTTTTATCGGGAATACACCTTGAAATATTTGGATTTGATTGAGAAATCTGAAATTTTCCCTTTTGTTAAAAAAATGCCTAAAGGGGGAGTTTTGCACATTCATCTTGATTGTTGTTTTGGGATCGAATGGGTATTTTCCTCTATTTTTTATCATTTATTTCATTTTTTTTCAAAGTTCATGGAAAAATGTCTGAGCCCTAATGTTTATGTTAATTTAACCAATCAAAGATTGAGTTATAGAAAGAATCACCCAGGACCTGGATTCAAACAATTAATAAAACTGAGAGAAGAAGCTGAAGATAAACAGAAATTTGATCAAGAATTAAGGAAATCTGTGCAACTAGACGAAAAGGATGTTCAGAATGAGCAGGATATTTGGGAAACTTTCGAAACCAAAATCCTGAAGATTAGTGAACTTATCTTGTTCAAAGATAATTTCTATGAGCATATTTTGCTTCTTGCCAAAGGATTCATTAAAGAAGGCGTGTTTCATTTGGAAGCCAGAGAGTTTTTGAATGTGATTATGGATGAGGTTTAATTATTCATCAAGAATTAAAACTAATGTTTTTATTAAATAAAAAAGGATGGGAAACTTTTAGGTCCAGAAGCTGAGATGGCATTATATGAGAGGGCCATTGCGGAGATCAGGAAAGAATGTCCACATTTCACCTTGAACATAATTGTTCAGGGATTGAAAGCATTGAGCCTTGAAAAAATTGAAGATAGTTTGAGACTAACTATTGAGACGCTCAAAAAACATCCTAAAATAATTGTGGGATACGATTTGGTGATGGTAAAATATTATTGAAAGAGAAGTTTTTAAATGAAAAAATACTTAAATAGGAGGAAGATAAATATAAACAAATGATAGAAATAGTGGAAGTCTTATTAAAGAAAGAAAAGTTAGAAGCAGAGGCTGGAATAAGTTTACCGTATGTCTTTCATGGTAAATTATTCAAATTAAATTTATTTATAATTTATAATTTATTGTTTTTTTTGTTTAGGGGGAGAATCATTGAAATTTTTGGAAAATGATAATCTTTTCGATTTGTTATTGCTTAAAACCAAGAGAATCGGACATGGCATCAATTTAGCCAAAGTATATCCCAAAAATTTTAATTTTTAACCAAATATTTAAATTTTTCCAAAGCATTCCTATTTAATGGACAAGTTTAAAGAACTGAATACAGCCATAGAAATTAATCCTTTAAGCAATCAAGTAAATTCTTTTACATCCTTCAATTATAAAATATAATCTAACAAAGATTCTCGATTATGTCTATGATCTAAGGCTACATCCTGCCATCACATATCATAATTACGGGTTGAAAATCGTCATAAATTCTGATGATCCAGGTCATTTCTCATATTTTTCTTTTTTTTATATAATATATAAAATTCTAGGCATTTTCAACACAAATTATATCAATTATGATTTCTTCATCTGTGCAGTGGCGATGGAATTCGATTTGAAAGATTTCAAAAGGATTTGTCAAAATAGTTTGGAATGTTCTCTTTTGAGCTCCGAAGAAAAGGAAAATGCTTTAACTGTTTGGAGGAAACAATGGGATTTATTTATTAAGGAAATCAATAAATAATTAAAAACGAGTCAAAATGACTTCGGATTTGAAACATCACAAATTTATTGGAATTCTTTTTTTAACTTTATAGTCCTTTTATTTTTTTGGAGGTTCTTTTCATCTTCAAGCATCCATTCATTCGCTAACTTATTTATTTTATCATCGAAATAATTAATCCTATTGATTTTAGCCTCCAGGATCGCCTTTAAATTATTGGCAGGAAACAATTGGCCCCTCATATAATAATACACACCTATAGCTTTCCCCACATTATTAAGGTCTAATTTCTTCTTATAAATCAAATAATAATCTTCGTTCACTTTTTCCACTTGAATCTCAATCATATCTTTATTAATTCCAGGGGTATCAGCGAATTTCGATCTCATAAAAAAATCCTTCATACTTTCAGTATTCAAAGGATTTGTTTCCCAAAACAAAGGATCCACCCAATATTCATCCGTGTTTTCTTCTGTCATTATTTTTGCAAAATGAATTTAAATTTATTAAAAAAAAAAATAATTAAAAAATGCTTTTAAGAGTCTTCAAAGGATTCAGATACAACTTAACCCCTCTTGGCTTTCGTTTTTCAACCGAGAGTTCCTTTAAAGTTAAAAACTTATTAGCTTCCCTCTCAGCGATCCCAAACCATTCCACCAACATTGATTGCCAAGCAAAAGCTATTCCTATTCTCCAACAAATCAAGCCCAATCTTCATGAATTCTCACAAGAAGACATCTTGAATCTGGCAATCTACACCTCCAACCATCATCTTCTTGATAAAGACTTATCAGATTTTTTTACTAAAAACTTCAAAGCTATGTTGGTCAGTCGTTCTTTTTCCCTCAAAGAAATGTCCCTCTACTTAAATCTCATAAAAAGGGATTGGACTCCTGAAGAAAGTACTTTGATTACAAATTACATTGATTTCTTCAAAGCTGAAATCACCCCCAACATTGTCAGTCTTCTTCTTTCAGGCACAGGTGGCTTCACTTTCTCCAATAAAACGATCAGCCATTTACTTGAAGAAAAGGCAATTGAGTTCATACCTTATCTGAACATAGATCAACTCCAGTATGTGGTCTATGGAATGCTTGCTCGGTTTAATAATTCCAATGATTTTTGGCAGAAAGTTGAGAATAAAATTCTTGCCAACTTCTTATTTTTGCATCCCAAGGAAATCAATAGTTTTTGTATAGCTTTCTTGGAAGGTGGGAAGGGATCAGAAACTTTTTGGAAGACATGCAAAGAGTCTGTGGAAGCAAGTGCTGCAAAATATGAAAATATCCGATTTTTTTTCCCTTATTTGGGGAAATCGAAAAGTGGCAGTTCGGAGCTATGGAATAAATATGAAAAGAATTTATTGGCGAAATTACCAACAATGGACAATTTTGAACTTTTGCAAAATTTCAAAGTTTTGACTGAAGCTGAGAAAGGATCTCATGAATGTTATCTTGCCATGAATAAGAGTTTAACCGAAAGAATGGAAAAGTTTGATTTGCACACAAATTATCTTTATGCACTCACCCTTGTGCCTTTTAGCAAAATGATAATAAGTCAAGAGAATTGGACGAAAATTGTAGATAGAGTAGTGAATGAGTTCAATAGTTTAGATCAAGGAAGCCAAATGACTTTAAGCTCTGTTATGGAGGAAGTTGAGGAAAAACTGAAAAGAAAACAGAAAGAAGAAAGCCAGGAAAATAATGAAGATGATGATGAAGAAGTAGCTGAAGAAAAAAGTGAGAGAATAAAAGAAAAGAGCACAAAATCTGACACAAAACAAGATTTTAAAAGCCCTAGACCATTTATAAAAAAAGAAAGAGGTCAAATGATGGAGAAAAAGCAAGGGGAAGAAAAAAATCAAGAGAGCAAAGATCAAAAAGACAGAAAGCAAGGGTTCGAAAAAAAAACGGAGGAAGTCAAGCAAAGTAAAGAGAATAAAGGTAAAGAGAATAAAAATCAAGGTTGGAAAAAAGGAACTCAAGGAAAAAAAAAACAAGGATTTATCTCAGAGGAAAAATAATTTTGCTTTTTTTAAATTTTGAAAAAAACAACGCAAAATTAAAATCAATTTTTTTATATCTGTCAAAAAGGTTTTAAATGATATTTAAAAACTTTAAATGTGGTGTTGGAAATTTAAAATATTTTCTTTTAATTTTAAAGAAAAAAACATGCATCGATAAATGTTTTTTTTTCAAGCAATTTAAATTTAATTTGAAATATAAAAAATTTAGATATAATATTTTTTATCTAAATTCATCAAAGGCATTTTGATTTTTTATCTTTATAGCTTTTTTGGCATTTTGTAAATTTTTTCGACCTTTCAAAAGTGAACTGACAAATGTTCTAAGACTTTTGCCACTTGTAGCCTTTCTGCGATCAAAGAAACTAGTAAAATTTTTGATTTTTTTATGTGAAGGAGATGCTGACTGAGGTGGGGTAACTCCATCATGGATTTTCGAAATAGAGAATGGTTTTGAAAACTTTTGCATCATCAAGTCTTTAATTTTGCCTACAAAAATGGTGTATTTGCATATCTTATCGATTTTAAGCTCCAGTTCCCTTTTATAATTTGTATTATGAGCTTTTCTATTTGCATCATCGAAATTTTTCCTAATAAAATTTGATCTTTCTATGGTTTTAATCACTTCTGCGCAATTCATATCCTGAAAATAATTTTTAAAATTCTTCATTTTGTCAAATAAAAGCTGATCATTTTCTTTTTCTCTTTTGATATCTGTAGAGATAGTAAGATTCATTTCTTTTGGGTTCTTCGCTTTGAAGCTGACTTGTCCATTTGAAAAATTTGTGTTAGTTCTAATATCCGTTCTCATTTTAGCTTTACTAATATTTGGAATGTTAAATAATGAAGAAGCAGGGCTATGCTTTAGAATCAGAAGTTCATTAGAACCACATTCAAAAGAAAATTCCTTCATTGATTCTTTGTTTTCAATTTCTTTGATAGATTCTTTTTCTTTATCTTTGTTATCAATATTACTCAATTCTATTGGAGGAGGGTCATCATCATCAATATCAAAAAATTTCAAAGTATCTGTTTTCGAGGTTTGTTCTCCATAATACTTCGGAGATGTTAAATTGGCAAAATTTTCTTCATTGGCTTCAAATAATTTCGCCAATTTAGAAATTAGAGGAAGTTGGAATTTGAGATGTTTTTTTCGATTGAATTTTCTCCTTGGTTCTTCAATGAAAAACTCATGACGTTTCACAATTTTCTCTATGTCTGGGATATAATGTAACAGATGACAGTTTTTTATTGTATGTTTCAATGACCGACAATGAAAACAACGTAACCGCAAAAGGGAATAATCATTTTGAATCAAGATTTTATCTTTTATTTCACAAAATTTCTCATAATCTTCTTCGTTTTCTTTAAATATCTCCATAGCAAGATCTCGGTTTATTATTAATAGACTGGTAAACCCCAGACTCTTGCAAGATAAGTCCCTAGAAGTCCCTGCAAAAAATGAATGTTCCCCAAATATTGATCCTTTCTTAATTATATTTCATAGGAAATTTAAGAAACTCAATAAAAAATACCTTTAGAACTTGTATTCTCTGATTTTGTATTTGATCTATCCTATTTAGATAAATTTCCACTGATCCACTATTTACGTAATATAAAGAACATTCATCCAAAACTTCTTCCTAATATAAAATTGGAAATTTATTTACAGTATATTTCTTTAAAAAATACCTCAAATATTTCATCTCCTGGTATGAATTTAACTTCCTTTATAATTTTAACAAGTTTTCTCAGGCTTTTCTCATTAAAATTTTGCAGAAAGAAAGGAGAATTCAAAAATATGCCCCCATAAGATTCCAAAAGGAGTTCTTCTCTCAATGTTTCATTTAATCTATTGATAATAACACTTTCCTCTTCATTATTGCTCAAATTTTGCTCTATCCATAAAAAATTCAAGTATTCTTGGACCTTCCTTTGTAATTTGACATCGATGTTCTTTCTATCCATAAATCTGTTAATGATTCTCAACTCATCCCTAAACTTATGCTCTTTTTTTTGTGAATTTTGTAATATAATCCCTATTGAATTGAGATTAAAGGCATATAATCCACAGCCAAAAATTATCGTAATCATTGCAAAAATTGCCTCATATGGATTTTGAGGGGTAATATCCCCATAACCCACTGTCATGATAGTCACTATCACCCAATATAAAGAATAAATATATTTGATCTCGGGTGTTTCATCTTGAATCTTATAAAAAATCAGCCAATTTTTTTGAGAGTTTAATTCAGCACATAAATGCCAAAAACAAGCTAAAAGATGAGCCAAAAACAAACTATAACCCAAAAGCTTTAAAATATCAATGAAATTCTGATATTTATATTCAAGCTTCAAATAATTCAACACCAACTTTATATAATAAAGAAAAGTGGGAATTTTGGCTAAAATCAGAAATCGATAAGAAATCCCATCAAAATTTTGGTTTCCATGGTTGACTAAATCAACAACAGAATAAATGAAAGCCAAAATATCAAATAAAAAAAGTCCTTTGATATAGTTTTTGCAAATCGCCTTGGGCCTCATCACCAAAAAGCCTTTGATAAAGTCTCCAGTAATGAAATTTAGCAGGATATCAAATAAAAAAATAAAAAACGCAAAAATTGAATATATTTTATCTGTGTGATTTGTTATATCAAAAGAAATTTCAAATGGGATACAAAAAAAACAGAATGACATAAAAACCAAAGAAACGATGTTCCAAGCCATTCGGAAATGGTTATCAGGGGAAATTATCAGTCTTTTCAAAAATTTATTCATGGATATCATTATTTTTTTAAAAATCTCTTTATCTTCTTCCTTCAATATATAAGAAGCATCTGTCATATATTTGAATAGGGTTGAAGAATTTTTTGGCAGAGGTTTTATAAAAATTGCATCTTTGAGCTTTCGAATAAAGGAACGAGCGATAATGGTCAGTGGAGAGGAATCTAAAGGTTTAACAATTTTTTCATCAATTAATTCACTTTGTTCGCTTCTTTGAATATTACTAGCCAATTGATAGCTCTTTTTAGGTTGAGCCTGGTCAGGATCTTCACAACTCATTTTAGGCCCGAATTGCATTTTTATGAATGATTTATTTTTATATGAAATTATTTTAAAGGATAGTATTTATAATTTCTTTGAATATTTATTTGATTCAATTATTTAAATTTTTCAGAAATTTAACAATATTTTTGTTTTTCAGAAATTTAACATATTGTTTTAAATCTGATATTATTATTATGAAATTTGGGCTTTTT
>Ga0302320_10022552_pt1 | contig 12425 bp, 13 predicted proteins | sample Bog_T0_3_FD_202130 | JGI IMG/M metagenome (GOLD analysis project Ga0302320, IMG submission 202130) | Peat permafrost microbial communities from Stordalen Mire near Abisko, Sweden - Bog_T0_3 | ecosystem: Environmental > Terrestrial > Soil > Wetlands > Peat | place: Sweden: Abisko, Stordalen Mire...
GCCCGATTATCGGCGATATCAATTCACCTCTTTTCGGGCGTGCCAATCAGGTGGCCGGCTCGCCCAACGGCGAAGGCTTCTCGGAGAATGCCAGTAACCGGCGGCTGGAACTGCAGATCCGTTTCACGTACTGAGAGCGGCTCCCCGCCTCCCCGCGAACCTCCCAGCGTGAAAACGCATAGAATATCCACTGATGCGTCTTGCCTTGTTCCTGCCGTGTCTCGCGGTCTCCCTGCTTCCGGCCCAGTCGCCTGTCGAATACTCGCCTGCCACGAAGGTGTGGGTGCTGCACACCGATTCGAGCGCTTACGCGCTGGGCGTCAACCAGCGCGGCGAACTGCAGAACCTCTACTGGGGCGGTCCGTTATGGCGTGCCGAGGATATCGCCGCCGCCCAGGCTGGGCGCGATGCCGATTCGTTCGACCCCGCGCAATCCCTCATCAACGAAGAGTTCCTCGGCTGGGGCGGTACCCGTTACATGGAACCCAGCGTCAAGATCGCGCGCGCCGATGGAGACCGCGATCTGGTGCTCCACTACGCGTCCCATTCTATCGATGGCGACACCCTGAAGATCGTGCTCAAAGATGTGAAGGACGACATCTTCGTAACGCTCGATTACAAGGTCTACGGACGCGCCGGGATCATTCGCAAATCGGCCGTTCTGGAGAATCGCTCCAGGCAGGCGATCAATGTGGAAAGCATGCAGGCGGGCGTCTGGTACGTGCCGCATGGCGTCGGCTATCGCCTCAGTTACGTGAGCGGACGCTGGGCGGGCGAAGATCAGCTGACGCGCGAAGCGATTCATACCGGGACCCGCGTTCTCGAGAGTAAGAAGGGACACACCAGCCACAATTTCAATCCCTGGTTTGCCATCGACGACGGCCAGGCTACGGAAGAGACCGGCCGCGTGTGGTTTGGCGCGCTGGGCTGGAGCGGAAACTGGCGCATCGCCGTCGAGCAGACGCCCTATGAGCAGGTGCGCGTGACCGGCGGCCTGAATACTTTCGACTTCGCCTGGCGCTTGAAGCCCGGCGAATCGCTCGAAGCGCCGCCGTTTTATGGCGGGTACTCGGAGCAGGGATTTGGCGGCATGTCGCGCCGCATGCATCGTTTTGAATTGACGGATATTCTGCCGCATGGCCTCGAAGCAAGGCAGCGTCCCGTGCTTTACAACTCCTGGGAGGCGACCACTTTCAAAGTGGACGAGCCCGGTCAGCGCGCGCTCGCGGACAAGGCGGCGAAGCTGGGCGTCGAGCTGTTTGTGATGGACGACGGCTGGTTCGGCAAACGCAACGACGATCATGCCGGCCTGGGCGACTGGACCGTGAATCCGCAGAAGTTCCCCAACGGCCTCGAGCCGTTAATCAAATATGTGAACTCGCTGGGGATGGATTTCGGACTCTGGGTCGAGCCCGAAATGGTGAATCCGGACAGCGATCTCTATCGCGCCCATCCCGATTGGGCAATGCATTCCGCCGATCGGCCGCGCAGCGAACTGCGTAATCAGCTGGTCCTTAATATGGCGCGTGACGACGTAAAGGAATATATCTTCGGCGTGCTCGACAAACTGGCGTCGCAATACACCATTCGCTACTTCAAGTGGGACATGAACCGGCCGTTTGCCGAACCGGGCTGGGAAAATGTCGAGGAGCCGAAAGAGCTGTGGGTCCAATATGTGAAGAACGTGTACGAGATTATCGACCGGCTGCGCGCCAAACATCCCAATCTCGAGATCGAATCGTGCTCGGGAGGTGGCGGGCGCATCGACCTGGGGATCCTGCGGCGCGTCGACGAAGTCTGGACCTCGGATAACACGGAAGCCTTCGACCGTCTGGGCATCCAGTACGGATTCAGCCAGATCTATGCTCCGAAGATCATGTCCGCGTGGGTGACCGACGTGCCCAACATGAATGGGCGCAGCACTCCGCTGAAGTTCCGTTTCCTCGTGGCCATGCAGGGCGCGCTGGGGGTGGGGGCGAATCTGAATAAGTGGACGGCCGAGGATAACCTGATGGCCACTGACATGATCGCGTATTACAAGAAGATTCGCGGGACCGTGCAGGAAGGCAATCTGTACCGGCTGCTCTCGCCGCAGGTGGGCGAACTCACGGCTAACCAATATGTGTCGCAGGACGGCCGGCAGGCGGTGTTGTTTGCCTTTCTCCACTCGCAGCAGTACCGGCAGAATACGCCGGCACTCCGCCTGGCGGGCCTCGATCCAAAGGCCTCGTACCGCGTGCAGGTATTGGGACAGCCGGCCGCTCAGGTGTGGAGCGGGGCGTTTCTGATGCAGAATGGCGTCACGCTGCGGCTGGTGGGCGATTACGACAGCACGGCTGTGTTGTTGGAACGCCAGTAGACGGCAATCGCGGTATTTGGCGGCTAAGGGTGGATGGATCGCCAGCGCAATGCTGGAAATCGGGCATAATCCCGGTCTTCCGTAATCCACTCACAACCGTGTTCGATGGCCAGCGCCGCGAACCAGGCATCCTGCGCCAGATTGCCGGTCGCGTTCGCCTTCCGGCACAAATCGCAAAAAATCCCCCAATGGCGCGTCCCCGGATTCACCACGCGGCAGTTCGCGTGACCGAGCAGCGCATTGGCAAACGCCAACACGTCGCCGATCTTGTCCGGACGCTGGAAGGCCTTCGGATTGGTGGCGATGCGAACGACGCCCGAGAGTGCCTGGGGCGATACGCCGAAGGGCTCCGCGCCATTGACGACGTCAGTCAGCCAGGGCCGGTAGACGCCGTGCAGAACGCTATCGTCGCGAAAGGCATAAAGCAGAACATTCACGTCCGGCAAAATCACGAACGTCCTTCGAGGATGTCGAGCAGATCCGCGCTGTTGCTTATATCGACTCCCGGCATAGTTCCGCCCCCGCGACGGCTCACCGGCAGCGTCAGTTTTTTCTGCCGGGCCGAGGCCGGCGGATTCGCAAGCGCCAGACGCAGGCCTTCTTCAATCATCGCGGTGAGCGTCTTATTCCGGCGTGCAGCCTCGGCCTTGGCCTGTTCCAGCAGGCTTTCCTCCAGCCGCACTGTCGTCCTTATTGGCATATGACATATCTTAGCGGACATACTGACATATCCGCTGTACGCCTCCGCCCAGCCCCCTACTTCCGCGCAATCATAACCCGCGAAGGATAATACCCCTGCCTCACCTTGCGGTCATGCTCCACTTCGAAATCGTAGCTGTCCATCACCTCCGGAATGCTCGATTCCACCTGCCTGCCCCAAAACGCCGGCGCCAAACTCCCGCCCAGCCGGTAAAGCGCATTAAAGGCCGGCACGTTCTGCCCGATCAGCACGAGCGCCAGCCGGCCCCGCGGCCGCAGCACACGATGCATCTCGCCCAGCGCCCGGACGATATCCTCGCCGCCCATCAACTCCAGCAGATAACAGCATACCACCGCGTCGAACGATCCGTCGCGGAACGGCATACTGCGCGCATCCACCGCGGAGCAGTGCGCGCGCACCCCCGGAATCAGCCGCCGGGCCACTCTTTGCGTCCGCGCCGCCATGTTGGGCGCCAGGTCCACCCCGCACGTCAGCCCACCCGGATTCACGCCCGCAATGCGCCGGAACATTTCTCCCGACCCCGTCGCTACCTCCAGCACACGCATGCCATCGCGAATCCCCGCCAGCGAGATGGCTTCTTTATGCGCACGGGCGTGGAAGAACATGGTCGAGAGGGGATAAACTTCCGCCAGCATATCGTACACCCGCCGCGTTCGTTCCGGAATCGATCGAAACCGCCGCTTCTCGATGGTGGAAGGCGCTATGAGCGTCTTGAGCATCAGGAAACCGCCGCCAGCCGATTCTGCATCTCCGGCACTTCGATCTCGATTCGTGTGCCGCGCCCGGGCTGGCTGTCGATCAACATACGGTAATCCTGGTTATAAAGCACCTTGAGCCGCTCCTTCACATTACTCACGCCGATACCTTTGTTCAAAATATTCGATAGCTCCGTCTCCGGGATTCCCACCCCGTCGTCTTCCACTTCGATCAGCAGCCGGTCGTTATTGCGCCGCGCCCGAAGGGTGATTGTGCCGCCATCCACCTTGCCCGCAATGCCGTGCTTAATCGAGTTCTCCACCAATGGTTGCAGCAACATGCTCGGCACCAGCATATCCGAAGTGAGCGGGTCGATGTGCTTCACCACTCGCAGTTTATCCCCGAATCGCACTAATTCTATCGAAAGATAGTCCTCGATGAACTCCAGTTCGTCGCGCAGCGGCGTGAAATGCTCCTGATTGCGCAGCCGCCGCCGCATGATTCGCGACAGCCGGGACACCATGGTCCGCGCCTGCTCGGGATTGATGCGGATCAGCGTCGAAACCGAATTCAGCGTATTGAAAAGAAAGTGCGGATTGATCTGGCTGGTCAGGCTTTCGAGGCGCGCCTGCATCAGCAGCCGCTGCTGTTCTTCCAGTTTGGTCTCGGTCCGGCTGTTGTTCCAGACTTTCAGCGGAAGCGTGATGCAGAAATAAGTGGATACATATCCCAACACCAGCCACGGAAGCGGATCCCCCCAGCGCCCCAGCGTGAAAAGACGACCCCTGTACAAGCTTCCCAGCACCTGCCGGAGGAACTCGGTCAAAATCACCCCCAGGCTGAAATAGGCATGCAGCAGAGCGCTGCGCAGTTCCCGCCCCGGCTGGAATACGCGGTACAGGTTCACGTCGGGAAAGGGCGAGAAGCGCCAGATGTCTTCCCTGTCGGACGCGGAGTCCCGCAACAAGCCGCCGCCGAATCCCACCGCGGCAAAAAACGGCAGAGAGACGAATTCTCCTCCGAACATAGCGGGGATGGAAATCGCCATTCCCGCGATCCAGCCGCATACGTATCCGCCCGTAATGCCCGCGAGCAGGCTGCCTTCCAGCCCCAGATCCAGGGCATCGTAATTGACGTTGGCCGTGCGCGTCGCCACTCGGATGGCCACGCCGGGCAGGAACAGAGCCACAAACCAAAGCGCCAGACGCACCCTCTGCCCGAGCGTTCGCTCCTCCCGCTGCAGCATGCGGCGGAAGGCGCTGCTGCGGACCCCGAAACTGGCGATCGCGGCGGCGACACCAATCTTCACCAGCAGCGTGATCAGGTATTGTTCCAATAAATCCTTACCCGTCATTATAATGGACTTAGAGACCCCCTTACCGCTTCATGGAATCCCCCCCCATACTGGAACTCTGCCAGGCTGCGGAAGCTGACTTCCCCACCGAGTACGGTCCGTTCCGGATTTACGGATTCGAAGGGCGCGTCGCCTCGGCCAACGGCTCCCCCCGTCTGGAAGAAGCCGTGGTCCTGAGAATGGGCGACTTGAGCCATGGTCCGCCTCCGCTTCTTCGCATCCACTCTCAATGCCTCACCGGGGACGTGTTCCACAGCCTGCGCTGCGATTGCCGCGCCCAGCTTGAGATCGCCCTCAAACAGATCGGCGAAGAGGGCCGCGGCCTCATTATCTATGAGCACCAGGAAGGCCGCGGCATCGGCCTCATGAACAAGCTGCGCGCCTACGAATTGCAGGATCAGGGGGCCGACACCGTGGAAGCCAACGAGCGTCTGGGGTTTGAAAACGATCTGCGCAATTACGCGCTACCCGGCGCCATTCTCCACCATCTGGGTATCCCCTCGGTGCGGCTTCTCTCGAACAATCCTGAAAAGGTGAAAGCGCTCGAAGACGCCGGCATCACCGTCGCCGAACGCGTTCCTTGCATCGCCAGCCTGCACGAATCGCGCCGCGGCTACCTTGAAACCAAGCGCGAAAAGATGGGCCATCTGCTTGACGAATAGTTAAGTTATCCAAGTGAAGCATGGACTTTTCGTCCCCTCCCGTCGATAACATAACCATGAAGGAAATGCGTTTACAAGGGCGCTGCTTATGCGCACAAATGGTTCAGGTGAGCTTTGCCGACAGTACTGAGATCGGCGCCACTCTGCGCACCGTGGAGGCTGTTCTGGAGGATATTTCCGAGCTGGGAGGCTGCGTACAAGTAGAAGAGCCGATCCCTCTCGGGGCGCCCATGACGCTGGCGATCGGCGAGTCCGAATTCATGGGCCATGTCTGCTATTGTGTCTTTCGCGATTACGGATACTTCGTGGGCATCCGCTTCCTCGACGACAGAATCTGGACCCGCGAACAGGTGGTCCCGCAGCACCTGATCGACCTGAAAACTCTGGCCCGCCTGGCCAGCTGACCCGTCGAGGAGTTGGACGCGCCGCGCTGCCGCCTGGCGAATCTAACCGCCGCACCGCGGAATCTCTGAATCGTGGCCATTGAGCGGCGTACGGTTGCAGTCATGTTCACGGCCAGCGCCGTAAGTGTGGCCAACATCTACTATTGCCAGCCCCTGCTCTCCGAAATCGGGCACTCTCTGTCCGTCTCGGATCGCGCCATAGGCTATCTGCCCATGTGGACCCAGGCGGGTACTGCGCTCGGCATGTTTGCCTTTGTGCCGCTGGGCGACATGTATCCGCGCCGCAGGCTGATCGTCATCATGTGCGCCATCTCCGCCATCACCGTGGCGATGATGGCACTGGCGCCCAATCTGGCTTTAGCCAGCGCGGCCGGGTTTGCGGTTGGGCTCACGTCGATAGTCGCCCATCTCATCCTGCCGTTCGCGGCCAAACTGGCGCCGCCGCACAGGCGCGGCCATGTCGTCGGTACGGTTCTCAGCGGACTACTCCTCGGCATCCTTCTCGGACGCGTGGTCAGCGGTTTCGTCGGCGATCTGTTCGGATGGCGCACTATGTACTGGATGGCCTCGGGAGCTATGTTCACGCTCGCCATCGTGCTGCGTTATGCGCTGGTCGTCGATCTGCCGGAGGAGCGTCTGCGCTATCGCCAACTGCTCGGGTCGATCGCGCACCTGGCCCTGACGCAGCCGGTGCTGCGCGAAGCCGCCATCATCGGGGGAATGCTCTTCGGGGCGTTCAGTTCGTTTTGGGCGACGCTGGCATTCTTTCTGGCCGCACCCCCGTATCGTTATGGACCGCGCGTCGCTGGAATCTTCGGCATCGTGGGAGCGGTCGGCGTACTTTTCGCCCCGTGGGTCGGGCGCCTGACGGATCGCAAAGGGCCGGCGTTCACCGTGGCGCTGGCGATTCTAACCGCCATTGCCTCGTACGCAGTCCTCTACGCGGCGGGCCACGGTATCTGGGGCCTCGTGGCCGGAGTGATTCTGCTCGATCTCGGCGTCCAGGCGGGCCATGTAGCCAACCAAACCCGGATCTATGCACTGATCCCGGAAGCGCGCAGCCGCCTGAACACGGTGTACATGGTGACTTACTTTCTCGGCGGAGCGCTAGGATCGGCGCTGGGCGCGTACGGCTGGTCGCACTGGAGATGGAGCGGAGTTTGTGTCGCGGGAACCACGCAGTTGGTAGTCGCGCTGGCGATGCGCACCTGGATGCACGTCAGACGGGAAACGCCGAGGGTTGCGACAGCCCGGGAAACATCGCTGGCGTAGAGCTTTAGTCAGCAGTAATTGAACGGCGATGCCACAAGCGAGCGCGGCTCCAAGGGTGGCGAGGAACGGATGCGCGGGCCAGACGATCCGCAGGCTCCTCACGCGCCGCGGCACCCATTGACGGACAATAGTTGGAAGGCGCAAGGCAACAGAACCCATGGACAGAGTGATTTCCACCCACGTCATCGTGAATCACCGTTTGACCACCTCGTGGCTCAACAAAGCGGAGCGCGCCGGCATGTCGGCCGTCGAGATCTTCTGCGCCCCTCAGCACCTCGATTACCGCAACAAGGCCCAGGTCGCCGAACTCGGCCACTGGTTTCGCGATTCCGAGCTCAAACTGCATGCCCTGCATTCGCCCATGTACACGGATGAGATCTGGGGACGCTCCGGCCCGCACACGCACGTCAATATCACGGAAAAGGTTAAGGGCGAGCGCATCCGCTGGGTTGGGGAAATCAAGCGCGCTATCGAAGTGGCCGAAGTGATTCCCTTCCGCTACCTCATCCAGCATCTCGGTGTCGGCGGCCAGGAGTTTTCCGAACACTCGATCGATGCGGCGTTCTCGGCCCTCGAGGAACTGACTGTATTCGCGCAGCAGCGCGGCGTCGAAATCCTGCTCGAAAACACCTGCAACGGTCTTTCCACCGCCGAGCGCCTGGAGCTATTCAACGAACTGACGCATCTGCGCCTCAACTACGTGTTCGATACGGGCCACGCCAATATCGGCGCCGGCGTCGAGCATGAATTCGAAATCATGCGCGACCGTATTCGCTCCCTCCACGTCCACGACAATAACGGCAAGGACGACCAGCACCTGTTTCCCATGGCCGAAGGCGGCACTATCGATTGGACCCGCACCATGGAACTGCTGCGCTCGCGCCCCGGCCAGTATCCGCTGCTGCTTGAGCTGCGCGAAGTTACCGACATGCAAAATCCGCTGGAGGAAATCACGCGCGTCTTCGACCGGCTGGAGAAACTGGAGCCCACTCATGCCTAATCGCATTACCATCAGCCAGGCCGCCCAACACGTGGGCGAGGAAGTGGAAATCGCCGGCTGGCTCTACAACCTGCGCAAGTCCGGCAAAATCGTCTTTCCGATCGTGCGTGATGGCACCGGCCTCATGCAGTGCGTGGCCATGAAGAATGAGCTGCCCGAAGAGGTCTTCGAAAGCCTCAAGCACCTGACGCAGGAATCGTCGCTCATCGTGCGCGGGAAGCTGCGCGCCGAAGCTCGCGCACAAGGCGGATATGAGATGGACGTCGAGGGCGTCGAAATCGTTCAGAAGGTTTCGGAAGCCGATCCCTATCCCATCACTCCCAAAGATCACGGCGTCGAATTTCTGATGGATCACCGGCATCTCTGGCTGCGCTCGCAACGCCAGCATGCCATCATCCGTGTGCGCCACGAAGTGATCAAAGCGGTGCGCGATTATTTCGACAGCCACGGCTTCACCCTGGTCGACACGCCCATCTTCACCCCCGCCGCCTGCGAGGGCACCACCACGCTTTTCGAAGTGAATTACTTCGACGACGACAGAGCCTACCTCAGCCAGTCGGGCCAGCTCTACAGCGAGGCTACGGCCATGGCGTTCGGCAAGGTCTACTGCTTTGGCCCCACCTTTCGCGCCGAGAAATCCAAGACCCGCCGCCATCTCACCGAGTTCTGGATGGTCGAGCCCGAGATGGCCTATGCCGACCTTGAAGAGATCAAGCGGGTGGCCGAAGAGTTCGTCGTCTATGTGGTGGGCCGCGTCGTGGAAAATCGCCGCGAAGAGTTGAAGGTCCTCGAACGCGATGTTTCGAAGCTCGAGGCTGTGCAGGCGCCCTTTGTGCGCATGAGCTATACCGAGGCCGTCGCCAACCTGCGGGAGCGCGGTTCGGAGATCCAGTGGGGTGGTGATTTCGGCGGCGCCGATGAGACCATACTGACCCAACAGTTCGACCGGCCCATGCTGGTGGATCGCTTCCCGACCGCCATCAAGGCCTTCTACATGCAACCCGATCCGGAAAATCCGGAGGTGGCTATGGGAGTGGACGTGCTCGCGCCGGAAGGCTATGGCGAAATCATCGGCGGCGGCCAGCGTATCCACGATTTGGATCTGCTGCTGAAGCGCATCGAAGAGCATCATCTGCCTAAGGAGGCCTTCGATTGGTATATTGACCTGCGCAAGTACGGCTCGGTGCCGCACGGGGGATTCGGCATGGGTATTGAACGCTGTGTTGCGTGGGTGTGCGGGCTGGAGCATGTTCGCGAGACGATCGCGTTTCCGCGGATGCTCTACCGGCTGAGGCCATGACTGGAACCGCTCCTGAGAAGGCCGATTGCCAATCGGCCGCAGGTTGACCTGCCCCACGTGAATCGAATGAGATCTGCGAGTATAGCTATAATCGGCGCTCCGTTAGACTTAGGCCAGGGGCGCCGGGGAGTCGATATGGGTCCCTCGGCGCTGCGCGTAGCGGGCCTCGGCCGGCGTCTCAACCAACTCGGGTACACCGTAAACGATCTGGGCAATATCGACATCGCCCAGGCCGAAAGCCTGCCGGATGCCGGTCCCGCCGACGCGCGTTTCCTGCCCCAAATCGCATTAGCCTGTCAGGACTTGGGCCAACTCGTAGCCGAGTGTCTGGAACGAGGCCAGATCCCCCTGGTGGTCGGCGGCGATCATTCCATTGCTGCAGGAAGCGTCGCCGGCGTCTCGTCTTACTTCCGCGCTCGCGATCAGAAAATCGGCCTGCTCTGGATCGATGCCCATGCCGACATGAACACTCCTGAATCCAGTCCCAGCGGCAACGTCCATGGGATGCCGCTCGCCTGTTGCGTGGGCGAAGGCCCCGCGCCTCTGGCCAATCTGTTCGGCTTTTCACCCAAGGTCGACCCCTCGAACGTCGCACTGGTTGGCATCCGCGATGTGGATGAACTAGAGCGCGGCACCGTCCGGGGCACCGGCGTCCGCGCCTTCACCATGCGCGATATCGATGAGCGCGGTATGCGCACCGTAATGGACGAGGCCATCGCCATCGCCTCCTCCGGCACCGCGGGGTTCCATCTTTCGCTCGATATGGATTTTATCGATCCCCAATATGCCCCCGGCGTCGGCACCCCCGTGCGCGGCGGCGCCACTTATCGCGAAGCCCACCTGGCCATGGAAATCGTCTGCGATTCCGGCCGCATGCTAGCGATGGAAGTGGTGGAAGTAAATCCGGTCATCGACGAGGTCAATCGCACGGCCGATCTGGCCGTGGAACTGATCCTCTCCGCCATGGGAAAGAAGATTCTCTGATCATGAAAACCCGCGTAGCCGTCGTCTATGGAGGCCGCAGCGGCGAGCATGAGATCTCGCTGCGCTCCGCCGAATCCGTCATCGCCGCATTGAAGCCCGAGCGCTACGAAGTCGCCCGCTATCTCATCGGCAAGGATGGCCGCTGGAGCCCCGGCCCCATTCTGCCCGAACCCGGCGCTCATTCCGATATCGACGTCGTCTTTCCCGTCCTGCATGGAACTTTCGGCGAGGATGGCACCGTACAGGGCCTGTTCGAACTGGCCGATCTGCCCTACGTGGGGGCCAACGTTCTAGCCTCGGCGCTCTCCATGGATAAAGACGTGATGAAGCGGGTCTGTCGCGATCGCGGATTGCCCATCGTCGACTACGCCGTGCTGAGCCGTGAGCAGATCGAGGCGGGACCGGTCAGTCTCGATTTTGCCTTCCCGATGTTCGTCAAGCCGGCCAATCTCGGATCGTCCGTCGGCATATCGAAGGCGCACGCCGATGCCGAGTTGCAGGCCGCGTTGAAGACCGCCGCGCAATATGATCGCAAGGTGATCGTGGAGCGAGGCATTCAGGGGCGCGAGTTCGAGTGTTCCGTGCTGGGGAACGAAGACCCTGCCGCGTCCATGCCCTGCGAGGTTCATCCATCCCGCGAGTTCTACGATTACGAAGACAAGTACGAGCTCAATCTGACCCGCTTCGACCTGCCGCCGCGGCTCCCTGAAGACGAAATCGTCGAAATGCGCCGCCTCGCCGTCGAGTGCTACAAGGCTGTGGGATGCGAAGGCATGGGGCGCGTCGACTTCCTCCGCGAGGAAGCCACCGGCGGGCTCTACATCAACGAGATCAATACCATTCCCGGGTTCACCTCCATCAGCATGTACCCGAAAATGTGGGAATACAGCGGGATTCCTTACACTGATCTGATCGATCGCCTGATCGACCTGGCTCTCGAACGGCATCAGCAAAAGAAGGCCACCAGGTTCACAAAGTGATGGTACTATCTAATCGATCATGAGAAAACCTTTAGCATTACTCGCGATTCTGTGTCTTTTCAGTTACGTGGCGCTCGCGCAGGGCAGAGAGGAAAAAGGCGGCGGCGCTAAGGACGTCGGCCACGGCCACATCCCTTCGAAGGGTCCCGCACCGGTCAAGCCCTCGGCAGTTCGTCCCCAGCCGGCCGGTCCGGCGGAGTCGAGAATGCAGGCCGATAAACCCGGACATCCGGAAGCGCCCCACGTCCACTCGAACAATCAATGGGTGGGCCACGATTCCGGTCCCAACGATCCGCGCTACCATCTGGACCATCCCTTCGAACACGGGAAGTTTACCGGCGGTATCGGCAAAGGCCACGTTTGGCGGCTCACCGGCGGCGGCCCGCAGCGCTTCGGGTTTGGCGGCTTCTTCTTCAGCGTCGCCCCGGCCGATTACGGATATTGCGGAGACTGGCTCTGGGACAGCGATCAGATCGTAATTTACGACGACCCGGATCACATCGGCTGGTATCTGGCTTACAACGTCAGATTAGGCACTTACATCCACGTTGAGTTCCTGGGCTAGTTGGACAGGTAGAGTCGAGGATGGGCGCGGGTGCTGACGGTTAGCGCCGCCCCGTTTCCCATCCCCGCTCATCAAACCGGACGTGCCGATTTCCGGCATCCGGCTTTCCGACTGGTTTCGTCGCAGAC
>Ga0302320_10022555_pt1 | contig 12425 bp, 10 predicted proteins | sample Bog_T0_3_FD_202130 | JGI IMG/M metagenome (GOLD analysis project Ga0302320, IMG submission 202130) | Peat permafrost microbial communities from Stordalen Mire near Abisko, Sweden - Bog_T0_3 | ecosystem: Environmental > Terrestrial > Soil > Wetlands > Peat | place: Sweden: Abisko, Stordalen Mire...
GACACCGACATCGGCCACATCGTCGCCGAATTGCTCGAGCAAAATCACTACCTGCAAAAGCCCATCACGCCCGAGATGTCCCAGCGCTGGCTGAAAAATTATTTCCTTGCCCTCGACCCCACCCACCTGTTCTTCCTGCAAAGCGACGTCGACGAATTCACCACCAAGTACGGCAACACCCTCGGCGACCTCATTCTCCACAGCGACAACGACGATGCCGCCGTCGCGCCCGCCTTTGAGATTTTCGATCGCTACATGCAGCGCGTGGATGAAAACGTCTCGCTCGCGGAAAAACTCCTCCACGAGAAATTCGATTACACCAAGGACGAGATGTTCACCGTCCGCAACCCCAAATCGGCCTGGTTCAAGGATGCCACCGAATCGCAGGACGTCTGGCGCGGCCAGGTCAAGTCGGACATGCTCAACGGCCTTCTCGATAAAAAGACGCCGCAGGAAACCACCGAGCGTCTCGGCAAACGTTACGCCTCCTTCCTCCGCGATGGCGAAGAGGACGACGACATGGACGTGCTCGAGTTCTACGTCAACGCGCTCGCCAACGCCTACGATCCCCACTCCGATTACATGGCGCCCGAGGAAGCGCAGGACTTCAACATCCAGGCCATCAAGCATGTCGTCACCGGCATCGGGGCCATCCTCCGCACCGATGACGGCTACGCCACCATCGAGGAAATCATCCCCGGCGGCCCCGCCGACCTCGACAAGCGCCTCCAGCCCGGCGACCGCATCGTCTCCGTCGGCCAAGGCACGGACAAGCCCGTCGACGCCGTCTATATGAAGCTGCGCCACGTCGTCTCCATGATCCGCGGCCCGAAAGGCAGCTTGGTTCACCTCGTCATCCACCCGGCCGGCGTGACCGATGGCTCGATCCACAAGGACATCGTCCTCAAGCGCGACGCCGTCAGCATCAAGGACAGCCTCGCCAGCGCCCACATCATCGAGCACAAGCTCCCCGGTGGCGGTGTCGAAAAGCTCGGCGTCATCGACCTGCACGATTTCTACGAAAAGACAGCCACCGACGTCGCCAAGCTCGTCCAGCGACTCAAGAAGGAAGAGGTCGCCGGAATCATCCTCGACTTCCGCAACAACGGCGGCGGCCTGCTCGACCAGGCGGTCGACCTCACCGGGCTCTTCGCCAAGCATCAGCCGGTTGTACAAATCAAACGCTCGGACGGCTACATCGACCAGCTCGGGCCGGAAGACACCCGCCAGATTTATGACGGGCCCCTCGTCGTCATGGTCAACAAACTCAGCGCCTCCGCCACCGAAATCGTGGCCGCCGCGCTGCAGGATTACGGCCGCGCCGTCATCGTCGGCGACTCCAGCACCCACGGCAAAGGCACCGTCCAGACGCTCATCCCGCTTGATCCGCAGATGCCCATCGGATTCCCGTCCGATCCCGGCGCGGGCAATCTCAAGATGACCGTGCAGAAATTCTACCGCGTCGCCGGCGGCTCGACCCAGATCAAGGGCGTGGTCCCCGACGTCGTTCTTCCCTCCGTGCTCGACGCGCTCGAACTCGGCGAATCGACCCTGCTCTATCCCCTGCCCTACGACGAAGTGCCCAAGGCGAACTACGAGAACCTCAACCTGACCGCGCCGTACCTGACCACACTTAAGACGGATTCCGCGGCCCGCGTTTCGGATTCACCCGACTTCAATTACGTCCGCCAGGACATCGCCTTCTACAAAAAGAAGGTGACCGACAACAACATCTCCCTCAACGAAGCGACCCGCCTCAAGGAACAGGCCGATCTGAAGACCCAGGAGACCCAACGCAAAAAGGATCTCGCCGCGCGCAAGCCGGGCCGCGATACCATGCTCGACCTCACCCTCGACATGGTCGACCAGAATCTCCCCGCCGCGCCTCCCGTGACCAAGAAGCCCAAGACCGACACCGCCGATTCCGACTCGGACGGCACCGACGCCGGCATCGATTCCGCGCTCAACGCCGCCGCCACCGACGATCCGCAACTGGACGAAGCCGTCAACATCATGAGCGACTACACGCGCCTGCTGCACGACTCCAACTCCAAGCTCGTCCAGGCCACGCCCGACGCAACCCAGCCCGCCTCCAAGTAACCATTGGAGGGTCAGACTCCGTCCTGACCCTGATTGGCCTTTCCTGCCCTTTGGTAGCCGCCGCACGCCGGGCGGCGGGCTCGGCTGATTTTCGAACCCGAATCTCGGAATCGCCCATTAACTCGCCCCGCGCCCAGCGTGCGCGGGCTAGAGCCTTTAAAAAAAATGATGTGGCCCTTTCCGTGCCCCCCAAGGAGACCTCTGTGAAAGTCACTCACGAGTGTCTTAAAATCCCGAAGGGATTTTACAATCGTAGCCGGTGGTTGAGCCCGCCGCGGGCGACACCACCGGAATCCCCATAAGAAGAAAACGAATCCCGGAGGGATTCCACCTCGGTGCGACCCCTGCCGGGGTCGGCTTTAAAGCGATTAAAATACCGGTGGTATCGCCTAAAGGCTCAACCACCGGCTACGGTTGTCGCATTCCTCCGGAAAGCAAAAGGCCACGTGAAGGGACTTTCGCAGAGGTCTCCCAAAGGGGTTCAATCCTATACACTTACTGGGAAAGTCGCCTTTTTTTCGTTGCGAACGTAGCGTCGTTGCGTGAAACCCGTCCGCCCCTACCCCGCCCCATTGGGCCGCGCCAGCGGCGTCGTCTTCACCAGCGACCCCGTCTTCGGCAACGAAACGCCATCGGTCGGCGGCGCGGCATTATTCACCGCCGCCCCGTTGGAATATTGATCCAGGTGCGGCTCCAGATTCTGGTAGAGCACCTGCAACGCAAACGGCTTCGCCAGGCACGGGCAATTCAGCGACGAAACAAAACCCTGGGTGCTGTCGCGCACGAGATCGCCGCTCATGAAAAGAAAACGGCTGCTATAAGAGGGATCCATGGCGATGGCCTTCTCGTAAAGCTGCGGGCCGTCGATGCCCGGCATCCGGATATCGCTGATGATCGCGTCATAGCGCGTTCCCGCCAAAAGCTCGAGCGCCTCCCGGCCGTCGTTGGCCTTGTCGGTAACGATGTTTTGCAAGTCAAGAAATTCGCAGATCGCGTCGACGATCGCCGTCTCGTCATCCACCACCAGCACCCGTCCCGCCCGCTTCGTCTTCCGCGGCGGCGGTGCCGGCAGCGGCTGCGTTTCCTTCGAATCCGAAGGCATCTTCGGGCTGCGTGCCATGGGCAGCTCGATCGTAAAAACGGTATTGCCCGGCTCGCTCCGGGCCGAAATCGTCCCGCCATGATTTTCGATCAACGTATGCGCAATCGAAAGCCCGAGACCGGTACCCTCACCCAGATTTTTCGTCGTGAAAAACGGATCGAAAATGAACGGCAGTACGTGCGCCGGAATGCCATTGCCATTGTCGGTCACCGTGATGAAAACCGTATCGCCGCGGCGTCCGCCCTCGACCCGGATGATGCCCGGATGCGCCGTCTTCGCGATGGCCTGCTCCGCGTTGTTGAGCAGATTGAGCAGCACCTGCTGCATCTGCTGCGCGGTGACCAGCACCGGATACGAAATCTCGCACGGCTCGGAAATGAGCTGAATATTATTCACGCGAAGCTGGTAGCGCTTCAGGTTGACCGCCTGCTTGATCAGCTCGTTCACGCCGATCACCTCGCGCTTCTTCGATTCCTTGCGGCTGAAGGCGAGCAGATTTTTCACCAGGTCGGCCGTGCGCTTCGCTTCCAGCACAATCGAGTTGATCGACGCCTCATCGGCCGGCCCGCCGCGGCGCAGCGCGAGCAGTTGTGCGTTGCTGAGAATGGACGTCAGCGGATTATTGATTTCATGCGCGATGCCCGCGATCGTCTCGCCGAGCGAGGCCAGCTTCTCCGACTGGATCAGATGGCGCTGCAACCGCTCCTGCTCCGTCAGGTCGAGCCGCAGCTTGATCGCAAACGCGGCCAGCTCCGCCAGCAGCGCGACGTTGGCAAGCGTCGTTTCATCGAAGGCATCGATCGTCCGCTCGTCGAGATTGATCAGCCCCCAGACCCGCTCCTCGACGATGATCGGCACGATCAATTCGCACAGCGTATCGTCGAACAGCTTGTAGTAATTCGGGTCAACCCGCGTGTCGGGGCAAAGATAAGGCTTGCCCGTCAGCGCCACGTGCCCGGTCAGCCCCTCGCCCAGCGCGAGCTGGCACATCTGTTTCTCCAGCGTCCAATCTTCCCCGCGGACGGACGTGATGATCAGCTTCTGCGCGTTGTGATCGATCGTCACGATCGAACCATGGATAGCCTGCGCCATGTCCGAGGAATAGCTGAGCACCATTTCCAGAATTTCCTCGACGCGCTTGCGCTGACGTATGGCCGTCAGGACTTCTCGAATCGCTATTGCGACAGGGTTAGTGTCCGTCATAAACGCCTAAGTATAATGTGCACTCAACCTGCTATCGGCACATCCAGTACTTACCATTAAACAAATCTAGGAAAAAGCCAGACTTTTGAGCACCGCATCCATATTCGCTTCCACCACCGGTGCCTCCACCGCGCTTTGATTCATCGCCGTATCAGGATCCTTCAGTCCATGACCCGTAAGCGTTAGCGTTATTAAACTCCCCTTTGGAATCAGCCCCCGCCGCCCCATCCGCAGCAGCCCCGCCAACGGCGCCGCGCTCGCCGGTTCCGCAAAGACGCCCTCCATGCGCGCGACCAGCGCATAGGCCGCGAGAATTTCCGCGTCCGTCACGCTCTCCATCAGCCCGTTCGATTCCTTCACCGCCGCGCTCGCGCCGTCCCAACTGGCGGGATTTCCAATGCGAATCGCCGTCGCGATCGTCTGCGGATCAGCCACCGGTTTGCCCAGGACGATCGGCGCGGCACCCGCCGCCTGGAAGCCGCACATTCGTGGCAGCGCCGCGACCTTGCCCATCGCGTGATATTCGCGAAAGCCCTTCCAGTAAGCCGTGATGTTCCCCGCGTTCCCCACCGGCAAAAAATGAAAATCGGGCGCGCGCGCCAGCACGTCGCAAATCTCAAACGCCGCCGACTTCTGGCCCTCGATCCGCACCGGGTTGATCGAATTCACCACCTCCACGCCGGGCTGCTGGCCGAGTTCCCGCACCAGCCGCAGCGCGTCGTCGAAATTACCCCGCAGCGCAATGATCTCCGCGCCATACATCCGCGCCTGCGCCAATTTACCCAGGGCAATTTTCCCGTGCGGCAACAGCACCACGCAACGCAGTCCCGCGCGCCCCGCGTACGCCGCCGCCGAGGCCGACGTATTCCCCGTGCTCGCGCAAATCACCATCTTCGACTTCCGCGCCAGCGCCTGCGTCATCGCCGCCGTCATCCCGCGGTCCTTGAACGACCCCGTGGGATTCAGCGCCTCGTATTTCAAAAACAGCTCGAAACCGCCGCCCGCCTCCGCGGCCAGTCGCGGCGCGGGAATGAGCGGCGTGTTGCCCTCTTGCAACGTAACAATGGGCGTCCCCTCGGCGAGCCAACTCATCGTGCTGCGGTACTGCGTCAGCACGCCGGGCCAGGAAGAAAGTGTCGTGTGCGGCATCATAAAATCGGACGTATAGTGAACCAATACGAAACGACCAAACTAGCCCCTCACCCGCCGCTTGTCGAGGGTGCTGCTTTCGGTAGCCGCCGCACGCTGGGCGGCGGGCTCGGCGAATTACGCACCCGAACTCAAAGGTAGCCGGCGCGGGCCTACTGCCGTCCGCAGGACCGCCGGTTCGATCTCGCAAGGCAAGATCGACTGCAGTTGTAGCGGCAGTCGACCGGCTGTGGCCGTGACTGTCGCAGTCTTTGCATCCGACGTGAATACATTAGCCTTGACTTAAAACAGCACTAAGAGGGATATACAACCCATGCCGCTCATGCAGTTGGCCCTTTCGTCGATCACCGTCGCCCTCTTGCTCCTCAGGCTCGTAGGCGAACATTACCAGGTGCTGCCGCCCATCTTTTATCCCTGGCTCGACGGCTTCGCGCTCTTGGGCGTCGGGTGGATGGCCGTCGAACTCGTCCGCCGCCCCGCGAAACACTGAACCGGACACTTTTCCCTTGTTCCGAAATTTTTTGCGCTCTCTGCGTTCTTTTGCGGCTAATCAACTCCCCTCAAAATCCTCCACCCGCAACGTCACCGGCGGCGCCTTCACCGCGCCGATCTTCGCGATCTCCCGCACCGCCGCCTGCAATTGCGACTCCGGCGCATCGTGCAGCATCAGCACCAGCGCCGTCGTCTCGCCCGCCTGCGCCTCCGGTTGGATCACCGACGACACGCCAATCTGCCGCGACGCCAGCACCCGCGCCACATCCGCCAGCACGCCCGGCTTGTCCACCACCAGCAGCCGCAGGTAATAGCGCGACACAATTTCGTCCATCGTCTTCAGCCGCGATTGCAGCGCCTCGTGCCCCACATTGCGCGCTTTTTGCTCCTGCGGAAAATGGGCCGCGATCTGCGCCAGATCGCCGATCACCGCGCTCGCCGTCGGATCGCCCCCCGCGCCGCGCCCGTAATAAAGCGTGTCGCCCACCACATCGCCGCGCACCAACACCGCGTTGAACACGCCGCTCACCGACGCGAGAATATGCGACTGCGGAATCAGCGTCGGGTGCACTCGCACCTCCACCGCGCCGTCGCAATCGGTCTTGATGATCGCCAGCAGCTTCAGCGCGTAGCCCAGCTTGCGTGCGTAGAGAATATCCTGCTTCTCCACCGCGCGCAGCCCCTCGGTATAGAGCTGGCCCTGTGGCACCCAGAAACCATATGCCAGCGCCGCCAGCACCGCCGCCTTGTGCGCCGTGTCGTGCCCGTCCACGTCGAGACTGTCGTCCGCCTCGGCGAACCCGAGCCGCTTCGCCTCCGCCAGCGCGTCCTTGAACTCCAGCCCCTCGTCATTCATCCGCGTCAGGATGTAATTGCACGTGCCGTTAATGATGCCGTGAATCGAAAGAATGCGATTGGCCACCAGCCCCTCGCGCAACGCGCGGATGATCGGAATGCCGCCCGCCACGCTCGCCTCAAAAAGCAAGTGACGCTGGTGCTTCAACGCCGTCTGGAAAAGTTCCGCGCCCCGCTCCGCCAGCAGCGCCTTGTTCGCCGTCACCACATGCTTGCCGCTTTGCAGCGCCGCCTGGATCAGGTCGAACGCGTGCGTCGTCCCGCCGATCAACTCGACAATCACATCGAGATCGGGATTGGTTACCAGCTTGCGCCAATCATCGACGACTTGTTTCTCCGGCACGCCGATTTCACGCGCCCGGTCCAACCGGCGATCGGCCACCTGTTCCACGGAGATTTCCGTCCCAATCCTTTGCCGGATCAGGTCCTTTTGCGAATCGAGACGGCGCCACACGCCGGACCCGACCGTGCCAAGACCAGCCAGACCAACGCGAAGAATAGGATGTTGTGTGCTCACCCGCTCAGAATTAGCAGAACTTCCCCAACGCGGCTAGATCGAGGTTTCGCGCGAACCGAAAAGGCAGTTTCGCACAGAGATCCGAAGAGTCTGACTGCAGAGAAAAAGGCAGAGGAATGACGGATTTTTTTACGCCAGGAACGTGAAGAGTCAGAACTCCAAAAAAACGCTCCCCGTCAACCTCCGTGCACTCCGCGCCTCCGTGCGAACCTTCCTCTGCAGTCCCTCTGCGTCCCCTCTCTTCCGCCCTCCGTGCGAAACCTCACCTGCAGTTCCCCTACCTTTCCTCTTCTGACCTCTGCCTTCCAAACTCTTCAGCCCTCCGCGCGAAACCCTTCACAAATAAAATACAAGAAAGCCTTCTCAAATCCGCCCTCCGCGAATACTTATTCCAGATGCATACATCAGGCGAAGGCTTCCTCGCACCCTACCTCGGCGCTTATATCCCCTGGTTTTATTTCAGTTCCGGTTGGTGGACCGTCCTTGGCTTCGTCGCCGGGTTCACCTTCAGCGGCCGCTTCATCCTCCAATGGATCCACTCGGAAAAAGCGCGCAAAGTCGTCGTGCCCTCCATGTTCTGGCACCTCAGCTTTTGGGGCAGCGTCATGAACCTCATCTACTTCATCCACGTCGACCGCGCGCCGCTCATTTTCGCCAACTGCTTTTTGCCCTTCCTCTACGGACGCAACCTCTACCTCCTCCACAAGCACAAGCCCATCGCCAGCCCCGGCGACACCGAAGGCGACAAAGATGACAAGGACGAGTAACCAGAACGTCACCAGTAACACCGCAGATGACTTTCGCGTCTAACAGGACGCCTAGCCGCAATCACAAACAAGCCGGAGGCTTCTCAGCCAAATAGCCGGTGGTCGAGCCGCGTCAGCGGCGACACCACCGGAATAAGCGTGGCACGAACGCATCCCGGCAGGGATGCCAGCGCCTCTGCGTTCTTTTGCGGCTAAAACAGCCAATCTCGGCAGCCCTCAATTCGTCACCACGCCCGGACTGTTCGGATCGGTCTTGTGCTGCTCGATGCTCACCACCGCGCCGTCGGCAAACGCGACCACCATTTGCCCGACCGGAATCTTAACGTAGTAAGTTTGCAGAAAAGTCCGGCCCAGGGCATCCATCGCGTACTGGTACTGCGGCTCCTCGCGATACGTCGTATAAATCCACGTCAACTCCTGCCCGCTCGCATCGACGCGCGACGCCACCTGCTCCGGCCTCCCCACCGACTGCCTCACCTCGTCCGGTGTCATCCCGCGGATCACATCCTTGTTCGCAATCGCCACCGCCACCGCGTCGCGATGCGCCTGGTTCTTCTTCGCCTCCGCGAAAAGCCCCGGATCAATCCCCGACGGCAAATCCGCCGGCTTGATCCAGCCCGTGATCGTATTATTCCGGTAATTCGTCTTGAGCAAATAGCCCTCGGGACTCATCCCGATCAGCTCGATTTTCTGCCCCGCGTAAAGCGAGGCCAGCGCCATCGCAAAATCGCGCCGCAGATAAACCGTCGTCCCCGCGTGCAGCGTCGCCGTCACCTTGTCCGGCAGATTCCCCTCGAAATAAAGCACCCCCTCCTCGCGCAAAGCCGGATCGATTCCCGCCCGCACCGGCACCACATAAAAGGCCAGCACCAGCACGCAACTCCAGAGGAGAAAGAGGCCCTTCACACCAAGAATCGTACCACGACTTCGCCACTCTGACTAGAGCCCGGGAAAACCGGTAGTGTCCTAATTTAAAATGAGCTTGGTTAATGGAATTCCAAAATTATTCCTACCGTTTGAGAAATTATTCCCACCAGGCAGAAGAATTTGATGACACGGACGCAGTTGTGTTCCGTTCTGGCGATACCAAAAGTTTCAAACCCATACCAAAACCACCAGAGGTCTTTTGTCTTCTCGTAAATGTATTCCGGCCAACGCAGCACAAAGCCACTTGCGAGGGCTATATCTGTTACTAAAACCAGAAGCAGTTGGATAACCAGAATAGTAGTCGGCATAATCTGACCTAAAGATAAGTCCTAGAATAGCCCAAAGAAACCCCAAATTAGGACACTACCGGAAAACCAGGCGAGGATTAGCTTACCTCCTGCAAGCCGGAGGCTTGTCAGTCCATTAGCCGGCGGTAAGCCCGCAGGGCGCCACCGCCGGAAAAGGTTTTCGAGCACCCGCACCCCGGCAGGGGGTGCCAGAGTTCTCTGCGTTCTCTTGCGGCTAAACCTTCCGCTTCCCTCTCGCCTTTTTCTTCGGCAGCGGCTCTCCCGGCGCCTGCGGATGCAGCGCGTCCATCAACCCCTTCCCCGGCTGCGCCTCCGTCAGATTCGCGCCCACCACCCCCTTACTCAGCACAATCCGCACCGCCTTCCCCTCCAGCGCCTTCTTCACCTGCGAAATCGGATGCCCCTGCGCATCCAGCACCAGCGCATAACCGCGATCCAGCGTCCCCTGCGGCCCCAGCGCGCGCAGCCGCGCCGCCAGGTGGCCGACATGCTCGCGCCGCCGCTCGATCTCCCGCGAAGGATGCCGCACCGCCAGCCGCGCCTTCAGCAAAAGCAAAGCCTGCCGCCGATCCTGAATCGAATTGTGCGCCGCGGCGTAAAGATTTTCCCGCAGGTCATCCACCTTCTGCATCCACTGCCGCACCACCCGGCGCGGTTCGCGCAGTGCGTAACTCGAAGCCAGCCGCGTCAGATTGCGCCGATGCTCACCCACCACCTGCCGCGTCGTCCGTTCCAGCCGCGCCTGCAATTTCGCCACCGTCGTGCGCCACTCGCCCCAATCGCGCGTCAGCAACTCCGCCGCCGCGCTGGGCGTCGGCGCGCGCAAATCGGCCACGAAATCCGCAATGGAAAAATCGGTCTCATGCCCCACCGCGGAAATCGTCGGCACGCTGCAAGCCGCCAGCGCCCGCGCCACCGGCTCCTCATTGAACGCCCACAAATCCTCCAGGCTCCCCCCGCCCCGCGCCACCACCAGCAGGTCGATTGCCTTCTCCGCGCTGAACGCGTCGATCGCCTCCGCGATCTCCTGCGCCGCGCCGATCCCCTGCACCCGCACGCCCCGCACCCGAATGCGAATCCCCGGCGCGCGCCGCTGGAGAATCTGCAGCATGTCCTGCAGCACCGCGCCCTGCAACGACGTCACGATCCCGATCACCTCCGGAAAAACCGGCAGCTCCCGTTTCCGTTCCAACGCGAAAAGCCCCTCCTCCGCCAGCCGCCGCTTCAACTCCTCGAAGCGCTGCTGCAAACTCCCCTGCCCACGCGGCCGCATCTCCGCCACCTGGATCTGGTATTGTCCGCGCGCCTCGTAAACCGTGATCGCCCCCCGCGCCAGCACCGCCTGCCCGTCCGCCGGCGCAAAACCCGCGCGCCTCGCCTCACGCGCAAACATCACCGCCGAAAGCGTCGCCGTCTCATCCTTCAGCGTGAAGTAAAGATGCCCCGAACCCGGCGCGCGAAAATTCGAAATCTCCCCCGCCACCCAGATCTCCCCCAGGCTCGACTCCAGCAGCTCGCGGATCGACGCCGTCAAATCCCCCACCGAAATCGGATTCTGCGCCGACACCCCCGGCGTCTCGGTTTCGAGCCCAAGCAGAGGCTCATCTCGATTGGAAGCAGCGCGCTTGGCTTTCATGCAGAGGGCAGCGGATTTAAATTTCCGTGAATTCCGTCATTCCATCAAAATTCAGCCCATTGATTCCAGCGTAATCTTCTCCTGAATCCGCTCAATCCGCAGCGCCCGCCCGCTATCCGGGTCCGCCTCCACAAAAACGCCGTCCGCCTGCAAGCCCCCGCGTGCGATATAAAATTTATTCGGCAAAAGCGTCCGATACTTCTGCAACACACTGCCGATATCACGCCCGATCACCGACTCATGCGGCCCGCAAAAACCCGCATCCGTCAGGTACGCCGTGCCATTCGTGAAAATCTGATCATCCGCCGTCTGCACATGCGTATGCGTCCCCACCACCAGCGTCGCCAGCCCATCCACCGCGCGGCCAAACGCGATCTTCTCCGACGTCGCCTCCGCGTGAAAATCGATCATCACACACGCCGTCTCCTGCTTCAGCTTCTCAATCTCCCGCTCGATCATCAGAAACGGATTGTCCACCTGCGGCCCCATGAACGTGCGCCCCAGCGCATTGATCACCCCCAGCTTCTTCCCATTGCCCGCCACCACCACCGAGCCAAAGCCCGGCGTGCCTGGCGGAAAATTCAGCGGGCGCAGCAAGCGCGGCTCCGTCGCAAAATAGGGCACAATCTCCCGCTGATCCCACGCGTGATCCCCCAGCGTGATCACATCCGCGCCCGCCCGCATCAAGTCCACCGCCAGCCGCGGCGTAATCCCGTTGCCGCCCGCCGAGTTCTCCCCATTCACCACAAAAAAATCGGGCTCATAACGCTCGCGCAGGAGCGGAATCGCCGCCCGCACCGTGTCGCGCCCCGGCTCGCCCACGACATCCCCCAAAAAAATCAATTTCATGAAGCCGCCAGCCTAAAGCCTCCCACGCCATTTGTCATCCTGATGTCGCAGCAACCCTGACGCCTCTACTTCTCGGCTCTCCTCAGCCGCCTCAACTTCCGCGTATTGAAATAAATCAGCACCAGCCCATAGAGCGCGAACGCCTCACACACCGGCTCCAGCCGAGGCAACATATCCGCCGGTAAATAGAACTCCAACGGAAACGGCAACGAAAACGGAACCTCAAAATACTCAAACGGAAACTGCCGCGCTTCATGCAGCGTCCACGCCGTCAGCGGAAAACAAATAAACCACACCACTCCTCCCGCCACCAACAAGACGTAACCAATCCCCACCCAAAGCAATCGCAACCCCGGAAACCACCGGCAAAGAACACCAATCATTCGTCACCCCTTCAGTTGTAGCGGCGGTCTATGACCGTCGCTGTCTTTTGCCTTTCGGTAACCGCCGCACGCTGGGCGGCGGTGTCTTCCTCCCCAAAAAAATTCGTTAATTTGGAAAATTTGGAAATTTGGTCCTG
>Ga0302320_10022560_pt1 | contig 12422 bp, 11 predicted proteins | sample Bog_T0_3_FD_202130 | JGI IMG/M metagenome (GOLD analysis project Ga0302320, IMG submission 202130) | Peat permafrost microbial communities from Stordalen Mire near Abisko, Sweden - Bog_T0_3 | ecosystem: Environmental > Terrestrial > Soil > Wetlands > Peat | place: Sweden: Abisko, Stordalen Mire...
CCGAAGATCGACGTGAAGCTGGTCGACGCCATCGGCCGCCTCTGGCAGCTATCCACTGTCCAATTCGATTTCACCCTGCCGCGCCGTTTCGGCCTCGAGTACATCGCCCAAGACGGCAAGCAGCATCAGCCGTTAATGGTCCACAGGGCTCTTTACGGCTCCATTGAGCGCTTTTTTGGCATCTTGATCGAACACTACGCCGGCGCGTTCCCAGTTTGGCTCGCTCCCGTACAGACAATTGTCCTACCCATTACCGACAAGCAGGGCGCGTATGCCAAAGAGGTATACGAAAAGCTGAAAACGGCCGGTTATCGCGTCGAACTCGATGATCGGAGCGAAAAAATAAATTTTAAGATTCGGGAAGCCCAATTAGCCAAAATTCCGTATATGCTAGTAATAGGGGAACGCGAAGCGGCAGCCAGCCAAGTTGCCGTGCGTAATCGAAAACATGGGGATCAGGGTGCGGTGAAACTGGACGAGTTTATCGCCCGTTTATCCGATTTGATCACTTCACGCAGTTTAACGGAATAACAACCGTTCGGGTTGGGGAACCTGAGCGCGCTGTACATGGGGTATTCGGGGTGTATATTGCCAGCTTGGTATTGCTGGGCTGCTGGGTCTATTGTGTTTTGGCCATAGTAGCCGCGTTTCGTCATACACGGCAGGAGCGGCCCAATCCGCTCCTAAAGCCTGTTTCTATTAGTATTCTGAAGCCTCTATCCGGTTTGGATGAAGGCCTCGAACAGAACCTGCGTAGCTATTTTGAACAACACTACGCGGATTTTGAAATGCTCTTCGCCGTGCGTTGGGAATCCGATCCCGCCGTGCCCGTGGTGCGCCGGCTGATGGCGGAATATCCCGCCGTTCCTAGCAAACTGATCTTCACCGGCGAGCCTCCGTATGCGCACGCCAAGGTCTTCAGCTTGAAACTCATGCTCGACGAGGCACGCCATGAGTTGATTGCCATGGCCGATAGCGACGTCCGCGTGGCGCCTGATTTCTGCGCCAGCCTTGCCGCCGAATTTCAAGACCAGAGTCTGGGATTGGTGACATGCCCGTATCGCGCAATGTCGGGGAAATCTATCTGGTCAAAGCTTGAAGCCGTCGGCATGAATACCGATTTTCATGCCGGCCTGTTCACGGCCACCATGATGGAGGGCGCAGCCAAATTCGCGGTTGGCCCGACCATTGTTGCGCGTCGCAGCGCCCTCGACACATTGGGCGGTATCGAGCGAGTGAAAGATTACTTGGCGGAAGATTTTATGTTGGGCCGTCTGGCGTCCGATCATGTGGGAGTGCGCCTATCGCCCTATGTTGTGGAACACCGAATCGGCAGCGAACCGGCGTTGCAAAACTTTGCCCACCGTTTGCGCTGGGCCCGTTCCACGCGCCGTTCCCGGCCTGCCGGTTACGTCGGCCAATTTTTCACGCATCCTCTGCCAGTTGCATTGCTCATCACTCTGCTGTGGCCGGCGCTTTGGCCGCTCATGGGAATCACGCTGACTCTGCGCGCCTTTGCCGCGTGGGTGGTTTCTAAACACATTCTGGGTGTGCGCGTACCCTGGCTGCTGCTTCCCTTACAGGACGGTCTGGGCTTCGCCTTTTGGATTGCCGGCTTCTTTGGCAATTCCATTCAGTGGCGCGGCCGCCGTTATCTCTTGAATCGCGATGGCACTATGCAACTAGCGGCTTAGAGGTTCAGTTAGCCAACCCTCTTTCAGTCGTCGCGATCGCATATGTTTCCCCGGCGCCATTCACCAGTCCCGAAACAATGAGTGATACAGGCACGATTCGCCCATCTTTCCCCACGCGTTGTTGGCGCAGCGGCGTGAGCACGCCATCCTGACAATGCTGCCGGATGGCTGCCAGGGACTGCTCCCGCTCGCTCTCCGGAATCAGGTCGCGACTATTCATTGCCAGCGCGTCCGCCTCCATCCAGCCATACAACCTTTCGGCTCCGGGGTTCCATGCCAGTATCCGGCCTGTCATGTCCTGCACCAGGATGGCATCTTGGGAATCGCGTTGCACCACGGCCAGGCGGCGCAAAGCTTCGGAATCCCGTAACACCGCTTCCGCCTCTTTCATGGCGGTGCAATCCGTGAACGTGATCACGCAGCCTTCAATTACGTTTTCCAGCGTCCGATAGGGCCGAATGCGCATCAGGTACCACGCACCCGTATGGGTTTGCACTTCAAGTTCTTTCGGAATCAGGCTGCTTAACACTTCCTGAAGGTCTACTGCCAAGTTGTCATAGCCCACCAGATTAGAGCGAATTTGGTCGAGCGGACGCCCCACATCGGTTTCGATCAGATTGATCAGCGGGGAGATGACTGGGGTAAAGCGAAGAATGCGCAGCAGGTGGTCCACGAAAACCGTGCCGATGCCCGTGCCGCTCAACAGGTTTTTCATGTCGTTGTTGGAACGCGACAAATCGGCAACTTTGACATTGAGTTCACTGTTGACAGTGGCCAGTTCCTCGTTCAGCGATTGCAGTTCTTCTTTGGAGGTCTCCAGTTCCTCGTTGGTCGATTGCATCTCCTCATTTACCGACTGCATTTCCTCATGCGCGGAGCGCAGCTCTTCGTTGGAACTCTCCAGTTCTTCGATCACTGTTTGCAGGTGTTCATCCTTCGCCCGCAACTGCTGCTTGAGATTAATAAGGTACTCGTTGAGATCCAGACTGGCCGCTGCAGCGCCTTCGGCGGCATCCACGGCGTTTTCAGTGGATGGCCGGGGAGCAGATGCCAGGCTCTCTTCGATGATAACCAGAAATAGGCCATCCGGTATGGCCCGTTCCGGGTCCGCAGGCACAGGAATAACCGTAAGATCGCAGGCAGCGGGGTTGCCGTTGTTTTTGACGCGCAAGCCGGGGTGGCGCGTCGTGCTTCCAAGCAACGCAGCCCGGTGCAGAGCGATGGTCAATTCTCCGCGCAACCCTTCGCGAGCCATCTTGAAGATATTCATACTGGCCTCACCCGGAGACGGTTCCAGGTATTCGCCGGTTCGGCCCAACAGGTAGAGAATGTCACCGCGCTCGCTCACCAGCGCTCCCACCGGGGCGTAGTGCGCGATGAGGGTCTGCGTGGCGATCTCGGCCAACGGCAGTTTTTGGTCTCTAAGCGTGACGCTACCCGCACGCGGTGCGATCTCGCTTCCCTGCGGGCGCGCAAGTAATCCCGCAACGCTCAAACGATGATAGCCCGCTGCATTCTCCGTTTTACGTTGATAGATCTTTGCTTTCCGATCAATCGCTGTAAAGAGGTTCGCGAAATCTCCTATACTCTCCGACGAACCCAGCAGCAGAATACCGTCCGCGTTCAATGCGTACTGGAACAGCGGCATGAGCCTCTTTTGCAGCTCCGGGCCCATATAAATGAGGAGGTTGCGGCAACTACTCAGATCGAGCTTCGAAAATGGCGGGTCCTTGACGATGTCGTGCTCGGAAAAAATGAGCATGTCGCGGATGATCTTATGGATGCGGTAGGTAGTGCCGTCCGGATGTTCCTGCTCGAAAAAGTAGGCCAACCGCTCCGGCGAAACGTCAGAGATGATACTGGCTGGGTAAATGCCAATGCGCGCCCGTTCGATCGCTTCACGGTCGATATCGGTTGCGAAAACCTGCACCTTGAAGCTCCCCTTCTGATCTTCCATATGTTCGCGCAGCAGCATCGCGATGGAATAGGCTTCCTCGCCGGTTGAACAACCCGGCACCCAGACGCGAATGACCTTGTTGGCAAACTTGCCGGCGAAAAGCTTTGGAATGATCTGTGTTTGAAGAGTATCGAAAACCTCGGAATCGCGGAAGAAATTGGTCACCCCTATCAGCAGGTCCCTGAAAAGTGCGTCCACTTCGGCCTTCGTCAGTTGCAGATAACGCAGATACTCGTCCAGCCGATCAACCTGATGGACAGCCATACGTCGCTCGATGCGGCGCATGATGGTGCTTCTTTTGTATTGGGAAAAGTCATGGCCTGTCTGGGAGCGGAGCAAAAGAAATATTTTCTCCAGCGCGCCCGCCGGATGATGAAACGGCGAAGATGCGGAAGCCGCAAACGCATGGCTGGCATAGGCCAGGAGTTGGGCCGGCATTTCGTTCGGAGGCAACACGAAATCCACCATCCCGGTAGCGATAGCGCTGCGGGGCATGCCGTCGTACTCAGTGGATTCGGGTGTTTGCACCATCACCATGCCACCCTCGCCTTTCACCGCCCTGACGCCCAGGCTGCCGTCGCTACCGGTGCCCGAGAGCACAATGCAGATGGCTCGTTCGCGCTGGTCCTGGGCCAGGGAACGGAAGAAAAAATCGATGGGGAGCCGGATGCCGCGGGCCGAACTGGGTTCCAGCAGGTGCAACGCGCCGTTCGAAAGCTGCATATCGCGATTGGGAGGAATGATATACGCGCAGTTCGGCTGGATTACCATGCCGTCTTCCACCTCAAAGACCTGCATCCTGGTATAGCGCCGAATCAACTCGGCAAGGATGCTCTTGTGGTCCCTTGCCAGGTGCTGAACCAGAACAAAGGCCATGCCGGAATCGCTCTCGGGGGGCATCGTGGAGAAGAAAGCCTCGAACGCCGAGACACCCCCCGCGGACGCACCGAGTCCGACAACCGGGAACGGCGGCCTCTGTGGCTCGGACCCTTCCACCTGCTCTGGATTCACTGATTTTTCCGGCGCGCTCGCGCCAGACTCTGCTTCTGCCATGATTTAGTCCTTACGGAGTTCCTTTAAACAGATTCTCAGGCTGCGGTCACAATGGCAGAACCGAGCCGAGGTTATGCCATCCAAAAAATCGGGATTTTTCCGCGAAACTTGATTATAGAGCGCATGAACTGAGCGGGCGTACGCGCGGCGAGGTGGTATTACACCTTGCGTCGGCAGCCCCAGATTCCCTCGTTCGGGACACGTGGCGGGTTTTTTCGGACGTCCCTCTTCCGGATTAGCGAGGCAAGAGGAGGAAATGCCAGTGAACTCCATCACAGGAAAACGGCCTGAAGGCACTCGAGGCACTGTTGCGCGTGAGCGCTTTCCGGCCTTTTGGGGCCATTCCGATGACCGGGGACGGTGAGCAGGAGTGTGCGCTTCTCCTGCTGGATGCGGACGTACAAATTGCCGTATGGTAGCCGGGTGCGGAAATCATTTACCAGTACAAGAACGACGAAACTGTCGGTCGGCATATGTCGATTCGCGGTCACGGCAAACGCGGCGCGGGGGAAGAGGAAGGAAACGGAGATTTGCAGGGCTTCGCCGTGGTTGTGCGTGACTTTAGTGATCTGCGGCAAAGGCATAAGCAGTTGCGGCGTGGCGCGGGGCGCGCTGCACCCGTCGAATCGGCCATCGTCGGCGTCGTTTCGGGAGCGTTTGATCGCCTTCCGGAGGCGAATGACGCGTTTCTCGAACTCGTCGGCCACAGCCGCGCGGAACTGTCGGCCGGTAAGATCGAGTGGTCCACTCTCACGCCAAAAAAATACCAGGCTTTAGACGAACTCGCGCATGAGAGGCCTTGCGCTTCGGCGCCTCCGCCCCGGTCAGGAAAGAGTTGATCCGCAAGGACGGAACAACTGTCCCGGTTTTGGTGACCACGGCCATCCTGAGCCTGCTGCCTTTCCGCTGGGTCGCGTTCGTAACGGACCTTCGGGAGAGGGAACGGCTGGAGAGCGCAAAGGGCGCACCCGTCTTGCGCGAGTCTCTTCAAAGTACTTCCGAAGAGGATAGCGACGCGGCAGATAGGAGTGGTCGCACCAACTGACACGACGGTGTTGATCCTGGGCGAAACAGGCACTGGAAAAGAACTGGTCGCGCGCGCCATCCACCGAATGAGTACCCGCAAAGATCTCACTCAGATGATGCGGGACGGACTCTTCCGCAGCGATCTCTACTATCGCCTGAAAGTTCTTCCGATCACGACGCCGCCGCTGCGCGATCGCCCGGAAGACATACCCGCGCTGGTTCGGCACTTCACGAACAAGTACGCCGCGAAAATGAATCGGACCATTGACAGCATCCCGCTGGAGACGATGAAAGACCTCGTTAGTTGGTCATGGCCGGGCAATGTGCGCGAACTGGAGAACCTCATCGAGCGCTCTGTGATCCTGTCGCCAGTATCCATCCTTCGCGCGCCCGTGACTGAGTTGCAGGCTGACCCGGCGACCGCCTGCGCTGATGCTACGCTCGCGCATATGGAGCGGGCCCGCCTTGGCCTGCCGCGCACGACCCTGAGCATCATGATGAAGAAGCTGGGGGATATCATAGAGAGCCCAGTGACCGGTGCCGCCCGAGCCTACACCCCATGTTTAAACCCCGTGCAAGCGTTGGCTGCATTCCCACTCCGTTACGATACTAAGTGACTGACGGGATGTCCAACCAATCCAATGACCAACCTTTACCGCGAAGCCGGTTGCAGGATTGGCTGAGGCTCGATCCAAAGCACAAGCCCCAGATTTGCAGCCAAATCTACGACTCGGCCGAATTTTCCAGCCTGAATTACTGGCTGGAAATCGTCTTCTCCGCCGGCATAGCCACGTTCGGTTTGGTATTGAACAGCCCGGCGGTCATTATCGGCGCAATGCTCATTTCTCCGTTGATGGGCCCCATCATGGCTAACGGCTTATCGCTGGCAGTGGGCGATCTCTACCTGTCCATTAAAGCGGTAGGTAACTTGGTCGTGGGTGTTGCAATGGCCATTGCTCTCTCAGCTTTCTTCGTCTGGCTGCTGCCTTTTCACTCAGCCACGGGTGAGATTTTGGCACGCACAAGCCCCAACCTGCTCGACCTTGGAATTGCTTTATTCTCTGGGCTGGCAGGGTCGGTTGCCGTTTCTCGCGCCGGCGGAACCGGCGGAGTTACCACTCTACCGGGGGTCGCGATTGCGGTAGCCCTGATGCCGCCCCTATGCACCATGGGTTTCGGTTTGGGCAGCGGCGCAAATATGCGCATCATGGGCGGCGCCGGATTATTGTTTCTCACGAACCTGGTGGCGATTGTCGCCAGCGCATTCGCAGTGTTTCTGTTGATCGGAATGAATTCGCCGGAAATTCGGGCGCAGATGGAGCTATCCCGCAAAGGTGAGGTGCTGGCGGAGAGGCTTTCGTACAGTCCTCTGTCGCAGGCATTATTAAATGGCGGCCAATTACGCTGGCGCGTCCTCATATTAGCCGTATTGATGGGAGCGATAGCTGTTCCCCTGCGAACGGCGCTGCTTCAGTTGGCCGGCGAAGCCGTGGCCAGAGGCGCGGTCCAGCAGGTGTTGAGCGGCCTACTCCCGCGGAGCGCGCTCGTCTCCCAACAGGTTGCGGTGGGACGGGGAAATGTCCTCGTGCGCCTGGTGTCTACACAGAACGTGGCTCATAGCAAGTTAAGAGATGCCGAAACGGAGATACAGCGGCGCTCTGGACGGAAGACGGAAATCACGGTGGCGACCATCGCTAGCCAGTCAGAGCTGGAAGACCTGAGGCAGCGGCTTACGCTTACATTACCTGCACCGGCTGCGCCTGAGTCCGCTCCCGTGGAAAGGAGTTTTGCGCAAATTCGCGGGGAACTCATGGCCCGGCTCACACCGGTTTTGACTGCAACCTGGCCGCCGCAGGCCCCTTTCAAGGATTTTGATCTGGCTTTTGGGGAGAATGGCGTGGTTCTCGATGTCCGATATCAAAGTGAACACCCGCTTGATCCAATAGCTTTGGACATGATTGCCAAGGATTTGCAAGAGAAACTAAAAGCCCCAGGTTTTTCGATAAATGCAACTCGGATATCTGCGAACCAAGCCAAGCCAATTCAGCGGAAAGGTAGCTAAGTGGCTGTTTGGAGTGATTATCAGTTTCACTTGTTCTGGTAGAGGCAATATGCCTTCATATGGTGGATTCGCCGCCTAGCCGGGGGTTGAAAGGCTACCCCACAAACAGGAGAACCCGCCCTGGCTGTGTGAGGAGTTGCATACTTGGAATGACAATGGAACCTGCAAAGCGTGCAAGGAATTTTCCCGTGGTTTGCATAGGAGGTTCGGCCGGCGGCCTGGACGCCTACACCCGTTTACTTCGGCATCTGCCTGCCGATATGGAAGTTGCTATCGTCATTGTCAATCACCTTCGGACGGTAGCGACACACCTCCACGAAATTCTCCCGCACTACACAAAGATGCCGGTGGAACTGATCACGGCAAGTCTGCTGATCCAGCCGAACCGGGTGTTCATCATCCCGGCGCAGCGTGACTTGCACGTTTGCGATGGGGAGTTCCTCCTGGAGCCGATCTCCAAGCCCAGGGGCTGGCCCGATGTAATTACGGTTTTCTTGCGTTCCCTTACACAGAACTGGGACGGCAAGCTGATCGCGGTCATCGTCTCGGGTTTTGACGGTGACGGTGCCGCAGCTCTTTGCGGGATCAAGGAAGTGGGCGGCATCACGATTGCGCAGAAACCGGAGACGGCGGGACAGCCAGACATGCCCGAGAGCGCCATCGCAAGCGGGTGCATAGATTTTATTCTTTCACCCGAAGATATTGCCAAACAGATTGTGATCATTGCCCGCGCGGCGCCACAGAAGTGAAAAGGCATTGCGCTTCATACTCAACCACGATCCCCCTCGCCTCCACTGCGTCTTTCGGCAGATCCCCCGACGTCGGCGCGATGGGCACTCGCGCCCGCCTTCTCAATTTCAGAATTGGCCTCGCCGCCGATGAAGATAGCCGCGCCCGTGAAATATAGCCACAGCAGAAGAGTAACCGCCGCATTCAGGCCTCCATAGATTCTTTGAGAACTGAAGTGATTCTCGTAGACTCGAAACAGCAGTGCAGAACCGATCCATAACGTTGTTGCGACGGCCGCGCCGGGCACGCTCCATTGCCACCGCCGATCCTTCAAGTTAGGCCCGAAGCGATAGAGCAAGGCGAACGAGAAGAGCAGCAGTACCGCTGTCACCACCCAAAGTATGATGCGCCAGAGAAGGAGTGATTGGGCTTGAAAGCCAAAATACTGGTCCATCATTTTTCCGGCCCGGCCTCCATAGAGCATTGCCCACAGCGCAATGAGGCCCATGATTCCCAGCGCAATCGTTAAGCCGAAGGCAATACTCAAAACCTTCCACCATGGACGCTCTTCTTTGACCTCATAGGCCTTATTCAGGCCGGTCATCATGGCCCAAGTCCCATTTACGGCGCCCCAAGCGGAACCCAACTCCGCTGCCGCGGCTCCCACGCCGACAACGGCTCCGGCATTCAGTTCTGCAACGGTTTTTGCGATGAGCGCCGAGGCTTGCCGTGGAAGGACCTGCTGAAAGGCGCCCAGGAGCGTGTCTCGCAAATTAGATCCCGTGTGGGCGAGTTTATCGAACAAAATAAGCAACAATAACAGGACGGGAAAGAGGCTTAGGAAATAATAGAACGCTAGCCGGGCTGACTGTCCGAAGACCTCGTCGTCCCAGCTTTTACGGCAGGTGCATTTCGCCAACTCCCGCCAGGAGAGCCCTTTCATGGTCCATAGCTGCGCCATAGTTCCACTGTAAGCGCAAGTGCGCCAGCTTGTTCACTTGCACGGCGGCCGAACTAGCCCGGCTTGCGCCTTCCTATGCGCGGAATTTGGTACCGGGTCAAGGATTTGAACCCTGGACTTCCTCTTTGTAGGAGAGGCACTCTGACCAGACTGAGTTAACCCGGCAATGAACATTGGTGGGCGATGCGTGACTCGAACACGCGGCCTCTTCCTTCGGAGGGAAGCGCTCTGAATCCAACTGAGCTAATCGCCCTGAACAATTTGGTATTCCCGCACGGGGTCGAACCGCGATTTCTACGTTCGTAGCGTAGTGTCCTTATCCATTGGACGACGGGAACAAACTGGAACCCGGTGACGGACTCGAACCGCCGGCATCCTCGGTAGAAACGAGGCGTTCTATTCCGCTGAACTAACCGGGCGAAAACTTGGTGGGCCGCGTGGTGCTCGAAACCACATCTCCGTGCTTAAAAGGCACGCGCTCGTCCTCTTGAGCTAACGACCCGAATGATATCGGTGGTACTGGATCTGGGTATCGAGCCCAGCCGTTGCAACTAATCTGGTCGCTTTCGGAGGTTTATAAGACCTCCCCGCTCACCTGAGCTATCCAGCAGAAAAGTTTGGTTGCGGCCCTCGGAATTGAACCGAGTATAGAAAGCTTATGAGACTTCCCAGGCGCCGTTTCTCTGACCGCAATACAAATTGTCTGGCGGTTCCGAGGGGAGTTGAACCCCTGTTCTCCGGGCGACAGCCGGGCGTCCTAGCCAACTAGACGAAGGAACCGTGTTTAAGAACTTCTGGCGGGAGTGGCGAGGTTCGAACTCGCACAACTGGTGTTGGAAACCAGCACCCATTCCCATAGGGCATCACTCCCGCATGTCACTCACTATTCAGTTTTCAATGATCTAGCCAAAACGAAAAAGCCCCGAACCTTTTCAGGCCGGGGCTTAGGAAAAACAAAAAGCTCGTTGGATGGCTTTAAGTGATAACCCCGGATACACGCATACCGTTCCATTCGCGTTTTCCGCGAATGTTGACGATGACGACTTGTATCTGGTGTCTCACTTGAAAGTAATTCCCTTGAGTTTCAAATCTAGCAGCAAAAACGAAAAAGAGCAATAACGTTTTGGCGCTAATCTTTATAAGGATCAAATTCCTTCGCCGATGCCATCGCAACTCCCACGGGAGTCAGCCGGTGCAAAATGCGAATACTGTCGCCGTGCGCCGCCAACACTTCCGGTAACCGCTTGTAGCAATGCGGCGACTCATCCACGCCCGCCCCGCGCAGTTCCACCTTTGCCGCCTTCACGCTCTCGCTCATCATTTCCGGCGTGATCTTGCCCGGACGCTTACACACGCCGGTCTTACGGTCAAAGGAGCCGGCCGCCTCCATCCGCCCCATAACTCGTCCCGCACCATGCACGGTTGAGCATAGGGAGTAGGATGTTTCAGGTGAGGCGACACCCTCTAAGATGACGGCCTGCTCGGCCATAGTTCCACCCACGAAGCCCCTCTGTCCGGGGAATGCCGGCGTTGCTCCTTTGCGGACGACCCATAACTCCTCGCCGCCGTGGGTTTCTTTCCAAGCGTAGTTGTGGTGGTTGTGCACCTCTTCCACCACGGGCGCCCCGAGAATCTGAGCGACACGCGAGCAGACCCAATCGCGGCCCGCGTACGCATAGGCGCCGCCCAGCTCCATTCCGGCAATATACTGCTGTCCCAGATCGCTCGAGATATCGAGCACACAAGGATCAACTTCCATGCCGTCCTTCGCGCCAGCGGCCTTCAAAAACCACGTGGCGATGCCGTGCCCTAATCCCCGCGAGCCGAAGTGAACACCAACCCAAACACGATCCTGCTCGTCAGTAAAAAGATCGACATAGTGATTGCCGCTGCCAACCGTGCCTAATTGAGCCTCCGCTTTTTGCTTCAGTGGCTTAGCGCAGGCGAGACTCCACGTCTCGCTCTCGAATAGAGGATGGTCGACGCGTTCATTGTTCTTCCGGCCAATGCCGAAACTGATCGTGCTCCAAACATCGTCCATGATGCGCGCAATGTTTGACCGCAACTCTTCGCCCGGCATATCCAACCTGACTGCCTTGTTTCCGCAAGCGATATCGAAGCCAACCCCGGAAGGGCTGATGGCGTCGCGGTAACCCACCACGCCACCAATGGGAACCGCGTAGCCCAGGTGACCGTCCGCACACAACGCGGCGCGCGCCACTCGCTCATCCGTCGCGCAGCGCTGGATTTGCGCGATCGTCTTGTCTTCGTGAGTGCCCCAACTGGTTATCTTGTCCGATATGACATTCATTTCACTACCTCCGACCGATCAAAAAATGGTGGACACGGGGGGATTCGAACTCCCAATTTTCGGTTGCAGGCCGAATGTGTTGCCGTTAGCACTACGCGCCCATTGGGGTGATCGGAGAGAATCGAACTCTCGTAGACGGGGCCACAACCCGCCGCTCTGCCATTGAGCTACGACCACTCAAAACAAAATCAAAAATACAGATACTTCCGCCACGACGGGATCTCCGCGCCGCTCGTCCGCATCAAGCTTCGAGCCGTATGCACGTTCACTGCGCGTGGAACCTTGACCAACGCCATGCCGGCTTCTTCCGGAGTCCTATCCGCTTTCCTGTTGTTGCAGGAATAGCAGCAAGCCACAAGATTCTCCCAGGTGTCCCGGCCACCACGCGACCGCGGCAACACGTGATCCAGCGTGAGCTTGCTGCTGGCGAAAACTCCAGCGCAATACTGGCAAGCGTTGAGATCGCGCGCGAAGATGTTACGGCGCGTCACCACGTGGCGCTTTTGCGGAACCTTCCGGTATCGGCTGAGCCGAATCACGGACGGCATTCGCATATTGCGCCAGACGAATACATCATGACTCTCCTCAACAGCGGCCGTACCCTTGATGAGCAGCGTCAACGCTCTCCG
>Ga0302320_10022561_pt1 | contig 12421 bp, 12 predicted proteins | sample Bog_T0_3_FD_202130 | JGI IMG/M metagenome (GOLD analysis project Ga0302320, IMG submission 202130) | Peat permafrost microbial communities from Stordalen Mire near Abisko, Sweden - Bog_T0_3 | ecosystem: Environmental > Terrestrial > Soil > Wetlands > Peat | place: Sweden: Abisko, Stordalen Mire...
CGACCGCGTTGCCGATCGATGTGGGGTCGGTCGCGTCGGCGTCGATCAGCACGCCCGGCGATTCGCCGCGATCCACCGCGCGATCGAAGCCGGGCGGCGCCTCGATGACGAAGAGCAGGCTGCCGCTCGCCAGCCCGGCTTCCGCCTCGGCCTCGGAGTGGAGGTTGCGGATGTCGTAATAGCCGGAATTGTGCATCGTAGCTTCGATCGTGCGCATATATTTCGAGTTTTCGATCGACAACAGGCCGGCGGGCAGATGCTTGGGGTCGGTATTGATGGCGTAGCCGAACAAAAACAATTGCATGATCGGGATCATGACGATGATGCGCAAGGTCATCTTGTCGCGCATGACCTCGATCGTCTCCTTGCGCAGCAGCGCGCCGAGGCGCGCGAACGAAATGCCGCTCACGTTTGCTTCTCCTTCGCGCTCAAGAGGTGAATGAAGACGTCGTCGAGCCGCGGCGGAACCTCCGTCCATGCGAGGCCGCCGCCCTGGGACTCGATCGCGGATCGCAAGGCCGCGCGATCCATGCCGGCCACGTGCAGCGCCGGACCGATCACGGCGGCCGCCTCGACGCCCGGCGCATGGCGGAGCGTGCGGGCGGTCGCCTCCACGGCCTCGCCGACCCCCTCGAACGTGACGAGTCCGGAATTCGCGACCACCTCCGCCGCAGGCCCCTGAACGACGATATGTCCTTGCGCGAGATAGACGATGCGCGAGCAGCGCTCCGCCTCGTCCATGTAATGGGTGGAGACCAGCGTCGTCAGGCCATCGACGGCCATATCGTGGATGAGGTCCCAGAACTCGCGCCGCGCCTTGGCGTCGACGCCCGCGGTCGGCTCGTCGAGCAACAGCAGCTTGGGCTGATGCAAAACGCAGGCGGTGAGCGCGAGGCGTTGCTTCCAACCGCCCGACAATTGGCCCGCGAGTTGGTCTCGCCGCTCGGCGAGCCCCATCCGCTCCATCATCGCCGCGACAGCGACCTTGCGGTCCTTCATCGCGAACACGCGCGCGACGAAGTCGAGGTTCTCGAACACCGTGAGGTCTTCGTAGAGGCTGAAGCGTTGCGTCATGTAGCCGACGTCGCGGCGGATCTCGTGCGAGTCCTCGATGATGTCGTAGCCGATGCAGGTCCCCGAGCCGCCGTCGGGCACCAGTAAGCCGCACAACATGCGGATCGTGGTCGTCTTGCCGCTGCCGTTGGCGCCGAGAAAGCCGCAGATTTCGCCCTTGGCGACTCGCAAGGTGAGGCCCTCGACGACCTTGGCGGCGCCGAAGCTCTTGCGCAGATCCTTCACGTCGATGACGTATTCGGTCACGGCTGGGATCGCGGCTGGACGACGACGGGCTGGCCCGGATTTAGTTTCGCGGCCTCCGCGGGCGTCGGACGCGCCTCGGCGATGTAGACGAACTTGGCCGTCGTCGATTCCGAATAGATGAACGGCGGCGTGTATTCGGCTTGCGGCGCGATGTACGAGACCACGCCGGTGAGATCCGGCGGGCAATTGTCGCAGAGCAGCGCGACCGAACCGCCGACGTTGATCTTGGCGAGGCGGGGCTCGGGCACGAAGAACCGCACGAAGATATTCTCCGGCGGCAGCAGCGAGACGACGGGCGCGCCGGCGCCGAGCGTTTCGCCGGGTTCGGCGAGCACGTCCGCGATCACGCCCGCGGCCGGCGCGGCGACGGAGCGCTGCGAAAGCCGCCAGCGCGCTTGCGTCAGAGCCGCTTGCAAGGCGTCCACCGCGGCGGATTGGGCGGCGATCTCGCTGGGGCGGCCCATGGGTCCGTTCATCTGATCGAGCGCGGCTTGCATCGCGGCGATCTTCGCGGTGGCGGAGCGAAAGTCCGCCTGCTCCTCCTCGACCAGTTGCGCCGTCGAGGAACCGGACTTCAACAAGACCTGATTGCGGTCGAGGTCCGCCTTTGCCTTGTCCCGCGCGGCTTCCGCGTCGCGCAGATTGGCTTGGGCGAGCGCGATTTCGGTCGGCTTGCCTGGACTGTTGAGATTGGCGAGTTGATCCTTGGCCTGCCGCAGCAAGCGGGCCGCCTGGTCGACGGCGGCGCGATCGTCCGCGTCGTCCTGCTCGAACAACGGCGCGCCTTTAACGACTTGGTCGCCGCGCGCGACATGGATGGCGGTGACGAGCCCCTGCTGGGTCGGCCCGACCTTGACGAAATCCGCGTCGGCGTAGCCCTGCCACTGAGTCGTCGCCGGAGGCGCGGCGCGCAGAAAAAACCACCAGACGCCGATAGCCGCGGCCGCCAGCGCGAGGAGAACGAAAAGTCTTCGCATGAAGGGCGCCGCGTTGAGGAGACTAGAATATTCGACGCGGCAGCATTGCGACCGCGGGAGTGAGAACTCACTGACGCAGGTCAAACCCAGCCGCGACGACGGGACGCGGCGTCAGTCGGGCGCGCTCTCACCGCCCTGCCCGCCCTTCTTCGGCCGGATGCGCTTGCGCGTCTGCACCTCGACGCGCGGCCCCTCCACCAGACGCACGACGGCGCCCCAGAGCGTGCGCACGTCCTGCTCGGTCATCTGCATGCGGTGGAAGATGTTGCGCAGATTGCGCTTCATCGTCGGCATTTTCGTCGTCGGCCGGAAAAACCCACGCTCCTCGAGTTGGCCCTCCAGAAACGCGAAGAACGCGATCATGTGGCCGCGCGGCGCGGGCGGCGAAACCGGCCGCGGCACCACCTGGGTCGGCGCGACGTCGCCGTGGGCGGCCTTGAACCATTCGTAGCCCACCAGCAGCACCGCTTGCGCGAGATTGAGCGAGGCGTAGGCGGGGTTGGTGGGAAAGGTCAGGATCGCGTCGGCGAGCGCGACCTCGTCGTTTTCCAGCCCCGTGCGCTCCGGACCGAACAACACGCCGCGTCGGTCTCCGACCACGACCGCGCCGCCCATGGCGCTGGAGGGCGTCAGCACCGGCTTGAACTGGCCACGCTCCCGCGCGGTCGCGGCATAGAGATAGTTGAGATCGGCGACCGCCTCCTCGAGCGTCGTGAACACTTTCGCCGCATCGAGAATATGCGCAGCGCCCGCCGCGGCCGAATAGGCGACCTCGTGATATTCATCGACCCGGGGCCAACCCGCCTTCGGATTGACCAGCCGCAGATCGTCGAGTCCGAAATTCGCCATCGCGCGCGCGCACATGCCGATATTCACGGCGAGTTGCGGCCGCACCAGAACGACGGCCGGACCGCCGCCCATCGATAGCTTGGTTTTATCCGTGCCCGCGCCGACCATGGCTGTCCTCGAAATCGCTGGGAGGTGCTGTCGGGGATTCGGGCGGGGTGCGCAAGGGCGGAATGAGATAGGCGGTTGCGTCTCAGGGCACGCTCATGATTTGGTGAAGAGGGCCAATTGTTCCGCAACGCGAGCCCGGTGTTCTTCGAACGTCATCACGCGACCTTGCGCCACGTCCGCGCGCGCCTCTTCGATGTAGGGTTTCGCCCACGCGAGATCATCATTGATGAGTTCTGTAAATTCGATGATGGCCCCGTCGATGAGCGCACGGGCGGCTTCCTCGATCGTCGTGAAGGCGCCTGATGCGACCAGGACGTCCAGTCGGGCTATTTGTTCGGGCGTCAATGTTATCTGCATGGCTCATATTACCACGACCAAATCGCGTGTGAAACCCCTCAGCCCCCTCCCGCTCTTCTCGCGTAAAAACGCCGCACGATCTCCGCGGCGATCTCGCCGCTGGAATCGATCGGCGCGTAACTGAATCGTTCGATCGTTCCCGTGAAACGCCGGGCCGCGCCTTTGCGCACGAGCGCGTCGATCCCGCCGGCGAGCTTTTTCGACCCGCCGCCCGAGGGCTCGAACACATGCACCGGGGCGCCCGTCGCGGTCGCCTCGCCCACCATATTGGCGCTGTCGCCGGTGACCAGCACCGCGTCGGCGAGGGCGAGGATCGCGAGATAGGGATTTTCCCCTTCGCCGTCCCAGATGAAGCCCGGTCCCGCGCCGAGCCCCTCGCGCGCCGCCGCCAGCAATTCGGGCGGCGTGCGGCGCGACGGCGTCGCCATCACGCTGAAGCCCTGCGCGACCACCGCGCGGACCGCCTCGACCATGCGCTGTAGATCGGCCGAGGTGAAATGTTGCGCCCCGCTGGGGCCGCCCAGCACCACCGCGCATCGGGGCCCCCGCAGACGCGTCAAGTTCGGATCCGGCTCGGCGCGCGCCCGAGCGAGGCGCGCGGGCGAGAACGGATGCGGCGAGGTCAGCGTGGTGATCACATTGGGGCCCCGATGCGAATCATGCTCGGGAATCCAGATCAGGTCCATTTCCTTGCGCGCATGTCGCGGGTCCTGCAGAAACACCGCGAACACCCGCGAACCCCAAGCCTTTTTCAGCGCCCGGATATACGGCACGGTCACCCGGCCGCTGGTGATCACGACGTCCGGCGGCGGTCCGGAAAACACGGAGCCCGGCGCGCCCGGCTTGTCCTTGGGGTCGATCGGCCCGTAAGGCGCGAGTCGCGAGAACAAGGCGCGAGGCTCGACGCGCTGCATTTCATATGGCGCGCCGAGCGCCGTGACGACGCCCATGGCGTTCACTTCATGTCCGATTCGGCCCGAACCCAACACCAGGACGCGCGCGCCCTCGCCTAACAACCCATCCGGCATTTTTTATCGGAGACCCATTTTTCCCGGCAGCCATTGCGCGAAGCTCTGCGTCAGATTGTTCATCCGCGTAATCACGCCTTGGCCGGTGACATCGTTCAAGTTGACGCGAGCCGTCATCGAACTCATCAGCGGATAGCTCGCGACTTCGCGCCCACTGCCGCCGATGACGATTCCGGCCCCCTCGATATAGTCCATCGCGCCATAGCCGCCCGGAAGCGAGGCTCCCCCCTCGTCGCCGTACATGACGCTGTCGATGCGCGCCACCAGCGCAGGGGCGCGCCTGTCGCCGGGCGCGAGATAGGCGGCGAAGTAATGTTGCAGATGAGCCGGCAAGGTCCGCTCGATGAAATCGGCGCTGATCCTATCGCCCGTCTTCCTGAGCGGCGTCACGTCGACCCGGATCGCCCGAAAACGCGTCTGGCCGTCCAAAGGCTCGCTCGCGCCCGCGCTCAACGGAAAAAGCGCCGCCGCCGCCAGGGATCGGATCACGAAACGGCGGGACATCGACGACGATGGCATGGCGACCTTCTACGATGAGTCGCCGCTACTTATACACCACCTTCAATATCTCGTAGCTCTTGCCGCCGCCGGGGGTGTTCACTTCGACGCTGTCGCCCACCTTCTTGCCGATCAGGGCGCGCGAGGTCGGCGAGGAAATCGACACCTTGCCGCCCTTCACGTCGGCTTCGGACTCGCCGACGATCTGGAACACCTTCTCCTGTTCGGTGTCCTCGTCGATCAACGTGACCGTCGCGCCGAACTTGATGGTCGCCCCCGACAGCTTGGAGACGTCGATCACCTCGGCGCGTTGCAGCATGTCCTCGATTTCGACGATCCGGCCCTCGTTGTGCGACTGCGCTTCCTTCGCCGAATGGTATTCGGCGTTTTCGGAGAGATCGCCATGCGCGCGCGCCTCGGAGATCGCCTGCACGATGCGCGGGCGCTCGATCTGCTGCCGACGAGCAAATTCCGCTTCTAGCGCCGCGTGCCCCGCGATCGTGATCGGAAACCGTTCCATGTACCGTCCTGTCTCAACAAATCCATAGCTCGCTCCGGGGCTAATGACCCCGGAAACGCCTGATCATGCGAAATAGTCCTGCAGCGCCCGGACTTCAAGTTCACCGGCCGAATAGGCCTTGATGCCCTCGACCGCGGCGATGGCGCCGGAAAGTGTGGTATAGTAAGGCGTTTTTTGCAAGAGGGCGGCTCGCCGGAGCGGCTTGGAATCCGTCATCGAGGTCGCGCCCTCCGTCGTGTTGAACATCAATTGCACGCCGCCGTTACGAACCGCGTCGGCCGCGTGCGGGCGGCCCTCCGACACCTTGTTGATTTTCACCGCCGGCAGGCCCTGCGATACGAGGTAACGCTGCGTGCCGCCGGTCGCGAGGATCTTGAAGCCCAGGGCCAGCAAGTCGCGCAGCGGCGCCACGACGCCCGGCTTGTCCGCGTCGCGCAACGACACGAAGACTGTCCCCGAGCGCGGAACGCTGGCGCCGGCGCCGAGTTGGCTCTTGGCGAAGGCCATGTCGAAATTGCGGTCGAGGCCCATGACCTCGCCGGTCGAGCGCATCTCCGGGCCGAGCACGGTGTCGACCCCGGGGAAGCGCGCGAACGGAAACACCGCCTCCTTGACGCCGACGTGGTCGAAGGTCGACGGCTTCAGGCCGAACGACGCAAGGCTCTCGCCCGCCATGATCCGGCTGGCGATTTTCGCGATGGGGTGGCCGATCACCTTGGCGACGAAGGGCACCGTGCGCGAGGCGCGGGGGTTGACTTCCAGCACGTAAATCTGGCCGTCTTTCAGCGCATATTGCACGTTCATCAGGCCGCCGACGTCGAGCGCGAGCGCGAGCTTGGCGGTCTCCGATTCCAGTTTGGCGATGGTTTCGGGCGAGAGCGAGCGGGCGGGCAGCGAACACGCGCTGTCGCCCGAATGGATGCCCGCTTCCTCGATGTGCTCCATGATGCCGGCGACGAACACAGTCTTGCCGTCGCACAAAGCATCGACGTCGATCTCGATCGCGTCGGAAAGATAGCGATCGAAAAGCAGCGGGTTCTTGCCCAGCACGGTATTGATCTGCCCGGTCTTGTCGTTGGGGTAACGCGCCTTGACGTCGGCCGGCACCAGGCTCGGCAGCACGCCCAGAAGATAGTCGTCGAACGCGGTCTGGTCGTGGATGATCGCCATCGCCCTGCCGCCCAGCACGTAGGACGGTCGCACCACCAACGGCAGTCCGAGATCGGCGCACACCAGCCGCGACTGCTCGACGGAATAGGCGATGCCGTTCTTCGGCTGCTTCAAGCCGAGCTTGTCGAGCAGGCGCTTGAACCGGTCGCGATCCTCCGCCAGATCGATGTTGTCCACGGACGTGCCCATGATCGGCGCGCCGGAAAGCTCGATCGCCCGCGCGAGTTTCAGCGGCGTCTGGCCGCCGAACTGCACGATCACGCCCTTCAGCGTCCCCGCTTCGCGCTCCTTGCTGAGAATGGCGAGCACGTCCTCCTGCGTCAGCGGCTCGAAATAGAGCCGGTCCGAGGTGTCGTAATCCGTCGACACCGTCTCGGGATTGCAGTTGATCATGATCGTCTCGTAGCCCGCCTCGCGCAGCGCGAAGGAGGCGTGGCAGCAGCAATAGTCGAACTCGATGCCTTGCCCTATGCGGTTGGGGCCGCCGCCGAGAATGACGACCTTCTGTCGCTCGGTGGGCCGCGCCTCGCAGGCCGGTTCGCCCGCGAACGGCGCCTCGTAGGTCGAATACATGTAGGCCGTCGGCGAGGCGAATTCGGCCGCGCAGGTGTCGATGCGCTTGAAGACGGGCCGCACGTCCGCCGCCATCCTCGCGTTGAAGACGTCGGTCTCCTCGATGTTGGCGAGCGCCGCGAGACGCCCGTCGGCGAAACCCGCCGCCTTCAACGCGCGCAGGTTGCCGGCGTCCCTCGGCAGGCCGAACGCGCGCACCTTGTTTTCCAGCGCGACGATGTCGGCGATCTCGCGCAGGAACCACGGATCGATCTTGGTGACGTCGTGGACATCAGCTACGCTCATGCCGAAGCGCAGCGCCTGCGCCACTTTCAGCAGACGGTCGGGCGTCGGCTTGCCGATCGCGGCGCGCATCGCGTTGAGGTCGTCGCCCTTGCCGAGGCCCTCGATCTCGATTTCGTCGAGGCCGGTGAGGCCCGTCTCCAGCGAACGCAAAGCCTTCTGCAGCGATTCGGCGAAAGTCCTGCCGATCGCCATCGCTTCGCCGACCGACTTCATCGCCGTGGTCAGGATCGGATCGGCTCCCGGGAACTTCTCGAAGGCGAAGCGCGGGATCTTGGTCACGATATAGTCGATCGTCGGCTCGAACGAAGCCGGCGTCGCGCCGCCGGTGATGTCGTTGGCGATCTCGTCGAGGAGATAGCCGACCGCGAGCTTGGCCGCGACCTTGGCGATCGGAAAGCCGGTCGCCTTGGAGGCGAGCGCGGACGAGCGCGACACGCGCGGATTCATCTCGATGACGATCATGCGGCCGTCGGCGGGATTGACCGCGAACTGCACGTTCGAGCCGCCCGTCTCGACGCCGATTTCGCGCAGCACCGCCAGCGAGGCGTCGCGCATGATCTGGTATTCTTTATCGGTGAGGGTCAGCGCCGGCGCGATGGTGATGGAATCGCCGGTGTGGACGCCCATCGGGTCGATGTTCTCGATCGAGCAGATGATGATGCAATTGTCCGCCTTGTCGCGGACGACCTCCATCTCGAATTCCTTCCAGCCGAGCACGCTCTCCTCGATCAGCACTTCGCTGGTCGGGGACGCGTCGATGCCGCGCTCGACGATCTCGATGAATTCGATGCGGTTGTAAGCGATGCCGCCGCCGGTGCCCCCCATGGTGAAGCTGGGGCGGATGATCGCGGGCAGACCGATGTCTTCCAGCGCCTCCAGCGCTTGGCCCAACGTCTTGATGTGGTGCGAGCGCGGCGTCGCGAGGCCGATCTTCGTCATGGCCTCGCGAAACAACTCGCGGTCTTCGGCCTTGTCGATCGCCTCGGCGGTGGCGCCGATCATCTCGACGTCATATTGCTCGAGCACGCCCATCTTCTTCAGGCTCAGCGCGCAATTGAGCGCCGTCTGACCACCCATGGTCGGCAGCAGCGCGAAGCCGCCCGGAATCGCATAACGCTCCTTGGCGATGATCTTGGCGACGACCTCGGGCGTGATCGGCTCGATATAGGTGCGATCCGCCATGTCGGGATCGGTCATGATCGTGGCGGGGTTCGAATTGACCAGGACGATACGATAGCCCTCGGCGCGCAACGCCTTGCAGGCCTGGGTGCCGGAATAATCGAATTCGCACGCCTGCCCGATGATGATCGGGCCCGCGCCAATGATGAGAATGGTGGATATGTCGGTCCGCTTCGGCATGTTTCCCCTGGGGCCGCGCCCGGAGGGCGGCTGTAGGCTCGATTCGACGCACAAAAAAAGGCCGCGACGTCGGCCGCTCGGCCTCGACGCGTCCCTGTCTTCTAGGACTTAGGCGGCTTTCAGGCGCGTCCGCTCGCTCCTCGAACGGCGCTGAAGGCTGGCCTAACTAGACGAGATTTGCCCGGGGGGGAAGGGCGCGCTTGGCCGGATTGCCCCATTCACGGCCACGAGCCGGGATAACGGCGACTTGACTACGTCCGCGAGCGGCGCCGAAAAGCCACGCGATTGTGATCGTTTCATCGCTTGTTTGCCTTCTTGTCAACACGACATCAGGAAGCTAACGAGTGAGCGTATTTGATGATCGCTTTTGACGGGTTCCTTTTATGACATACGCTCCCGCGCGTCGCTTCGGCGGCCTTTTTGCGTCGAGTCCTCCCCGCCGTCGCGCGGCCGCCGCCGCGACGGGCGCCTCGATTTTCGTCCTGGGGCTCGGCCTGTTCGTGGGCGGATTCGCGACCGCGAGAGGGCCGACGGCGATATTCGACCCAGGCGCCGTGAGCAATGCCCCGGTGTGGCAATCCGGCCCCGCGGTTCCGGCGGCCTCGGGCGCCGACGCGCCGGAGCCGCCCCACAGAGCCAAACGATCCAGCGGTTTTGGCGGCGGCCCCGCGGTGTGCGTGCGCCTCTGCGACGGCTTTTTCTTTCCCGCCGCGACCACCGTGGGCGGCGACGCCGCGTGCGCGGCGCAATGCCCGGACGCGCCCGTCGCGCTTTACTCGAAAACCTCCGACAACATCGCGGACGCCGTATCTCTGACGGGCGCTCGCTATTCCGCCCTGCCCGTCGCCAATCGCCATCAGGCGAGCTACGACAACACCTGCACCTGTCATCGCGACCTCGGGGCCGACCGTTCGAACGAGATCCTCCACGACCCGACCTTGCGCAAGGGCGACCTCGTGATGACGGCGACCGGCTTCGTCGTTTATGAGGGAGCCAAGACCGGCGTGGCGTCGGCGGGCGATTTCGTCAGCGTGTCGCAGGCGCCGAACCTGTCGAAGGACACGCGCGCGACGCTCAGCGCGATGGAGCGCGCGGGCTCGTTCACGCGCCGGAACGGAGCCGCGGTCGCCTCGGTTCCGCCGCCCGCGCCGGCCAAACGCCAAAAAGGCGTCGTCACCGTCGACGACGGACCGTCGAACGCGAGCACGAATTAACTCGCCGCGCGACGAAAACCGCGACGAAGTGACATAGATCATGACGGCGCAAGGCTGGGAAAGGCAACTTTCGTTTCGTTGAGGATGAGGCCTCTCGCCATCGCGAAGAGGAGATGATTTCCGGCGAGGGGAAGTTCATGTCCGCCGAAAAAGAAACGGCGCCGTCCGAAACGGCGTCGCCGCTAAGCGAACGAGGTTCGCGGGAGACACCGTCTGGCAAGTCCCTGCGGGTCGAAACGCCGATCCCGGCGCGAAAGACCCCGAAGCCGCCGCCGCCCGTCTCCCGTCATGATCCGGACGCGATCCGGCGCGCTTTCGAGACCGGCGATTACCCCTACAAAACCAAGGTGACCGAGAAGGCCTATCTCGAGCGCATGCTGCCGCTGCAGGCCGAATTGCTGAAGGCGCAGAACTGGGTGAAGGAGACCGGCGAGAAAATCGTCGTCCTGTTCGAGGGTCGCGACGCCGCCGGCAAGGGCGGCACGATCAAGCGCTTCATGGAGCATCTCAATCCGCGCGGCGCGCGCATCGTCGCGTTGGAGAAGCCCAACGAGCGCGAACGGTCGCAATGGTATTTCCAGCGCTATATCGCGCATCTGCCCGCTCAGGGTGAAATCGTGTTTTTCGATCGCTCCTGGTACAATCGGGCGGGCGTCGAGCGGGTGATGGGTTTCTGCTCGCCCACGGAATATCTCGAATTCATGCGCCAATGCCCGGAACTCGAGCGCATGTTCGTGCGCTCGGGCGTTCATCTTTACAAATACTGGTTCTCCGTCACGCGCGAGGAGCAAAAGCGCCGCTTCCTGTCGCGCGAGACCGATCCGCTCAAGCAATGGAAGCTGTCGCCGATCGACAAGGCCTCACTCGACAAATGGGATGACTATACCGAGGCCAAAGAGGCGATGTTCTTCAACACGGACACCGCCGACGCGCCCTGGACGATCATCAAATCCGACGACAAGAAACGCGCGCGGCTGAATTGCATGCTGCATTTCCTCGCGACCCTGCCCTACCCCAACAAGGATCATCGCATCGTCGTCGGCCCCGATCCTCTGATCGTCGGCTCCTCGGCGTTGGTGATCGGCGGCCTCGAGCACATTCTGGATGCGTCGGTCCACCCGGCGCAACGACGAAAGGTCTGAGTCACGCCCGAAAGGGGGGACGACGCGATGATGGATGTACGCGAGCCCAGGAGCGCAGCGAGAACCGCTCAAGCCATCTCGGCGGCCCGCCGCCATCGCGACGCGGCGGCCGCACGCGTCGACCGCGCCGAGGCCCTCGCGCTGCTGGCGCCCAACGACGCGCTGTTCCAAGCGGGCGCGGACGTCGGCTCCCTGATCGCTCGACGTCCATTGATCACCATCGGCGCGGTCTTCGCCTTGGTCGTGCTGCTCGTCGGCGTGATCTGGGCGATATAGCTCTTACTTGACCGGCCCTCATCGTCCCAGCTTCCCTCTGGCCTCGCGTCCGCGCCACGAATTTACGGTCCCGGCCTGATTGAGAAACGGCCGCTTCGCCTTATATGTCGGCGTGTAGCGAATGCGCGCCGCGCCGTCTTTATTCGCAAGGAGAATCAAGTTGAATTCGAAAAGCGAAAGTTCGGCAGAAGCCGTCGCATCGGCGGTCAACGCCGGCGCGGAGGCGATCACGGAAGCGGTCGCGCGCGCGGAGAAAGCTCTCGAAGCCCTCAAGCAAGCGCTGGCCGGCGGAAAACTCGAAGATGTCGGAACGCAGGCCGCCGCCGCGGCTTCGACGCTCTATCGTGAGGCGGAAGACCTGCTCGCGCACAGCGAGGCGTTGGATCAGGCGCGAACCGAAGTTACGCGCGCGGTGCGACGCAACCCGCTCGCGGCGCTCGGAATCGCGTTCGGCGCGGGTGTGCTCGTCGCGCTGCTGACGCGAGGCTGAGTCCGTGCTCGACATCACGTACCTTTTGCGCGGTCAGGCGCGTCAGGCGGCGCGGCGCGTCGCGATTCCTGCCGCCTTCGCCGTCGTCACCCTGGTTTTCGTCTCGCTGGCGATCATCGGGCTGTTCGCGGCGTTTTTCTTTATGCTGGAACCGTCGCAGGGGCCGCTGAAGGCGGCGCTGATTCTCAGCGGCTCGGCCTTGGCGCTCGCGGCGCTGGCTTCGATGCCGCTCTGGTTTCCCAAGCGCAAACCCCC
>Ga0302320_10022562_pt1 | contig 12421 bp, 11 predicted proteins | sample Bog_T0_3_FD_202130 | JGI IMG/M metagenome (GOLD analysis project Ga0302320, IMG submission 202130) | Peat permafrost microbial communities from Stordalen Mire near Abisko, Sweden - Bog_T0_3 | ecosystem: Environmental > Terrestrial > Soil > Wetlands > Peat | place: Sweden: Abisko, Stordalen Mire...
ACCTCCGCCGGAAGCTCTTCATCTGGCTCCAACTCAGGCACATCCGCAATGGAAATCTTCGGTGCCGCCGCAGGCGTGCCCGGCACCGCAGGCTGTGGCACGGCAGCAACCGGCACCGGAGCAGGCTGCGCAGCAATGGGGGCGGAAGCAACTGGCTCAACCGGAGCAACTTCCTCAACAACCGCAAGAGGCTCATCCAGCAGTCCATCCAGCGGTCCCAGCAAAGGCTCAACGGGAACGGATGCCGGAGCGCCTGGTTCAACCAAGGCTAGAGGATCTTCCAGAGGGTTATCTGAAGGCGAAACTGGCGGAGGCAAAACTGGCTCCGTCGCAGCTGGTGGAGCAAAAACATACCCAGACACTTCAACCGTCGGAGCCACCAAAGGAGCTACTGGAGCCGAGGCTGCGGCGGGCGTCTTTGCTGGTGGCGCAACCGGCCGGACCGGAGGCGCAACTTGCGTCTGTGCCGGAGCGGCAGGCGGCGCAGGAACCGGCGGACGCCTCGGCGCAACGGGCCTTGTCGACGGCGGGACAACACTCGCAGGCGGCGGTTCAGGCGGGTGTGGCTGTTCCGTAGGCGCGTCGATCGAGGGTGGTGGTGGTCCCTGGAACGCGAATGGATAGCGCAACTTGAAGGCCGCTATATCGTCCACCGACTCCACACCGTTCGCGCTGACCATGATCAGGTCGCTCTCCAGAACGGCAATTGCTTCGTAGATGAATTCCACCAGCGGGGCTGTAGCCTCCGGGCTGATCGTGGCATTCATCGCATATTGGAAGATGTGGGCCAGCTTGCCGGCGACTTCATGGAATAGCGAGTAGCCATACGTTCCGCCTGTACCCGCAACGCCGTGAGCCGAAATATAGAGCCGCTCGATGTCCTCATAAAGCGGATACGGATCCTGCAGAATTCCCGAGTACTCGCGTAGAAACTGCAGGTGCTCGCTGGCTTCTTGAAGAAACAGCTCGATCATTTCCGGGCTGGGACCGTTCATAGCTCGTCCCCCGTCGTCGCCCAGGTTTGACCCGGCTGATAGTTCACGGGTTTCTGCAGCAGTCGCGCCCCGTTCATGATCATCTGGTGAAACTTTACGGGGACGTTCGCCACCGACTCGGCGTGACCGAGAAACAAGTAGCCGCCCGGCTCCAGGTACTCAAAGAAGCGCTGAATCAGCTTGGAGCGCAATGCCTCCCCGAAGTAAATCAGCACATTCATGCAGAAGATGCAGTCGAAGCGTCCCAGGTACACCGGTTGTGCCAGGTTCATCGGCGCAAACTGCACCATCTCGCGCAGAACAGGCCGGACTTTATACTTCTCTCCATCCTGGCTGAAGTAGTTGGCGATCTGCGACGCCGAGAGATTCTCCAGCACACGCTTGCTGTACACCGCGCGATCGGCGCGCTCCAGTGCCTCGCGGCTGATGTCGGTAGCCATAATGCGGGCGCTGAGTCCCGTACTATTTTTCGCAGCTTCGCAAATGCTGATTGCGATTGAGTACGGTTCCTCGCCGCTGGCACAGCCCGCGCTCCAAACTCTAAGATTGTGTTCCCTGTCCCAGAATTTCCGGGTCTGCATCTCCGGCAACACATGCTGCTCAAAGGCGGTAAAGAGGCCAGGATAGCGAAGAAAACGTGTCTCCTGCGTCAGCAACCTCTCCAACATAGTGTCGTATTCAAGGTTGGAGTGGCGAACCATGCGCAACAGTTCCACGCCATAAGTCAGGCGCTTGCGCTGCATGTGCTCCACTACGCGCGAGGTCAGAAAGCGTTCGCGCGACTCGTCAAACACGATGCCGGAGCGTTGCTCAATGAGCATCTGCAGCTCGCGAACCTCGTGTTCGGTCAGCACCGGATTGGTTCCCGCTTCCATCATCAACGCCTGCTAAGCCGTGCTTCTCGTTCCCTGCTCCAGTTCGCTAACTGCGGGACGCGCCCGCCTGCAATTCCTTGCGCCCAGGCGACGGTTGCGCTGCCGCAATCTGCACCCGGAATTGCGAGAGCGCCTCATTCAACTGTTCGCTCATCTTCACCATCTGCTCCATGCTGCGAGCCGTCTGCCGTGCACCCTGCGAGGTCTGGCGCGTAATGCCTGAGATGATCTGCATCGCATTCGCCACGCCTTCCGTGCCACGCACCTGCTGCTTGCTCGCCAGCGAAATCTCCTGCACCAGTTCAGCCGATTGCCGCACCACGGCGGAGATCGCCTCCAAGGCTTTGCCCGCCTGATCCGCCAACCGCGCGCCCACTTCCACTTCGCGCGTACCTTCTTCCATCACAACAACTGCTTCATTGGTCTCGGCCTGGATCGCCTTGATCAGCGCGGCAATGTCCTTGGTCGCCGTGCGCGAGTGCTCGGCCAGTTTTCGAACCTCATCGGCGACTACGGCAAACCCGCGACCCGCCTCGCCTGCACGCGCTGCTTCAATCGCAGCGTTCAACGCCAGCAGGTTCGTCTGTTCGGTGATGTCATTGATCACATTGATGATCTCGCTGATTTCCAGCGAACGGTCGCCCAGAGATTTGATCTTCTTCGCCGTGGCCTGCACACTGGAACGGATGCGCTGCATGCCTTCCAGCGTGTCGCGCACCGAGCGGTTGCCCTGCTCGGCGGCATCCAGAGCGCGGCGTGCCGCTTCGGCACTGGCCTCTGCATTGTTGCTCACCTGTTTCATGGAAACCGTCAGCTCTTCCACCGCCGAAGAAGTGTTGGTGATTTCGTGATCCTGCTGCGTCGCGCCCGTCGCCATCGTCTCTGAAGCGGTCAGAATCTCATTCGCACTGCTCGACACGTCATTCGCCGCATCACGCACGCGACGCAATACCTGCGTAAAGTTGTCGAGCATGTAATTGACCGAGTCCACCACGTTGCCCAGCGCGTCGCTGGTCACATTGCCACGCAGCGTCAGATCGCCTCGCGCAATCTGGCTAACAATCGTCAGAAATTCAGTGATCGAGCGCTGCAAGGCACGTTGTGCTTCATCGTCCTGCATAGCCTTGGCGGCCTTTTCGGCAGCCTTATTCAAGCGGGCAGCAATGTAGCCGAAGTCGTCTTCTTCACCCTCCGGCAGCCGCGCCTTGAAGTCTCCCGCGCCAATCTGATCGGCAAAGATTACGAGACCTTTCACGGGCTCGGAAACCTTGTTCGAGAGACGGAAGAGCACCAGCAGCGACCCAACCACCAGCGCGCCAACCGCGCCCAGCAGCATGATCAATGCATCCGAGGAGAGTGCAGTGAGCGACTTGCCGCCGGACCTGACGCCAGCCATATAGGCCAGTCCAAGCACCGCCGCGGTGAACACACAATTGATCGCAACCAACGCGACGATTGTCGAATTCAGACGACCTTTCATAAGACCTCCAGGACAACGCGACGACCATTTACGCCCTAACGCGCCGCCTTACACTCGGGGCAATTCGCCCCACAAAAACTCTCTGGCCGGAGCGCGCAAGCGCCCACGGCTCGCTCCGGTAGGCGTTAGATCACGCTTACCGGGAATGCCTCCAGCACGCGCTTAAGATCCAGCGCCAGCGCCAGCCGATCTCCATGACGCAGCATGCCCGCGCAGTATGGGACATCGCGCGGTGCATCATCCTTCAGCAATGCCTCGGTGGTACTGTAGGTGCCAAGCACCTCATCCACAGCTAGTCCCAAGCGAACGTCCGGAGCTGCGGTTCCGCCCCGAAGGCATGCCACTACGATAAGCTTTGGTGGCAGGTCGCCCCGCCGAACTTCCGTGAATGCAATATCCACCACAGGAACAATGGTCCCGCGCAAGTTGAACACCCCCATCAGAAACGATGGAGAGAGTGGCAGGTGCGTCAGCCTTGGCCACTCCAAAACTTCATCCACTTCCAGCACGTGCAGGCAGAAACGTTCGCGCCCGGCACGAAAAATGCAGTACTGCTCTTCCGGCAGCGAGGCCGCAGCAGCCAATCCCTCTTCCTCAATGACGAAGTCATCTTCAAGAGGAAAGGGTTCCTGTGCCTGCGTATTGTTGGGCGTCTCTGCCATGTTTTATCCGATAAGCCTCTGCACTTCGCCGATCAACTGTGGTCCGGTAAACGGTTTGATCACGTATCCGTCCGCCCCCTGCTGCATTCCCCAGAATCTGTCGCTCTCACCGTTCTTCGAACTCACCAGCACAATCGGAATGCTGCCATACTCCTGACTGCTCTTCAGTTCGCGACAGGCTTGGAAGCCGTTGCGCCCCGGCATCACCACATCAAGCAGAATCAATTGCGGGTGCTCTGAGGCCAGCGTCTGCTCAATACGCAGCGGATCACTCAAGGACACAGCCGAATATCCCGCTCCCTGCAGAAACGATTGCATCAGCACGCTCTCCGCCGGGGAATCGTCAACAATCAATACTTTCTTCAACACGATTGCACCTCGAAATTCTTACTGTGACGTAGCCTTTGCGGCTGGATTCTCCAACCTGGCCAGCCGCTCCGTCCTCTGCATTTCCCTGTTCAGCGAAGCTAGCTGCTGCAAAACCTCGTAAATACGCATTGACATCGCATGAATCGTCTCCACCTTCCGCCGCACATCATCCTGCAAGTCGGGCTGGGTCATCAATAACTCAGAGTGACCCAGCACGCTGGTCAGCGCGTTAGCCAATTCGTGCTGCTGTGCGGCGATGAACCTCCCCATTGCGGAAAAGCGCTCTGGGCTGCACAACTGCTTTTCCAGCTCACTCACCTGCCGCATCGCTCGCTTATGCAAAACGCATTCCAACGAAAGGGCCGCCGCAAACTCCGCCCATTCGTCACTACGCCGCAGATGCACGATCCGCCGTTCCCTGGGCACGAGCTCTGGTATCGGCTCGCCATTACCCACTGCAATCACCAGCGAGCCTGCTTCGGCCCGCAGGAGGAACGCCTTCGCGCCATCCAACACCGCAACGCAGCTCAAAGGCGACTCGCCAGGTGTAGCTGTACTTACAATTTCGAACTCCGGCACTGAACGCGCGCTCTGCCAACTACGCAACAACGCCGCAGCAAACTCCGGATCGTCCGAAACGATGGACACCTTTTCCTGATCCTGCAATGCAAACTTCTCCCGCCAGACGGCCAAAAAAGCCGCAGCTCTGGATCAAGTGCAACTTACCAGCACTTCCCCCTTTGCGGGAAGTAACTGAAAGGAGACATCTTCCACTTTGGCTTTCTGCCCGTTCGTCTCTCACTTCTGAGAAATCTCAACTTTGAGACAAGAGTATCACCCGCTCGCGCTCGCCGCGAACCGCCTTTACGGGAACTTCCTGTCTATTTTGCCGGGTCTCGATACCATACCGCTTGATCTTGCGGTAGAGGGTCGCCCGCGAAATCCCCAGCAGTTTCTGTGCCTTTGCCTCCATCCACAAACTCGAAAACCCGCCGCACGGTAAGCCTCTCCAGTTCTTCCAAATCCGTGCATGGGACTGGGAGCGGGGAAACTAAACCCATCTTGTCGGTCTGCCCATCGCCCGCGACCTGCTCCCGCCGCAAACTGAAAACTTTCTCTGCCATGTCTTTGAGGACAAGACTTACCTTCTTCAATTGCAATGGCTTCAGGATGAGGTCATGCGCTCCCAGGCGCATCGCATCCACGGCGATCTCCACGTTTCCGTCGGCGCTCATCAGGGCCACTACGGAGCGCGGCCAGCATCTCTTGATCTCTGAGAGCAGCTCCAGCCCTGACATCTTTCCCGTCAGATCAGCCAGCACCATCTCTGGCGGATCGATCTCTACGGCCTGCAGCGCAGCTTCTGCCGTATCCACCTGGACGCAACGCAATCCCAGCCGTTGCCCCACGGAGGCACAAAGCTCCCGTATCTCCTGCTTCTGGTCAACAATTAGAAATTGGATGGGAGAGTCAGGCACGCGTTCCTTCTACTTGAGAGGTGATCTTCTGAATCAGTCCAATTAATAGCGAGATTCGGAAAGGTTTCTGGATAAACAGCGCGCCAGTGCGCTCGCGGACTGCTACCGCATACTCGTCTATTACGTTTCCAGTGATAAACAGGAAGCGTGGCGTCAGCTCCGGCCGATTCTGGCAAACCCAGTCGAAGATCTCTGCCCCGCCGATTTGACCTGGCATCACCAGATCGGAAACGATACCGGCGATCTCATGCTCCTTCAGTACACTTAGCGCTTCTTCGCCGGAGGCCGCCCCTATTACCTTGATTCCGCCGCGTTCCAGCGCAGTCTTCAGGAAGCTGAGAAGGACTTCCTCGTCGTCCACAACCAATACTGGTACTGGTTCACTCATATGGTTTCATCTCCCTCAGTCATCGGAAAGCGGAGCCGCTCTCTAACCGGAAGAAAACACACAGGAGAATGTCTCCCACATCCGAACAATGCTGAGAGCGCGAAAAGAGCACGCTCACACTAAAGAATAGAGTTCACTCAGCGTAGGCCCTGTCTCAATGTGAGTCAAGCCGATTTCAGAGAACAAGACCGCCTTCGGCTCTCAAATCAGACTGCGCCAGTCAAACCTCCTCTATAATTGCTCTACCCCACTCCTTCAGCGGATTAAAACAGTTGTCGGCAAAACTTTAGTGCTAGTCCCTTTGAACCTTCCGTATTGAGCGAAAGGTTGCTATCAATGAGGACAGGACTCTTACTTGTTATGTGTTTTGGTCTCACCTTGCCGCTGTGTCTCGCTTTGAACACGCCAGAATTGAGACCATCTACAAGGGTTCAACTAGTTACTTGCAAACCGCTGGCTGAGAAGTCATTGTTGAAGCAGACGCTTACTGATTGGAATCTGGCTGGACCATTCGCAGGAATCTTCCGTGCCTGGAAAGTACTGCACTTGCAAGGCGTTGGGGACTGATCGCGCGATTCCGGAGGCAACACGGGATGAAAATCCGAAATAAGCTGCTCTTGAACTTTGGCCTATTGCTGTTGGTTATGGCTTGTGTATTCGGTGTCAGTACATTCTCCATGTACCGCGAGCGCGCCGCGAAGACTGCCCTCAGCAATGCTCTGGATCTCTCCCAATCCACGGAAAGCGTGCGCCATCAGATGATGGAAAACCGGCTCGCGCTAAGCAATTACCTGCTCACTGGAGCTGGTACCGAACTCGAACGTCTCCATGATGGCACCAGCCGCACCTACGATCTTCTGCGGGAAGCCCAATCCAAGGCGACCGACTCCGGCCAGCGCGCTGGATTGAACCGCATTGAGGCCATTGAGCATGAGTGGTACTCCACCTTTGCCGACCGTTTTATCCAGGCGCACAAGGACGTTGACGCCGGCAAGATCAATGCCAACGATTTGCTGGAGCAGTACACCAAGTCCGAGCCCATGGAGCAACTCCGGCGCTCCAATGAAGTAATCAATGAGGTGCAGAACGCCACTCGCGCCGAACTCGACCGGAACCGCAGATCGGATGAGACGGCCTCCTCTTGGACCGCAGGACTCAGCATCGTCGGATTCGTCTTCACGATGGGCATGGGCGTCCTGATTGCCTTCCGCACTGCGCACAGTATTACCGAACCGCTTGAGCACCTCATTACCGTTGCTCGCGAAGTAGGAGACAAAGGCGACCTCAGCCAACAGGTGGACATCGAGGGACAAGACGAAATCGGCACCCTGGCCCAGACCTTCCGCAGCATGGTCATCTACTTCAAGGAAATGGCAAGCGTTTCAGAATCGATTGCCGGTGGCGATTTGTCCGTCGAAGTCACGCCCCGTTCCAAGAGTGACACCCTCGCTCTCGCCTTCTCGCAGATGACCGGTGGCCTGCGTACTCTCGTGCGCTCCGTGCGGGATGCCGCCGCGCAGGTAGCCGCGGGGTCCAATCAGGTCGCGGATGCCTCAGAGGATTCCGCCAAGATCAACGTGCAGTCCTCCTCCGCCATCGATGAAGTCACCAGCACCATGCATGAGATGAGCATCAACGTGCAGAACATGGTGAAGAACACCCAGATGCAGGCTTCCAGCGTAAGCGAAACCTCGGCCTCCATCGATGAGATGGTCGCCAGCATCCAGCGCGTGGCAGACACCGCGAAGGTACTACTCGACATCTCCAGCCGCTCGCGTGATGAAGTGCAGAGCGGCATCGGCACTATGAACAAGACCACTGAGGGACTGAACCGCATCAACGGATCCATCGGTTCCTCCTCCGTGATTATCACCAGCCTCGGCGAACGTGTAGATAACATTGGCAAGATCATTGAGGTCATCGATGACATCTCCGAGCAGACCAATTTGCTCGCGCTCAATGCCGCCATTGAAGCCGCTCGCGCAGGAGAACACGGCCTCGGCTTCGCAGTGGTAGCCGATGAAGTCCGCAAATTGGCCGAGAAGTCCGCCACCTCTACCAAGGAAATCAGCGAACTCATCAGCAGCATTCAGAATGAGGCGCGAAAAGCCGTAGACAACATGGAGAAGAGTACCTCCATCGTCAACGAAGGGTTGGAACTCGGCAACGATCTGAGCCTGGCGCTGCGCAAAATCTCCAACGTGGTTACAGAGGTCTTCAAGTTTGCTCAGGAGATTGGCGCCGCAACCAATGAGCAGTCGCACGGCTCTTCGCAGATTGCCAAGGCCACCACGCGCTTGAACGAGATAACGCACGAAATTAACTCCTCCGTGGAGGAGCAGGCGGGCGGCGCACAGGCTGTTGTTCGGGCTATGGAGCGCATGCGCGAGATGGTGCAGCAGTCCACTTCCAGTTCTACTGAATTGGCTGCAAGCGCCGAGCAGATGTCGAAGATGGCTCGTTCGCTTTTGGAATCCATGGACCGCTTCGTCCTCGAGGAGCATGTCGAGGAACCGTCGCGTCGTCTATCAGGATCGAAGTTTGTGCTTGCTGGAAACAACCGGTAAATCGGAGAAAATCGCATGGCACTCGCAAAGCTTCATCAGGTTGTCGGCTTTCGCGTAGGTAGAGAGAACTTCGGTGTTCCCATCGGAATCGTGCATGAAATCGTGCCCATGATGGAGATCACAGCGGTTCCCGACTCTCCCACTTATGTTGAGGGAGTCATCAATCTGCGCGGCAGAATTATTCCTGTGGTGGATCTGCGGAAGCGCTTCTCTGAAACCGTGGTGCCCAATCGGCGCAACCGCATCATGGTCACCGAACTCGATGGCCACCGTGTTGGTCTCGTGGTGGATGCTGCCAATGAAGTGCTCAAGATTGATCCCGAATTTATCGAGCCGCCCCCAAGTATCTTCGAACAGGGCGACCTCAACTATGTAACCGGAGTCGGCAAACTTGGCGGCAAACTGGTTATCCTGATTGACCTGGCGAAGATCATGCAGCGCGGCGAGTTGCGCCGAATCTCTGATCTTGCCGAAACTGCGGGCGCGATTCCGCCAGCAAATTAAGGTAGAGCGGATCTCAGAATGTCGTCTTCGTCACCGGTTGCCATTAGCGAACCCGAACTCAAGTTGCTGCAGACCCTGATCTATCAGGAATGCGGCATGTTCTTCGATGATCGTCGCGCGCACTTTTTACAGGATCGCTTGCAGCGCCGTCTGCGCACCTGCAATCTCGGCTCGTTTTACGAGTACTATCGCCTGCTAACTAGCCGCGAAGGCCGCGCCGAGCTCTCAGCCTTGCTCGAGAACCTCACCGTCAACGAAACCAGTTTCTTCCGCAACCGCCCACAGCTTGATCTCTTTCAGAAGTCGGTGCTCGAAGAGATGCTGCACCGCAAGCAGGCACGTCGCGACTGGAATCTGCGCATCTGGAGTGCGGGCTGTTCCACTGGTCAGGAGCCCTACACGCTGGCCATGATGGTGGCTGATGCGCTTGCCTACTACTACCTGCGCAATCCCCTTCCCTTTGACATGCCTTCGCCCAAGCCACTCATTCCGCCTCCCTGGAAGGTGGAGATACTGGCTTCGGACATCAACTACTCCGTGCTCCGCGCCGGGCAGGAAGGCATCTATCTCGAAAACCACATGGAGGCCGTGGATTACACCTACCGCCTCCGTTATTTCGACAAAGTAGGACCGGGCCGCTACGCCATCAAGCCCGCGGTAAAGGAACTCGTCCACTTCGATTTTCATAATTTGAAAACGGAGTTTCTGCCGCAACGCAATGACTTCATATTTTGCCGCAACGTCATGATCTACTTTGATGACGCAGAACAAAAGCGCCTCATTCAAAAGTTCTGGCGCTGTCTCAACCCCGATGGATTTCTCTTCGTGGGGCACGCTGAAAGTCTGTTTGGATTAACCGACCAGTTCAAAATGATTCACCTGAACAACGGCACCGCATACAGCAAGATCGAGGCATAGCAGTGGGCATTTTTTCAGACGATCGCGCCAATGAACTGCGAAGCATCTTCTTCGAAAGTTCGCAGGAGATACTCCAGGCTCTCAATGAGGACGCCCTCTTGCTGGAGAAATCCCCTCGTGACCCCGAAATCGTGCGCAATCTCCGCCGCAGCGTTCACACTATCAAGGGAGACTCCGCCGCCTGCGGCTACAAGGATCTCAGCGAACTCGCTCACGCAGTAGAGGACGTGCTCACTCCTGAGATTGCTTCCCGTGACGGTGACGCCCTCGTCGAAGTGGTGCTGATTGCCGCCGACTCCTTCGACAATCTGCTCGCAGCTTTCCGCAACGATTTGCAGCCCCCCTCGACCGCTCCCATCTATGAACTCATCGAGGCGCTCCGCAATCCGCAATCCCTGGAGTCCTTTGCTCCGCAGTTCGGTTGGAGCGAGTACGAGCGGCTCTTGATTGCCAATTACGCTGGCGGACTTCCCATCTACAATCTCGCACTCGCCATTGACAAAGCTTGTCCCATGCGCGCCGCTGCCGTGCAACTGGTGCGCAACGTCCTGCAGGAAACCGGAACCATCCTCGTCATGCGTCCCGACGAGCAGGCTGCTGAAATTCCCGACATTATTGAAGTGGCGCTCGCCAGCCAGCAATCCCTCGATTCACTGGAGCGTAAGAGCAAGATACCCACCGTAGTCTCCAAGGTCTACATAGTCGCGATGCAAGGCGCACCCACGGCTGCCGCAGAGCCCGCTTCTCCGGGAATCTCGCCCTCCGCTTCGCCCCAGAAAAGCGCCCCGCGCGCCGCGCAAGCCGTGCGTGATGCCATTGAACGTCCCAAACGTGATGAGCGTCCGGTCGCTGCAACGGAGAACGTGATCCGCGTAGAAACCGACCGCGTCGATGTTGTGCTCGACCTCGTCGGCGAGATGATCATCGCCAAGAGCATGATGCAGGCGCTGCTCACCGAAATCGGCCGCACTCTTGGCAACGGACCGTTGCGCACCCGCAGCTCCGACCTTCTCGTTCTTCAGTCGCAGATACTCAACAAGCTCCAGCGCGCCGTGATGAAGATTCGCATGGTGCCCGTCGAGCAGATGTTCCGTCGCCTGCCCCGTGTCGCGCGCGACACCGCCAAGGCAGTTGGCCGCGAAGTAAACGTAGTCATCGAGGGCGGCAACACAGATCTCGACAAGAGTATTCTCGATGCGCTCGCCGAGCCCATGATGCACCTGCTGCGCAACGCCATCGATCACGGCATTGAGTCGCCGCTTGATCGCGTCGCTCACGGCAAACCACCTGAGGGAACCATTCGGCTCTCTGCCTACCATCAGGGCAATCAGGTAGTCATAGAAATTAGCGACGACGGGGCGGGCGTTGACGTTCCCAAGGTTATAGCGAAGGCGATTTCACGCGGACTCGTCACCGCCGAGCAGGCACCCCGCCTCACGGACAATGATGCGCTCGATCTCATCTTTCAAGCCGGGCTCAGTACCTCTGACCAGATCACTGAAATTAGTGGCCGTGGCGTCGGCATGGACGTGGTCAAAGCCGTCATGGATCGTTTGAAGGGCTCCATCAGCGTACGTAGCATTCCTGGCCAGGGGGCGACCTTCCGTCTCAAAGTGCCGCTCACACTCGCCATCATCAAGGCCCTGCTCTTCCGCGTCTCCGAGCGTCTCTACGCCGTACCGTTGGGCAATGTGCTGGAGATTCTGCGCGCGCGTGACACGGATGTGCACTTCATCGATGAGCAGGAGGTTCTTCAGATTCGCGAAGAGGTGGTGCCACTCATCCGCCTCAGCGCCATGCACGACGGCGCAGTGCGTCATCAGAAGCTGTTCATCATTGTCGTCAGCCTTGGCGAGCGCAAGTGCGGACTCGTGGTCGACCGCCTCATCGGCGAGCAGGAACTGGTAATCAAGGCGCTCGACGAAGCCATGGTCCACAGCGAGCTGATCAGTGGCGCCAGCATTCTGGGCGATGGACGCGTCGTACTCGTCCTCAGCATTTCAGACGTGGTGGAAAAACTCGGCCGCGGTTTTCGTCGCGGCATCGTTGAGACAAGAGAACTGGAGCCACGCTCATGATGGCTCCCAACAAGATGATCCGCGTGCTCGTGGTGGATGACTCGGCGCTCATGCGCAAGCTCATCCCGCAGTTGCTGGAGCGCGATACATCCATTCATGTCGTTTGC
>Ga0302320_10022566_pt1 | contig 12419 bp, 15 predicted proteins | sample Bog_T0_3_FD_202130 | JGI IMG/M metagenome (GOLD analysis project Ga0302320, IMG submission 202130) | Peat permafrost microbial communities from Stordalen Mire near Abisko, Sweden - Bog_T0_3 | ecosystem: Environmental > Terrestrial > Soil > Wetlands > Peat | place: Sweden: Abisko, Stordalen Mire...
CTGACGTTGCGCGCCGCGCGGTTGCTGCAGCAGGCTGACATCGTTCTGCACGACGCGCTCGTCAGCCCGGAGGTCCTCGCGCTGATCGGCGAAGCAACGGTGATTGATATTGGAAAACGGTGCGGCACGAAGCTTTTGACGCAGCCGGAGATCAACTCACTCCTGATCGCATACGCCTCCCAATATGAGGTGGTCGTCCGGCTCAAGGGTGGAGACCCAACGATCTTTGGCCGTGCGGGCGAAGAGATTGAAGCGCTCGCCGAAGCGGGCATCCTATACGAAATCGTTCCCGGCATCACGTCCGCACTCGCTGCAGCCGCTGCCGCAGGAATCTCGCTCACCGATCGGCGCTTTGCCGCCAGCGTCGTCTTTGCCACGGCGCACCGCGGGCAGGGTGCCGAGGCCATTGCATGGAATCGTCTGGTCACCTCGCACTCCACGCTCGCCGTCTATATGCCCGGAAGTGATTACCGTCCGCTTGCCGCGCAGTTCCGTGACGCTGGACTCGGACCGCAAACGCCTTGTGCGGTCATCTCTCATGCCGGCCGTTCTTCGCAGCAGGTGCGCTGGTGCGAACTCTCGTCGCTGGACCGGATGGAATCGCTGGCTGCACCGTCCTTGTTGATCGTTGGCGAGTGCGCAAGGCCAATGCACGTCTTGGGGCTCTCCGTCGCGGTCGAGTCCCTCGCACGTAACCCACCAACTGAAACCATAACCCGGCAGGTTTGAGCCGCTCATCCAGGAGTCCAACGTGTCTGAAGAAAAACTCGCAACCACCGCAACTCGACTGGGCCTTTCACTCGATGTGTGGGCCGTCCTTACCTCTTTCCTGCTGGCGCTGCTGGTGCGGGTAGGAGTGTTGAAGCACGTTCCCTGGTAACAACTGAATCCTGGTAAGCGCTAACTCAAGAGGAGAGACAAATGGCCACATCCGTTGCACTGCCGAGCCAGGAGGCTCAGAACCCGTTTGCCAATGTGATACGGTTTATCCCCGGTGTGCTGCTGCTGGCGGCAATCGGCTTTGCCGGAAAGCTGCTGGAGCAATCGATCAACAGCTACGCAAAGGTGCACCACCTCGTCATTCCAAACATTGAATACGTGTTGTGGGCGATAGCGATCGGCCTGCTGATGTCGAATACGCTGACGATCCCGCAGGTCTTTCTTCCCGGAATCGCGACCTACGAGTTCTGGCTCAAAGCCGGCATCGTTTTGCTCGGCGCTCGATTCGTAGTCGGCGACGTGCTCAAACTCGGAGGAATCAGCATAGGGCTCGTCATACTTGAGATTTCGGGTTCGCTGATTCTGATGACGCTGCTGGGCCGCCTGTTCAAACTGAAACCGAAGCTCACGACACTGCTTGCAGTCGGCTCCGCGGTGTGCGGAGTCTCCGCGATCATCGCCGCCAAGGGCGCAATCGATGCGGACGATGAGGACTCTTCGTTTGCCATTGCCGCCATCCTGGCGCTCGGGGCCATTGCACTGGTCACATTTCCGTTGATCGGCCACGCGCTGCATCTGAGCGACAACGCGTACGGACTCTGGTCAGGCCTCGCCGTGGATAACACCGCGGAAGCCACCGCGGCCGGAGCGCTGTTTTCCGATGCTGCCGGGAAAGTCGCCGTACTCGCCAAGACCACGCGCAACGCAACTATCGGCTTTGTCGTGCTGGGTTACGCGATCTATTGGGCCAGCCGCGGACAGGCCGAGAAGGTGAAGAACAAGGGAGCTTTCCTTTGGAATAAGTTCCCGAAGTTTGTGCTTGGCTTCCTCGCAATCTCGTTGCTGGTATCGGTCCACGTCTTTAACAAGGAGCAGGTCGGCGCGCTGGCAAATCTTTCCCGCTGGGCATTTCTTCTGACCTTCGCAGGGGTGGGGTTGCGCACCAACTTCCGTGAGATGTCCAAACAGGGATTGCGGCCATTCATCGTAGGTGCACTGGGAGAGGTGTTGATCGCCGCTCTTACGCTCGGCCTCGTTGTTGGGGCCAACGCTCTATGGAAGCTCTAAAAGGCTGCTTGTACCTGCGCGTAAAGATGAAGAACCGATCAGCCGCAGTTGCCCTGCATCGACTGCGTCTGCCCAGGTTCGAGCAATCAATTCGGTGCTTTCAACCGATAGAACACTGCCCGCAGATATCGCTTTGGTTCCAGATCGGGGCACAGTCCTGCTATTGACTCAGTGGCGCCGACGATCAAGCAACCGTCCTTTGCCATGTACCTTATGAGATTTCGAAATAGCCGGGTTTTATCAGTCTCGGTAAAGTAGATTGCAACGTTGCGGCAGAAGATGATGTCGAAAGGCGCCGGGAACGCAAACGGCTCCAGCAGGTTCATGGTGCGAAACGTCGCCAGGGCGCGGATCTCATCTCTGACTCTCCACTTCTCCCCCGATGCGGAAAAGTGCCGCATCAGCATCTCCCGCGGCAAACCTCGCTCCAACTCCAGGCGGCTGTACTCGCCATAGCTCGCCTGCGCCACCGCGTTGTTGGAAATGTCGGAACCCATGATGCGAATGTCGTAACGGGAGAGTTCTCCGAGAAGTTCCTTGAATACGATGCCCGTGCTATATGCCTCCTGACCGGTGGAGCAGGCGGCGCTCCATATTCGAATGGGAACGCGGCTCGTTCCGGCGCGGTTTCGGCGGTCAATCAGGTCGGGAATCAGTTTGTTTCGAAGCAGGTCAAATGGAGCCGTATCACGGAAAAATGAAGTCTCGTTGGTAGTGATGGCTTCAACTATTTTTCGGCGCAGCGAGTTTGTCGAGTCGGCCCGGGCCTTGCAGAGAAGTTCCGAGAAATTATCGGCGCGGAATTCAGGCAGCAAACCACCCAATCGCGTTTCAATTAAATACCTCTTGGAGTCATCCAGCGATATTCCGCTTATCTCGTGAACATAGCGGGACCAGACGCTCATCTCCTCGCGAGTAATTGCAACGCTCACCGCCGCCCCCTTACGGCTGAGACGATCTTGCCGGCGATTGCATCCAACGGCAGCACAACATCCGTTGCGCCAGCTTCAACCGCAGCCCGGGGCATGCCATAGATCACGCAGCTTGCCTCATCCTGCGCGATGACGAAACAGCCGTTCCGCTTGAGCAGACGCAATCCGATCGTCCCGTCGCTGCCCATGCCGGTCAGAATGACAGCGACGGCACGTCCCGGAAAAAGCCTTGCTGCCGATCGAAACAGGTAGTCCACGGCGGGCCTGCAGTTGTTCTCCGGGGGATCGTCGGTAATTTGGATGAATGGCTTTCCATCCGGTGCCAGGCCCAGCCGCATGTGTCGGCCTCCGGGGGCGATGTAGGCGACGTTCGGCTGCGGCAACTCGCCATGAACGCCCTCTCTCACGCGCACCGCGCACTTGGAATTCAGGTCATCCGCCAATGCCTGGGTAAAGACCGCGGGCATGTGCTGCACGATCAGGATCGGCACGCCAATATCACCGGGGATCGCGGGCAATAGACGGGACAGCGCCACCGGGCCGCCCGTGGACACACCAATCAGAACCATCTCCGGCTTCGCCAATCCCGACAGGCGTTGCATGCGCCCAGTGACGTCGCCAATGTCCGCGACCGGCGGCGCTGGCGCCGATAGCGGAACGCGGGCGAGAGCCTCTGGAGGGCCGCTTCGCAGAATTGTCCGTATCTCCAGACGATTCGTGATGGCGCGAACAAGTGGAGTCAGTTCGCGGATCAGCGACTCGCGATTCTGCTCCGGACTTGGGCCCTCAGGCTTGGTGATGAAATCAATCGCACCTTTACCCAGTGCCCGTAGAGTAAGTTGACCGCCGCGGCGGGAGACTGCGCTAACCACGATTACCTCGACGATTTCGCCGTTCCGGCGCAGCTCATCCAATACGGCCACGCCATCCATTTCCGGCATTTCAATGTCAAGAGTGACAAGATCGGGGCGCAAGTCACGCACCTTCTGCAAGGCAAGCCTGCCATTGGCCGCGCTGCCAACCACCTCCACACCCGGAAGGGAAGCCAGCGCGTCCGATAGCACTCGCCGAAAGAAAACGGCGTCGTCAACCACTAGAGCTCGCAGACTCATTTCTTTGCTTCTTCGCGTACAAGCGACTGCCCTGTACGATCATTCGGATCGAGGATTGCAGCCGGATCGAGCAAGGCCGCCAGGCGCTCTCCGCAGCGAAACATTCCGAGCAGCTTCTGCATCTGCACGCCGTGCAGGTTTGAGGGCGGAGGCAGCAGATCGCCGGCGCCCACCTCAATGGTGTCGTCGACGCCGTCCACCAGCAGTCCGACTGGCTCGCCTTTCCAGTCGGCAATCAAAATGCGGCTCTCCGGGCTGGTTTCAGTTGGCGGCAACTCCAACCGCATTCGCAGGTCTATTACCGTGACAATTCGTCCCCGCAAGTTGCGGATTCCGGCCACGTAGATCGGCGCATGGTGAACTGGCGTAACCTCGCCCAGCATCACCACCTCCTGGATAAGCGTTGTATCAAGTCCAAAGGTGCCTTCGCCCAGCAGAAACGTGGCCACCAGAAGATCGTTCCCGGCGTTCTGTTTCGAGCTTTCAATGGTCATGGCTGCCTCGTCACATCCGGAACTGCGACACCTGGGTCTTGAGCTGATCCGCCAGATGAGACAACTCGACCGCGCTTATTTGCACTTGCTCGCCACCGCGCCGGATGTCGGCTACATCGCCGTTTACACCAGCAATGTCCCTGGCTATCGACTTCGAAACTTCGGACGTCTGCGCGATATGCGTATTCGCGTCGCGCACTCCAGCCGAGGCCTGTGCAATGTTGCCGGCTACATCCCTGGTCACTGCCGCCTGCTCCTCAATGGCCGCCGCAATGCTCGACACGATACCGCCAACTTCCTTGATGACTGCCGTAATCTCGCCGATATCCGTAATCGCCAGGCCCGCTGAGTTTTGCACCCCGGCGATGCGCGCCTTGATGTCTTCGGTGGCCTCGGCGGTCTGCTTCGCCAGTTCCTTGATCTCGTTGGCAACCACGGCAAATCCTTTGCCAGCCGCCCCGGCGCGGGCTGCCTCGATGGTTGCGTTCAGCGCCAGCAAATTTGTCTGCGCCGAAATGTTCGTGATCGTCTCCGTTACCTGGCCAATCTCCTGCGCCGCCCTCCCCAGCTTCTGCATCTGTTCGGAGATCGCTACCGCCTTGCTGGTAGCTTGCTCGCTGGTCGCACGCGCTCGTGCCGTGTTCGCTGCAATGTCGCCGACGGTCGCGCTCATCTCCTCGGTGGCGCTCGCAACCGAAGTCAGGCTGGCGGAAGATTGCTCCATGCCCGAAGCCACCGACATGGTGCTCGCACTCGCCTCCTCGGCCGCAGCCGCTACTCCGTGCGCTTTCTCCGACATCGATGTGACTCCGGAAGCCGTTTGCGCCGATACGGCCGACAATTGCGTGGCAGATGTTCCCAATGTCTGAACGCCACCAGAGATGTCACTCACAAGATGCCGGAGATTTACGGTCATCTCATTTACGGCCGTCGCAAGTTCGGCAATCTCGTCGTGGGTTGTAAGTTCCAGCGGCTTCCCGCTCAATTCGCCGCCCGCAATCGCCTTGGTGCGCTGCAGAATAATGTTGACTCCGCCCGCGATGCCGCGGCTCACATACAGTGCTATGGAGATACCCAGAACAACCACCAACAGCGTCGTCAGCGCCAGCATCAGAATTGCGGAAGACGCTGCGGCGCTCATCCTTGTGGATTCCGATTCATTAAGTTGCCGAAGTGAATCTACTAACTCCAGGGCGGTATCCTTGGTGACACGGTTGTAGGGAGTAGTGGTTCCCGACATGTACTTTGCGGCTGCTACTTCGCTTGCAGAGTTGTTCGGGAGTCGGATGTGGAAGATTTCGCTCATCAGGCGGTTAGACTCGACGCTACGCTCTGCGAGTGTGCTAACACGGTCCCTATTTGCCTGGAGAACAAAGCGCGGACTTACCTCCCTAAGTTTTTGAAGATCAAGATTTATTTGTTTTTGGGTGACTTCAAATGCGTCCCGGGCCTTGACAGCGGTCTCATGGTCGTCAGCCGTGAGAATATATTCGCGACCTTTGCTTGAGGCTTCGTTAAGCTGCGCAATCAGGTCTTGGGAGTACTGCAGGCTGGGTATCCTGACGTCTACCATTGCCTCTTGCTTGCCACGTATGTCTGAGATTTTCCAATAGGTCACCACAGCGCTGCATACCGTCAGCAGCGAAACGAGAGCAAATCCAACCCCGAGCTTTCTTCCTATCGACATTTTCATAAGTCAACTCTTCCGGCGAAATCGCCTGTTTGATATCTGAACCACCGGCGGAAGTTACTCTCGCCTTATTCCGCAAGTTCTGGACTGCGCTAACTAAACGTGTACGTGTTCAGCCTGACTCGAATATCCAGGCTGGAACGGCAGGCTCGATGAGTCATGACTCGTTGTGTCGGCACCCATCAGGCGCTGCACACCATCGAGCAGGTTGTCGCGATCAAGTTTGGTCTGGTACTCACTGACCCCGACGGCTTTCCCTCTGGCGAAATCTTCGTCGCTGGCAAGGGAAGTGAGCGCAATCACGGGCAGTCCGGCAACACGTTCATCGGCGCGGATACGTCGCGTCAGGCTTAGTCCATCCAGACGCGGCATCTCAATGTCGGTAACCACGATCCTTACGCGGCCGATATTTTCGACGAGAAGATCCCAGGCAGCTTCGCCATCGGGTGCGGCAAGAACGGTGTACCCATCTTCTTCGAGAAAGCGAGTTACCTGGGAGCGGAAGAAAGCGGAATCCTCCGCCAGAAGAACAACTCTGGCTTGTGCTCCCGGCGGCTGCGGTTTTTCATTTGCATTTTCCACAGCCCATTCCGGCCACGTGGCATCCACGAGTTCAAAGAGGTCAACCACAAGCGCGGTGCGATTGCGGATGATTGCCGAACCGGCGACTCCCTTTTGACGATGCGTGATCTGGTCGATTGCCGCGTTCGTTTCGATCACGTCAACGGGCATGGCTCCCAGCAAGCCGACCTCGTGCCCTCGGATGTTAGAAATCATGACGGCGAGTTCCTTGGCGTCGCCGATGGGGTTTATTTGAGCCGTGTCCGAGAGGGTGACGAGCGGCAGGAAACGTGTGTGTTCCTGCCTTCGTGTTCGTCTCAGCGTATTTCAGAAACTCTTTGGAGAATGAACGGAAAACGGGCGGGGCGCTCGTAGCTGCCTTCGGCCAAGGATCATTCGGGTGAATCTCGCCAAGTCTCAGCGCCCGCCGATGTTCGTCCTCTACGTTCTTGGCATCATTCTTGTTCTGTGTCTTGGCAGTCTGCCGAATGCGGAAGTTCTCCACCGTTCCATCTGCCTGTTTCATTGACCACCGGAAGTTGTACCAGTAAACTTTGCCGCGTTTGTAGAGCATCTCAGCGCCTTCCTTTGCTTGCGGTTTTGGATTTTGGTTTGTTCTTGCTGCCCTTCGGCCTTCCGCCGCGCTTTCCGTTCTCGCGTGACGATTCGGCCTTGCGCTCCGTGATTACACTTCCACGGCAAGCGGGGCAGTAGCAGAGTAGCTCGATATGGTGAATCGGACATTTCATACAAGACACAATACCTAACGTGATTGGTTATTGCAAGGGAATTCTTCGCAAGTCTTGATCGCAATGCAGACGGGGCCGCCGAAACGACCCCGCCTTTTCTTGCTGTGTGATATTCCGTCGAAAGTGAAGCACTAACCCGCTCGCCTTCGGCGGAATCCTGATATGCAGACCTTGGTACAGAGGTACGCTGGTACTGTGGAACATAGGTACTGGTACAAAGGCCCGCATGAAATCGCTCACGGTTCCCAAACTTCAAGCACTTCGCGCACGACGCTGTAACGCAATAGTTCCGGCAATGCGTTACCGTGGGAATCTTCGACGACAGTTTCAACTGAGACCATGCAGAATTTTCCGGCGAACACTTCAAGGTTCATCTGCTGTCGGCGCTTAGGCACTTCGCCATTGAACAGCGACCAGAGCCGATAGAAGTCTGTGCTCGGGCCGCGCTTCTCACCTTTGCCCTTGCCCATGTTTACGAACCGTGAAACCTGAATATCCGGCTCGCACGTCAATTGAAAATCCAGCCTCAGCGATGTGCGCTTGTAGCGTCGAACGTGGCATAGCTCAAAGCCGCTGCAATAGGCTTCGTACTTTCCGGGCGCTATCAGCGCACGAGGTTCGCTTTCGCAGATCGGCGGTGGCCCGGCATTGCCGCCCGAATTGCTCCCGGCGGTAACCAGATGCACTCGCGGTGCTGGTTTGTGTTCTTTCAGTTTTGAACTTGAGGAATTGCGAACTGAACTGGCTGTCATCTTTCCTCCGCGCCATCGGCGGCGCACCAAAGATTTTTCTTTGGGCAGCAGCTTCGGCGAGGTAGAATCAGGCCACGAAATTGAGGCTTGGCGCTCGCCGCGTCGAAGCTGGTTAAGGGCCGCTGGAACGGACAAGGTTCCATGCGGCCCGTTTACGTTCTAAGCCGTTGCACTCAGTCTCGATTCAATCCAGCTATCGAGGTCGGCTCGCCTGTAGCGGACAAGTTTTTCGCCTGCTCGGAAGTGGCGCGGCCCTTCGCCCGCCGAGCGCCATAAGCGAAGTGCGGATTCGGAGATTCCCAGGTACTTTGCTGCCTGAAGCGGCGTCAAGGTTTGCTGTGGTTCATTCATCACCGTGATTGCTCCTCTTGGGGCGCTGGTATCGCGTACAAGCGCCCGTGCATCCACAATGGAGCCAATTGAGGAGTCTGGGAAGATGGACGAAATATGAAGTTGGATTATGTACGGGGGGAACTATGATCCCTGCCGACGACGTGACCGCCGCACAGATGCCCGGATGCGTTCACTTTCCTTCGGAATGAGCAGCGTTTTTGCTTCGCCTTCCGGCTCCGATTGCAGTTCGCGCTTCGCAATATCTGCGTAGGATGAATCGCCGGAGTGTTGCTCGAAATACTCTTGCGCTTTGGTGTCCAGCGGTCTGCCGGGCTTTCCTTTCTTGATCTCAAGTCCCGGTGTGTGCCTATACCACGCCTCGACGGCCTCATGGTACCCCTGTTGGAAAAACTCGGAAGCTACTAGATCGGACACCTCTGTGGAGACGCCGGGGCTGTCCCGCAGCTCCGGCGGCCACTCCTCTCCTGTCGCCCGCTTGAGGATTCGCCCAAGCGCAACCGCCGCTTCATGCGGCGACGGGAAGCGACCGGCTTCTTTTGCTTTGGCATAGAAGTCCTCAAAGAACCTCTTACTAAGCTGGCGCAAGCCCTTGGATACTTTCTTCGACTGATCCTTGCTGGAAACCATGTCACCCTTCCGTGAGCTTCCCATTTGAGGCTTGCAGGAAGGCGGGAAGGGAAGGCTTCCCGCCTTATCGCCGCTGGTGATCGGACAGCAGCTATCCGGCACTGCAAATTTTACCGCACTAACATACGGCGGGTAGGCAACTGCATTTGTGCAGCAGCGTACAATTTGTGGCAGATCAATATGTAGCCGAATTGCCGGAGGTTCCCTTATGAAGGAATATCCCGTGCTTTCCTCAATCCTCATGCTGGCGATTGCGGCCGGTCCTGCATGGGCCAAGCCTAAGACTGAGATCATCGTTGAAGTGGTAAACATTGCAGTGGCCCTCAGCCATTCACCGAGCTACCACCCCGCCATTCCCGACTCGTCAACTACGGTCTGCACTCCCAATGGCGAGAAGTGCACCACCACAACGACACCGGGGCACCCGGCCTATGTAGACAACCTCGAATTTTACAGCCAGTTCATATATGCAATCATGCCGGGCGGACGGCATGTCACGTTGCAGTACTCGGGATTTACGGTCGTCTCACCACCAGGGCCCGGGAACTACCCTGCTGAAACCGACGGCGGCAAGGTGCTCCTTCTGCACGTCTTCCATCCTAACGCTGGCAATCCCAACGGCGGCAAGCCCGGCAAGCTCAAGTACCGCATCGTCGGCACTTGGTGACTGCATTTGTGCAATATCGTAACCATTTGCAGCAGTTCAATTCGACTACTGCAAATGCCGCGCGGTTTAGGGAGCGCGGAATGGGAGGCACCATGGATTCCCGGTTCTGCCGTTGGCTGATTGTTTCGGCCCTAGTCATTACAGCGTCCGGCGCATGGGCACAGCAGAGCGCGCCGCCAGCATCCGATCAAAAGCCGGAGACATTCACAACAAATAAGCATTTTGGGGCACAGTGTAGGTTGCCGCCAGCATTCGATCAAAAGAGCATCACCGCCTTCAAACAAAAAGCTAGCAGCGGCAATGCTGCGGCACAATGCGCACTGGGGCTTTTGTACAACAATGGCTGGGGTGTGCTCCAGGACCACATGCAAGCTGTAGAGTGGTGGCGCAAGGCTGCGGAGCAAGGCGTTGCTGCGGCGCAATACTTCCTGGGGCTGATGTATGCAGTGGGCCAAGGTGTGCCCCAGGACTACACCCAAGCGGCAGCGTGGTGGCGCAAGGCCGCTGAGCAGGGCTACTCCCTGGCGCAATCAGACCTCGGGGAGTTGTACTACAAGGGCCAGGGTGTGCCCCAGGACTACACACAGGCAGCAGCGTGGTATCGCAAAGCGGCTGAGCAAGGCAACGCTGACGCGCAGGGGGAGCTTGGCACTCTGTACAACGACGGCAAAGGTGTACCCCAAGACTACGCACAAGCCTACTTTTGGTTTGATCTCGGGGCTGCTGGCGAGCAGAACGCCTCGATAGCGAAAATGCATGCGAAACTCCGAGACGAAGTTGCATCTCATCTGACGCCAGCCGATCTATCCCGCGAACAGGAGCGAGCGCGGAAGTGGTTTGAGGCGCATCAGGCCAAGCCACAATGACGGGAGCGGCGGTAGGCTTGCACGTTGATCGACGTGACCTGCCCTCTGGTAGTTCGGGCTGAGGCCTTTTTGCGATTTATCCTGCGTATAGAATCCCACTTTTCTCGGCTGCGCCACCTCGTGCAAGCCCGCGTTTTATACTTGAAAAGCGGCAATAGCATACTTGGCTGACTATGGAAGAAAAGTGCAAGATAACGAAGCTACATCGCATCCGAAGGAAAGCGAATTGGTTCCTCAGGAGATTCGGTTCCGGACACGAACCGCCATCCATACCGCTGAAGAGTCTCCAAGATCATGGGTACTGGACCCCCGAATGCCCACACGGTGTTGGGAGACATAAAGCAGTTTGACATCTCGCCAGGGCCGCCGACATACGAAAGTGTGCAGTCAATAAATCGGCAATTCTCGTAACGAATCCCCGACAGGTGGATTGTCTGTTTGGTGAACGTCTGATCCTTAACGACTTGCAGCTTAAATGTCTGCGGGGTTTCCATAATGGCCGAAATTATACGCCGCCCGCGATTGGCCGTCCCTTTCTGTCAAATTTCGGTAGTGGGCGGTTTTGAAAATGGGGAATTTACAGACGCGTGAGAATGCTCTGTTTTCTCACTGGCTTCATGGTTATTGAGGCATTTACTGCGGCTCGCAGTCGAGCGCGGAAGTCTGGAGGCATATTTCCCAGTATTGTCAACGATCCCTGGGCATGACACGCGGTAATATCACAATGACGAATCGGGTGTAAATTGTCAGGTTGAATGGCTGTATTTAAGGTAAAAAAAGAAAGTTCCCCGGCGAGATAATAGACAACCCCTGCCTTCATCGAAGGACTGTTGTCATAGATTGTTGTTTTGGAAGTCGCCTTAACGCAAATAGCAATTTCTGGCTCGTGAAAAATGCAAACAAATCGTTTAATTTCGGGGAGTTTTCCCAGATAGCGGTACGGAATGCTGAATACGCAATATGGAGGAATCAACTCCACTGGATCTAACCCGCTACCGTGCAGGGAATGAATTCCTCAACAGGTCATCTTCAATCATCACGTCATACGCTCCCACAACAGAGTCTGCGTCCTCTTCATCAAAGAACGCCTCAAACTCCATATCATTTCCATTTGATCCGCTGGGTCGTGCATCCCATGCTTGAATGTAAGCAGGCGCGTCATGCGTGATCCTCTTCAGTTCCCCAAATCCCATCTTTCCGTACTCTGCGATGGCTTTGTCGAGGGCCTCAACGTCGGAAATAGAAAGTTGGTCAGGGGCAGCCACATCGACTGCGCTAAAGCGTGGATTTGAATATCGTCGATCAAGTTCTAACACACGACTCATTGTCACGGCTTCTTGGTCGAAGGTGTTTTCGGAAATGACCGCATTCAACAGGTTCAACGTGCGAGACGGAATGGGACCATGGGGGACCGCGCAATACTTGTCGCCAGTGATGATTCGTCCATACCTGACCAAATGGTATTTGTCGGCCAAGAACAGGAGTTTGCAAATCTTGTATTTTGTGAGTTCCGTGACTTCCTTTTTCGATGCGAGATACGTCACGGCTGCGAGCGTTCTCTCAAAATCGAATTGGAACTCAACTGACATCCATTCTCCCCTAGACGCA
>Ga0302320_10022569_pt1 | contig 12418 bp, 10 predicted proteins | sample Bog_T0_3_FD_202130 | JGI IMG/M metagenome (GOLD analysis project Ga0302320, IMG submission 202130) | Peat permafrost microbial communities from Stordalen Mire near Abisko, Sweden - Bog_T0_3 | ecosystem: Environmental > Terrestrial > Soil > Wetlands > Peat | place: Sweden: Abisko, Stordalen Mire...
GTGGTGAACCACAGCAAGAGCCCGATGATCCCGACGATAAACAGATTGCGCACGACCCCCGGGGCATCGATGCCGTAGTCGGCCTTGGGCAAGTTTCCTGGTTTCATGAGAGCCACGAGACTTAGGCATGATAACGCGCGGAGCGTCGCGAGTGGGGATTTGGGACCAAAGAGAAGGCAAATCCACGAGCGGTCCTCTAAACCCTCTCGCCGAGCGTCCTCCAGGGTTGCTTCCGGCCGGTTGCCAGAGAGATCGACCGTCTGCCAGAGGTCAACGCCGGTGGCCTTACTGGTGATGAGGCGTTTCGCGGCACCGATCAGCAGGGGGCCACGTCCACACCCGAGATCGAGGACTTGCTCGTTCCCGGTGAGCGCGAGTGGCTGGAAGAACCGGTCGCGATTCCGCAGCTTCCCCACCTTGCTGTCCCACACCATCCAGCACCCCGTAAACGTGAACCCGATGCCACAGTAGGGCCCCATCGTGCTTAGGCCAAAATCCATCGAGTTACCAATCGAGATCACCAGTTCACCCGACCACACGTGAATGACGGTGGTGAACCACAGCAAGAGCCCGATGATCCCGACGATAAACAGATTGCGCACGACCCCCGGGGCCCCATGGATGGTGATGTGAGCACACTGGCCAGTAAGTAGCAATGGCCGAAAACCCCTGATTAGCGTTTCCGCGTCGTCGTCTGCATGTCCACACGCTATCACATCATCGCGGTTAATTCGCACTGGCTATTTTTGCTTTTTAATTGGTGAAACCTTCCGTACGGGTTGGCGTTAAATAGGCGAGATGTCATTGCTGTTCGTCTTCACTCTTACCGCCCTGGTCCATCGATCGCACGCGCTACGGCTCGATGGGCACTATGCCGGCGAGTGGGTCAAGCGGGGCGCCCACATAGCAGTTGAGTTTGACTTTCAGGGATCCAAAGGCAGCTTCACTTCGCTCCCACAAGCCGTCATGTCCTACCCACTCGACGAAGTGGACCATCACGGAAACCAGGTCACCTTCGTCGTCGGTGGCGGCATGAAGTTCTCGGGCGCACTCGACGGGATCGACCTCGCCGGGACCTTCGACGATGGTGATGGGGGAGGAACATTCTCGCTTCACCGGACGCCGCGGGCGTCCTTGCCTTACGAAGCGAAGAACGTCACCTTCGGAAGCAAGGATGCCCGCTTGGCGGGAACCCTCTGCGTGCCGAACGGCAAAGGGCCGTTCCCGGCGATTATTCTGCTGCACGGGAGTGGACCGCAGTCCCGCTGGGGCACCTTGAGATACATCGCCGATGTCATGGCCCGTCACGGAATCGCAGCCCTTTGCTGGGATCAGCGGGGTTCGGGCGACTCCGGCGGAGAGTGGTACAGGTCGAATTACAACGACTTGGTAAGCGATGCGATTGCGGGCATCGACCTCCTCAAGAGCACGCCGCACGTCGCCCCCGCCAAGATTGGAGTCTATGGCCATAGCCAAGGCGGCACCGTCGCCGCCGAACTTGCTGTCCGAGAGCCCACTCTTGCCTTCGTGATCGCGGGGTCGCCGATCGTCGGCAAGGTCTATGACCAGGACCTCTACCGGGTGCGGAACATGCTCGCCAAGCAGTTTGCGCCAGCCGAAGTCGACAAGGCGATGGCGTATTTCGGGTATTGGGTCGATGTCGCAAGGACCGGAGCCGGGCACGGCCAACTCGATGCGGCAACCGCGCAGGTGAAGTCCGAGAAGTGGTTCGACTCGGTCCAGGCCCCTGGCCCGCAGAGCTACATCTGGTCCTACTATCCGACCATAGCAAACACCGACACTCTTCCCCTTTGGCGGCAAATCCACGTCCCCGTGTTGATCCTCTACGGCGGACACGACGCGATCGAGGATGTGCCGCAATACGCTCTGGGCGCCGATACCCAACTGCGTACGGGCCAGAATCCCGACTACACCGTGGTGATCCTGCCAAGGGCGCGCCATGAACTCAGCGTGGACCCGGAACCAGGAGCACTCTACGATTGGCGACGGCCTTCGCCGGGTCTCTATGACTTGCTCGTCGCCTGGATCAAGCTGCGATTTGCATGAGCTGCGAAGTTGTGAATGAGTTGGCAACTTGGCAAGAATTGTCAAGCGCCCAGAACCATGAGGCGCGAATAATCTGTATGCAATGAGAACGGACACTCGGTGCGATCATGAGGCCAGGATCAAGGATGCCGTTCATTACATCCTGGATCACCTGGACGAGTGCATCGACCTGGGTGGCCTTTCGGATCGCGCATGTATGTCTCGATTTCATTTCCACCGGGTGTTCCATGCGCTACTAGGGGAGACAGCGGCGGACATGGTTCGGCGGCTACGACTTGAACGGGCAGCGGCCCAGCTCAACGCCAGCCAGCGCTCGATCACCGAACTGGCGTTTGAGTCCGGGTATGCGACCCATGAGTCATTCATCCGGGCCTTTCGCCTGGCCTTCGGATGCACGCCCTCGATGATGCGGAAGCGCCTTCGATACCAAGGCAGCATCCCCACGCAGAATGGGCTGCACTATGATCGCCCGTTCGAGCTTCGATTCATTCCCCTGCAAGGAGATCCCACTATGACGATTGAAATCCGTGAACTGCCGACGAGAAAGGCGGCATGCATCGCCCACTCTGGACCCTACTTCATGATTGGGCCGACGTTTGGAAGGCTGGCCGCCTGGAAACATGGGCAATCCGCCGAGTTCGGCGACGGAGTCGCCCTGTTTTACGACGACCCCGAATCAACCCCCGCCGAGGAACTCCGTTCCGAAGCCGGCGTCTTTGTGCCCGACGACTTTACGCCCGGCGACTCCACCGTCCACATCGTAACGGTAGAAGGCGGCGCCTACGCGGTCGCCACCCACCAAGGCACTTACGAGAGCCTCCCCACCGCGTGGACATCCTTCACCGCCGCCGAGTTGCCAGAGGGCCACACGTTCCGCAACGCGGTTCCGTTCGAGGTCTATGTCGCAATGGACAAGGAAGTCGGCGGACCCGATTCGGTGACTGAGTTGTATCTGCCCGTGACACGGATCTAGCGGCCGACGGAAGACGCCGCGCCACCATTGGCAGCTGGACACCTCCGTGTGTCCTGTCCGGCGCCGAGCCGCAAGACGAGGCTGCGAAAGAGGAACTGAGTGGCACGCGGCAAACGACACGGAGGTCGTCTGCTCCCAACCGGGACATCGCGCCCTGCAATATCAGCAATCAAAGGCAAGTTTCGTTCGGACCGGGACCACCACACTAACGTCATGAACGCGAACTCCAGGATAGACCGCCCCACCGATATCGCACCCTTCGATTTCCTTCGATCTGGCGTCGTGGTGACGGGAGGGGCGGTTCTGCTCACCGGCGCCTGTGACTGGTTCGGCACGAGTCTGCATCCGATCTGGCCGCTGCAGTGGCTGATTCCCATCTTTCCGCTGGTTTGCGCGGCGCGGTATGGATGGAGGAGCGGCTTCCTCGTTTCATTCCTCGGATTGCTCATTGGCAATTTGAACCAGCTCACCTACCTCAGGGACCTCATTCGGCTGCCGACGCCCATTCTCATCCTGGCAATCGCTGGGCCCGGGCTTCTGCTGGCCTTGGCGGTAGGGGTTTGGCGTCGTTTGGTTAATCGAGGGCTGTTGGTGGCGGGCCCGGTCATGTTCGCCCTGGTCTTTGTGGGTATTGAGTGGACATTCTTCCTGCCAACCGATGGCGCCACCCAGGGGCTCACCGCTTATGCCCAGGTTCCATTCATTCCGTTCTTACAAGTGGCGAGCCTTGGCGGAGTACCCGCGATGGAGTTCTTGCTGTTGTTCCTTCCCGCCAGTCTGGCCGTGCTCGCAGTCCCCAGTGCTGATCTTGGCCGGCGGCGAATCGCCGCTTGGATCGGGGTTGGCATAACCGCCGCTGTGGTCGTCCTTGCCAACCTCCCGATGCTGTTCCCATATCGGGGGGCAGTGGTGAAGGTCGCGGCCGCCGCAGCGGATGATCCGCAAGACCCGATAGGCGCTTATTTGGCGTGCCGCAACGAACTCATGAAACAGGGCGCCAAGTTGATTGTCTTCCCTGAGAAGATCGCCACCGTCGATCCCACCCAACTCGCGGCCTGGGACAAAGCCCTAGGCGCCCCCGAGGCTCCTACCGTTGTCGGGCTGCACGTCACCCGACCAAGAAAGTTGAACCTCGCTCGCGTTTACGAAGTCAGCAGAATCGACACCTACGTCAAGCAGCACCTAGTCCCCGGCCTCGAACTGGGATACGAACCCGGCCACGAAATGCTCTCAGAGCCGCTCGGCCAGACCGCGTTCGGAGTTGAGATCTGCCGCGACATGGGATATCCCAGCCTTTCGCGGCAGTACCCAGCATCCGACGCGATGCTCGCGGTTCCCGCCTGGGATTTCGATGTGGACGGGAGATGGGCCGAGCAGATTGCCATGGTGCGCGGAGTGGAGATCGGGGCCAGCGTGGTCCGTGCCGGAAGGGATGGCATGGTTTCGATCACCGACTCGTCCGGACGCGTGCTTTGCGAAACGCCCTCTGGGTCAACAACTCCCGCCATTGCCATCGCTGACGTCCCGACCACTTCTCGCTGGACCTTCTACAAGGCATTCGGCCACGTGCCGTTTCTGATCCTGGCGGCATTGCTAGCGGTCTTGGATGCCGCGCTTACCCTGGGTCCCAAGCTACGCAAGCATGCCTAGTCCATTCAGCATCAAGGTAGACCCGGGGGCCCCTGCCACCGACGTGCGCCCGCGTTCAAACTGTATGATTAATCCCATGCCGATCACCCTATCCAAGGCCGATGCCCGAAAGGCGATGGTGAGGCATCACTTCACCACCTGCCCAACGCAGATGGATGCCTTTCAGCGGTTACGCAGCATCCAGTTCGACCCCATCGCCCCGGTGGGGTGCAACCACGATCTTGTGTTGCAAGCACGGGTGCCGGGCTATCGGGTCGGTGACTGGCAGAAGATCACTTACGGTGAGCGCCTGCTGTACGACGGCTGGGACAAGCAGGCCTGCCTTGTCCCCATTGAGGGCTGGCCTTTGCGTCGCATTTTCCACAAGTGGCATCGGCGAAGGTTCGAGCGCGTCTTTGAGGATCACTCGCACGCCATTGATGCAGTGCTGAAGGAGCTTGAGGAGCGCGGACCCCTCATGCCCAAGGAGTGCAACTTTCAGGAGCACAAGCCCGAGTGGAAGGACACTTGGTTTGGTCCGAGTCTGTCCAAAAACGCGATGCGAGCCCTTTGGTACACCGGCCGGGTCATGACAACCGGACGGCGGGGCGGGCATCATGTGTACGACCTTACCGAGCGGGTGGTGCCCGCGAACCTATTCGTCCACCCCCCCATCCCGGAAAACGGCGCCATTCGAGAGCTCGTCATGGAACGCCACCGAGCGGTCGGCATCCTGCGACCGAGCGCCGCGCAAGAAGTGTGGTCGCTGCACTGTTACGCCCCCGCCCGCATGGCCGCCTTGGCCGAGCTCGTGGCGGTGGGTCAACTGGTTCCCGTGGAAGTAGAGGGGGTGAAGGCCCACGCCACGCCGAGTTTTCTCTCGCAGACGGAGATGCCCTCCCTCGAACCGAGCGTCCGATTTATCGCGCCACTCGACCCGTTCCTCTGGGATCGCAAGATGATCACCCATCTATTCGGCTTCGACTACATTTGGGAGATCTATGTGCCGGAGCCCAAGCGGCGTTGGGGCTACTACGTCTTGCCCGTCTTGTACGGCGACTCGCTGGTAGCTCGCGCAGAGTTCCGATATCGCAAAGGCGTTCTCGAACTCTTGCGGTGGCATTCGGAGCCGCTTGACCCCGGCCCAGGCTTTTCAGACGAGTTGAAGCGGGCGCTCTACGAGTTTGCGAGCTACTGCACGGCCTCAAGTATTCGCGTCGAGCCAGGCATCGACCCATCCATTCGAACGGTCGCGGAGTCCCTGGCACTCTCTTGAGTGTCGAAAGAGTTGCCCACGCCCGAGTGGAAGACGACAAGTTTTGGGCCCTCCGAACCTGGTCTCCGCGTTAAGAAACTCGCCGAAAACCGAACATCGATTCTCGCCTGACGTCTAGTCGGGTATGTGGGGCCTTGTCTTTGGTGATGAATGCAAGCCTCCGATCAGCGCTCACGAATTGTAGAACGGTTAAGAAAGTACGTTGACGAGCCCGGTAGGATCCTCGACAGGGTCGTCCGCTTTCGTAGCATCCAAGCAAGCGATATTTGCTGGATCTTCGGTGTCGGGCGAAGCGGCTCAACTTGGCTCACTGAACTCCTTGATGGCCTCTATGCCACTCGGGTCTGGCATGAGCCCTGCTTCGGCACCATGCTTTCGTACCCCGAAGGGGTGCCGGCCGAGATGGAACGAACCGACTGCTTCTTCTCGCGCCAGTACGAGCAGATTTGGAAAGGTGGGCTTAGGGACATGTTGCTTCGCAGCGTGCGCGCTCGCTTCGGCAGGATCGCGAACGGCACCAAAATCATCGTCAAGGATATCAATTCGCCCCAGCTTTGTCCCCATTTCGCCTCGATTTTCCCCGAGTCCAGGTACATCCTTCTTGTGCGTGACCCATTCGACGTGCTGGATTCTCACATCGACATGACCCAACCAGGCGCCTGGAATGAGCACGAAGCGTCGGAGCACACCGCTGAGGCATTTGCGACCCGGATCCGCTACAGCCTTGAGCATTCATTGGACGGATACGATCATGTGCGAAGCGACCTGCGGCTGCTCGTGCGCTATCGAGACCTCTTGCGAGACCCGGAAGGAGAACTCTCGCGGTGCGCCAGGTTCCTGGGGATATCGGCCACCCGGGTGGAAATCGAGCAAACGGTGGCCCTCCACCGATTTGAGAGACACGAGTGCACCGGTCGGGGCGAGTTCCGCCGCTTCGGTCGCTCCGGTGTCTGGCACGAGTCCGACCACTTCAGCCCCGAGGTCCTGGAAGTTGCACAACGCCAGCTGGGCGCACTTCGAAGCGCGTTGGGATACGACGGGGACCCGGGACCAGCAAGTCGTTGAGTTCACGCCCGAGCATCGGCTGTCTGGCCTAGGGGATTCCTAAACGTCGCAATGGAGGTCATGGCCTCCTGCCGGGACCCTGCTAATGAATGAAGGCCCCAGGAAAGAGCAAACCCATCCAAACGCTCGGCCCTCACGCGCAAATTCCATTTCCGGTCCTACGCCGTCCTCCTGATATGACCTCAAGGCGACCATCCCTCATCGGCGCTATGCTCCTTCAGATCACGGTTTTAGCCAGCCTCGGTCTGGTTTCAACTGCCAATGCTGCTCCCCCGCTTTCAAGACATGCAAGCCTCCAGCGAACCCTCGACTGGCTAGTGGAGGTCGTGAGCGACCAATCGGATGCCAATCCTGTTGGCGACAATGAGCCCGAAATTGGAAAAGGGACTCATCAGGTCACATGCACCTTCACCTATTCGCTAAAGCACTTACGAATCGCATTCCACTCGGTCGCCGAGGGAGACCACGACGCCCGCGTACCCCAGCACTCCCAGGATGAGGGCCTGGTGGTGATCCCCTTGCGTAAGGTCACGAGCATCACCATGGACGCCAATCGCAACATCATTATCACAACCCAGGGTAACCCACCAGCCATCTACAGTGTCGACACGACCTACGTGAACGGCGACCTTCCCATGCACCAACCCTCCCAGGTCAACCAGACCAGCATAGAGATGTTCAGCGGCTCCCGCCTCTGCCCCAAGGTTGTTTGGGCCCTCAGGCACGCCGTCCACCTCGCCAAAACCCGATAATGACGTGGCTTCCGAATGAGGTAAATGGCTCTTGGAGCCTTGCGTACGCGGGCGGAAAGGCTTGATGACTCTGGACAAGGTCGGCAGCGCATACGAATTCGTGTTGTTCGCCCGTTTCACGGAAGGGGTCCAATCAGGACCTTCCGGGCTATAGCTCAGGTGGCTTAGACGTGCAGCGGTAGAACGCCGCTGCACGACTCCTTCAAATCCCCAAGTAATATTTCGCCGCGCGTTGGCCTATACTGGTCAACGGAACCGACAGGCAAATGGCGAAGGGAGAGAAGCGTTGACGACGAAGGCAGTCGTTGGCATGACATTGGTGGTCCTCGTCGCACTTGCGTGCGTGGGCATCAGCGAGAGCGTCGCCAACCGCCAGACCAGCAAGGACCGGGTCGACATCACCTACTGGGAGAAGTGGACGGGGCCCGAGGCGACGGTCATGCGCCAGTTGGTCAACCGCTACAACGCGAGCCAAAACAAGGTTCACGTCAACTACGTCACCATCTCGACGATCGACGTCAAAACGCTTCTCTCCACTTCCGGTGGCGATCCTCCCGACGTCGCCGGCATCTGGGTCGAAAACCTCGTGCAGTTCGAGGACGCCAACATGCTTACCGACCTCACTGACATGGCGGCAAAGGCGGGGTTGGACAAGAACTATTACGTCAAGAATTACTGGGACATGATGAATTACAACGGGCGGCTCTATGCTTTCCCAAGTACACCAGCGTCAACCGCCCTTCACGTCCGCCCCGACCTCATCCCCGCTCAGTACGCATCGCCGGACACCTTCCCGAAGACCCTTGATGAGTTCGATGACCTCATGTTCGCGGTCACCAAGAAGGATGAGGACGGCAAGCTGAAACAAGCCGGATTCATGCCCACCAATCCCGGCTGGTGGCATTGGTCTTGGCCATACCTCTTCGGCGGCAGCCTGTACGATGGCAAAGAGATCACCATCGATACCCCCGATAATCTCCGCGCGTTCGAGTGGTGCAAGAAGTACGCGGATCACCTCGGCCCCGACGCGATGACCGAGTTTCAGAGCGCATTTGGCAACAACTCCTCGCCCGAGGACCCCTTCATGGTCGGCAAAGTGGTGACCGAGTTCAACGGGGTTTGGAAGGGCCACTACATCAAGGAGCAGAAGCCCGACACTCCTTGGTTCGCGGTGCCGCTTCCCTACCGTAACGACCGCCCCGATCTCGCCAACCACTCGATGATCACGTCCGACATCCTCGTCATCCCCACCGGCGCCAAGCACCTGAAAGAGGCGTTCGACTTCCTAAGATTCACCCAGAGCCAGCCCGAAATGGAGGCGCTTTGCAAGGGTCAGGGCAAGAATTCACCCCTCGCCAAGGTGAGCGACGCCTTTTACAAGGACCACACCAACAAGTTCATCCACTTATTCGACCAGCTGGCCCGCTCGCCAACTGCTTTTTACTCGCCTCAGATCGGCGTCTTTCCCCAACTCCGGTCCGAAATGGACGACGTCTTCCAAGAAATCACTACCGGCCAGAAGTCTCCCAAGAAGGCGCTGGACGACGCTCAGGATCACATGAGTGAGCTATGGCACACGTACCGCGTGCAGGTATTGGGAGAGCCCCAGTGAGCAAACGGGATGGGCGCATCGGCTGGCTATTCGCCCTGCCATGGGTGTTCGGCTTCACCGTCTTCCTGCTCTACCCGGTCGTCGCCTCGCTGTTCCTTTCCTTCACCAGCTACTCCATCCTCAAGCCGCCCCGACTGATTGGAACCGCAAACTACGTGGAGCTTTACCACGACCCGATCTTCTGGAAGTCCCTCAGCAACACCTTCTTGTACGTTCTCGGCGCGGTGCCTCTGGGAACGGTGATGGCGATCGCGTTGGCCCTTCTCCTAAATTCCAAGGTCAAAGGGATGGCGATCTACCGCACCCTTTTCTTTTTGCCAACCCTGGTGCCTATGGCGGCTCTGGGTGTGCTCTTTCTCTGGATCTTCAACGGCGACTACGGCATCCTCAATGCGGGATTGAAGCTGGTCCACCTCCCGCTTCCAAACTGGCTCGGCGACCCCGCCTGGTCCAAGTGGACGCTGATTCTCATTTCAGTTTGGGGATGTGGGCAGGCTATGATCATCTACCTGGCCGGTCTGCAAGATGTGCCGGTCTCCCTCTATGAGGCCTGTGAGATCGATGGCGCTAGTTCTTGGGCCCGAACTCGGGCGGTGACCCTTCCCCTAATCTCACCGGTGATCCTTTTCAATGTGATCATGGGCATCATCGGCTCGCTCCAGGTCTTTGCCGTCCCCTACATCATGTTTATGGACGGCGCTCCGGCACGGTCCACTTACGTGTTTACGAGCTACCTCCTCGATAACGCTTTCAAGTTCCAGCGCATGGGCTACGCCTGCGCGCTGGGCTGGGTGATGTTCGTCATCACCCTCATCCTCACCCTGCTCTCCATGAAGATCGCCGAGCGCCACGTGCACTACGAGGGCGGATAACCAAATGAGCCTACGACGCAAACCAGGAAGCAGCGGCCGCCATCAACCGGCGCTCCGCGTGATGTTTACCCACCTCTTGCTCATTACCTTGGGCATCCTCTTTGTCATCCCCTTCCTATGGATGCTCTCGACCGCCCTCAAGCCGGCGCCCGAGGTGCTCAGCAATCCGCCAAGGTGGATTCCCTCCAAGTTCCTTTGGGGCAATTTCCACGAGGCAATCATGTACGACAGCGCCGACCTCGGGTTCATCCCCTTCCTGGTCTACCTTCAAAACACGGTGGTGCTGGCGATTCTCTGCGTGACCGGCGCCGTCTTTTCGAACGCCCTTGTGGGTTACGCCTTTGCGCGCCTTAAGTGGCCCGGGCGCGACGTGTTTTTCGCGCTCACCCTCGCCACCATGATGATTCCGTTTCCCGTTCTCATGTCACCGACCTTCGGCCTCTTCAAGTTTCTCGGTTGGATCGGAACTTTTCGCCCACTCTGGGTCCCCACCTTTTTCGGCAGCGCGTTCAACATCTTCCTGCTGCGCCAATTCTTCCGCAGCATCCCCATGGAGCTCTCCGAAGCGGCGAAGATCGATGGAGCCGGTGAGTTCCGCATCTTCCTTGACGTCGTCGTTCCCCTCGCCAAGCCGGGCCTGGCGGTGGTGGCTCTGTTCACGTTCATGGCCACCTGGAACGACTTCCTCGGACCGCTCATTTACCTGCTAGACCAGAAGACGTTCACCCTAGCTCTTGGGCTCCAGGCGTACCAGTCGCAGAACGGCGGAACGCCATGGAACCTCTTGATGGCGGCCACGCTCATGGTCGTTGCCCCCGTCATCCTCGTCTTCTTCCTGGCCCAGAAGCTATTCATTCAAGGCATCGCCACCAGCGGCTTGAAGGGGTGAAGCAAGCGAGGGGCTTCCCACTGGGCAAAAACCTTCGGCCCGCCCAATATCGCGAGTCAGGGTTTCATGTCCTCCGACAATCTCGACCGGGACCACTTTCCTGCTTCCCTCCTACTCCGCCGCATGGCCATTCAAGGCCAAAGACAGTGTCGGCGCTGCAACACTGGCCGCAATTCTCAAGTTATTTCAACATTTGACACTGACGGGATTCAAATCCGCCTCCGCGATGAACATATCCGCCGGTGATGACAGCGGGGTGAAAACGCGAGCCCCCGAGCGCAGGGCAGACCAGATAGGGCACCCCACAGGCCAAAAAACGTTGGCAAATCAACAATATCCTCGCATTCATTCGGAGGCTTGCGGCTAACGAAAGGAGCCCAATTTCCAAGAATTCAAGATGTGGTGGTAGGCCACGCAGGTTCAACCCGGTCAGAGTGCCGACTTATGCGGAAGGGGTACCCCGGAATATTAGAGAGCGGTCGTGCGCTCAGCCGGTCAGAAACAGAGAGGATTCAAACGTGAAAACAAGAATCTTCCAATCCATGATCCTTGGCTTCGCACTGGCTATTGCTGCCGGCGCCGCGACTGCCGATCAAGAGCACCTGGTCAAGGCCGCCTTCATAGCGAACTTCATCAAGTTCATTGAGTGGCCGGACCTCGGCAGAGACAATGTCAAGTTCGTGGTTGGCATCTACGGCGCCGACGATTTCGACACCGCCATCGATCAGGCCCTCGCCGGCAAGAGCGTCTCGGGCCATCCCATCGTGATTCAGCAGATCCATAGCGAATCGGAAATGAAGGCATGCCGGTTGGTGGTTTGCAACACGGAAAGTGCTGAACGCATCGCCAAGCTCACCAAAGCATGTGCATCGGGCACGGTTTTGGTAGGGGAGGGAGAAGATTTTGCCAAGGATGGCGGCGACATAGGCCTGGTCGTCGTCGCTTCCCGCGTCCGTTTCGATATCAATCTCGACACCGCCCGTAAGGCGGGCGTCACCATCAGTTCCAAGCTGCTCTCGCTTGCGCGCACCGTCTATAAATGAGGACCCGAACCAAGAAGCTTCCTTCGATACGGAGCAAACTCGCGTTCATCGCGACGGTTTGCTGCGCGGTCGCGCTCCTGACCTTTGCCCTGGCGTTTGCCTCGCGCGACCGGGTATCGGCGCGCGACGCTGCGGCTCAGCAGCTCGACATCGAGGCCAAGGTCGTCGGCGCGAACAGCGCGGCCGCCCTGGCCTTTGGAGATCAGGCCACCGCAAAGGAGTCCTTGGCCGCCCTGAGCG
>Ga0302320_10022570_pt1 | contig 12418 bp, 9 predicted proteins | sample Bog_T0_3_FD_202130 | JGI IMG/M metagenome (GOLD analysis project Ga0302320, IMG submission 202130) | Peat permafrost microbial communities from Stordalen Mire near Abisko, Sweden - Bog_T0_3 | ecosystem: Environmental > Terrestrial > Soil > Wetlands > Peat | place: Sweden: Abisko, Stordalen Mire...
CGCCCCCGAGGAGCGCCTCCTGCGCGCCATCTTCGGCGAGAAAGCCGCGGACGTGAAGGACACCTCGCTGACGGTCCCCTCCGGCACCTACGGCATCGTGATGGACGTGAAGGTTTCCTCCCGCAAGGAAGTGGCCCGCACGAAGGTCACGCCCGCCGAGTCCAAGCGCCAGGCGAAGCAAATCCAGGAAGAATACCAGAAGAAGAAGGAGGAACTCCACGAGCAGCTCACCGAGGCCCTCTCGAACATCCTTCTCGGCGAAAAGATTCCGCTGGATGTCGTCAACGCCCAGACCGGTGAGATCATCATCCCGGCCAATCGCAAGATCACCAAGACCCTGCTGCGCAAGCTGGCCGGCGTTTACGATCACGTCGATATCGACCCGTCGCCGATCCGCAACAAGATCCGCGAGATCATCGGGAACTTTGAGCATAAGTTCGCGGAGCTGGAGCTCGAGCACGAGCGCTCCATGGATCGCCTCGAGAGCGGGGACGACATTGATCCCGGCATCATCAAGCAGGTCAAGGTCTTCATCGCCAGCAAGCGCAAGCTCTCCGTCGGTGACAAGATGGCCGGCCGCCATGGTAACAAGGGCGTCGTCGCCCGGATCGTTCCCGAGGAGGACATGCCTTTCCTCGCGGACGGCAAGCCGGTGGACATCGTGCTGAATCCCCTGGGCGTGCCCAGCCGTATGAACGTGGGACAGGTGCTTGAGACGCACCTTGGCGTCGCAGCCAAGGCGCTCGGCTTCAAGGTCGCCACCCCGGTCTTCGACGGCATCCATGAGGATCAAATTCGCGAGTACCTTCGCGAGGCCAAGAAGATTGAAGGCTTCACCTGGGTCACCGAGACCGGCAAGGCGACCGTCTATGACGGGCGCACCGGAGACTCGTTCGATCAGCAGGTCGTCGTCGGCTACATCTACATGCTCAAGCTCGGTCACTTGGTCGCGGACAAGATCCACGCCCGTGCGGTCGGTCCTTACTCGCTCGTTACCCAGCAGCCGCTGGGCGGCAAGGCGCAGTACGGCGGCCAGCGCTTCGGCGAGATGGAGGTCTGGGCGCTCGAAGCCTACGGCGCGGCCTACACGCTGCAGGAGTTGCTCACCGTCAAGTCCGACGACGTCCAGGGACGCACCCGGATTTACGAGTCCATCGTCAAGGGTGACAACTCGCTGGAAGCCGGCACGCCGGAGTCCTTCAACGTTCTCATCAAGGAAATGAAGAGCCTCGGCCTCGATGTGAAAGTCGGCAGCAAAACCCCGAGCATCACCAACGACGGCATTATCTAAACCCATTTGAACTTGCGGCCCCGCGCTTCGGCGCGGGGCGGCCGGTTCGCAAACCCTTTTTCGTCCGCAATTAACCCAGTTAGCACTCAATTATCCCATGGCTGAACCCAATATTCGCGAAATTTTCGGTGAGGAGCGCGGCGTAGGCTTCGATCAAGTTGGCATCACGGTCGCCTCACCCGATGCGATCCGTTCCTGGTCCAAAGGCGAAGTCAAGAACCCGGAAACCATCAACTACCGCACCTTCAAGCCTGAAAAAGGCGGGTTGTTCTGCGAGCGCATCTTCGGTCCCACGCGGGACTGGGAGTGCTCGTGCGGCAAGTACAAGCGCATCAAGCACAAGGGCGTGATCTGCGACCGTTGCGGCGTCGAGGTGACGCTGTCGCGCGTCCGCCGCGACCGCATGGGCCACATCGAGCTGGCCGTGCCGGTCTCCCACATCTGGTTTTACAAGTGCATGCCCAGCCGCATCGGCCTGATGCTGGACATGACCTCGCGCCATCTTGAGCGCGTGATCTATTACGAGGATTACATCGTCATCGATCCGGGCAACACCCCGCTCCAGCGCTGCCAGCTCCTCACGGAGACCGAGTATCGCGAGGCGCAGGATCAATACGGCGAGAGCTTCACCGCCGGCATGGGCGCGGAGGCCATCAAGAACCTCCTCGCGGGGATCGACCTCTCGAAGCTCAACACCGAGCTCGAAGAGCAGATGGGCACCACCCGCTCCAAGCAGGTCCGCAAGAAACTGGCCAAGCGCCTGAAGCTCGTCCAGGGCTTCGCCACCTCTCACACGCGTCCCGAGTGGATGATCCTGGAAGTGCTCCCGGTCATTCCGCCGGACCTTCGTCCGCTCGTGCCGCTCGAGGGCGGCCGCTTCGCGACCTCCGATCTCAACGATCTCTATCGCCGCGTCATCAACCGCAATAACCGTCTCAAGAACCTGCTCCAGCTCAAGACCCCGGACGTCATCATCCGGAATGAGAAGCGCATGCTCCAGGAGGCGGTTGACGCCCTGTTTGACAATGGCCGCCATGGCCGCGCCGTCACCGGCGCCGGCAATCGCCCGCTGAAGTCCCTCTCCGACATGCTCAAAGGCAAGGGCGGCCGCTTCCGGCAGAACCTGCTCGGCAAGCGCGTCGATTACTCCGGCCGTTCCGTCATCGTCATCGGGCCCGAGCTGAAGCTCGGCCAGTGCGGTCTGCCGAAGAAGATGGCGCTCGTCCTGTTCGAGCCCTTCATCATCCGCGTGCTCAAGGAGCGCGGCTACGTCCACACCGTCCGCAGCGCCAAGAAGATGATCGAGCGCCAGACGCCGGAAGTCTGGGACATCCTCGAGGAAGTGACCAAGGGTCACCCCGTGCTCCTGAACCGCGCTCCCACGCTGCATCGTCTCTCGATCCAGGCGTTTGAGCCGCTGCTCATCGAGGGCGAGGCGATCCGCATCCATCCGCTCGTCTGCACCGCTTACAACGCGGACTTCGACGGTGACCAGATGGCCGTGCACGTTCCGCTTTCCGTCGAGGCGCAGATGGAGGCCCGCATGCTGATGCTGGCTCCGAACAACATCTTCTCGCCGTCCAGCGGCAAGCCGATCACCACTCCGTCGCAGGACATTGTCCTCGGCTGCTATTACCTGACGCAGAATCCGCGCAAGGCGAAGGAAGGCGACAAAGTTGAGCGCCTCTGCCTCTTCGCGAACGATGTCGAGGTCGAGTTTGCGCTCTCCGAAGGCACCGTCCACATCCACGACCGGATCCGGTATCAGAACCCCGATCTCGGCAAGCCCGGCACCGTGTATGGCGACTCGACCACCCGCGTGCTCGAGACGACCGCCGGCCGCGTGATCTTTAACCAGATCTGGCCCGAGGGGCTCGGCTTCTTCAACAAGCCTTGCGGCAAGAAGCAGCTCTCCGACGTCATCTTCCGGACCTACCGCACCGCGGGCCACCTGGCCACGGTCGAGACCCTGGATTTGCTCAAGCAGCTCGGCTTCCGCTGGGCGACCCGCGCCGGCATCTCCATCGGTATCTCCGATATGATCATCCCGCGCGAGAAGCAGCTCGAGCTGGACAGCGCCTACAAGCAGATCGCGCAGGTCGAGCAGCAATACCGCCGCGGCATCATCACCGACGGTGAGCGCTACAACAAGGTCATCGACATCTGGACCCACGCCGGTGAGGAAATCGCCAACGTCATGTTCCGGACCCTGGAGTACAACGAGGGCCGCAAGGAACTGAACCCGGTTTACCTCATGGTCGACTCCGGTGCGCGTGGCAATCGCCAGCAGGTCAAGCAGTTGGCCGGCATGCGCGGCCTGATGGCCAAGCCCTCGGGCGAAATCATCGAGCGTCCCATCACGTCGAACTTCCGCGAAGGTCTCTCCGTGCTGGAGTACTTCATCTCCACTCACGGCGCCCGCAAGGGCCTTGCCGATACGGCGCTCAAGACCGCCGATTCCGGTTACCTCACCCGCAAGCTCGTCGACGCAGCGCAGGACGTCATCATCACGGAGCCCGATTGCGGCACCACCAACGGCATTCTCGTCCGCGCCATCTACGAGGGCGACGATGAGGTCGTGGACCTCAGCCAGCGCATCATCGGCCGCGTCAGTTGCGAGACGGTCAAGGATCCGGTCTCCGGCAAAGTCCTGCTCAAGCGCGATCAATTGATTGACGAGTTGACCGCCCAGAGCATCGAGAAGATCGGCCATGAGCAGTTGAAAATCCGCTCCGTGCTGACCTGCGAATCCAAGCGCGGCGTTTGCGTGAAGTGCTACGGGCGCAACCTTGCCACCGGTCTCCCGGTGAAGCTCGGCGAGGCCGTCGGCATCATCGCGGCGCAGTCCATCGGCGAGCCTGGCACTCAGCTCACCATGCGTACCTTCCACATCGGCGGCACCGCGACCGGCACATTCAAGCAGCCGGTCGTCAAGGCCAAGAACGATGGCGAGGTTCGCTTCAACGATCTCCGCACCATCAAGTCGCTCGACGGCACATGGATCGCCCTCAACAAGAACGGCGCCATCACCGTCCACGGCAAGGATGGACGCGAACTCGAGCGTTACACCATCGTCATCGGCTCCGTCATCGACATCGGCGACGGCGAGCAGGTGAAGAAGGGCCAGGACTTCGTGAAGTGGGATCCGTACAACGTGCCGATCCTCACCGAGAAGGCCGGCAAGGTCGAATTCCGCGACATGATTCAGGGCGTCACGATCAAAAAAGAGGTCGACGAAGCCACCGGCGTCATGGGCACCGTGGTCATCGAGCACAAGGAAGATTTGCATCCGCAGATCGTCATCGTGGACGAGAAGACGAACGAGGTCCTCGCCAGCTACTCCATCCCCGCCGGGGCCCACGTTTCCGTGGACCAGGGCAAGAAGGCCGCCGCCGGCGCCCTCCTGGCCAAGACCCCGCGCAAAATCGCGAAGACCAAGGACATCACCGGCGGTCTGCCGCGTGTGGCCGAGCTCTTCGAGGCGCGCCGTCCGAAGGATGCCTGCGAGATCGCCCGGATCGATGGCATCGTCGAGATCGGCGGCACCGTCCGCGGCAAGCGCAAGGTCATCATCAAGGATGTCGAGACCGGCTCCGAGGAGGAGCATCTCATCCCGCTCAACAAGCACGTCATCGTCTTCAAGGGCGACTTCGTGAAGAAAGGCCAGCAGCTAACCGACGGTCCCGTGGTTCCCCACGAGATCCTCGATGTCTGCGGCCCGCAGGAGCTCCAGGAGCACCTCGTCGGCGAGGTCCAGGAGGTTTACCGCCTCCAGGGTGTCGAAATTAACGACAAGCACATCGAGATCATCGTCCGCCAGATGCTCCGGAAGGTGAAGATCACCGATCCGGGCGACACCTCGCTCCTCTGGGGCGACCAGGTGGACAAGCTGGAATTCGAGCGCGAGAACATCGCGGTCACCGAGAAGGGCGGCAAGCCGGCGGAAGCCAGCCCCGTGCTGCTCGGCATCACCAAGGCGTCGCTGGAGACCGATTCGTTCATCTCCGCCGCCTCCTTCCAGGATACCACCCGCGTCCTCACCGAGGCCGCGACACTCGGCAAGATCGATCACCTGCGCGGCTTCAAGGAAAACGTCATCATGGGTCACCTGATCCCTGCCGGAACCGGGTTCATGACGCACCGCAATATCAACATCGTCCAGCTCGGCGAGCCAGTGGGCGCGCCCGTCGCCTTCGACGAGCCCCAGCCGGTCGCCGGCTAGTAAAAATCTCCAGCCACCGGGCGCGGCACACCCTCCTCCCGCCGCGCCCGGTGTGCCTGGAACTTCCCCAGGCTCAGCCATCGCGTTCCGATGTCCATCTCAACCCGGACTGGCGATGATGGCACGAGCGGCCTGCTGTTCAACCGGCGGGTATCAAAGACCGACGCCCGCATCGAGGCGTATGGCTCCGTGGATGAATTGAACGCCGCCCTCGGCATGGCCCGCGCCGCCGCGGGACCCGGGGCGTTGAACGACCAAATCCTGCGGATTCAGAACGAGTTGGTGATCGTGATGGGGGAATTGGCGCTGCTGGATGAGGATCGCGCGCGGTATGAGCAGAAGCGCGGTTACATCGGCGCGGATGCAACCGAACGGCTCACCGCCATCGTGCATGAAGGGGAGAAGAAAATATCGATCACCCATTGGGTCACGCCCGGCGGGACGCCTGTCGGCGCCGCATGTGATTTTGCCCGCACAGTTTGCCGCAGAGCGGAAAGGCGCGTCCTAATGCTGCGCGAGCAGGGGACCAGCGTGAACCCGGAGATCGTGCGGTATTTGAACCGACTCTCGGACGTCTGTTTTATCTGGGCGCGATTGACGGAGGTTGAACCGGGCAACGCGAGTTCGTGAGGCTGCGGCAGGCCTTCTTGTTTTTCGGGGCCTGCGGTCTTTTCGGCGCCGCATGTTTGGGCGCGGCGCCGGACCGGCCGGCGGTCGGGGCGATTCGCTGGGATGCGTGGGTAGGGGATGCATCGCCGGTGGGTTTGGCGGTAGAGAAGTCGCTCTCGCCGGCGCACTGGCATTACCGGCTGCCATTTTTTGCGAAGGAGCTCTCTGCCAGCCAGGTGCAGGTGCGCGGCAATACGCAGGCGGTGATGGACCGTGAAATTGGGTATGCATCGGGGGTGGGTTTGGATTACTGGGCTTTTGTTTTGTACGGGCAGGACGATGCGATGACCCGGGGCGGGATCGATCTTTACCTGGCCAGCAGCCGGAAGAAGGCGATGCACTTTTGCGCGATCCTTGAGGGCGGGCACTTGATTGGAAGTGACTGGCCGGCGTTTCGGGATCGGGTTGAGCAGTATTTCAAAGACCCGTGCTATCAAACGGTCTGCGGGAATCGGCCGTTACTCTATATCCTCGTCTCGCCAGCCGGCGATGGCGCGCGGCAGGCGATCGATGGATTGCGGAAAGATTGCGTGGCTGCCGGGATACCCAATCCATACATCGTGACCATGGAGTGGTCGCCGGATGCCGGGCTGAAGGCCGTGCAGACCCTGCGATTGGACGCCGTCAGCTCGTATTGCGCGGACGGCGGCAAAATTGGTGCGCCGTATTCTGACCTGACAGCCTCAACCGCCCAGACATGGGACTATTACGCAAAGACAGATCCGCAAATCGTCCCATGGGTCACCACCGGCTGGGACCGGCGTCCCCGGATCGAGAACCCTGTTTTTTGGGAAAGACCCTACGGAGGAGGGCATTACTATGGACAATTGCGTCCACCCGAACTGGCGAAGCACTTGCAGGACGCAATCGCATGGGATGCCTCGCACTCCGCGCAGGCGAAAGCGAACGCGGTGATCATTTACGCATGGAACGAATTCGACGAGGGCGGCTGGCTCTGCCCCACGTTGAGCGAAGGGGATGCGCGGTTGAGGATGATTCAGAGCGTACTGAAAGAAATCACGCCCACCGCCCGGGCTCAGGCGGCCAAAGCCGGCTCGTGACGGAGGATTAAAAAGTCGCTTCTGCGCAACTCACTCAGGCCAATCGTATGGCCCTCGCGATCGCAAAACTCCACCTCGAAAACATCGTGCGCAAGAACCTCGACAATGGTCCCGACTTGCCCGCAAGCGAGCTGAAGCGCCGGCTTGTCTTCAAGTAGCGCGACAACATCAAGGAGCTTTGCCGGAGTAGATTGCATGAATCTATAATGGCGACCAAGCTTCCAGTTTCAAAGGCGCATGTGCAGATTCCAGGCTGCGCGAATGGCGGATTGATCGGTGGGGCTTAGAATCCCAAGCCGCCGACCGAGGATACCCTTTTCCACCGTGACCAACCGGTCGAGGCGAGCCACTGAAGGCTTCGCGAGCCCCGCTTGCGCCCAATCGGCAATAGTCACGTCCAACGGAGCTGCGCGAAGGACAGAAGTCACGCGGCAAATCAGCGTGTCTTGGCCCATATCGAAGAGAACAAGAGCGGGGCGAGGTTTGCTAAACGCACCGGAAGTAAATGGAAACTGGACGATGAAAACCTCGCCAAACACACGGCTCCTTACCGGTAGCTGTCGTAAACCGAATCCTCGGTAGCGTCGTCGCGAACGAATTGCTCGGACGCGCCGTTCTGCCACTCCGCCTCCTCAGAATCATCGGCCGTGAGGATAATAATCCTCGCGCGGCCAGCCTTGGGAAGCTGCGCCGCAATCTCCCGCGGAATCGTAACCACGGGTTGCTCCCCAAGTTCAGTCATGAACTCAACAGCCTGCATGGCGACACCTTAGCCGCGCAAGCAAGCCCGGTCAACGAACGTTTCTCATTCGATTCCGCCGATCGAGAAATGGCAAATCTCGCAGTCGCCACTTTCCCAGTTAATTCCCTTGCAAACCCCTGTCTCCTGGGGCACCCTATACGCCCTTTTTAAAAGTTTAAGCCACCGTTCCCGAATCCAAATCCGACCGCCTTTTATCCCGAATTATGTCAACTGAACTGATGACCGAGCTCCTCGAAGCCGGTGTCCACTTTGGCCACCAGACCAAGCGGTGGAACCCGAAAATGAAGCCCTTCATTTTCGAGAAGCGCAACGCCATCTACATCATCAATCTCGGCGTCACCGTGCGCCAGCTTGATTCCGCCACCCAGTTTCTCTCCGATGTCGCCCGCCGCGGCGGCAAGATCCTCTTCGTCGGCTGCAAGAAGCAGGCGCAGGAAGCGATCAAGGAAGCCGCCACCGCCTGCGGCCAGTTTTATGTCAATCAGCGCTGGCTCGGCGGCACCCTGACCAATCTCCAGACCATCCGCAAGAGCGTCGGCCGCCTCAAGTACATCGAGGAGATCGAGAAGGACCCGAATTATTCCAAGATGGGCAAGCAGGAGCTCGCCGCTCTCCGCCGCGAGGGCGAGAAGCTGCGCCGCAACCTGGAAGGCATCCGCGACATGCAGAAGCTGCCCGATGCCATCATCGTCATCGACACCACCCGCGAGGCCATCGCCGTCGCGGAGGCATTGCGGCTGCACATCCCGACCGTCGCCATCGTCGATACCAACGCCGACCCCAGCCTCGTCAATTACCCGATCGCCGGCAATGACGACGCCATCCGCGCCATCCGCATCCTGCTCCAGAAGCTCGTGGACGCCATCGCCTCCGGCGGCGGCGAGTCCGCCCGCCGCGAAGAGGTGGAGATGGCCGGCGTCAGCGAGTAGCTCGCCCGGCTCTGCCCCATAACCCCAGGACCGGCGCCCTCCGCCCGGTCCGCCCTCTCCCATCCCTTTAATCGTTAGTCAACCCAACCCCTTTTTACCCATGAGCGAAGTCAACCCACAACTCGTCAAGACCCTCCGCGAGAAGACCAACGCCGGCATGATGGATTGCAAGCGCGCCCTCGATGAAGCGAAGGGCGATCTCGACAAGGCCGAGGCCATCCTGCGCACCAAGGGCATCGCCGGCGCCGCCAAGAAGGCCAGCCGCGCCACCAAGGAAGGCATTGTCGCCGCCTACATCCATCTTCAGGGAAAAGTGGGCGTTCTTGTGGAGGTGAATTGCGAGACCGATTTCGTCGCAAAGAACGACAACTTCCGGGAATTCGTGAAGGACATCACCCTGCACATCGCCGCCGCGCATCCGCTTTATGTCTCGCGCGATCAGGTGCCCGCCGCACTGCTGGAGCGCGAGAAGGAGATTTATCGCGGCCAGGTCAAGGGCAAGCCCGCGGCCATCACCGAGAAGATCGTGGAAGGGAAGCTGGACAAGTTTTATTCCACCGTCTGCCTGCTCGATCAGGCGTTCATCAAGAACCCCGACGTTACCGTAACCGAGCTGATCGCGAGCAAGATCGCGGAGCTGGGCGAGAACATGGTCATCCGGCGCTTCACCCGTTACATGGTGGGCGAGGAGTTGGAAGCCGCGCTGCCCTCCTCCGCGGAGCCGGCCGCCGAATAACCGGCGCCTTCCGGAAGAACCAGCAATGGCAAACGGTGCGACCAACGTCCTCGGCGGTCCGCTCGAGTGTTGCTGCATGCGCCCGTTAACGGGGTTTTATCGCGATGGATATTGCCGCACCGGCCCGGGAGATGTGGGGCTGCACACGGTGTGCGTGGAGGTGACCGACGAGTTTCTCGAATTCTCACGCTCGCGCGGGAATGACCTGTCCACGCCGATGCCGGAGTTTGGCTTTCCCGGCCTTGTGGAGGGAGACCGCTGGTGCCTGTGCGTGACCCGCTGGCGCGAAGCGCTGACGGCAGGCAAAGCGCCGCGCGTGAATCTCGCAGCCAGCCACATCTCCGTGCTGGAGTTTGTGGACCTGGAGGAGTTGCAGGAGTACGCGGTAGAGGAGTAGGGAGGAATCTTGGGGCCTTTGGCCCTTGGATACGGATTGATTGAACGGGGATCACGCCGCTGTAATACTCCGAATGCATCCATGAATCGGCGAAGCAAGACGAAGACCAGTTATGGCGTAACGATTCTTCATCGACGCTATGTGGGGGGAGATGTTGGAAAATTGGCTGAACTGGATCGGATTCGGGCGGATGACGCCGTTGCCAGGAAGATTTACGATCTCCGCACGAAGTCAGGGCTTTCCCAGCGGGCTCTCGCAAAGCTCGTTGGAACAACGGCTTCCGCAATCTGCCGATTGGAGGATGCTGATTACGAAGGACACTCGCTCGCCATGCTTAACCGCATTGCCGAGGTTTTGAATAGGCGGGTGGAAATTCGATTTATGCCGATTCGACAAGCACGGAGCGCCGTGGTGCGCGCCTGACCCGCTCACAGCTTCTCCGGCTCCGCCAGCAATGCCGCGATGCGCGCGAGCATCCGCCCGGCGCCGCCGCCGTCGAGGACGCGGTGATCGAAGCTCAGGGTAATGTTCGCTTCCATCACGGGGACGAATTGCCGGGTCTTCGCATCCCATGAGGGCTGGATGCGGCCTGCGCCCATGCCGAGGACGAGAGTCTGCTCCGGGAGCGGGATCGGCGTGGCCCAAGTGAGGCCGAAGGTTCCGAAATTCGTGACCGTCGCAATCGAGCCTCCGGTCGCCCCGGGCGGGAGGCGCCGCTGGCGGGCTTGCTCGACCAGTTCGTTGTATTTCGGCGTCAACTCCGCCAGCGGAATCGTGTCGACCGCCCGCATGACCGGGACCAGCACGCCATCCTCGGCCTCGACGGCGAAGCCGACATCGATCGCCTTCGGGTGAATGATGCGTGTGCCAATGAGCCGGCCGGCGGGGGCGGAATTCTCCGCGAGCGCGAGAGCCAGTGCGCGCAACGCATAGAGCGCGGGTCCGGGCTTTGGGTTCTGCGCTTTGCGGTGGGCCAGCACGGGGTCGAGGTTGATCGGGAGGGCCACGGTGGCAAGTGGCCGCGTCCAGCTTCGGCGCATCGCATCGGCGACAGCCACCCGCATGGTCGAGGCCGGGCTGATCTTGTTCTGTTCGATCTGCGAAATGAATTTCTCGAAATCCTCGATGGTCACACGCCCCGCCGCGCCGCTGCCTGCGACGCCGGCCAGGTCCGCCGCGTGCAGCCCAAGCTCCGCCATGCGCGCCCGCAGCCGCGGCGAGAGATAACTGGCCCCGGCGGCATGCGCCGGTACCGGCAGGCCGCGCACGGTCGGCTTGACGGTATCTTTCTTCGTCGCACCCTGAAGCGCGGGGGTGTCGGGTTCATCGTGGCCGTTGGTCTCTGCGGATTCATCGGCTACCTGTGTGGGGAAGGGGGCGTCGAGCCCGACCCGCGCGGCTTCCTCCGCGGTTGCCTCCAGGTATCCGAGCACCGCTCCCACGGCATAGCTGTGCTGCACCTCCACGAGCCAGTCCTGGACCTTCCCGCGGCACGGGCTGGTCACGGACATCACGGCTTTGTTTGTCTCAACCTCGAGGACATCCTGGTCGGCGTCGACCATCTCCCCCGGCGTCACCGAGATGTTCACAATCGTGGCCTCGGCGATGGACTCGCCGAGCTGCGGCATGATGATCGGGATTCTTGGCATGGGTTGCGGCGATTGGAAAAACGGTTACCTGCGGAGCAGCTCCCTGACCGCCCGGGCGATGGTGCGCGCGGTGGGCCGGTGGGTGCCCCAGAGATTGGGGTGGAAGGGGACGGGGGTGTCTTTTGCGTTCAGGCGCATCGGCGCGGCGTCGAGCAGGTTGTACCCTTCGCAGGCTACGCGGGCGACGATCTCCGCGGTAACGCCGCCCCACGGCCATGCCTCGCCGACGGCCAGCATGCGGCCGGTGCGCGCGACGGACGCGAGGACGGTGTCGGTATCCAGTGGCTTGATGCTGCGGAGGTCGACGACTTCCACCTCGATGCCTTCGAGCGCCAGCTCATCGGCCATGGCGAGCGACTCATGCACCATCGCGCTGTAAGTCACCACTGTCGCATCCCGGCCGGCGCGTGCGATGCGGGCCTTGCCGGTGGGCATGGCTTCGGTGGGGAGAGCCTCGGCTTTCAGATGATAGTAGAGGTACTTATGCTCGCAGAAAATCACCGGGTCATCGATCTGCACCGCCTCCAGGAGCATGCTGTAGGCATCCTCCACGGTGGCCGGGGTCATGACGATGAGGCCAGGATACGTCGCGTAGATGCCCTCCAGGCTCTGGCTGTGAAAAGGCCCGCCGCCGGGCGTGCCGCCCGAGGGGAGCCGGACGACGATGGGACATTTGGTTCCCGTCCGCCAGTAGAGCGTGG
>Ga0302320_10022571_pt1 | contig 12418 bp, 6 predicted proteins | sample Bog_T0_3_FD_202130 | JGI IMG/M metagenome (GOLD analysis project Ga0302320, IMG submission 202130) | Peat permafrost microbial communities from Stordalen Mire near Abisko, Sweden - Bog_T0_3 | ecosystem: Environmental > Terrestrial > Soil > Wetlands > Peat | place: Sweden: Abisko, Stordalen Mire...
TTGTCGGCGGCGTCGGCGATTCGTTTTACGGATTCGAAGCTTCAGCTGCAGTTCCGGGATTATCTGGCGGCTTTGACCGATTCGCGTTCTAAGGACAAGCGCAGTGTGTATATCGATTCGACGGATACGAAATCGCGCGAGGTGAAGGCGGAGTATATTATGCCGATGCCGGCGTGGAAGTCGAGTTATCGGTTGTTGCTTGGGGAGGGTTCTGCGCCTTCGATGCTGGAGGGTTGGGCGATTGTCGATAATACGACCGGTGAGGACTGGACGAATGTGAGGATGGCGTTGATTTCGGGGAAGCCGATTTCGTTCATCAGTGAGTTGTACGACCCGAAGTATATTCAGCGGATGACGGCGGAGTTGCCGGAGGATCAGGCGGTTGCGCCTACGGTTTATCAGGGAGTTGTGGGTGGCCTGGCGGGTGGCGCCGTGGCCGCGCCGGCTCCGCCGCCAGCCGCGCCGATGGCCAGGAAGATGGCAATGCAGCCGAGCGCGGGTCTGTCAGAGTTCGCGCAATTGCAGAAGGACGGTGAGGTCTCATCTGACATGGCCGTGGCGGGAGTCGCCAGGGAAATAGCCGATCTCTTCCAGTACTCCATCGCCAATCCCGTCACCGTGAAGAAGAACGAATCCGCCATGCTGCCGTTCCTGCAACAGAAGATCGCAGCGCGCAAGTTGATCGTTTATTCCGACCGGAGCAAGGCGAATCCGCTGTCAGCGGCGGAACTCACCAACGACACCGGCAAGACCCTCGATGGCGGTCCCATCACGGTGTACGATGCGGGCGCCTATGCCGGTGAAGCGCTCGTCGAAACCATCAAGAACTCCGACAAGCGGCTCATCAGTTATGGAGTTGATCTCGGCACCCGAATCTCCACGGCGCTCAACTCCAGCCGCGACGATGTTCGCGAGATGCATGTTCACGATGGGATGCTGGTGACGAAATCCGCCATCATCCAGAAGTGGACCTATTCGATTCACAACGTCGATCCGCGTGCCAAGACCCTGATCATCGAATATCCGATTCGGAGCGGCTACAAACTGATCGAAACCGCGAAGCCGCTCGAAACCACCCGCGACATGTACCGATTCGAAGTGAAGGTACCGGCCAGCGGCTCCGTCGATTTCCCCATCACCGAGGAGAACGTCTACGATCAACAGACGTCGGTATCTGCATTAACACCCGATTCGTTGCTGGTCTACATCCGCAATAAAGTCCTGACGGACGCGGCTCGCAGGCAACTGCAGGCGATCTCCGATCTCAAGTCCCAGATCGCGGCGAACAGCACGCAGAAGACGAAGCTGGACGCCGATATTCAGAACGTGACTCGCGATGAAGACCGCAACCGTCAGAATATTGCAAGCCTTTCGAGCGTCAGCGGCCAGCAGCAAATTGTGCAGGATTACGCGCGCAAACTCGCGGAGCAGGAAACGCAGATCGCGAAACTGCGCGATCAGCAGGCGGCGCTCGATACCGAGAGAGCATCGCTTCAGAACCAGTTGAACGCCGCGATCAGCAAGGTTGAGTTTTAGCTTAAGATTCGTTGCCGCTCCCTTACGGTCACGGTTCGCAAAGCATGAAACAAGAAGGTACGTGCCTGGCCGCGGTAAACAGCAGCCACATGCTGGGACTGTCAAGGGGTAACGAGATCATTGCGCGGCCGGCGGGCGGCACGGGCACTAACGTTTCGGCGATTTCGAAGACCGTCGAGTGAACTCGACGCTGCACGCTGAAGCGCGCGCTACGTTGCTTCCAGGAACCACGGATCAATTGGGCGAAACGCAGCGAACTTCCCGGTTCGAGCGTTGTTGCGCACCAGGTCCCGGATTCCCGTCACGACGCTCGCAATGCAAGGGACTCTGGCGGCCAGATGTCCCGTGAAGATGCGAAGCACGATTTGCCTGCCTCAGGGTCGGCCCTCGTCGACTGCGAGCCAGGATTTGGCGCATTCCTCGACCACAGTAAGATACTTCCCGACTTCCTCCTTACCGACCACCCAGGGGTTGGGGTCTCCGGGCTTCCGCGCTTTGGTCCGCTCCAGCCTTGCCAGCGCATCGTTGTATTCGGTGTGGTTGCCGATAATCACGTCGGCTCCGGAGCCATCCGCGATATCTTTCATCCGGGCAGCGTTCGATATGTAGGACTGCAGCATTTCCTTCGACGTATTCCCGCTGAGAGCTGTCCCGCCCCACTCCATCGCCAGGTGCGACACGCCGTGATCCTTCACCGGAACGAGGAAGGAAAGAGTGCCGCCGGTGTGACCGGGAGTGAAGTAAATCGTGATGGTGGTATCGCCCAGAGTCAGCTTCTGTCCATCGGTGGCGTCCATATCGTGGGTATAGGGATTCGCCTGCCGCGCGGCCAGTTCCCAGTCTTTGGGCGCGAGGATAACGTGCGGATGGTAGGTGTCCTGCAGAAATTTGACGGCGCCGTCGTGATCGCCATGCGCATGACTGACGACGATGTATTTGATCTCGGCGGGATCGAGACCTACTTTCTTCATGCCCTCCACGATTTCGTCTTGTGCGGCGTAACCGAACAGGGTGTCGAGAAGAATGATGCCGGAGGAAGTCCTGACGGCCCAGGCGCTGTTGGCCTTTGTGGTCAGCATGTAGAGGTTGTCGAAGACCTGGCCACCTTCGGCGTACCAGTTCTCGCGCGGCGGAGTGACGCCTCGCCCGCCACCGGCACGTCCGGACGGCGGAGCGCCTGCGGCTCTGGGTGGACCTCCTCCAGGCGGATTGGAAGTAGGGGTCGGGCCAATGGTAGCCGGGCAGGCGAGGTGTGCGGCCCCCGTGTTGTTCGAGTTCAGCAAAGCGGTTGCGGCAGCTTTGTGAGCCGTACCGGTATCGGATGACTGGGAGAAAGCGGCGGCAGTCAGAGAAACCGAGATGATAACCAAACGGGCGATTTGCATTCGGGGGTTAGTCTATCGTAGATTTCCCCGGCGGAAATTCAGGTTCGCTGGGACTCCACGAAGAACCGTGACTCTTTGGCGCGAACCAAAGTCTTTCACGACAATCGATCGGGTTGCGCCGATCTCGCTGGTGCGGCCAGATGCCCCGCGCAAATCAGACCGAGGATCGAAAACACACACCGTATGTCGGAATGGTACCTGTTCAACAGTTCTGAGTCAGCAGGTCCAAAGCCATCTGCAGATTCTGAATCCAGTCGCCGTCGCGATATTCGTCGATCGTCACGCGAATTGCATGGAATTCATGGTTGACATTGAGCCAGACGATGAAGTCTTCGGAATACTCGTCCTTGCGGGTTTCTTCTCCCAGGAACGCGGGAAAGCGCCGCGCCATTTCGGCATCGATCGCTGCGCATTCGGTGGTGCGGATGAGTCCCAGAGTCTACTTCCGCCGCTTCGGCTTGCCCGAAGCCTTCTTCACGCGACGATGCGCGCGAACCGCATCCGCATAGGCATCCGTCCCGGCGTCACCCATCTCGGCACCGAGCTGACTGAGAATACGGTCCTTCACCCAGTGCGGATCCCACCAGTCGACGGGATTGATCTGGACGCCATCCACCTGCATCCCGAAGTGCAGATGATCGCCGCCCGCAAGGCCCGTGGAACCGGTCTTGCCGATGATCTGCCCCTTCTTCACGGTATCGCCCTTCTTGACCGCGAACTCGCTCATGTGCCCATAGAACGACTGCAGGCCGAAGCCGTGATCGATCACCACGCAGTTTCCGTAAATGCCCAGATCCTCGGCCCACAACACCTTGCCGTCGTTTGAAGCGGGAATCGGCGAATGCTGCAGCTTCGCCAGATCGAACCCCAGGTGCGTCTGCTCATCGATCTTCTTCCCCTGCCATGTATAAATTCGGTCGTCAGCAAAGCGCGATTCCACCGTCGAATCGACCATCGGCAGAAACGCCCCGCTCCAGAGAAACTTCGGCGCAGTTTCGAGCCGCAGATCCGCGAGCGTTTTATTGTTCTTCTTTCGCAGCTCGCTGTTGATATAGATGAAGCGCTGAATCGTATCGCCCGGGATCTTGTGCTGCGGATCGATCTGATTCACGATCCTGTCGACATTCATGGTTTCGAGCGCGATGGTGCTCTGCCGAAATTTCTTTGGGAAGACTTTGTAGGAAAAGCCCGCCGTTGCCAACCCCCCGGCAGTATTCGAAGCATAGACGGAAAGCGGTGTGTCCGCGGGCACCGACCAGAAGAACGCGAACAAACTGAAGTATTGCCCTTCGTGGCCGGGCAGCGGGAAACTGCGGACCTTGTACGCGTCGCCCACTTTTACGCCCGCCTCGGTCCACGCGCCCGAGGGAGTAAACGTCACCAGCCCGGTCCCGCCCTGATTCAGATAATGCTGCGCACCATCTGCCACGATTCGAGGCGGCGCCGTCAGCACATTCACGTCGAACGAGATACTGTTCGTCTTGCCGCGGAAATCGTTCGAGACCGCGGTCACGACAACCCGCGCCTTGCCGTCATGCAGTTCGGGCGCGGTCTGCCTGCCGATCTCAGTGGTGGCATCGAGCGGCTTGACATTGCGCTCGGGAAAGAACTGTTGCGACTTCGCCTGCGCCGCCCGCGTGTCCCAGGATTTGCCATCCTGCTGCAGAGAAACGGTAAGCACGCGCACGCCATGGCTGTTCACGGCATGGATGTGCACGGGGGTCTTCAAACCGATTGTCGGGACAGGGGGGTCGACCGTCAGCGCGGTCTCATTCGACATGACGACGAGACTCAGCGGGACGGCCGCCAGCAAAACAAGTACGAGTGCGGTAATAATGATTTTCAATTTTTAGTCCAGCGATCGACCCATTCGAGGAACGTCTTGTACCAGAGCATGCTGTTCTGCGGCTTCAGCACCCAGTGCCCTTCGTCGGGAAACACCAGCAGTTCCGACGGCACCTTATGCATCTGCAACTCCGTATACAGGGCCAATCCCTGAGTATAAGGAACCCGGAAGTCCAGTTCGCCGTGGATCACCAGGGTGGGGGTTTGGAAATCCTGGGTGAACTTGCTCGGCGACCATTTGTCGTATACCTCGGGGGCTGTCCCGGGCATTCCGCCGAACTCCCACAGGGGAAACCAAAGCTCTTCGGTGGTCTCGGCTTCGGCGCGCAGATCGTAAACGCCCGCGTGCGAGATCGCGCACTTGAAACGGTTCGTGTGGCCCAGAATCCAGTCGACCATGTAACCGCCATAGGAACCACCGGCCACGCCAATTCGGTCCGCGTTCACATAAGGCAGCCTTTCGACATAGTCCGTGACCGCCATGATGTCGTCGTACGGTTTGCCGCCCCAGTCCTGATTGATGTCGTCGGTAAACTTCTGCCCATAACCGAAGGAGCCGTGCGGATTCGGCATCACCACCACATAGCCAGCGCCCGCGAAGACCTGCGAGTTCCAGCGATAGGTCCAGCTTTCGCCCCACTCGCCCTGGGGACCACCGTGGATCAGCATCAGCACCGGATACTTCTTCGTCGCATCGAAGCCCGGCGGCTTTACCACGAAACTGTGAATCTGCGCGCCATCCGCGCCCGTAACCCAGAACTCTTCGAGCGGCGTGAGTTGATACTGGCTGAGAAGGTCATCGTTAAGGTGGGTCAGCGGAACCGCGGCCCCTCCGCCCGACCCGGCTCTGCAGATCTCGACCGGGGCGCTGCCGCTCTGGCGCGTGAAAACCATTGTTTTGCTGTCTTTGGTGAACTGAATATCGTCAAGCACGTTGCTTCCCGATACCGCCGTACCCAAAGCTCCGCCTTCGACGGCGACGAACTGGATGGCCTGGCGGCCGCGGTCGATCGAACCGAAAAACAGGCGCTTCGAATCCGGATCCCAGGTGAAGCTCTCGACCGACCGATCGATTGCGTCTGTCGGTGAAGTCAGTTTGCCGGTGGCCCGATTGAGCACGATCAGCCGCCACTTATCGCTCTCATAGCCGGGCCGGGTCTGGGACCGGTAGGCGAGATAACGGCCGTCGGGCGAATATTGAGGGGAGCTGTCAGCAGCCAAATTACCTGTAATTCTGTGCGCTTCCCCACCGGCAATCGGGACCACATATAGATCGCTGTTCGTGCTGATTGCGGGAACGGGGTCGCCGTTCATTGCGAAACAGACCTCCGAGCCATCCGGCGAGATCGCGTAATCGTCCGGGCCGCCCAGAGAAAACGGCGGCACCACTTTATCGCCGGGAGTGAGGTCCACGGCCTTGCCATCGCTGAGTGAAAGGGAAAGCAGGTGGCTGCGTGTCTTGCCCTGCCAGGCGGTCCAGTGGCGATAAAGCAGGCCGGTGATCAGATGCGCTTTCACTTTGCTGTTTTTGTCGGTTTCCAGATGCTGCGAATTGCAAACGTCGTCAGCGCCGCACTCCGGGTAGACTTCGCTGGTAACGAGGAGATATTTACCGTCGGCCGAGATGGTTTCGCCGGAGGCCTCCGTCGAAAGGTGGGTGATTTGGGTGGCCCCGGTTCCATCGGGATTCATGGACCAGATCTGCGACGCTCCGCCGGAGGTTCCCGTATAGAAGATACGCTTGCCGTCGGGCGACCAGCGGGGCCGGTCGGCTTCATCCGCCAGTTTCTTCGGCTCCCCGCCAGCCAAAGGCACGGCCCAGACGCTGTGAGCGCTTTTGTTATTCGGTACATCCGGCACGCTGACGGAGAAGGCGACGGTACGGCCGTCAGGAGAAAGCTGCGGGTCGCCGATCCGTTTAATCCTGAGCAGGGCATCGCTGTCGAACGGCTTCTTCTGGGCCGACAGACAGAGCGGTAGAAGAGCGAGCAAAAGCCAGACCAGTCTGCGCATAGTCGAAATTATCTCACCGAGTAAACAAGCAACCCCAGGCCCATTCCCCGCATCTCTACCTATATCCACCCGTGCTATCGTCAAATTCTGTGAAAACCCTTCGACTCGCGGCTTTGTTTGCCATTTCCGCCGCTGCGTTCGGAGCCGGGGACGGCATTCTCCTCGACACCATGAATCAGGAGCTCCAGCGCAACTACCAGGCGCTGAAGCAGAAGGCCGAGCCCGCGCCTTACTTCATGGCCTACGAAGTCTCCGACATCGATTCCCATGAAGTCGGCGCCACGCTCGGCGTGCTCAATTCCACCGGGAACCAGCACAGTCGTTTCCTCGACGTGACCGTCCGAGTCGGCGATCAGAAGCTGGACAATTATCGCCGGGCCCGCGGCGACCGTATTCAGTTCACTTCCGGCCTGCCCGTGCCCGTTGAGGACGTTCCCGAAGCTCTGAAAGCCCGTATGTGGCTCGAAACCGACCGTGTTTATCGCGCCGCGGCCGACCGCCTCATCCGCATCAAGACCAACCAGCAGGTCAAAGCGGCGGACCGCGATCAGTCCAACGACTTTTCCCCCCAGGAAGCCTGGGCCCACTCCGAAAACACCTTCAAAACCACCTTCGACGAGAAGCACTGGTCGCAGGAAGTCCGCGACTGGTCGCGCGAATTCCGCGCCTATCCCGATCTCCTTTCCTCCAATGTGACTGTGTCCGTCGAGGGCGACAACCGCTATCTGGTCAACACCGAAGGAGCCCGCGTGGAACAGGGACGCGGCTTTGCCCGCGTCGTGATCTCCGCGTCAGGCAAGGCGAAAGACGGCATGGATGTAGCCGACTTCGAGACCTTCGAAGCTTTCGAACCCTCCGGCCTGCCGGACGCCGATAAGATTGCCGCTTCGGTGAAGCGCGTCGGAGCCAATGTGGAAGCCCTGATCGCCGCTCCCAACGCCGAGCCGTTCGTGGGACCGGCTATCTTTTCGGGCCGGGCTTCCGGCGTCTTCTTCCACGAGATCTTCGGCCATCGCATTGAAGGTCATCGCCAGAAGGACGAATCCGAAGGCCAGACTTTCACGAAATCTGTCGGCCAGGAAATTCTTCCCGCGTTTCTTTCCGTAACTTTCGACCCGACCATGAAAAAGGCCGCGGGGATCGACCTCAACGGCTGGTATGAATACGATGACGAAGGCGTGCCGGGCAAGCCCGTCAAGGCCGTCGAGAACGGGATCCTCAAAGAGTTCCTGATGTCGCGCTCGCCCATTGAAGGCTTCGACCATTCGAACGGTCACGGTCGCCGCCAACCGGGCCTCGAGGTGGTTTCGCGCCAGTCTAACCTGATCGTGACAAGTTCAAAGGCTGTAACCGATGCCAAACTCCGGCAGATGCTAATCGAAGAAGTGAAGAAGCAAAACAAACCTTACGGCCTTTACTTTGAAGACATTCAGGGCGGCTTCACCACCACCCAACGGGCGGGTCTTCAGGCCTTCAGCGTGATGCCCGTGCTGGTTTACAAAGTGTTCGCCGACGGCCGGCCCGACCAGTTGATCCGGGGCGCGGACATCGTGGGAACCCCGCTGGCCAGCTTCGCCAAGATCATCGCCACATCGGACAGGACCGAGGTCTTCAACGGCTACTGCGGGGCGGAATCCGGCAGCGTGCCGGTTTCGGCGGTATCGCCCGCGATTCTGATTTCGGAGATCGAGATTCAGAAGAAGGATTCCGGGCAGGATCTGCTCCCGCTGCTGCCCTCGCCTTTGAAAGGCTCCGTACAATGAAGGCCCTGAGACATGTGGCGATAGCCGCGTCTGCTCTTACGTTCGCCGCCTTCGCCGCCCAGCCCGACCCAGTCCTTGACGCCATGCGCGCCGAGTTGAATCGCTCCATTAGCCTAAGCCTCAACCAGCTCGACAAACCTTACTTCGTCAGCTACACGATTGACGACGTACACAGCTGGTCGGCCTCCGCAACGCTCGGCGGTCTCGTCAGCTCCGGCGCCAGCACTTTCCGTGTTCCCTCCGTACGCGTGCGCGTTGGCGATTACAAGTTCGACAACAGCAACTTCGCCGGGGGCGGCGGAGGCGGCGCCCGCTACGATCTGCGCAGCTTCCCGCTCGACGACGACCCGCTCGTGATCCGCCAGTACCTCTGGCTCGCCACCGATTCCGCGTATAAAGGCAGCCTGCAGACCATCGCCCGCAAGCGCGCCGCGCTGCGCAGTGTCACGGTCAACGATCAGCTTCCCGACTTCTCGAAGGTCCCCGGCTTCCAGCTCATGCGCGATTATACGCCCGCGAAATTCGACGACAAGGCATGGCAGAACCGTATTCGCCGCGTGTCGAAAACCTTCGAGGCATACCCTGCGCTTCGAACCTCTATCGTCGAGTACAACGTCGGCGATCAGTTGCACCGCTTTGTCAATACCGAAGGCACGGAGATCCGCGTGCCGGGCGTGACGGCCGACATTCAGATCCGAGCGTCCGCCCAGGCACCCGACGGCATGATCGTGCGCGATTCCGCTTTCTTTTACACTCACGATGCCGATAAGATGTTCCCCGAGGCCGAGCTCGACAAGGCCGCGAAAAGCGTGGGCGAAACCGTGATGAAGATGGCTGCCGCGCCGATGGGCGAAGCCTACTCCGGCCCTATTCTGTTTGAGGGTGAAGCCGCCGGCCAGATGTTCGCGGAAGTGCTCGGGCGCAACCTCCACATTGCGCGCAAAGGCGTCGCTTCTCCGGGGATGCCCAGTCAGGCCGCGGTCACCGAACTTGAAGGCCGGCGCGGTGTGCGAATCATGCCCGAGTCGTTCGACGTCATCGACGACCCGACTAAGCCCGGCATGTTCGGCAGCGAAGAGGTGGACGACGAAGGCGTCCCGGAGAAGCCCGTGTCGCTTGTCGAGAAGGGCGTGCTCAAAGACTTCTTCCGCACGCGCGAACCGGTTCGCGGCTATACCGATTCCAACGGCCGGGCCCGGCTCGGCGGTTCGCCTACGCCCACCAACCTGGTGATCACGGCGCATGAAACCAGCTCGCTCTCCGACATCAAACAGAAGATGATCGACCTGTGCAGGCAGCGCGAACTCAGCTACGCCATCGTGATCCGGCGCATGGATTTCCCCTCCACCGCGCCCATCGACGAAGCTCGCAAGATCCTTGCCGCGGCCGGCACGGGACACCCCGTCAGCATGCCGCTGCATGTCTATAAGCTCTATACCGATGGCCATGAGGAAATGATCCGGGGCGTACGTTTGCGCGGCCTCAATGCGCGTTCGCTCAAAGATATTCTCGCCGCCGGCGACGACATCGTGACGTTTAACTATCTCGAAAACGGAGCGCCCTTCGCGCTGGTGGGCTATGGCTCGAACTCAGCCGAAGTCTCGGTCGTGGCTCCCTCGGTGCTGATCGACGACCTTGAGTTGATCAAGGTGGACGACGAACTTCCCCGGCTGCCTATCGCCGGCCCCCCCACGATGTGAGGCAGGCGCTTCCGCCTGCCCTTGCCACATGAAAATCCTCTCCCGCTACGTCTTTCGAGAGATCCTCGCCAGTTCCTTCCTCGCCACGGCCCTTTCCACTTTCGTGATCTTCCTTCGCCAGATCGGCCCCCTGGTCGCGCTCCTGGTCCGCACTGCCGACGGCCTGTCTTTCCTCAAGCTCTGCATCTATTCGCTGCCGCCCGTGCTGCTGCTCAGCATCCCCTTCGGAGTCCTGGTAGGCATCCTGATTGGCCTCGGACGTCTCTCGTCCGATAACGAAATCATTGCCATGCGCTCGGGCGGCATCTCGTCGCGCATCGTCGCTCCGCCCGTCATCTTCTTCGCCACTCTCGCGCTTCTTGTCTCCGGCGCCTGCGCGGTCTGGCTCAATCCGCTGGCCATTCGCGCGGCGCTAAAAGTCTGGAACAAAGCCGGCGCCTCGCAGATCACCGCCGATGTGGTCCCGCAGGTCTTCCAGGAACAGTTCACCAACGACAATACGGTCCTCTATGTCGACGACGTCGTCTCCGGCGTGGGTCCTTCTCTGTGGAAGCGAGTCTTCATCGCCGACATCACGCCCGCCGCCGAACGCAAAGGCGTGGGCAAGGAGCAACCGGTAGGCCCCAAAATCACGGTGGCGCGTGAAGCCATCGCGGTTCCCGACCCCAATCATGGCCGCGTCCAACTCACCATGAAGGACCAGAGCATCTACGAGCCGCCCTATGCCTCGCGCGCGCCCGACGCCGCGGCGGTCCTGACCCAGAATGAGCAGCAGGAGAAGAAGGCCAGGGCTTACCAGGATATGCTCACGAAGGAGCTGATCGCCTTCATTAAAGAGCAGAAGAGAGGCTCGCAGGAAAGGCTCGACGCGCGCATCGAACTTCATAGCCGCTTCGCCCTGCCCTTTGCCTGCGTCATGCTGGCCCTGGTCGGGATTCCGCTGGGAGCATCGTCGCGCAAAGGAGGCCGCTCAGCCGGCTATGTCTGGGGCATCTTCCTCTCGTTCTTTGTCTATTACCTCGGCTACATTACCCTCACCGGGCTGGCCCGATCGCACACCATGTCAGCCGAAGCCGCCTCATGGATACCCAACGCGTTCTTCGGCGTATCCGGCATCTTCCTGATCGTGCGCATGGAAATTCCCGGCGATCGCGACCTGATCGGAGGCGTCCGGCGATTCTTCACAACACTTACGGATCGAATCTCAGGCAGAATCGCCCGCTCCCGAGAAACCGTCAGGGAGGCGAGCGCAAGCCGCATCGTCATCTTCCAACTGATGGACAGTTACGTCTTATCCACGTTTCTTTTCTACTTCGTCCTGTGGCTGGCCGCATTCGTCACCATGAGCCAGGTCTACAACTTCTTCGACCTTCTTAAAGACGTGGTCAGCCACCACATCCCGATGTCGCGGGTGGCCACTTTCCATATTTTCCTGACGCCACTGCTCATCTACGAAACGCTGCCCGTGGCGGTGCTGCTGGCGGTGCTGGTCACTTTCGGCGTCATGACCAAGAACAACGAAGTGACCGCTTTCAAAGCCTGCGGCATCAGCGTGCGCCGGCTGGGCCTTCCGGTAATCCTGATGAGCGGAGTCCTGAGCGCGGCCCTGTTTGCGGCCGACTATTCCTGGATTCCCCAGGCCAACCAGATTCAGGACGAGATTCACAACGAAATTAAAGGCCGTCCTACTCAGACCTATCTGAATCCTACTCGCAAATGGGTCTTTCACGACTACCGCATCTTCTATATGCGCGGCTTCGATACTTCGGAAATGATGATGATCGAGCCCTGGGTCTTTGAGATCGATCCGAAGACCTTTCAACTGGTTCGCGAGATTGGCGCCAACCGCGCCCGCTGGAACGCCAATATTAAGCAGTGGGTCTGGGAACAGGGCACGGTCTACGACTTCAAAGGCGTCGACGAGAAGAGCACTGAGTTCCCGGTCCGTAACTTCGACGAAATCGCCGAACTGCCGAACGACTTCCTCATCCGCCTCCCGCAAAGCGCCCAAATGAACTACCTGGAGCTGCGGACTTACGTGAAGTACCTGCAGGACCACGGCTTCGATACCGAGAAGCTGAAGGTTCAGTACCACAGGAAGTTCGCGGTGCCGGCATTCGCTTTCATCATGGCGCTCATCTCGGTGCCCTTTGGGTTCCTGGTGGGCAACCGCGGC
>Ga0302320_10022575_pt1 | contig 12417 bp, 9 predicted proteins | sample Bog_T0_3_FD_202130 | JGI IMG/M metagenome (GOLD analysis project Ga0302320, IMG submission 202130) | Peat permafrost microbial communities from Stordalen Mire near Abisko, Sweden - Bog_T0_3 | ecosystem: Environmental > Terrestrial > Soil > Wetlands > Peat | place: Sweden: Abisko, Stordalen Mire...
AGGCGGGGATGAACGACTTTCAGGCCTTCCTGGTTGCCGGTAAGATTGGCGCGACCGCTGGCGTCGATGAGAAACGAGGAACGGAAATCGTGCGTTTTGCCTTCCGGATCACGGGCTTGGACGTTCACCCCGGTGGCATCGGAGGTGGTTTTTGCCACGGTCCAGCCTTCGCGAACATCGGCGCCGGTGGTCCGGGCGTGTTTCATGAGAATGTGATCAAATTTCGCGCGCTCCACGGAAAAGACCTGGGGTTCCCGCGTGTATTTGCCTTTGCCGAACACAAACCGGGTGGAGAGCGAACCGTTGCCCAGAAAAAATTGCGCGCCGTACTTGCGAGGGAACCCGGCGGCTTCGATCGCGGGCAACACACCCAAATCGCGGAAAATCGTTTGATTATAGGGCAATAGCGATTCGCCGACATGGAAACGAGGAAAGACCTCTTTTTCCAGGACGAGCACGCGCTTGCCGTCCCGGCTTAAATAGGATGCTGCGCTGCTGCCTCCGGGGCCGCAGCCGATGACAATGACGTCGTAGTGGTTAGAATTCACAAGCCTCACTCTCATTTTCGTTTTGGAAGCGGGAATTGTCAAAACAAAGAAGCCGGGGTTTTTCAGGCTGGGGAAATTTAACAAATAAAAAATACATGGTTAAAATGACTTAAATTGAAGCGAAATGGCTTAAAAAAGAGATGGGGGCTGGGATCTAGGGTCTGGAGGCTGGGGGTTAGGAGAAATGAGTTCACGCGGGGGCGCGGAGGAGCGGAGGAGGAAAACACGGAGGGGGACTTTAAGGGGCTTTTTGGTCGAGGGGAGCGGTTGCGCGCAGGGGAGAGAAGCGCGCTTAATGGTTTTGGCCGGCGGGAGGTTCCCTGCGCCGCTTGGTGGACGGATTTTCATAAGTCTTTTCCGGGAATTATGGCATGGCTTTCAAAAAGTGCACGTTAGCGGGAAACACGAAATAAGGGATGAATAAAACTACTGGAACGTGCTTTGGCTACGGATAAGGCTGAACCATTCTACCTAGAAACCGGGGGTAATTTGCGAGACTCGCTGCAGGAGCACCACCAACTCACGATGACATTTATTAAATGACGGACAGGCAAATTTGGCCATATCCAAATCGAATGCGTCCGTCAGAGCAGCCTGATCTTCCACCTCGTTGTAAGCAGCGCCTCGCGGCATCTGACTGAAAGCCACTCTTTACACCCCCGGATGGACTCTGGCTGGGGATGTGATTGCAGGGTATTGGGTAAATTTCGTTTTCCGGCAATTGATGGGGCGGCTCCCAGGAACCAAGCTTCGTATTCGCGGCGGGCTAAAACCAAAGTTGCAGGAAACCCACGGGCTGCTTTTTGAACGCGCACGAGCAACTCCGGCCCAAGCGTTGCCGGACAATCATCATTACAAAATACCCCTGGACCGGCCAGCTTGCGAATGGCTAGTTCCACAATGCGCTCCAACCCGCCCGCTTTGAGCAATCGAGAGGCTGGCTGTCGAATCGGAGGCAAGGCGACGAGACGGCCGTGCCATCCCACCAAGCCGGCATAACGCCGAAGGAGCACCGGGACAGCTTCCACTTCCCCGTCGCCCTCAACAATTGAGACAATCCGCAGTTGACTCATTGTTCCGCAAAAAGATTTGGTAGCGAATGGGTCAGGCGCTCGTGCGCCGTTAAATCGGTGCCAATTTGATTGAGGCGGAGCAATTCACCGGCAGTGAACAAATGATCGCATATGGAGCTACGGCTACCTTCATCCACCGGACCGAGGATGGTTTCCCCCTTATCGCTAGTAACCGAAATGATCGACTCCGCGGAGATTGGTTTATCATCCAACAAATCAGGACTATGGCTCGTCACAATCACCTGGGTGTAGCGAGAAGCTTCAAACAAGGCGGAACGTAACACGGCAGCCGCGCCGGGATGAAGCGCCGACTCCGGTTCTTCGATCCCGACCAGGTGAACGGTACGTCCATCTGATGCGGGCGGTTGAAAAAGCGCAACCAGCACAGCAAGAGAACGCAAGGTACCATCCGACATGTTTTCGGCATCAAAACGCCAGGGATGATCACTTCCCGCGACGAGCTGGCGAAATTCCAGGGTCTCTTTTTTCCCAACGGCCCGGTGAGTTACATTGGTGATGCCGGGAACGACCCGATTTAGCATTTCTTCGACCCGTTCTTTGCGCCCGTTGGGTTGATTGGCCATCCGCTTTAACACCGAAGCCAGATTACGTCCATCGGAGGTTAGCACTTCCCCCAGGCCAGGAGATTGCAATTCCCGAATAACGTCCGGGTTAAAATTATAAAGCCCCAATCGCAGCAATGCGTCATAGAGCGGCCGGAATTCCGGCTGACCAGAAACGGCGACCAAAAACAAGCGATCGCTCGCCGCCGCCGGTGGCGACTTAAGCGAGCATTGATTAATCTGACCGGAGCGAATCTCATAGCTAGCCGGGAGCAATGCCTGATCGAAGAAATTCACGACGCACTGCTCGCGTTGGATTTCGAAAGCTCCTTGGGGTTTGGCACCAATAAGAAACGAATAAAATCCCCAGTCTCCAGACGGAAGCGACCAATCCAGCCGCACGCCGAAGTTTGTCGGATGGCCGGCCGACCGCCGCCGCACTTCGCCGATACCACCGCGGTCCCGAAGGGCATGCTCCACCGACGTATTCAGTGAATCGGCCGTGAAGCGTAAGGCGTCCAAAAAGTTACTCTTACCGGCGCCGTTTTGTCCCACCAAAAAATTCAAGGAACGCAATTCGACTGAACATCGAGCGATGCTCATAAAGTTTTGCAGATCGACCCGACGCAGAAAAATCGATGAATGGCTCATTTTATTTGGGCTTCTATGACATCGGTCAGCCGCGAGTGATGCTATCAAGTCCGATTAGGGCGTCACCATTTCTCTACTGCCAACGCAATTGGCTTTCGCCAGCGGCAGCCTCGTCCCGGGAGGCCACAGTGATTTGGAGTGAAGCGTTTCGCTATTTATGGAGTTCGAGCAGGCGATGGTGGACGGGGCCGGGGACGTATTTTCGGACGATTTTGCGCCAGCCGGCCGGGCCGATGAGTCCTTTGACCATGCTGGAACTGACTTCGGCGATGTCGCGGGGCGGCATCAAAAATACGGTGCAAATCTTGGGATCGAGGTCGCCATTGATATTTCGCATGGGGCGCTCGTACTCGTAATCGCTTGCGGAGCGGATGCCGCGCAAAATGTGGGAGGCATGGACGGACTCGGCGTAGTCGATCAGGTAGAGGTTGGAATACGAAGCGACGGACAGGTTGGGAAAGGCGTGGCAGGATTCGCGCAGCATTTCGAGCCGGTCTTCGATTGTGAAGGCGGATTTTTTCTCCGGGTTAACGCCCAGCGCGACGATCAAATGGTCGAACAGGCGCACGCCCTGTTCGATCATCCATAAATGGCCCACGGTGAGCGGGTCGAAACTACCGGCATAAACTCCCAAGCGTTTTGGTCTCTTCGATTTCACCGGAGCAGGGTAGCAGTGGAGGGGGGGCGCAGCAAACCGTATCGGCGGAGGGCGCGGTTGCGAAGGAGGGAAACGGTGGAAAAAAGTTCACGCGGAGGCGCGGAGGCGCAAAGGGGATTATAAGCCACGGATTGGAACAAAAGGATGAATGATGAATCATGAAAGCTGAAGTGGTCCAGCGACTTTTTGCGAAGGTTTGGGGTTTTCGGTCGAGGAAAGGCGCACAGGGAGGGGCGCGAAAGGGAATTATGAAGAGTGAATCAAAATAGGGACGACGCTGTCCCCTTCGCCAAGGCGAGGGGGACAGTGGCGCAAAATTGGCCGGCCACACCTATTTCCCGGTATGAAGCTCAAACATTTTTATTCAACAACGGACGTGGCCTCACTCCTCACCCCTGCCGCGGACTCGCTCGCGCCCGCTCGCTCGGCCCGCACGGGCCTCCGGCTCCGCCGAATTCCGATCGCTGCTTTCCCAAGCAGCAATAGCCTCCTCGTTAGAGGAGAGGGCGCCGCGTTGGGACAATCTAGCGTTGTTCGGATGGTCGCTCACGGCACGCACCAATCAGTTTCGCTGAGCGAATTTCGCGGACTTCTGGCAATGCTCGGCGACTTGACTGGTCTGGCAAGACAACGCGAGCGATGACGGCGCGCACGGAGTGACGCGTCCCACCTTGATTCCTTCGAGCGTCGTGCACACGGGGGTTGTTTTCTGGCTGCAAAATGATGGGGGAGGGAATAAGCTGAAGCATGCTCCCACCTCGTTCCCGACAGACTCCCGGCGCGATCTGGATTTTTTTAGGGATGGTATGGTCTGGATTTGGCCCGTTTGCGGCGGCCGGGCCGGCAGATCTTTGGCTCACGAATATTTGCCAGCTTCAACAGGTCAGCACAACGCCGGTCAATTATCAAATTCAACTGGAGGGCAACGTTTGGTGGGCGAGCCCCGACGCGGGAACCGTGGTTTTGGAGGACGCCACCGGCGCGGCGGAACTCGAAACGGATTTGGCGGCCCCGGCGGCGCAAGCGGGAGAACGCTTGCGTTTGACGGGCAACGGCACGGTGAAAAAGACCGGCCGGGGCTACCGGATCGGCGTTCGCGGCCCCGTGGTGGACAATAATGGGGTTCATGAAATGGTGGAAAAATCCGGCGCCGTTTTCCTAAAGGCCGGCTGGCAGCCGCTCCAGATTGATTGGTTCAACGGGGTGGAAAAATTCGGGTTGGTGGTGGAGTTCGCCGGGCCGAATCTGCCCCGGCAAAAAATCCCCGCGGCCGCGCTTTTTAGAAAGGAAAGCGGCACGACCAATTTGGTCAGCGGCTTAAATTATATCTGTTGCGCCGCGGACGATGAAGTGTTGCCGGATTTTGAACATCTGGCGCCTTCGAAAGCCGGGTCGGTCGCCAATATTGATTTGAGCGTGATTCCCCGCAACGAGCGGATCGGCGTGCGATTCAGTGGTTTTCTCAGGGTGCCGGAAGCGGGGTTGTACACGTTTTACACCAGCTCGGATGATGGCAGCCGCCTGTTGGTGGGCGATTCGACGTTACGTTGGCAACAAGTCGGGCGGGCCGACATGCCTTCACCCCAAGACATGGTTCCCGGCCAGATTTTGGATCGAAAGGAAGATTGCGTTTGGGCGAAGGTGGCGGGGACGGTGAGCTTTGCCAGCGAACGAACGAACGGCTGGGACCTCGAATTAAGTTCCGGCCCCGGGCGAATGCAGATTGAAATCAGCTCCGGCGCGGGATTATCGCCGGAAGCATTAATGAACCGCCGCATCAGCGCCACGGGCGCTTGTTTAAGCGGCGTTACCGTGGACGGCCAAAGCATTGCCGGGCGGCTGTTGGTTGCCAGCGCGAAAGAAATCGAATTGCTGGAACCCAATCGTGAGGGGCCGGCCATGAATCCGGATGCGGGGGGCCTGCCCACGCTGACGACCTGTGCGGCGGTACACCGGCTCAAGCGCGAAGAAGCGCAGCGCGGTTATCCGGTCCAAGTCGCCGGGGTGGTCACGTGCGTGCTGCCCGAGCATCAAGCCTTCACTATTCAGGACGCGACGCGGGGAATCTATGCTGTGGATGTTTCGGATAACGGATTTTTGCCGGAACGGGGAGAATTTCTGAAGATTGTGGGGGTGACAGATCCCAGCAAGTTTGCGCCGATCGTCAATGCGCGGCAAATGACAGTTTTGGGCGCGGGGGATATGCCCGAACCCCTGCGACCGACGTGGGATCAATTAATGAACGGCAGCCTGGACGCACAATATGTCGAACTGCAGGGGATTGTCATTGCGGTCAGCACCAACGGAATGACGCTGCTGACACGGGATGGGCGGATCAAAATGGAACTGCGCGTGGACGGCCCGCTGAAACGTTACGAAGATGCGCTGATCCGCGTGCGCGGCTGCCTGTTTGCCAACTGGGATTATGTAACGCATGAAGTGAAAGCCGGGGAGATTCGCATTTACGGAGCCGACGTGGCGGTGGATCAACGCGCGCCAGCGGATTTGTTTGGCCTGCCGGAAAAATCGGCGGCCGAACTTCTGTTGTTTGATCCGCAGGCGAGCGTATTTCAGCGGGTGAAAGTTTCCGGCCAGATATTGGGCGAGCATAACGGGGAATATTTTATGACCGACGGCCGGAACGGCCTGCGATTTGTCCCCAAGCGCGAGCTCGGCTTGAAACCGGGTGATTTGGTGGAGGTGGCGGGGTTCCCGGAATTGAGCGGCGCCGCGCCGCTGCTGCGCGAGGCCATGGTGATCAAGACGGGCCAGGCGGCGTTGCCGTCACCCAAAGATCTGGCCGGCGATCTGCTACGAGCGGAGTATGATGCGACCCGGGTGCGGGTGACCGGTTTGCTGGTCAGTCAGCGCGAAACAACTTCCGGAATCAGCTATGAGCTGCAGACGGGGGTGAGAACGTTTTTGGCGAGGCTGGCGGCCACCAACGTGGTCGAATCCTTGCCAGCCGGGAGCAAGCTGGAATTAACCGGCGTCTATGCCGCGCAAGGGGGAAACAAGGCGATGGGCCAAAGCATTTCCGCGTTTGAATTGTTGCTGGATTCGCCGGGGGGAATTCAGGTTTTGGCCCGGCCCCCCTGGTGGACCCTGGAAAGGCTGCTGTTTATCCTGGGCGGGCTGGCGTGCGTGCTGGCGGTCACGGTTTTATGGATCACGCAGTTGCATCGAAAAGTGGAGGCCCGTTCGGCGGAGCTGGAACTGCAAATTCGCGAACGGCAGCGGGTGGAGCAACAGCGAATCATGGAGCAGGAACGCGCCCGTATTGCCCAGGATTTGCACGACGAACTCGGTTCGGGTCTCACGGAGGTCAGCATGTTGGGCGCGCGGGCCCGCGCCGCGTTTGCGTCGGAAGACAAACGGAAAAACTATCTCGAACAAATGGCGGGCAAGGCGCAGGCCATGGTGGCGGCCCTGGATGAAATCGTCTGGGCGATGAATCCGCGCCACGATTCGCTGGACTCGCTGATCAGTTATTTTTCGCTTTATGCGGACCATTTCCTGGGACTGGCCAACATCGCGTGGCGGCTGGAAGAGGCGGGAGAAAGCCCGGCATTCGGACTGGATTCACGCAGGCGGCATCAGTTGTTTCTTGCCTTCAAGGAAGCGCTGGCGAACGTTGTCCGCCATGCGGGCGCAACGGAAGTGCGCTTAAGCATCCGGCTGGAGCATGGCGAGGTCCGGCTGTCCGTGACGGACAACGGACGCGGCCTGCCGGAGGGCGGGCGCACGGATGCGATGGACGGCATTGCGAACATGCGGGCACGGCTGGAGAAAGCGGGCGGCCGGTTTGAAATTCTTTCGCACGAAAACCAGGCGGGCGTGACCGTGCGCTTTTTTGTCCCGGCCGAACAGGAATTATGACGAGAATTGCCATTGTGGAAGACAACCGGACCATTCGCGAAAGCCTGATGGAATTTCTCCAGGCGGACCCGGAATTGTCCTGCGTGTGCGATGTGGGGACCGCGGAAGAAGCCTTGAAACTTCTGCCCAAGCAAAAGCCGGAAATCGTGCTGATGGATATTCAACTGCCCAAAATGTCCGGCATAGAATGCGTCGCCCAGCTCAAGCAACTGCTGCCGGCCGCGCAGATCATCATGGTGACGGTGTACGAAGACACGGATCGCATTTTCAAGGCGTTGCGGGCGGGGGCGTGCGGTTATCTGCTGAAGCGCTGCACGCCGGAAGAGCTGCTGGCGGCGATCCGGGAAGTGCGGCAGGGGGGAGCGCCCATGTCGCGGGAAATCGCGCGCAAAGTCATTTTTTCCTTCCAAGAGCCGCTGGCCGCGGCGGCGGAGGTGGAGGATCTTTCGCCGCGCGAGCGGGAAATCCTGGAACTGCTGGCCGAAGGGTTTCCGAACAAGGGAATTGCCGACCGGGTGGGGGTGACGGACGGAACGGTCCGGTGGCATCTACGTCATGTTTATCACAAATTGCACGTCCGGTCGCGCACGGAGGCGGCGCTGAAATTTCGCTCGACAAAAGTTGATTAGCGGGACGCGGGTGGGAGCGAAAGGTTAGGGAAAGGATAAACGGCGGGTTTTGGGGGGTTATTATCCGATGGGCAACCGTGGGCGGGGAGCTGGCGGGCAGGTTGCCCACCAGACGGGCGAGTCGCCCATTCCACCCGGACTGGGCGGTTGGCAGAACAACACATTTGTGAGGCTAGCAATCCGGCGCGGTCCGGCGATAATGGAAGCATCGCCATTATGACATTACCGCATTTCCCCGCTGCCCAGCGCTCCATCTTTTCTGGCAAGGCTCCAGCGCCGCGCGGCTTTGGCCCCGGCCGGCAGCACTGGACGGTTTCGGCTTTTACGTTGATCGAATTGCTGGTGGTCATCGCGATTATTGCGATTTTGGCGGCGATGCTGTTACCGGCGTTATCCGCGGCGAAATTCAAGGCCAAGGTTACGAGTTGCACCTCGAATTACCGGCAATGGGGCGTGGTGGCCAATCTGTATGCGAATGATGATCCGCAGGGCCGGCTGCCGTCGTTCCCGATTCCCGTGACCGGTTACAATGCCTGGGATGTGTCCACGAACATGGTGCCGGCGCTGGCCACCTATGGTTTGTCCGTGCCCATGTGGTTTTGTCCGGTCCGCCGGTCGGAGTTTGATACGGTTAATCAGCTATTGATCACGAGCGTAGGCCATCCCATTCACTCGACCGATGATTTAAATACCGCGCTGAAACTGGTCTACAGCGGGAAGTTCTGTGTTTTGTTTCACGCCTGGTGGGTGCCGCGACCGGTCATCGGAGCGGCGGCGCAATACGTTTTTCCTTCAGCCGCGCTCGGCACGAGCCGGACCACCGATGGCTGGCCGACCAAGTTGACGGATCGCGTCGCGACGACGCAGCCGTTTGTCAGCGATTATTGCTTTGCGGCGGGGCCAACCTTGCAAACCAACGTCGCGGTGGCCGGAGCCGGTCATTCCATGGGCAGTGGCGTCCGGTCCGTCAACCTGGCATTCGGCGATGGTCATGTGGAATCGCATCCCCGTAGCCTGATTCAATGGCAATATTTTGGGAACACCACGGCTTTTTACTGAATCAGAACCACACATTTGTGAGGGTGGCATTCGTTCCATGTTTGGGGCATGATGGAAAGAGTTCCATTCAGCCGCAACACTCGAGGCGCCGTTATGGTGCCGCGATCAAACAGCCATTTAGCCTATGAACATGAATAGAATCTACAAATTCGCCGTGGCCGGCGGATTGCTTTTGACGGCGGCGGCAAGCATAGCCGACCCGGTAACTTTCCAGGTTAACCTGTCGGTGCAGACGGCCCTGGGAAATTTTAACGCGGGCAACGGAGATACCGTTTTGGTCGCGGGCAGTTGGGATGGCTGGACCACGACCAACACGCTGGCCGTCAGTGGCGCGGATCCGAATATTTACCAGCTGACGCTGGACCTGGCGCCCGCGAGTTATCCCAACTACAAATTTGTGATTGATCCCTACGGCGATTCCAGCAGCGCGGGCTTGGACTGGGAGGCGCCGGCCAGTTTTGGCGGGGGCAACCGCTGGTTTCAGGTGCCGGCCGCGGGCGGCACGAATCTGCCGGCCGTCTATTTTTCCGATGCGAGCAATGCCCCGGCCTACCCGGTCCAGATCAACTTTACCGTGAACATGGCGGCGGCGGTTTCCCAAGGACTTTTAACCATCGGCTCGGATTTCGTGGACGCCTTTGGCTCCTTCAACAACTGGTCCACGTCAGGTGTGCTGTTGACGAATGTCCCCGGGACGAGCAATTACCTCGGCAGCTTCACCACCACCGCGCTGGGCACGAATAGCGTGGTCAGTTACAAGTATGCGATTGATGGCAATGGCGGAACCTGGGAGGGCAACGTCGGCACGAACGGCGGCGCCAACCGGACGTTTACGCTGGTGAGCACCAATCAAATCCTGCCGCAAGATTATTGGAACAACATCCTCAACGTGGGCGCCAGCTATGACGTCAGTTTTCAACTCGATATGACGGCGGAAACGGCGCTCGGGGCTTTCACGCCGGGTTTGGATACAGTTTTTGTGAATGGCGATTGGAATTGGAGCGGAAGCGCGGTCCCGTTGCAGCAAACGGCCAACCAGTATGTGTATACGGGCACAGTGGCGCTGGCGCTGTCTCCCGGCACGGTGGTCAATTACAAATATACCCTCGATGGCGGCGTTCTGTGGGAGGGAAATGTGGGTGCGGGCGGTGCGGCGAACCGGCAGTTTACCCTTCAAAGTGTGGCCACCAATCTGCCGGCCGACTATTTTAACAACGTCAGCAACCTGGGCCCGCTCTATGTGAGCCGGTCCGGTTCACAAACGATTCTGACGTGGCCCGCGGGAGCCAATGTGAACAGCAGCGTCCGCTTGCAAAGTTCACCTGGTTTATCGGGCGGGTGGTCGGATGTGGCCAATTCCCAGGGCGTGAGTTCTTTAACGAATAATTTCGGCGCCGGCCCCATTTACTTTCGGCTGGTCGGACCTTGAAAACTGCCGGCAAAAGTCCCGAGCAGCGTCACCCGGCCGATTCGTGTCATTCCACCGTTGGCTCCCAACCGGTACAGGCGCATGATTCAGGCATGATGAGTGTGAGAATTTTGTTTACCATGGCGGCGTTGAGTCTGGCGGCGCTGGCCGCAAGGGCGGACAGTTTTATGGCCGGGGCGGATTTGTCGCTGCTGGCGTACTTTGAAACCAATGGAGTCGTCTACCAGACCGGCGGCCAGGCGGGCGATGCGGTCAACATTTTAAAGCATCAAGGCATCAATTGCGTCCGCTTGCGGTTGTTCAGCAGCAGCGCCGCTCAGGCGAAGGCCGACCCGTATGATTACGTCAACAACCTGAGTTATACGGTGCCGCTGGCGGTGCGGGTAAAAAAGGCCGGCCTGAAATTCATGCTGGATTTTCATTACTCCGACACTTGGGCGGATCCGGGCCATCAGACGGTCCCGTCGGCCTGGACCAACCTGACTTTTGTCCAATTGGTGCAACAGATGCACGACTATAGCAGCAACTGCATTGCCGCTTTTCAAACCGCTGGCGCGATGCCGGATTATGTGCAAGTGGGCAATGAAATCACCAGTGGCATACTATGGCCGAGCGGCAAAGTGGGGGGCAGTTACGACACGCCGGCGCAATGGTCGCAGTTGGCGCAGTTGCTCAACGCTGCCATTCGGGGAATCCAGGAGGCGGCGGGCGCCCAGCCACCGAAACTCATCATTCACATTGCCAGCGGCGGGGATTGGAGCACGACGCAATGGTTTTTTGATAATTTGATCCAGTCGCAACACGTCCAATTTGACTGCATCGGAGAAAGTTATTATCCCTTTTTTCACGGCTCGCTGGGTGACCTGAATCTATGCCTGTCGAATGCCGCCGTCCGCTATGGCAAACCGCTGATCGTCGCTGAGACCGCGTTCCCGTGGACAAATTCCGTCTTCGCCACCAACTTGGACGGGCTGCCGGGGACGACGAACGGGCAGGCGCAGTATGTCGTCGCCCTGGCCGAGACGGTCCGGAGCACACCGAACAACCTGAGCGCGGGAGTTTTTTGGTGGGGGGCCGAATATCAACCGCTGGCGGGCGCCCCGGAAGCCGGTTACAACACCACTTCGTTTTTTGACGCCAAAGGAAATGTTTTGCCGGCGGCGGCCGTGTTGGGACAGATGGGGGCGCCGGTCCTTTTGAGCGTGCGGAATGGTCCGGCGAGTCTGCTGCTGCAGTGGCCGTTGAGCGGGGCCGATATGTCCCTGCTCACGACCACCAGCCTGGCACCCGCTTCCGTGTGGCTGACCGCCACGCAAAACATCCAGATCACCAACGCGGTTTTCAGCACCACGGTGCAAAATGATGCCCGGAGCAGCCGGTTTTACCGGCTGCAGGCGAATTGAGTTGCGGCCACCACCGGCGTTCGTGATCCAAGCAGGCGATGGGAATGGTTCACGCGGAGAGGCGGAGGGCAGCACGGCAAAGCCGGAACTAAAGAAAGATCATCGGAGAGACCAATCTCGTTATAAGCCACGGATTGAACACGGATCGGAATGCGGCCGCAGGGAACGGCAAATTAGTCACCCGGAAGAGAATTCGGATAGTGGCCGCAAAGGGACGCAAAAGAACACAAAGACGAACGTGGATTTTTTGACAGGATTGACGAGATTTTAAAAACGGGACAAGAGGGGCAGGAGGAATTTCACGCGGAGGCGCGGAGAGGCAAAGCCGCGACCGAAACGAAGCCGGGGAATTTAAACCGCGGAATATGCGAAAAACGCGAAAAATGGGAGGACGAAAGGATTTCACGCGGAGAACGCGGAGAAGGAAAAAAGAATTATTGGAATGGTCGCTCGCGGCACGCATCAATCGGGTTCACTGAGCGAACTTCGTTTCGGGGAAAAACCGACGGCTCGGTCATCGATGTT
>Ga0302320_10022579_pt1 | contig 12414 bp, 16 predicted proteins | sample Bog_T0_3_FD_202130 | JGI IMG/M metagenome (GOLD analysis project Ga0302320, IMG submission 202130) | Peat permafrost microbial communities from Stordalen Mire near Abisko, Sweden - Bog_T0_3 | ecosystem: Environmental > Terrestrial > Soil > Wetlands > Peat | place: Sweden: Abisko, Stordalen Mire...
TTCCAGCGATCGTCCGGGCGCGCGAATTTGGCGATCCAGAGTTCGCCCTGGTCCTGTATGACAGCCTTGGGGCGGGCGCCCCCCATCGATGTGCCTAATAGAAGAAGGTCCTGCACCTGTGCGGCACTGGGGTCAGAAGGAAGCGCGTCAAGGACAAGAGCCTCAGCGGTCTGCTGAAGGTGGACGAGGTCAAGCGTCTGGTTGAACTTGCGGCGAGGCGCAGGCGGAGTGACCTTCTCGCCGAAGCCCAGCGCTCCGGCCCGGTCGTCGGGCGATCCAAGGAGATAGTCCAATTCCCCGAGTTTGGCTATTCCGGCATGTTTCTCGATGACGCGTCGACCCCAGGAATCAGGTTCGGCATCGCGAAGAGCGCCGAAGACTCCGTTCATGCGCACAGTTTCATATGTCTGATCGGAAAGTTTGAGCTCGATCGGGTCGATCTCCACCGCATCTGGATTCCCCAGATACGAGCGGCCATAGACAAACCGCCCGAGGTCATCTCCACTCCGTGTCTGTTCCAGAACGAATCGTCCGGCGGTTACGGCTTCGCGCGCGCCGGGCAGTGTGATGTAAACAAAGCATTCGGTCGGGCGGCTAGAAGTCATTATCGAGCCCTCTGCCTTTGCGTGCACGCACACGGTCGCGTCGGCTTGCCAATGCAAGCCCCTGCTCATCTTTCAGCGGGTTGGCGAGATCTTCAAAAGCCCCGAGCAGATCGTAGAGCCAGAGGAGGGCGGTATAGACCGCGATCCCAGTGGAAGGCTTGCCATGCTCGGCATCGCTCACGGCGCGGGGTCCTGTGCCAATCTTTTCGGCAGCCTCGTTGATCGTAAGGTGCCGGCGCAACCTGGCGGTGCGAAGATTCCCTCCAAGCCTTCTCAGCGCCTGTTCGACCGGATATGGCTGGGCTTCTAACAAAGCGTTGTTGCGCATTCTTTTTCCTTCAAAAGCCAAGTGGCGCTTTTAGGGTGTTTTTGATAGCGCATTTCGGCCTCAGGAAGGAGCGTACCACATTGTCATACGCTTTCAAAGATTAGTTATTCACTGTAAAATGCTTTCAAAAGCGTAATAGCCAAGAAGGCGATTCACCTCGACTTTCGTCTTATTTCCTCCTTCGCTTATCTGCCCTCAGCATGCTTCGCTTCGTACACAAGTGGAGACGACTGCCCGTTACCACCTATCCAGCCTTGCAACCAGACCGAGGGAGGCCGCCTGGTCAGTCCCCGGCCAAAAAATCCTGCATAACCTGCATCACCTACATAACTTGTTTATTTTCAGTGCATAACGGACAGTGCAAGTTATTCTCATCCGGTTCCAAACCTGCACAACCATACACCGCGGCAAGTTGATGGATCCGTTTCATCGTGGCCAGATCCATCACCAGGCCTTTCCCCGCCTTGCCGAGCCGGCGCGTGGGTCGGCTGACTTTCTTCAAAAGATGGCCTACCGTTTCTGCGCCAAAGATGAGGCGCTCGCCACGAGCCTTTGCGATGCGATTGGCCTCAGTCGCGATCTCGCCGACCAGGAATTGCGGTTTGCCCCCATGACACAGGTTGAGGGTCGCCTCCACGACGACGGCCTCGGCGGTATTGGACAGATCCGAGAGGCGCTGCGTGTCCTGAGTTTTGAGCAGGGCCATTAGCTTCTGGCGGAGTTCGGGCGCGTCCACGATGCAGCGTCCAAACGCCGACGCAACAGGCGCCATCTCAGAAGACAAGCCGGAGGGAAACCACGTCCAGCCGCGTACATGATCGAAATTCTTCTCGCGATATTGGTCAAGGTGGACGGGGACGCGCTCCAGCATCGTTCGCAGCGATTGAGAAGGGGCTGGTAGTGCTGCATTTGTAGGCGCGATGTGGATGTGAATAGAGTTCATAATTCTGTGTGTTTCAGGATTTTCGCCAGCGAAAATGGCCGTCGACTTGGAGTACTGCCCTACACCACTGCCCCGCACGACCGAGAAGTTACAGTCAGTCAAGCTACCTAACAAATCGGCCGTCCGCTCATCGAGACTCGGCTCCCAAATCAGGTTGGTCCGATAGTACCTGACTGCGTCAAGGTGGCTCCGTCCGAAGCCCGCCAGGAGTGCCGCCTGCCGGCAGAAGCGTTTGAGGATGTGCAGAACGCGGATTGCATCATGGGCGGGACCGGTGATTACTAGGCACGGAAGAATGGTCAGTGCGTCTTGAAAGTATGTCGGGATCACCCAAAATGCCGTCAACGCAGCCGCATACCTTGACAGGTGCGTCAGCGCAAAGAAGTAGCGCGTGATCCACGAGACGAGCTCGGCTGCCGTGGCAAATCGAGGTGGCGGCTGTGGCGCCTCCACCGGCGTGTCGGCCGCCGCGCTGAGTTCTGCTGCTGCCGCATCGCCTGAGTCTGCGGTTGCCGCAGGGGCTGGAAGCCCCGACTCCGGTGGAGTGTCAGCCGGAGTGGTGACCCAGCCATTATCGCGGTCGATCTTGTAAAGTAGTTGCATAAACGGACTTGGCCCAGGTTTCGGGGCCGGCTTGGGTGCGGGGGGTGCCGGGTCTGGGGGAATGTATGGTTCGAAACATTCGCCGTCGTCGGGCTCATCGGGTTGTTTCACGTATCCTGCGGCGGCCGGCGGGAGGTTGTTTTCGGGGGCATTGGGCGGGACCGCGGGAACTTGGCTTACTCTACCGGCCTCATCCTTCGATGCCCCAGCTGCAGAGGCGCCGTCCTCTGGCGTAGTTGGTTCCGTGGCCCCGTGATCTACGGAAGATGGGTTATGATCAGCCGTTTGTTCCGGCAGTGCTGGATCCCGGAAGACATCCTGCGCGATCGGGCTTGGCGCCGTGGCTTCGGTGCGATCGGAGTCGGTCTGCGATGGTGTTGATTCTGCGGTCCCTGGTTCTCCGAGAGACGGGTTGGGATCACTCGCCTGTCCGGGCAGATCTGGATTCTCGGAGTCACCATGCGTGGCTGGACTTGTCGCCGTAACTTCGGGGCTGCCGGATGCGGTCGTGGCGGACGCAACCTGACTTTCCGCCTCGGCTTCAGCCTTTGATGCTGCGGCTTCGGCCGTGTTGTTTTGCGGGGATGCTGCCTCCGGTCTCCCGGGTTCGCCGGGAGGAAGGGCGTGATCTTTCTTCGGTCGGGGCACGGTTTCTCCTTTTGGCACATTGCGGTAACTGCGTTGTCGACAATGACTGGAACTGCAGGGTCGTGAACCTTGCAGGCCGCATCGCCGTGTGACTGTTTCAAAAGCGGGTAACAAACCAAGTAAGCCGTGGCTTTGAGCCAAGCGGCGGCCATCAAAAATTTTGGGGTCCTCCGGCCCCCACACCTAGGGTTACGTATTCGGAAAAAGATTTTCATTATCGATTTCAGCCTTGATTCGGGGCCTCTGCTGGCCAAAACCCGGCGAATTGAGCCGAGCTTTGGCACCGACTGCCAACCAGATTGGCTGTTCTTAAGGGGTTTTCGCAGGCTAACGTTGAATTCCGGTTTGCCCGGTCCCCGGGGAGGTCGCCCAGGAGGGATCAGATCAGCGGGCACGGCTTGATCTGGCAGCGGCCCCTGACGCCAAGCCTTGGGACCGCCATCGCGGCCTCGCCTCCGTCCCGAGCCTTCGCTGGCGCAGGATTTCTACTGACGCTTGCGGTCTTGGTGCTGAGATTCGGGGATCTCGACCGGTTGCCGCAGGCTCGCAGCCTTGTCGGTCCACGATGGCAAGGGCTTCAACCGTCTGCCAGGACTTCGGATTCCCCCGTTAGTCCGTAGGCAACGCCATCAATGAGACCACGATCCATGCTCAACACCTCAGAAGACCGCGAACTTGCGGACAGGTCTGCGGTTGTTCCAAACAAGAACGTCATAACCGTGGGAGGCATTCTGGAGAAAAGTTGGTTGGCAGGCGCGGTTAAAGCAGAGTTGGTGAAGGCTGGTTTGCAGGCATCCTGCAAAAGCATAACTTGGCGGACGGTTCCTGAACAAAGCAAATGAGGGTTCAATCAATATATAAGCACACAATCTCTGACTGAAGTCGAAGTGACGAAACGGACGCACATCAGCCTTGCCACTCTACGCCGGTGGCGGCTGGAGAACCGTGGGCCGAAATTCCGCAAATTCGGTTCCCTTGTTCGCTATGCCGAGGAGGAGCTGACCCGATGGGAGCAGGCCCAGCCGAGCGGCGGCGAGAATATCGCCGAACGATTCATGCCTCAGCCCGTGAGAAGCAATCAACAGGTAGGAAGATCGCGATGAGGATTGTGCGCAGACCGCCGCAGAGGTCCCCATTCCTAACAACGTCAACGAAATTCCGAGGCAACGCGCTATGAATCGCAATACACTCTAATTTATAACGCATTCGGAGTATACTTTAGGTAGGAGGATTTCAATGCCCCCGGCGGTCAAAGAAAAATCGAAGAACGTGGCTGCACCTCCGGCCAAAGCTCCATCGCTCCGTAAATTGAAGTTCCAGGCTGATCTGGCGCCTTCAGAAGACAGCATGGTGCGGGTTCTCAAGGCGGAACTGCAAATGACGAGCAATACGGACTTTCTCTCGGATGCTCTCGCTCTGTTCCGTTGGGCTGTCTCGGAGCGGAAGCGCGGCCATCGCATCGTCAGTGAGAGTTCGACAGGAGAACGCAGAATCCTGATCTTCCCTCGTCTGGAGCGCGTTGCCCCGGAAGTGACCCTGCCGCACGTCGATATTCTCTGGACGGACAAGGAACTGGAGAGTCTCGCGGAACTTGCCTCCGGGCAGCCTGCCGAACCCACCGACGCCCTCATTCGGGCCATGAGGCAATAGCGTGGCGGTAACCATTCGTCGTCTCGAAGAATTCGACGAGGTTGAGAACTTCGATTGTGGAGATCAGCCTCTCAACAATTATCTGAAGCGCCATGCGTGGACGAATCAGCAGAAGATCTCCATTGGTGTGACGTATGTCGCGGTGGATGAATCCGCGCCCCGCACCGTGCTTGGCTACTTCACGCTGGCCACTTCCAGTGCGCCTCGCGACAGGCTCCCCAGAAAATATGTGCGTGGCTTACCTCCATACGACCTGCCATTGATTTTGCTGGCACGCCTCGCGGTGGACAAGCGTTTCAGCAGCAGGGGGCTGGGCCACGCTTTGCTCTCTGAGGCACTCAAAATCACCGTGCGCGTGGCCGACGAAGTTGGCTGCCGATGCATCATCACCGATGCTTACCCCGATAAGGCAGGATGGTATGCGCGATACGGCTTCCTTCCACTGGAAGGCGCAGCCGCAACCAGCCCGCAAAAGATGTTTCTGGATGTGCGCACGATCCGGCGCGCATCTTCGATTGACTCTTTCCCTGGAGAAAGAGCGTAGGCAGGAGAACTCGAGCCATTCTCATGAGTCTCTTTCGTCGCGGCGATGTTTGGTGGTATGAGTTCTGGTTTGCGGGACGGCGCATTCGCGAATCCTCAAAGTCTCCCTCGAAAACCGTTGCCAAAGGAGCCGAGCAGAAGCGCAACCGCGAGCTGGAGGCAGGCTTCAATAATTTCACCGACCTGCGCCGCGAGCGAATCCGTATATTCAGTGATATGGTGGACGAGTATTTTGCCGCCTACAAATTGCGCGGTAGCGCTCACCAGAAAACGTAGTTTTTTGATCAACTGCCGGGCCGGCCCTTATGGCTTGGCGTAGTTTGAGGCGGAGGTAGTCGCGGTAGTTTGCTGGGGCGGGATTCTCCTGGAGTTCCTCGATGACGGGGCGGAAGTGGGCCAAGGAGCGGATGGGCGCCAGGCGTTGAGCATGGGCAGGACGGATCAGCCGGCGCAGCGAGCCGAGCAGCAGAGCGGCTTCGACGGATTCCAGCGGCACACCATCCTGATGGAAGTGACGGGCCAGCGATTGATCAGAGGCGCTGATGCGCATGGGCGTGCCGGGCATCTCGACGTAGAGTGTGACAACCGCGATCCCGTAGGCAGCCGCGGGATCTGGATGATTCATTTCTTGCTCCTGCGTCGGGCTGTTGCCTCCTGCTCGCTCTCGCGCACGCGGTAACTGGAGCCCTCGATAACGGTGACCTCGGCGTGATGCAGCAGGCGGTCGAGCATGGTGGCGATGCAGGCGGCGTTGGGGAAGACCTCGTTCCATTCTTTAAACGGCTTGTTTAATGCGCTGCGGCGCATTATAAATTCGTGGTAGGATTAGCGACTTCTGCTCGTAGCGCTGGTTGATGACCTCGTAGAGCAAGTCGGCTGACTTGTCATCGAAGGTCGAAGGACAGATATCTGCTTGACTCAAACGACCACAAGATGTAGTGGTATGTGTCAACGCATAGAAACAGAAGCAGATACCCGATTGTATTATCGGATTGGCGAATCATAGAAAGCGGCTTGCCCCGAAGCGTCGAGTTGCATCAGCAAATCGAAATCCAAGACGTTGCGAGTGAGCACCACGCAGCCATTCTTGGCCGCCGTGAGATAGATCAGCGCATCGTTGAGCGCTTTGCGCCGCTCCTTCTTGTCGTAGTGTTGCAACCGTGCCAAGAGTCCGGCAAGGATGCCGGCTTCCCGCCATATATCCCTGTCCGGCGAGAGTATGCGGTGCTCCGGCCGTTGATCGATAGACTCGGCGACCTGGGCAATAACTCTCGGTGTCTCAGGATGCTTAGGGTCCAGCAAACCAGCCAGAGCGGCCAACTCCGATTCCGTAACCGTCGAGTGCCAAAGACTCCCGGCCCGAAGAACGATCTCGACATACTGAGGCAGGTTCCCTTGCAGAGCGTCGAGGTAAACCGTCGTATCGAGAAGGAGCTTCGGGAACGGCGGCTTGAGGCTCGGCAGAAAACGCAACTCGGAACGGTCCCGATATTCGAGTTGTTTCTGGCGTTTCTCCGGCTTCAGTCGGCGTAACGATTGCTGGAACGTAGCGCTAGAACTCAAGGTTGAGCTCCTTGCTTACCGTCCCCTTCTGGGCAAGAAGCCAGTCGGCGTACTCATCCTCGGCCACGATGTTTGCCAGCGCGACTTCGATCAGCTTGGAATCGGATTGGATCCCCGTCTTTTTCTTCGCCCGCTCGACAAGCTGCGAGGGCATACGGCCGCGCAAGGTGAGCGTCCTGCCGCCACTCAACAGTCCCTGCTGTTCGGCAATGGACAGAGCATCGCCGAGCCTGCGGCTGCGCACAGTCTGTTTCGGCCGATTCGGAATTCGAGAAGTACGAAGTTGGATTGTCTGGGGCATGGTAGAACCTCTATATAAATGTAGCACAGATGTTGGTAAGCCGTGCTACATTACGGTTTACTCTTGCAAAACTGGCTTGCTCTTGCCGGAATTCCCGCCTTCAGACGATAGTTTGGCGGCGCCTTTTGCTGCAAATCGCGAATCCATGAACGCGTGCCGACTTCAGAGTACCGAACCGTCGCCGCTAAGCGAAGGAAGCCGAGCGCGCAGCCTTAGGGATGACCAATCGAGAGGTACGCGAGAGCCGCGCGCCCACTTCGAGGCCACCAGGAGGAACCCCTTAGGCCTAAGCTAATAGCGAGAATATCACATTAATGGTATATTACATCTATGTCATACGGGGTCGAGGTTTCGGACGAATTCAAGGACTGGTACGAACCTCTCTCTGAGGAGGAGCAGCTCAGCATTGAGCGGGTCGTGTTGATGCTGATGGAGGCTGGTCCCTCTCTCGGGTTCCCTTACAGCAGCGGGATTGAACAGTCGAAATTCAGTCACATGCGCGAGCTGAGAATTCAGCATGAGGGGCGGCCGTATCGCGTCCTTTACGCCTTCGATCCGACTCGGTCGGCATTCCTGATCCTTGGAGGAGACAAGACGGGCGATGACCGCTGGTACGACAGGATGGTTCCACAGGCGGACACCATTTACGAAGGACACCTGAAAGCGCTTGAGGTAGAGAAACGCAAGACCCGCAACAAGAAACGCCCCCGGTGATGCTGGGGTATGGAGTGTCGCAATGCCCACGAATTGGAACGATCTGAAGCACAAGTCTTCCCCTGAGGTTCGCGCAAGACTGAAGCGTGAAGCTCACGCCGAACTCGACCGCATTGGCTTTCATAAGTTGCGCCAAGCGCGCCAGCAAACGCAGGTTGCGGTCGCAGAGAGGCTCAAGATCGGCCAGTGCGCCGTGTCCCGCATAGAGAAGCAGTCTGATTTTCTGCTCAGCACGCTCCGAGAGTACGTCGGGGCTCTTGGCGGCGAACTGGAATTGCGTGTCGTGTTCCCGGACGCGGATTTCGTTATTGATACTCTGATGCCCACTGCAGCGGTAGCAGTGGCACCCAAGAAGCGCACAGTCCGCGCGCGGGCTACTGTCGCCCCGGTCGAGAAAGCCATGGCCAAAGCTCGGTAGGACCCTGAGGCCGCTCATGATGTAGGATGCCTTGCTTGCGTCGGCTTTTAGACGTAGAGGAAAAACGTCGGCACACTCAGCGACGCGTCCTAGGGCATCCGGTGCGGTAGTTTTCTCTCAACGAGGCCGCCTCGCGGGGAATTCACTGATAAACCCCAGCGCGGACCCATCTAAGGGAATTCCAGCTGACAACTTCAGGAAAATCTGGCGAGAGTGCATAAGCATTACTCCCGGCATAAGCCCCTGTCGCATCTGCTCTACGGTCGAAGGAAGAGCGGCAAGAGGTGGGGTTCGATCGGGCTTCTGGATGTGTAACCGCTATCCAAGATCGGAAACGCCTCGCTCACGCAGCGCAAATTGGGCGAGGTGCTTCAGCGAGGCGTTTTCGATTTGGAGGTAAGAAGGAAGCCGCAGGCGCCGCGGTCGCGGTGATCCAGGCGGGATTATGGAGATTGAATACTGTTTGCAGGTGGGATAGAAGCTTCCGCGGGTGGTGATCGTCGCCGATAGCGGTGGCAACTAGAGAGCAGTTGCATGAGGCTTCTGCGATCGAACGATTTCATGATGCCGGTTGATGCGATCCGAGAGCCTTGTTGCATGGTGCGGACACAGGGGTGCGAAGGCGTGTGTGGAGCAAGCCGGCAGAGCGGATTGGCAGAGGCGGTCATGAGGAATCGTAAGTTGCCAGGAGAAGTTGCGCTGCAGTGAAGCGTTGGACGACTCGCATGGCTTTGCCGCAGCGGGGACAGTGCCAGAGTTCGCAGTCCGGCAACGGTGGCAGGGGAAGTTGCTCGTGGCCCTGGGCGGCGAGCAGTGTGCGCGCCAGCGGCAGCAGCTGCTGGCGGAAGCGATTCGACAGCAGGCCGTAGTGGCGGATGCGGACGAATCCGCGGGGCAGAACGTGCAGGAAGAAGCGGCGCAGGAACTCGACGGCGTCGAGGGTCATGACGCGCTGCTTGCTGCCGTGAGCATAATCCCGCCAGCGAAAACTCGCACTCTCTCCGTCGAAGGCCAGCAGGCGATGGTTGGAGATGGCCATGCGGTGGGTATAGCGGCCGAGATAGCGCAGCACATGGGCCGGGCCGCCGAAGGGAGGCTTGGCATCAACGAACCATTTCGTCCGAGCCAGCTTCGCGGCCACTTCCTCGAACCATGCAGGATCACCGAAGGCGGCTGCTGGACCGCGGCAGTCGAGCAGGTTCCTGCGGTAGAGCCGCCGTAGTCCGTCGAGGAACTTGTTGCGGAACACGGTGCGCAGTATCGGAATCGGCAGCAGGAACAACGGGTGGCTAGTCGGGATCCATCGCTGGTGATCGGCATCTCGGACAAGTGCCCCAGAAAGCTGTTGTGAAGCTTGCTGTCCCCAGTAGTGAATGATAAGGGAGGATTATCATCCAGAATCTGGCGCCCCAAATTGCGCTGAGCTTTCCGCAAGGGTGAGAATCCCGAAATACCATTCGATGAACCGTCCGATGGCGTACTGGTGGCTCCGGCGCGATTGGGCGGAGGCCAGCCTATTGAGCACTGCCGCCCGCCATGGTTCCAATTCCGGGATTGTGAGGTTGGCAAGGCGAGCCTTGGCAAACATCAAATGCCGCCACGCATTCTCGTTTTATGCTGCCACCTACGTTTTTGGGGATTCCGGAGCAAGCCCGTCCTTTCCACAGCTCGTGGCTCATAACTGCCCTGCCGCCTTCAGGTCGGCGGCAAACGAGGCGAGCGACATCACGAGCGTCAAAGGCTTGCCGCTCAAAGGCACAGCGCCGTAACTGGCGTACCATCGGGCCGCGCGATCGTTCTTCGCATCGATAATGAGCACAACGCCGCCGACCTCAGCCGAAGCGCGCAGGCAGCGCCGCGCGGCGGCGGCGAGGAGTTGGCCGCTGATACCCTGACCTTGGCAACGCAGGTCTGTAGCAATGCGCGCGAGCCGGAACCCGGGCACATCGTGCCGGGCGAGGCCGCGGCGAACCGTCTCCGGCGTGTCAGCGTAGGTCAGAGCGCCCGGAGCCAGGCTGTAGAAACGAAGAATGCTCTTGTTGTCTGCGTTATCAATTGCGAGAAAGGTCTTTGCGGCACCAGATTCATGGCTTTGGCGGGCGTAACGCTCGAAGAAGTCATTCATGGCCGGATCGCCACAATCGAAAGATTTCCGATCATGCTTTTTCGAGATTGGCTCTTCGTGCCAGGCGGGAACGCTCATCGCCGTTTCCGCGTGGGCTTTGGCATGCGAGCGATGGCTGCGCGCAGCTTAGCATTCGGCGCTGGCGGATTTTCGAGCAGGTTCAATACCAAAAGGCTGTCACGCTCGGACAAGACGATACGTTCCGACTCCTCGATCACCGCCTTGGCCTCCCGCAAGGCGGGTTGGAGAACAAACTCCGTCAGGTCGGTGTGCCTCAACGCTGCAGCGCGCACGAGCGTAGCCTTTTGTTCCGGTCGCAGCCGGAGGTTCATTCGTGGGCTGTCGTCCACGGCCACTCTAGGCATAGATTCCTCCTTGTGTACTTATTAAAAGCGTACATGGTTCTGAGGGGCTTGTCCAGACCCGCCTCCGGCGCGGACGAGGCTGCTCGTACTCCACGCTTGCTGGTGGCAGGCTTCGGTGAGAATAGGCGGCCGCATACGATAAGAACGGCTGGCAGAGTTCGTGAGAACCAGTACCGGTATTCGCGATGCGGCCGGTAACCCTCAACCACGGCCGCGGTGTTCGAGCGTTGGCATTGCGTAGGTGGCCGAACCTGTTTCCCGGTCTACAGCCTTGCTTCCTGTTACCGCATCCCCGATGCACGATTGCGTGGCATCGAGTGCAAAGCGTGATGAGGTTTTGCTCTGCATCATCCCCGGACTGGCTCCGCAATTCCTGATGGTGAACCTCGAGATGCGACAGCGCGCCGCTGCGGTGATCCACGTCCGCAAGATGGAAGCCTCTCATACCGGCTTGAGCGAGAAGGCCGCACCTTTCTCCCATTCCCGAAGCATGCGCTCGCCAATATCTGCGAAATCCGGATCTTCCTTCATGTGAGTACGCACATCTGCTGAGGTGCTACGGAGCGCTTCCGTAATGCGCCCCAGAATTTCTCTTACCTGCGACGGTGTGCCGCCGCAACGCGTTTCGCCAAGCCGTTGGAGCTCCTTGGCGGCAGGCCAGCGGGTGCTACCGTTCAGCGTCAAAGCCATACTGTCCCTGGGCAGGTAAACAGAGGTCGTCACAAGGTCGTAGACCGGAGCCAGACTTGCTTCGCCGAGTACATCGTCGTAGACGATCCCGAAGTTTTTGAGATGCGCGTCGCCATTGTGCAGGGCACAGTTGAGAGCGACGAGCGTGAAGAGCTTTTCGAGATCGGCATAGACATGCGGCGAGTTCGCGAACTGCTGGAACCGTTTGATGATCGAAGTTTCGTAACTGCCGCTATATTTCTCATCGGTGCGTTTGGCATTGAGCACACAAAAATCCTCAAAGCCGCAATATGTACCATCACGGCGAAGGTCGAAACGGTCGATCACCAGCGCCCCCGCATCCTCTGCGAGCTGAAAGCGGGGCACATCCAGCCCGCATTTCTCGGCAACCTTCAGGCAAAAATACTCGTTCGCTGCCAGTTGCGGATATGCGTTCGGTTCCCAGAGTTTCACGATATGCGTCGCACCCCGATAGCTTTGCGACAACCGCGCGTCTTCTTTATGAGCGGCGAAGGCATTTTCATCACGGACCAGCACTTTGGGCTGGACGCCGCTGATGCCCGAGAAAGAGGCGAACCGCTCGATAAGATAACGGAACAGGTCGCCGCTACGCCGTCGCCCCAGAATCTCATCAATGGACTGGAATGGAACATCCTCCTCCAGCTTCTCTTTCTGCGCCGTGTAGCGGATGCGGCCGACCTGGGAGCGCCCCACGATGGCCAGCAGATCAAAATCATCGAACGTACCGGTGGCTTTCGCAAAAGTGAGTCGCAGTCGCTCGCGCAGTACGCCCTCCGGAAGATTCATCTCGAAGATCGGAGCGAGACCAAAACGCACGTCCCAGGATGAGAGGCGCACTGGCATTGTGACAGAGACCGCGCGTGCGTCGATGGTTTCGGGCAGGTACAGGAACGTGCT
>Ga0302320_10022582_pt1 | contig 12413 bp, 9 predicted proteins | sample Bog_T0_3_FD_202130 | JGI IMG/M metagenome (GOLD analysis project Ga0302320, IMG submission 202130) | Peat permafrost microbial communities from Stordalen Mire near Abisko, Sweden - Bog_T0_3 | ecosystem: Environmental > Terrestrial > Soil > Wetlands > Peat | place: Sweden: Abisko, Stordalen Mire...
GAGAGCGCCCAAGGCACGGATATACCCTTCCTCGTGAAGAAGACTCCAGAGCTTCTCTGCTCCCGCACGGGCCAGCGAATACTCTACCCGGGTGGTTCCCCGCAGACGCTCAACGTCTCCGGCTTTGTATACGCGGGTTATTCCGTTCCAGCGGGGGGATTCCCAACCGGTCTCTATTGAGGCGCTCTTGCTCATCTTCCTTCTCCTTTGCTGCGGGGCTGCTTGAGCCACTTGCGCAACATGATGTGAGTAGACCGCAGCAATTCCCGCGGCGCAAGGGCCACTCGCCCGATTCGGACGGGTGGACAAGGACGCCCAGGCTAGACGATAATCGGGACCGTCAAAAGGAGACACCCTCTGGCAATTCAACTTAGTTAGATTAAGGAGTCGCGGGCGGACTCCAATTGCTCCCCTGGCGTCCATTCGCCTGACTCACGTCGACCGAATTGGATTGCCGTCGTGAAAGAGGCAAAGTATGACAATCGCAACGCAATTCGTCAAAGATCTGAATCACGCCCTTAACCTGCGCCATGTAGCCGAGGGTATTGCCATGCTCGACAAGGCGGAGACAGTCTGGGCGAAGCTACTTCCCAACCAGTCTCATGCTACCGAGTTATTGCTTCTGCTTGCGCAATGGGTTGACGTTGGATACCGGGACTACCATCTCATCGACTCTGTCCTTTCTAGATTTCCAGCTGAGTGCCGGCGCAAACTGCCTTTAGAAGACTACCTTCGCTTGCGCATGGTGGAGGGATTCCGGGCGCTCTCTGCCGAAGAGGTCGACACCGCGATGGAGACACTCGATTTCGTTTTGCGGGCAGAGCACGGCGTAGAAGATGAAAACTTGATGGTGCTTGCTCATTTTTGGAAAGGAAGAGCGCATAGAAAGAAGGGCGAATATGAGATCGCGCTCCGGGAGATTGTGTCGGCGCGAGAGCTTGCGCAGGGTTCACGGGAGAACGCGATGTTGACCTCCGTGATCCAGATTCACGAGGCGTGGCTTCTTTTCCAGAAGGGCTTGAAGAAAGAAGCTCTGCGGTTGCTCTCCCATGCCGAAGCAGTTCTCAAGACCACCGATCATTCTCTGGCATTGGGCAACATCGAGTCAGCACGGGGTCGAATGGTGCGCCGTGCCGGAGAATACGCGAAAGCGCTCGAGCATTTCGATCGCGCCATCGCGATTTACTCCAAGGGAAATCCCAATCATCGCAACCTTGCCAGGGCCCTCGTGAATGCCGCACATGTAAAGCGGCTTCTTGCCCTGCAACTTCGAAAGAGGATCGATGCGCAATCGCGCAAGCCAAATCATTCCCGTGCAGGCGGTCTTAGAGCGGCGTCCCCTAACGGTCCCGCCAGCCTGCGGGCCCGCTACCAGCAGCTCTACCAGGAGGCAATACTTCAGTTACAGCGAGCGCGGGAGATTTACCTGCTCCACGGCCACTCTGGCGGGCTAGGGGCGGTGATCGTCAATTCCGGATACCTGCATCTCGATGGGGGCGATATTGACCGTGCGTCACGCGAGGCGCTGGAGGCCTATCGAATTGGACATGAGAAGAACGATCAGATTCTCATGGCGCGGGCCCGCGTTTTGCAGACTGCAACGGAGAACGCCAGGATTGAGGAACAACTTGGCGAAGACGTTGATACCGCGCTGCACGCAAACCACGCTCGACAGTTCAGCGAAGAAGCCCTGGCATTGGCGAAGAATACCCAGAATAAGCGACTGCTTGCGGCGGCCTACATTGCGCGGGGCATGACCGCCGGCAACGAGTTCTTCCAGGAGTGGGATCTGGCCAAGCGCTGCGCAAGCGAGGCCACCGACCTGATCGGCGCGGGCGAAAACGACCACCTGCTGGATGACCTGGCTGCGCTGAAGTCGCACATCATGCAGGCGTCCGGCATCAACGACACACTGCGCGGATGGTCCGAGGGGATGGTCGGGGACAAGACCTTTCAGCAAGTCACAGAGGAATTTGCTGAGATCGTCATTCCCAAAGTCTGGCTCCGCGAAGACAGGAAGATATCCAGGGTGGCTCAGTGCCTTTCAATCTCCCCGAAAAAAGTACGCCGCATTCTGCGCAATGCCGGCTTCCTCGACAAATTTGATGCAGCATCCGGCGATCGATTCGGATCTGATGAAAAACTTCTGCATGCCTCTGGATATGGCCGTGCTGCTAACCCCCATCCCAGCAATCATCACCGCGAATAATCGAATTCGGTTTGTCTGGAGCTTCCGGCCTTCTCACAATGGGTCGTGACAGCCATCACAGTGGAGGGCGCTCGGGAGTGCTCTGCTTGGTTCCTCTGGCCTCATCTTAGTCAGAGAAATCCGAACCAATTCGGAGGCTGCTGTGCAATATTCCCCGGTGTCAGAACTATCTCATCGTCCTCAGGCGGACAGCCACCCCTGTCCGGCATCGTTAGCCTCCAGCCAGAAGCCTATCCTGAACCACTGGCCGGAGCCATACACGCTTGCGGAGAAAAAAGACAACGATCTGGATGGTTATTTGTTCGACGATTCATGTCTTCGTGTCTCCTGATGCGAAACCAGAGGGGGACTTCGCTAAAAGTGAAATCCCCCTCCGCATATCAACACTTCTCCAGTCACGTAATCCGATAGTGGGCTGCAGAAGAAGAGCACAGTCCCAGCAGCGTCTTCGGGTGTCCCGAGCCGGCCCAGTGGGCAAGCGTTCTTCACCGAATCCAGCATACTGGGTTGAACTCCGAGGCGGATCTCGTGGCCGTGCATTTCCATCTTCGAGCCTGCATCGGTAACGGGCTGTGTCATCCGCGTCCCGATCAGCCCAAAGCCGACGGCGTTCACGTTGACGTTATAGCGGCCCCATTCTTTGGCCAGCGTTTTCGTCAGTCCAATAACCCCAGCTTTCCCTGCCGAATAACCCGCCTGGCCCGGATTGCCATCTGTGCCGGCTATGGAAGTAATGTTCACCACCTTGCGCATGACGCACTGATTGGCGGCTATCTCCTTTTTTGCCGACTCACGAATGTAAGTAGAAGCGGCACGAAGAATACGGAACGGAGTTACAAGGTGAATATCCAACATCGCCTGAAACTGTTCATCCGTAGTCTTCTGGATCACGCTGTCCCAACTGTACCCAGCATTGTTCACGATGATATCGATCGCCCCGAACTCCGAGAGCGTCTGGTGCACAATCATCTCCGGGGTCGCGGGGTCAGTCAGGTCGCCGGTAATATGGCTGACTTTTTCCGGTCGCGCGATTTCGGCTTCCGACTCCAGAAGCAGTTGTTCATCAAGGTCGTTGACCATCACGTTCGCTCCGCATTCAGCCAGCCGTTTTGCAATCGCTCTTCCGATTCCGCGGCCTGCTCCGGTGACGAGCGCTGTCTTCCCTCCCAGGGTGAATGGCATCGCAATAGAGTTTTCCACATCGGTTTCAAATCCTGTGTTCACCATTTTGTTCACCTCCTAGGTGATAACTACGCTGCATTGCAGCATAGTAAGTGCAGCAATGCACAAATGTCCAGAGGCGGGGTGAAAATATTTTTCTGCCGGATTCGAAAGAGCCGGGTGTTGGATCGCAACCCATTGAAGCAGTGCATTCGCGCGACACGCAAGGTCCTCAATGCCGGAAGGCGGGATAGTCCGACTTGATGGAGAATTCTCCTCCCTTGGAAGCTAAAACACGAACCCAGCTCTCTGGCAGCCTCTTAGCTGCACCGTCACCACGATCCAAGGAACGAAAGGATTCGGGTTATGACCAATCGAGAAATTGTAGTTTTAAGCGCCGTACGTACTCCGGTAGGAAAGTTCGGTGGCGCCCTGAAAGACATTCCTCCCACGGAACTTGCCGCCACCGTTGTTTCAGAAAGTGTGCGGCGCTCCGGGCTTTCTGCGGCCGAGATCGGCAACGTTGTTTTCGGAAATGTGATTCACACCGAAGGGAAGGACATGTATCTGGCGCGGGTAGCGGCCGTGCGGGGTGGTTTGCCGGTGGAAACACCAGCACTCACGCTAAATCGCTTGTGCGGCAGCGGGCTCCAGGCAATCGTCACAGCTGCGCAGATGATCGTCCACGGAGACTCCGACGCGGCAATCGGCGGCGGGGCCGAGTCCATGAGCCGGGCTCCCTACTGGCTGAATGCAATGCGGTGGGGCGCAAGAATGAATGATGTGACAGCGGTGGACGTGATGGTAGCCGCGATAACTGACCCTTTTGACCAAATCCACATGGGAATCACAGCAGAAAACGTCGCCCGGAGATGGGGAGTTACTCGGGAAGATCAGGACGAACTCGCAGTGGAGAGCCATCGACGCGCAGTGGATGCAATCCGGACCGGTAAATTCAAGAGCCAGATCGTACCCATTGAACTCAAGACAAAAGGTGGAACGACATTATTCGACACGGACGAATCGCCGCGAACCGATGCGACGCGGGAAAACCTCGCCAAGCTCAAGCCGGCATTCGATAAGGACGGCACAATCACGGCGGGCAACGCCTCCGGCGTTAATGACGGAGCAGCCGCGGTGGTGTTGATGGAACTCCACGCGGCGCAAGAGCGGGGCCTCAAGCCAATAGCGAAACTGATCGACTATGCAGTGTCCGGCGTGGAGCCTGGCGTGATGGGGATCGGACCGGTGCCTGCAGTTAGAAGGCTCTACGAACGCACCGGGATGAGCACCGCACAAATCGACGTCTTCGAGGCAAACGAGGCATTCGCAGCCCAGGTGCTTGCAGTTCGGCGCGAGCTTGGACTTCCGCCGGAAAAAACAAACCCCAACGGAAGCGGCATCTCTCTTGGTCATCCGCTCGCAGCCACCGGCGCAATCGTAACGGTGAAAGCGATCCACGAAATGCACCGGGTCGGCGGGCAGTATTGCCTGGTCACCATGTGTATTGGCGGCGGACAAGGGATCGCCGCACTTTTTGAATCCATGAATTGAAGAAGGGACAATCCCGCAGTAATCTCGTCAGGCGGGTAAGTCGCAGATGAGGGAGCACAGCTTTGGACGCTGGCGGGCTTGGCTTCCTTCGCCGGCCAGCGTCCAATTCTGGGCCAATAAACTCTGCGGCCAGTTACTCAGAACGAGCAGCCAGCCAGGTCTCGATGTGCGGCCAGGTCTGTTTGTGCGCGCTGCTCCCGGCCATGATGCCAATGTGTCCTCCCGGTACGCGATACACCTCGGTGTCTTTGCTGGAGACGTTTGATACGATCGGCTCCGATTGGCAAGGTGGCGTGATGTGATCGGCCTCGGCAATGACCGTGAGCAGATTTGCCCGCAGTCTTTTCAGGTCGACCAGTTGGCCGCGAATGATCAGTTCGCCCTTCATCAGGCGATTGTTCCGGTAGAGATCGACAATCAGTTGCCGGTATGCGCCGCCGGCCATGGGAAGGATGTCCCTCACCCACGTATTCATTGCGTGCCACGATTCAACGGCGCGTGGATTGTCGAGATTGTCCCACAACCTGCAATAGTTCGTGATGTAGTTCTCAACAGGCTTCAGAGCCTTGGCTCCGTAGTCGATCATCTCGCCGGGAATATTGCCAAGAGCAGCGATGACCTTCTCGACATCGAAATATTTCTCGTCGGTCCAGTGAGCAAAAGTAATCTCCTGGCGGTGTGAAAAATCTAGCGGTGCGGTCAACAAGAGCAGGTTGCGCAAGCCATCGTCGGGCCGCAATGCGGAATAGATTGTGGTCAGAATGGCGCCGATGCACCAGCCCAGCATGCTGAATTCTTCCGATTTGGAGAGCGTCTTCATCTTGCGAATCGCTCGCGTCATATAGTCGAGGACGTAATCGTCGAATTTCAGATCTTTATCTTCAAGACCCGGAACGCCCCAATCCAGAAGATAAACATCGTAGCCATGGCCAACCATGTATTCGATAAAACTATGTCCAGGGCGAAGGTCAAGAATCGTTGGGCGATTCATCAGCGCGAAAACAAGAAGGAGCGGTACCGGATGTCGCGCCTCGGCCGGAACGACAGGGATGTACCGATAGAGCTTTGCCTTATTGAGTGTCCAGACCACCTCTTTAGGCGTCTGACCAATCGCGGCTTTCGTCGTCAACAGCCTATTGAAAGTTTCAAACCGCGGGTTGACACCTGACCAATATTCGTACGATACCCCAGCCTGTGCCATATCGACCTCTAGCCTTTCCTGGTGCTCGCTTTATTCGGAGTTTTCGCCTCCGCCGGCGCTGGCCGCTTCGCTTCAGGTTCAGTTCCGGCAAGCGGCGCTCGGTTCGCGGACGATAGTTCGACAATTCGATCCAGCTTGGCATCCATATCGTCCAGGCGCATTTCCATGTTGGTGAAGCGTTGCGCCAGGGCAGCGACATCTTCCCGCGAGGGCAGGGATAGCTTCTGCAGCGCCATCAGCATCGACTTTTCGAATGCCTCACGGAACGGCGCAGACATCGTTAACGCGCCGTTCAGCATGGCGCCAGAAGCCTCCGCGTACTCCTCGCTGTTCACGGCGTTGATCATCACCTTAGACATGGCGTCAAGGTAGTTATCCCGCAATTCGCGAAATGGTTCGAACGGATCGGCGGGCTTGTTGTTTTCTTTTTCTGCTGACATCTCCAACCCCCGGCTTTTACAACACACAAAGCATACACCTGATTGGGGCGGCGCTCCAGTTCAGAGAATTCAATTTCTGGAGTCTTTCAAGCGCGTTCCACCGCCCCAATCCAGGTAAGTGATGTACCGTGTCATCTTAGTGAAGAGTCTGGACCGGCTCTTTCATTACATCGAGCAGTTCCTTCTGAGCCTCGACCACGACCTCCACGCCGCGCTGCATCGAATCGGCAATCGTTGCCGCGGGTGTGCCGGCATAGCCGAATTGCTGCTTGGCCGTCTGGAAGGCTGCCTTGGCCTGCTTTGCGGAATAGTCAAGCGCCGTCTTCTGTGCCGCGATTGTGTGCTCGATCGCTTCCTGAGCCTTCGCCTTGCCCTCTTCGAAGGTGTCTGCTGTTTTCGCCTTGCGTTCCCTTACCAGTTTTGCCAGGGCGTGACTCTGATCGACCACCAGGTCAATTGCTCCCTTCTGAGTATCCGCAAAACGTTCAAAGGCCGTTGTGGCCACATCGAGAACGAAAAGCCCTGGCGCGGCCAGTGTGTGTTTCTTCCAGACATTCACCAATTCCGCATTTTGCTGAATTGCGATATCCAGGGTTTTCTTTTGCATTTCGGCCACACGCTCGATACCGCTGGTATAGAGCTGGGCCATCGACTCGAATACGTCAGCTTTTTCGCCTTCTGCAGCCGTTACCGGTACGTCAGGCCCCGTATCCTTTGCGCTCATATCTTCCTCCTTGTTCCTATGTACGCTGCATAACGTGCTGCACTGCAGCATTTCCAACATAACTCCAGATTTGCCCGCTGTCAAGAGGTAGAATTAAAAAATCTATGGCGCAGAAGACAGTTGTGATCAAGAAATACGAGAACCGGCGCCTCTATGACACCACCAATAGCCGGTATATAAATCTCGAAGAGGTGGCGCAGCTTCTGCAGCAGGGCAATGACGTACAGGTCATCGATGCTGCCTCCGGCGAAGACATAACGCGTCTGATTCTGACGCAGATTATTGTTGAAGACGCTAAGACACCGGACTCTAGTTTTCCGCTGGATCTGCTGCGTCAAATGGTCATTGCATCCGGCCGAGTCAGCCAGGAAAGCACCCTGAAGTATATGAAAGCAATGCTGGACATTTACCAGAACACCTACCGCATGGTGGCTCCGCAATTGAACCCATTCGAGTTCATGCAGAATCTCCGCACAGAGCCTGATGTGGCTGAGAGTCGAGACTCCGGTTCCGCAGCAGACAAAAAGGTAGTGGAACCGAAAGAGAAAGAAGCCCGGCAGCCGGAGACTGAAGACGTGGAGGCGTTGAAGAGCCGGTTGGCCGAACTGGAAAAGCTTGTCTCTACCCTGGTCCCGAAGAAGTCCCGAAAATAAGAAAGAGCAACCGGAATGCGCGAGCAAGATATTGAATTAGCTCGACCGAACAAGAGCCTTGCAGAGCCAATAGTCGCACTTATCACCATGCGCATCTTAGAACGGCGACGCGCAAAAGTCGGACGAAACGAACCGTATCACAGACCAACCATTGATAGATAAAAAGTTATTGGGATCCTATGGGAGATTGTCTTTGTGATGCCCGGCCAGGGTTGAAACTTGGAAGAACTCTTTGCGCAACCTGCATCCGCATAATAAAATTCGGAGAGGAAGAGTGGCCGAGTGGTTGATGGCTCCAGTCTTGAAAACTGGCGTACCTGAAAGGGTATCGGGGGTTCGAATCCCTCCTCTTCCGCCACTTCTACTCCATAGCCGTCCATATCCGTCCATTCCGGTCCGCACGTAATCGCAGATTATTGAGAATATTAAATAGGCTGTCCACGCGCATCCACGTTTCTCCGAGCGCATCCGGATTTGACCGGGGTATCAGCGGGGGCACTATTAACCTCGCAGGGAAAGCGAGCAGGACGGTACCCCCGCTCCAAGGAGTAGCTGAATACTTGGAGCAAGAAAAAGAGTTCACGGTTCGTGGGCACTCCGGTCAAGTAATTCCGGTACACTCGTCGACTTTTCATTAGAAATCAAACTACGCCGTCTTCGATGAACCCTGTCCCAGTGGTCGCTTAACAGCTCTTCTGGATTTGTCGTCGAAAAAAGGTTCATATTTCCTGTTGCTTTCCAAAAGGAAGCATGCCATGATTCCTGTTGAAATCCTAAAGGTGGGGCTCCCGATGAAGGAAAAACCGGACGTCTTGCAGGGAACGCTTGCGCTGATGGTTCTCAAGACCCTGGATTTCCTTTGCCCGCAGCACGGCTACCGTATCGCCCGGCGCATCGAGCGGATTTGCGGAGACCTTCTCGCTGTGAATCAGGCTTCGCGCGCTTTTTCAATGTCAAAGCAAAGGATCTCGTATGAAATTCCTGCGTCGTTTCCTGATACGACTGTTGAATTCCGCAACCAGGCGGAGCGCCGACCAACGCCTGCGCGATGAAATCGCCGAACATCTCGCGTTGCAGATCGAAGAGAATCTGAGCGCGGGCATGGCCCCTGCCGAGGCACGGCGTCAAGCCGCACTCAAGCTTGGCTCGGCCCAGGCGATCCGGGAGCGCCATCATGACGAGCAAAGCCTCCCCTTCTTCGAGAATCTGCTCTTCGACCTGCGGTACGCGGTTCGCATGCTTCTGAGGTCTCCGGGATTCTCTTTCATTGCGATCGCCACAATGGCGCTGGGCATCGGAAACACCACCGCGATCTATAGCGTGATCGACGCCACGCTGCTGCACCCTTTGCCATACCCAAACCCTGACGAACTGGTGCGCATTCAGGACGACCTTCCCGGCGTAGGCGCGCAGGGCGTCGGCATCTCCGTCCCTGAGTGGAGAGACCTCGAGAGTTCCGGGATATTCCAGTCCGCGTCGATTACAGGCACCGGCGCAAACGTGAACCTCACCGGCAGTGCACAGCCGCTGCGTCTCAGCTTCAAGCAAGTCACGCCGAATTACTTCTCTGTCCTCGGTGTAGACGCGCAGTTGGGCCGCACATTCGATCCGCACGATGCCACTCCCGGCTACAACCTGGAGGTCGTCCTCAGTGACGGGCTGTGGAGGAGGGAATTCGCAGCCGACCCGCACGTACTCGGCAAAGCAGTGCTCCTGGATAACGACGAGTATCATGTCGTGGGCGTCATGCCGCGCGGCTTTCGCGATCAGGGTGCAACCAGCGACGAGCAGAATGTGGACCTGTGGCTGGGGGCCGGCTTTGCCGGTGTGCCGTTTCCACCCCCGCTGCGCGATTCACGTCTACGCAGTCGTGCGGTCATCGCGCGCCTGAAGCCGGGACTCTCGATTGCGGCAGCGCAGGGGCATCTCGATGCGCTGGTGGAATCGCTGAAAAAACAATTTCCGGCGGAGTATCCGGCACAGACCGCATGGACCGTGCGCCTGATTCCGCTCAGCGAAACCGTGGTCGGCAGCGTTCGCCAATCCCTCATTCTGCTGTTCGGCGCGGTAGCGCTGGTCCTCCTGATCAGTTGCGTCAATGTCGCCAATCTCCTGCTCGCCAGGACCAGTGTGCGGAGTCGTGAGATCGCGGTTCGCCAGGCTATGGGAGCGCAAAGAACGCGCCTCATCCGCCAGCTTCTCACCGAGAGTCTGCTGCTGTTCCTGCTTGGCGGAATTGCTGGATTTGCTCTTCTCTTCTGCACCCAGCATTTCCTGCTGCAGCTTGTTCCGGAGAGTCTCCCGCACCTGAACAACATATCGATCAACTGGGGCGTGCTGGCGTTCGCTCTAGCCGTCTCAGTGGCAGCCGGAACCGTCTTTGGGCTTGCTCCCGCGTGGCTCATGACCCGCTTCGATTTGATCGGTACGCTTCGGCAGGAAGGACGCGGCTCCATAGGTTCAATTGGGCGTTCGCGCGCCCGCCAGATTCTGGTGATCAGTGAATTGGCGCTATCCCTGGTGCTCATGGTCGCCGCGGGCCTTCTGCTGCGCAGTTTTTGGGACTTGTTCAAGGTGCAGCCCGGCTTCGATCCTGACCGTGTCATGGCCATTCAAACCTGGCTGCCCGGGCCCAACGATCCCACGCTGGATCCATATCAAACCGCCACGCAGGAAGCGGTCCTGTTGCGCGAGATTCTTCGCCGCAGCCGAACCCTGCCGGGCGTAGAAGAAGCCGCGGTCGGCGACGGGGACGCTCTTCCCCTGGGCCACAGCCATCCGAGCCCGCTGCCATTGATCCGGGAAGGCATCGAAACGATGGAAAATCAGGCTCCTGTGATCGAGAGTCCCATCGTTTCGCCCGAATACTTCCACCTGTTGGGCATGCCGGTACTGCGCGGGCGCATTTTCAGCGAGCAAGATATTGAAACTACGCCCCAGGTTGCGGTCATCAATCAGGCCGCGGCTCACATGTATTGGCCAGGCAAAGATGGGAAGGGCGAGGACCCGCTTGGCAAACGCGTCCGTTTGCACTTGGATACCCGCGGGCTCTTGAGCTCTGCCAAGCCGGCCTGGACCACGATCATCGGCGTCATTGCGGATGCCCGCACGGAATCGTTGGCGGACGCGGCAATTCCGCAAATCTATCGCAGCGTGTACCAGCGCCCCGCCAAAGACTTGGCCATCTTTCTGCGCGGACAACTCGATCCCAGCGCCATCTCCGCACAAGTGCGGGAACAGGTCCAGGCCGTCGATGCTACACTTCCGGTCTTCCATGCCGAGACCCTGGATGAGGTGCTCGCCACCTCGCTTTCTGTCAGGCGATTCTCGATGGAAATGGTGGCGTTTTTTGCGGCCACTGCCTTGCTGCTCGCCGGACTTGGAATCTACGGGACTATTTCCTATGTTGTGAATGAACAAAGACGTGAGATCGCCATTCGCCTGGCGCTGGGTGCTCAAAGAGGCACTATCCTCAAGATGGTCCTGCGCCAGGGACTCGGCCTGGCCGCCGCTGGTGCCGGGCTGGGCGTGGCCGGTGCGCTCATCGTCTCTCACCTCATGGCCGGACTGCTCTTCGGCGTGTCGCCTACCGATCTACCCACTTTCGCTGGCGTCACCATTGTGCTTGCCACTGTCGCGCTCGCCGCCAGCTATATCCCGGCACTGCGCGCCATGCGTCTGGATCCGATCACGACTCTCCACTCCGAATGACTTCTTGGCGCCGCTCGAGACTAGTCTTCGCAAGTTGTGGCCATCCCAATGACCCCCGTTCGGGATGCTGATGAATCCACCTCAACACTGGGTTCAAAAGGCAAAGAGGCCGAGTGCCACCACTGTCTGCCGCCTTGGACTGGTTGCCCCCATCTCTGCGGAAAGCATTCGACAAGATCGGTCTGGGCGATCTTCTCGCAGTTTCTTAAGTCTCAAAAGAATTCTCCCCGCAATTGGTGAGTAGGCCCAGGGATTTTCACCCTGAGCCTCTCGCAGAACCGTGCGTAAATCTCTCGATTTACACGGCTACCATTATCCAACCTTGTTTCCAACAACACCCCAGTGGAAGAACATCCGGGGAAATTCGCTCTTCATTCTGCGGAGCCAGTCCAAGCTGCGCCACTCACGCCACAACAGCATTTTGTACTTGCGCCTGGCCCATTGCTCAAGCTTTTGATCGAGGTACCGAGAGAGCTTGTGCATCGCCGTCCGATAGAACGCCCCGTAATAATTCCACCACCCGCGAATCGCCGGATTACATTGCTTCGCCAGTTCGGCCAGGGTCGCCGGTGTCTGTCGATAAATGCGCCAGCCCGGCACCACTTGCCGCATACGCTTCAACGCATCGGCACTCACTCCCGGCAGAAAACTGGTGAACATCCGGTTCTGAGCGCCTCTTGCCTTCCTGGTCCGAAATGTGAAGCCGAGGAACGTGAAGTGTACGTGTGGACACGATGCAGTACGTCTACCGCCCTTGCAG
>Ga0302320_10022583_pt1 | contig 12413 bp, 13 predicted proteins | sample Bog_T0_3_FD_202130 | JGI IMG/M metagenome (GOLD analysis project Ga0302320, IMG submission 202130) | Peat permafrost microbial communities from Stordalen Mire near Abisko, Sweden - Bog_T0_3 | ecosystem: Environmental > Terrestrial > Soil > Wetlands > Peat | place: Sweden: Abisko, Stordalen Mire...
CCACAAGGAAATCGACAAGCTCAAATCCGCTGACATCACTGACGCCGAGCTCAAGATGTACAAGACCCGCGCCCGCGCCGACCTGCTCCGCGGACTCGCCGACAATCAGGGCCTGGCCAACGCGCTCTCCGAATACCAGACCCGCTACGGCGACTGGCGCGAGCTTTTCCTTCAGCTCGATAAAGTCGACAAGGTAACCAAGGCCGACATTCGCCGCGTAGCCAATCAGATCTTTGTCGACTCCAATCGGACCAGCGCCGAAATTGACACCGCCGCTCCCGCAGCCGCGCCCCCAAGCGCTGGAGGTGCAGAATAATGAACGCATTCATGACAACTAAATCTGGCGTGCTTCGCGCCGCAGTCATCCTGGCCGCTTTCGCAACTCCCGTCTTCCTTCAGGCTCAGCAAAGCAAGCCCTGGGAGAAGATCCCCGTCCCCCCGCTCCACGCTTTCAAGCCGCAGCAGCCCAAGCGAATCGAACTGAAGAACGGCATCGTCGTCTTCCTCCAGGAAGATCACGAGCTGCCCTTCGTCTCCGGTTCCGTCCTCATTCCCGGTGGATCCCGCGATGAAACCGACCCTGCCAAAACCGGCATCGTCGATCTCTACGGCGAGGCCTGGCGCACCAGCGGCACCGCCAAAATGGACGGCGATGCCATGGACGATTTCCTCGAGATGCGTGCCGCCCACATTGAAACCGCCGGCGACGTCGACTCCACCGCCGTCTCATGGGACTCCCTCAAGGGCGACTCCGATCAGGTCTTTGATCTAGCCATCGATCTGCTCTTCCATCCCAAATTCAGCGCGGAAAAACTCCAGCTTGCTCAACAGCAGTTGGCCACAGGCATTGTCCGCCGCAACGACGATGAAGGCGGAATCGCCGGCCGCGAGGCAGCGAAGCTCGCCTACGGAGCCAATAGTCCCTATACCCGCCAGCCGGAGCTGGCCACCATCGGCGCTGTGAATGTCGCCGATCTCCAGGCCTGGCACGATAAAACTCTCAAAGGAAAACTCATCGTTGGCATCAGCGGAGATTTTGACCCCGTTGCCATGGAAGCCAAGGTGCGCGCAGCGTTCGAAGGCCTGCCCCAGGTTCAGCCGCTGCCTGCTCGCCACGACAGTTTCCCCGGCCCCAAGCCCGGCGTCTACTTCGTTGACAAGGAAGACGTGAATCAGTCCAACGTCGAAATCGTCGCCCTCGGAACCGATCGACACAATCCCGATCTGCCCGCCATCAGCGTCATGAACGAAATCCTTGGCGGAGGCTTCGGCAGCCGGCTCTTCCAGAAAGTCCGCACCGAGCTCGGCCTCGCCTACGCAGTCGGTGGCGGCCTCGGAGCTGACTACGACCACCTGGGAGCCTTCAAGGCTGAAGTGATCACCAAAAGTCCCTCCACCGTGGATGCCACCAAGGCCACCCTCACTGAGATTTCCGGCCTCAACTCTACGGCATTCACCCAGGAAGAACTCAAGCGCGCCAAGGACAATATCTTGAACTCCTTCCTCTTCCGCTACGACACGCGCGAAAAGGTCCTCGATGAGCGCGAGCGGCTCGAGTTCTATGGCTACCCTGCGGACTATCTCGAAACCTACAAGGCTGGCCTCGAAAAGGTCACCCTGGCAGATGTCACAGCCGCCGCGAAAAAATACATCCACCCGGACAAGCTGGCCATCCTGGTCGTCGGCAACGGTCCGGAAATCAAGCCCGGCCTCGACCAGCTCAACCTCGGCCCCATCCAGAACATCGACATCACCATTCCTATGCCCGCTCGGCCACAGGGCGGAGCAGGAAACTAGTCCATCCGCCTGAAACGCAATCAAAAACGTTTCAGGCGGCCAGACCTTGAGCACGAAACTTGAGTTTGGAGAATCGCGAACGTGAAGACCATTGCAGAATTGGTAGCGGAAGATACAGATTTGCGTGCAAAATCGGCCGCGCGCCTCATCGACCAGGGTGTAACGGTCTACCGGCCGGACACCTGCGTCATCGATCCCGAAGTGGAAGTTGCGCCCGGCACCGTCGTTGAGCCCTTTGTCCAGTTGCTCGGCAAAACGCGCATCGGTGCCAACTGCCTCATCCGGTCCTATACGGTCATCGAGAACTGCACGCTCGCCGACAATATCCTTGTCCGCCAGAACTGCGTGCTGACCGAAAGCTCCGTTTCGAACGGCGCCAGGATCGGCCCCTTTGCCCACTTGCGCCCCGAAAGCGAGATCGGCGAAGACGCCCACATTGGCAACTTTGTAGAAACTAAGAAGGCCAAGGTCGGCAAGGGTGCCAAAGCGAGCCACCTCACCTACCTCGGCGACGCCGAAGTCGGCGAAGGCACCAACATTGGCGCCGGCGTCATCACCTGCAACTACGACGGCGTCAACAAACACCGCACCTCGATCGGCAAGAACTCTTTCGTGGGAAGCGATTCCACTCTCGTCGCCCCCGTCACCATCGCGGACGGGGCCTACATCGGCGCAGGCTCCTGCATCACCAAGGACGTCCCCTCAGGTGCCCTGGCCATCGGACGAAGCCGCCAAACCAACCTGGAAGGCTGGGTCGAAGCCCGCAAAGCTCGCCGCGCAAAGAAGGAATAACCCTTGCAACTCCCTCGAAGGTGGTAACCCCTCCTTCACGCGGCCAAAACCACCCGGATTCGCAGATTCCACTCTTTTTTTGTGCGATTTAGGGGACGGAAGCGCGCAACCCACCTAGCATCCCAGAGCTTCCCACGAGAGATTTGGATTCTCTCCACAGGAAATAAAAACGGCCAGCTCGTTGACTTGATGGCATCTAACAACAGGAGTCGGTTTTTCCGGGTGCGCAGCAGCATCCGTGCCTGTTCGACGTTCTCCGCGTAGAACGTCAACCGGTTTTTGGGGCTCGAAACCACTTTCTTCTCCCACTTTCCGGTTGTTCCCAATCGGTATTTTCAACGCCTTATAACGCTTTTTAGTGATGGTCACGCCGTTCGGAAGCTTGTTTACTAGATAGAGACCTTGGCTGGTCGTTTCAGCCTGGTAATTCATATGAACTCGTCGTTAACCCCCGGAGCGCAACACGCCGGCCTGGGAGGAAATCTCGTGGCAATGGACTTGGCTGGATCCGGGACACCGAACCTTTCGACCGAGTTGGTAGCGGAAGGGGAAGCCCGCGCGATCATGGAACCGGGCAGGCCCGCACGGGTACTCGTCGTTGACGACGAAACCCACGTCCGCACCATGATCGGTTCCACGCTCGAGCGCAAGGGTTACGAGGTGCATCTCGCCTCCAGCGTCCGCGAGGCGCTTGAAGCCCTCGAGCTCAACACCTACGACCTCGTTCTTACCGACATTGTCATGCAGGATCTCAACGGGATTGCGCTGCTTGAGAAGCTCCACGCCCAGCAGCCCAACCTTCCCGTCGTCATGGTCACAGCCATCCACGACATCAGCGTCGCCATCGACTCCATGCGCCGCGGTGCCTACGACTACCTCCTCAAGCCCTTTGAGCGTGACCATCTCATCAGCACCGTTGAGCGTGCCCTCCGCCATCGCCAGGTCCTCGAAGAGAGCCACAACTACCAGCAGAGCCTTGAGCAGATGGTCCGCGCCCGCACCGAGATGCTTCGCCACGCCATGGAAGATCTCGAGCACTCCTACGACGTCACGCTGGAAGCACTCGGCGACGCCCTTGACCTCAAGGACTCTGAGACGGAAGGTCACTCCAAGCGTGTAACCGCCTACACGATTGCTCTCGCGCGGGCCATGGGCCTGTCCCCTTCTGAAATCAAGATCATCGCGCGCGGAGCCTTTCTCCACGACATTGGAAAAATGGCAATTCCCGACGACATCCTCCGCAAGCCCGGCAAGCTCACCCCGGAAGAACAGGACGTCATGCGCGAGCATTGCACACGTGGGTATCACATGCTCCGCAAGATTCCGTTTCTCTCCGGCGCTGCGGAAATCGTCTTCTGTCACCAGGAGCATTACGACGGCAGTGGTTACCCCAGCGGTCTCGCCGGACGTGAAATCCCCGTAGGAGCCCGCATCTTCGCAGTCGCCGACACCCTCGACGCCATCACCAGTGACCGCCCTTATCGCAAGGCCCGCAGCTTCGACCACGCTCGCGAAGAAGTGCTCCGCTGCTCCGGAACCCAGTTTGATCCGGTCGTCGTTGAAGCCTTCCTCAAAATTCCCAATGAGCTATGGCAAGAGCTCCGCTCCGAAATCAGCGGCCAGAACAGGCGTTTCTCCTCGTTTGAAATTGGGCCTGTGCCCACTCCCCAGGAACTCAAAAACTAGCTTTTCCACCCCCGCCCGCATCCAATCTCCAGATTTCAGATTCAGGAGTGATTCCCGATGCCAAAACTCACACCCAAAGAAGTCGATGACCGTCTCTCCACCCTCCCTGCCTGGAGAATCGAAAACGGTGAATTGGTTAGAATCTTCCAATTCAAGGACTTCCTTGCCTCGTTGGCCTTCGTCAACCATATTGGCCAGTTAGCCGAGAAGGCTGGCCACCATCCCGACATCGATATCCGCTACAACAAGGTGCGCCTAGCTCTCATCACCCACGACGCCAGCGGCCTCACGGCCAAAGATTTCGACCTCGCCGCCCAAGCCGACAAATCCGCCTGACTTGGCCCATTCGGTCGCCAAATCCGATCCCTGTCATTTCTCCGTCATTCTTCGGCACCGTCCGGAGCGCTACCAAAATGCGGATTTCTGCCAACTTCTTCGGTTTGTCGCAGGGTTTTCAGGGTTTTTCGGTACCACCACGCCGCCGCCAACCCACCTGCCAGCGCCGAACCGGCGGCCACCACGCCCACTTTCAACCAGCCAGACCGCTGCTTCTCAGCCTCGGTATCCTTTGAGTAACCCTCTGAATCTGAAGCGTTTTCCATTGAACTTCCAGTCTCCTTGGTATTTCATTTCCCCCGTAAACCCACGCAATTCTGCCCAGCGCTTAGATGCAGGCGCGGCGAAAACGATTGCTTCTTCAGGTCCTTCCAGGAATTTCGATTTTTGTATTTGCATTCTTCGCAATCTATGCTATGCTGTATTTATTCCGCTGGTAGAGGCAGTCTTTACTGTCTCCCCCGGTAGGAAGTAGTTTGCGTCACTGGCCTCCCGGCTCGAACAGAAACCGTTCGAGCCGTCTTTTTTTGTTCCCCGCACCGCCGGCTTCCCACTCCAGTGCCTAACCATCGAGCAACACCTGGTTTCCCCTTTCCCCGTCTAAAGATAAAATAGCTTCGAGAAGAGGTGCTATGAAGTTCTCCATAAAGAGCAAGTGGGCAATCGGATTGGCCATTTCCACCGTCACCGCGGCCAGCTACGCGCAATGGGCGAACCCCGCACAGGATGTGCCCGCCTATCATCCATCCGCCCCGCTCCATCTCAGCGCTCTGCCGCCCATCCTGTCGGGCTCCAAACTCACGGGCGAAAACTTCCGGGACCCCTGGCAAGTCCACGTTTACCAGCAGGTAGCCAAGGTCGCGAGCGTCGCATACCAGTTGCCATGCAACTGCCGTTGCGACCGGGCCCTGGGCCACACCAGTCTTCGCAGCTGTTTTGAGGGCTTGCACGGTACCGAGTGTTCCACCTGCGCCAAGGAAGGCTTCTACGCCTACCAGCAAACCAAACTGGGCAAAACCCCCGCCCAGATCCGTGCCGGCATCGCCCATCTCGATTACGAAAAAATCGACCTCGACAAGCAGTAAAACGCGGCTATGAGTGTGTTTTGAAAGAGCCCCGGGTGCCCCATCCTTCCGAGGTTCCTTGCGGAAGGGTGGGCTAGCAGTTCACTCATCAATCATTCCCGCAGTTTTGAATGCCTGGCGTCCAAGCGCCGGGTTTTCTCGTTACCGCTCGATTCCCTTCCAATATTGAAAGAACACCGCGCCGAACCCAGCCGCCATGACCGTTACCTTCGGCCCCGGATCGCCATAAAACTCAAACCCGTCGACAGCCGAGACAGCGGCCAGCCTCGGCACCAGCTGCTGCACAACCGGCCCCAGAAAGTGAGCCTCAACCGCCGCCGCATCTGCATAAGTCTCCACCAGCCGGAACCGTTTCCCGTCCGCGCTCACAAACCACTCGTAGCCCAGCGTTCCCGGCTCCTTCTTCGTGCCTACGGTCATCTCGGCGGCAACGCTCTTGAAGGTGTCCATCTGCGCATCGGTCACCGTAAAGTTCACCGTAAGCCGCACAATTTGCTCAACCATGGTCTGATCTCCTGTCTTTTTTCTCAAGTACGCGTTCACCGTATCATCCGGGCCGAAGTCGTGGGAAACGGAAAACAGCGTAGAATATCTCCATGCAGCAGCACGAGCCAGTTGGCCCGAGCTCGCAACCGCAAGCCGTCCTCGGCATCTAATCACGAGGACGCACAAGTGGGGGCGTCACGGTTTCGACGGGATTGATTGCGGCTTAGGAGGCATGTCAGGGTGTGGGCACCTGTAATCGCCTGCAAAACTAAAGTTGCCAACGATAATCTGGCACTTGCAGCTTAATTAAATAAGCTGCCGTCTTCCACGGCTTCGCCTATGGGCTGTGAGCGGACGTCATACAGTAGGCTGGCGGTTGCTTCTCGGTCCGTGTTGTAGCCGCGAGATCATCGGACTAGTTTCCGGCGCATCTTGTCCGTTCTGAGTTCCGGGGGCGAATCCAAAAGGAAGCGGACAAAGCATGAACTCTCCTGGCTGACAGCGATTTCGGACGCGGGTTCGACTCCCGCCGCCTCCACCAACCTTCGCAAAGCGAAGGTTGTCCCGCCGTAGCCTTGGCGTAGGCGGACTTTTGTTGTCCGAGCAAGCCTTGGCGAAGACGGACTTTTTTCCTTGTCCCGCCGAAGCCTTGGCGTAGGCGGACTTTTCTCCTCTCTGCGAATTTCATTCAACTTGGTCTACAGCGAAAGCTGCAACCAAAGCCAGCAGAGGCGCACCCACCATGAAGTACGTCTACATCCTGAAAAGCCAGTCCGGCGATCACTTCTACACCGGCATCACCGACGACCTCGAATCCAGGCTTTCCAAGCACAACTCCGGCGCAGTAACCCACACCTCAAAATCCCGCCCATGGCGCATCCAAACCTATGTCGCCTTTACGGAAGTGGAGCGAGCCGCGTCCTTCGAAAAGTATCTGAAATCCGGCTCCGGCCGAGCTTTCGCCAAAGCAACGCTATAAATCTTTACTGTCTCCCAAACGGGAAAGGGATCTTGCTCATCAAGTTCGCTACTCTCGCGGCATCGAGCTCAGTCTGCGCTGCGGTAGGCCGCACCTTGCCGCACCAGGCTCACATTCCCAACGCGCCAATATCCCGGCTGCCCCGAGAGCGCCTTCTTCATCCATAGCGGCCAAGACTTTTCGCAGCGCCCTGCCTTGTATCCGCACCATTTGGCAAGCGTCAGCACCACGGCAAACGGAATCTCCTTCCAGTCATTCGCCAGCAGATACTTCAACTCCGACGCCACAAAGGCGCGTCCGCGATTGCCAACCGTGCCAAACGTATCCAGAATCCATTGCTCTCGTCCGTGCTGCACGGCGATATCAAAATAGCGCGAAAACTGGTGACGAATCGTCGGACGATGAGAATGAATCACTGCCGCCTCGGCGCAATAGGCAATCTTCCACCCCGCCATCAGCATGCGCGCCGCCACACTCACTTCTTCTGAAACCAGTGCGTCCTTTCGAAATCCGCCAACACTTTCTAGCGCCCGCGTGCGATAAGCCGCAAACGTATTCGAAAAAAACGTCGCGCCAAAACCATAAACCTCGCGGCTTGCGAAATCCCTTACATACGAAGAAGCCGAATAATTGAAAAGCCGTGCGTGCCGTTCAATGGCTGAAGCGTCTTCCCGTGCCACCTGTCTTCCATAGGCCGCGCCAATCTGCGGGTCGTCGAACACTTCGATCAACCGCTCAAACGAATCCTTGCCTTGCGGGCAGGCGTCCTGCGTCATGTAGATCAGTGTCTCCGCCCACGGTATTTGCTTCGCTGCCATCTGTCTTGTCTTGCCGTGACCGAATTGCGCCTTCGCAATCACGATCAGCCGATAGCCGGCCTCTTGAGCCTTGCGGCGCGTGTCGTCCGTTGACGACGAATCCACAATCAACACCTGCTCCGGAGCAATTCCTTGAAGAGCCAGGCCCGCGCGAAGCCGATTCCAATCCTTCCCGGCGTTGTACGTCGGTATCACGATGCCGGTATTCCTCAGGCGAGCATTCCATGCTGCGCGAATGGCAATCTCTGGTAAAACTCTTGCTGCGCTCAAACGCTACCTCCTCGAACCACATGCACCTAAGACGCACCCTAAGTGCGGGCCGGTTACTTCTCTGCAAGAATTCTTGATCTACATTTCATCCGGTCAACGACTTTCAATGAGCCGCTGAAACCGGCAAGAACACACGGCTTTCCTGTGACCATGGCATCGAATGACGCCATGGACTCTGGGAAGCGAACGGAACCTCAGCATGCTTGTTTTCGGTCAGGTGGAACAATTACCGGCAGGCCCAGCTCTTTGCGCTAGCAGCCTGTCCCGGAAAGCACTACAACAATGGTTTTCGCAATAATCTGCCAATCAAGCCACGGGCTCCAGTTATCGATGTAAATGAGATCGAGCGAGATGTAACTGTCGAACGACGGATCCTGACGTGCCTGTATCTGCCACAGGCCAGTGATCCCGGGGATGACATCGAAACGGCGCAGGTGACCGGGCGCATACTGTTTTACCTCGCGGGCAATAGGAGGCCGCGGCCCCACAAGGCTCATGTCGCCCAGAATTACGTTGAACAACTGCGGAAGCTCGTCCAGTGAATACTTCCGCAGAAACTTTCCAATTCCAGTTACGCGTGGATCTTTAGACGCCTTGAACAGCACGCCTTCCCGTTCATTCAAATGCATCACGTCGGAAAAACAATCGTCCGCGTTGGCATTCATCGTACGGAATTTGAAGCAGCGAAAGGCACGCCCGCCTTTGCCGAATCGCTCAGAGACGTAGAACACCGGACCGCACGAATCCAGCTTCACTGCGATTGCTATCGCAAGCAAAAGCGGGCTTAGAGAGAACAGCCCAAGACTCGCGAGAACCATGTCGCTTAGTCGCTTGAACATCACACCGGCCGCCGACGTCCGGTTGGTGGATCGCGTCCTCTGCAAGAGGATCAACTCAGTTGCCAAACGTTCCCTCCAACGGCCGCCCATTCGCAAGGGGCGAACATAAAAATCGACGAGGCCAAAACCAGGCCAGAAAAAAACGGCGCAAACGCTAGCCAATCCCAACTGGGTATGGCACGCATTGTTTTTGCGAACGTTACGCCTTACGTGCTTGGATGCACATCTTGCTTTTTGGTAGCGCGTATAGGAAAAGAGGAAATGAAAATTGGCCCTCGCCCTTCCTCAACAGCCAACAAACGGCGAAGGTTGTGTTAACTCAACGTCATATCTTTCAACGCCGAGCGCCATCCTCGCGCGTATCGGCAGTAATCACAGGCGTTCCACCCAATCGCCGCTAGGCGTGCAGCATGATTGGTCGGTAATCTCGCTCTCCGCCTCAGAAAATCAATTTTCGACCGGATCAAATCGATAATCTCAATCTTCTCGGGATAATCATTCACAATGTGCAGGTTCAGTTCTTCAAACTGTTTCGCGACCCGTGCATGGCGGTCCCGCTCCGGCTCACTGGTCGTCTTCTTCACGCCAACCTGCTGCTCTGGATGAACGCGGTACATCATCAACGGCTCGCTGATCGGCATCAACGCTGCCTCCAGTGAGAGCATCCAGGTAATCCATCCATCGTGAACCCACGACGGCGGTATTGGACTCCACGTTGACAACAGCTTGGCGCGAACCATCATCGTGCAACCTGTGACAATGTCGTGCCGCATCAGCAGCCGAATCGCACCCCCATGAGCAAAGGCATCCTGTTTTCTGTGGCCGAATCGATGCAAGCCCCACAAGGTCTTCTTGCCCATCAGTCGGTCCTCTCCATCAATCAGGTACGCATCGGAGAACGCCCCGCCAGACTGCGGATTGCCTTCGAGCGTGCGGGCAAGCACCTCAAGCTTCTGCGGAAGCCATACGTCATCCTGGTCCGCAAGCGCAAGCAAATCGCCGGATGCCCTGCGCAGCGCCTGGTCGAAATTACGAGTCGATCCAAGGTTGCTGCTGTTGACAACCACGTGCACCGGAAACGGCGCTTCTTGCCGAAAGCGCTCCAGCAGTGCAACGGTCCCATCGTGAGATGCATCATCACATACAACAAGCTCCAACGGTTGAAGCGTCTGGTCCGCAATGCTTTGTAATTGTTCCTCGAGATATTTCGTCCCGCAATACGTGCACATCACGACGGAGACTCTCGGGTTGGTTCTTCCTTCGCTCATCGCGACCTGCCTCGCATGGGGAGTAACCTCAAACCATAAGACGGCGCAAATCGCCGGAACGGCTATAGGATGAGACGCTTTTTAGCGGTGATCGTGCTCTACGGAATGGCGCCGGACGAGTCCGCCAGCTACCAGAGTCTTCTCCGTGCGCGCTCGCAAATCGGTGCCGAAGAACTCGACCTCACCATCCTGCTTCATGACAACTCCCCTATTGCTGTTTCGCGGCCCACGCTTCCAGCCGGCGTCTTCCATCATCGCGACGCCTCCAACAGCGGAATCGCTAGGGCCTACAACAACGCGCTCACCATGGCACTCGATTGCCGTTACGAGTGGCTCCTCACTCTCGACCAGGATACGGACCTGCCCGAAAACACACTTCAAATCTATCTTGACGCCATTCGATCGCTTGACGCTCGCCCCGATGTTGCCGCGATCGTCCCGCAAATCCGCGCCCAAGGCCGCATCGTCTCTCCCAACTTCTTCGCTCTCGGTGCATGGCCAAGGTGGTTCCCGTCCGGATACGTCGGCATTCCTTCGCAACAAGTCTTCGCCTTTAACTCTGCTTCGTTGCTCCGCGTATCCGCATTGCGGCAGGTCGGCGGATACTCGCCCTGGTTCTGGCTCGACAACAGCGACTCCTTCCTCTATCGCCAGCTTGCGAAGTACGGAAAGCAGGTGTTCATCGAAGGGCGCCTTGAAGTGAACCACAGCTTCTCCATGATGAACATGCAGCAGAACGTTTCCCCCGACAGATACCAGACCATCCTCCTCGCCGAGTCCGCCTTCTGGGATCTCGAAATGAATTTCCTCGCCGGGTGGGACCGGACTCTCCGCCTTGTCGTGAGAATGTTCAAGCACTGGCGTCGCCGTGACAGTCCAGTTCTCCGGCAGTTAACGCGCCGCGCCCTGCTGCTCCGCCTGTTTCGTTCAAGAGCATCCCGCATCGCCCGATGGAGGCAGGCCACCGAACAGCGCTTTGGCGCTGTACCCAATGCCGTCGCTCCGTCCTCCAGGCCAAAAGTCTCCGTCTGCATGGCCGCCTGCAACGGCGAAAAGTACATCCTCCCTCAATTGCGATCCATCCTTCCCCAACTCGAAAGCGGCGACGAAATCATCATCGTCGACGATGCTTCCGTGGACGATACACCCGCGCTCGTCACCGGGCTCATGCAAACTCTTGCCGATTCTATGCACGCGCCCCGCATTCTTTTGCTCCGCCATACCCACAACCATGGCGTCGTCAAAACCTTTGACCAAGCCATCCGCTCCGCCACCGGCGATATCCTTTTCCTCTCCGACCAGGACGATCTCTGGGCCCCAGACAAAGTTCAAAAGGTTCTCGGCGCCTTCGACAAACATCCTGATGCGCAAATCGTCGCCACCGGCTTTTCCGTCATCGACGATCAGGATCGCCCCGTTGCCAATTCTCCCTTGAACGCCAACCGAAAGTTCTCCGTGAGCCTCGCCGCAAACTTTTGGCATAACCAGTTCCAGGGCGCGGCTATCGCATTTCGATCGTCGTTCGTTCAACAAATTCTCCCCTTCCCCACCGGCCGTCTATTCCTTCACGACCGATGGATCGGAGCGCGTTCCATCCTCCGCAAGGCCGAAACGCATTTTCTTGACGAGCCGTTGCTCCTCTATCGCCAGCACCCTGATAACTACACCCGCCGTTACAGCAAGGCGAAGCAGTTCCTTTTGCGCCTGCAGTTGTTCTCAGATTTGGTCCGCCTGTCTCGCCAGCGTTTGTAATCTCAACCGCGCAAAGGTTCAAGAACTGCATCTCCTGCAAACGACGCGACTGGATCAGGACGTTCCTTCAGCAGGCACACCATCGCAAAGATCGCCGCATAAGAAACAGACGCCGCCGAAGAAATCACCTCCGGATTCACCAGCCCAGCCGCTATCCATGCCAGAAGCATGGTGGCCAATCCAAGCCGCAGCAGAACTCTGCCTCCGATATGCAGCCAAAGCCCCCGGAAATAGAAAATACCGAGCGAAGCAAACAGAAGTATCCCGACGATTCCAACCTGCCCTGCGAGCGCCAGCAATTGAAC
>Ga0302320_10022588_pt1 | contig 12409 bp, 4 predicted proteins | sample Bog_T0_3_FD_202130 | JGI IMG/M metagenome (GOLD analysis project Ga0302320, IMG submission 202130) | Peat permafrost microbial communities from Stordalen Mire near Abisko, Sweden - Bog_T0_3 | ecosystem: Environmental > Terrestrial > Soil > Wetlands > Peat | place: Sweden: Abisko, Stordalen Mire...
GGCCACCCAGCGCTCCAGTTCTTGACGATCGGTTTCGGTCAGGTTCACGGGCAATGCATGTCGCGCCATGGGGCAAGATTACCACACCAAAACTATAACTCCAGTTATTTATGAGACACTACACTAGCGGACACAATCGCCCCGATGAAGACGGCTTTGGAGTCATCAGCCACCGACTTTGCCAAAGTGGCCGGGGCGGCCGAGACGGCGCAAGATCATCGTGACGGCGTCGGAGGATGGGTAGATGGGCTTGAAAGTTTGGCCGGAACACAGAAACGTGGCGCGGAGACCGTGGCGCGACTGGCCCAGGAGATTTCCGAATGGGACAAAGCCAGGTTGACGGCGGCTGAGCAGGTGGAGAGCGACACTGCCGGTGCCCTCAAAGCGGGGCAAGAACAGATGGCCAAAGCGGAGCAACGCCATGCAACGCTCAAAGACCAACTAAAGGAAATTTCGGGCGGCCTCTGCCCGTTCCTCAAAGAGCAATGCAGGCAGTTTGACCCAACCAAAGTCCAGGCTGATTTGGAACAACAGGCGGGCGTGGTTGCAAGCATCAAAACTGAGGTTGGGCAGGCGAAAACGGCTCACCAAAAGGCCCAGACAGAACTAGCTGAACTCAGAAAATTACAGGGGAAAATAACCGGGAAAGAAGCCGAGTTGAGCCGGGCGGTGGCGGGCTACGTCGATGGGAGCGAATCCTTGGTCCCGGAAACGGTCACAGAAGCGCTGGCGTGGTTGGTGGCCTGGGAACCGCAGATCGCTATGATGCCTCAAGTCCCAAAACTGCCAACCGAGAATCTTCGCCCGCAGACCGTTGCTGACCTGCAGCAACAATTCGAGGCATTCGTTCAGGCAACGGAAGCCCGGTGGGAATCTTCTGATGACAAAATCAAAGCGCGGCTAAAGGCGTCCAATGAAGAGGCTCAGGTACGCCGGGGGCAGGAAGTTGCCTTGAGCCAATCATCCGAGCAATTGGCTCGGATCCAGAAAGAGGTACAAGGCCTCGCCCAGAAGGCTGTTGCCAAGGAAACCGAGTCGAACCAGCATAAGGCTCTGTCCGAATCCACAGCGGTGCAAATCGTGAAGCTGGATGAGTCTTTGAAACCTTTCGTCAGCTTGGCTGATGAGCTCAAACGTGAACAGCAGAAGCGTGACCTCAACCGGGGTGGTCATGACCGCTATCTCGGCGCCAAAAAGTTGGCCGATGATTTGGACGGGCGGCAGGCGCGCCTGACACAACTACTGGCTGATGAAACTACCGCTCTGGGAACACTGCAGAAAGCGAACGAAACCTTGCAAAAGGCGGAGCAGGATTTCGACCCGGAAAAATTGAGGGTCGCACGGGAAGATCACCAAGCCAAGCATGACCGTGCTACCGAGCTAAAAGTGAGTTTGGAGACCGAGAAAAAGGCTCTGAAAAAGGAAGAAAAGCGATTTCAGGATTGGGAGGAAGCCTGTAAGGAACGGGACAGGGTTATGATGGAAATTGGGCGTTGCGAAGCGGCCATGGAACTCACGGAGTTGGCGCGAAAAACACTGCGGGATACCGCCCCAGCCGTTGCCCAGCATCTTTGCAGCCGGATTGCCAAGCGAGCCCAGGGGGTTTTCAACCAAATCAATCCTGACCCTATTAAACTGGCGTGGGACTCGGAGCGCTACAGCCTGCGGGTCACCCCAGGCGACCGCCGTTTTGCCATGTTGTCTGGAGGCGAACAGACCAAGCTGGCGCTGGCGATGACGTTGGCCATGATCGAGGAATTCAGCGGCCTGCGTTTCTGCGTTTTTGACGAGCCGACTTACGCTGTCGACGCGGACAGCCGCCAGAAACTTGCGGACGCCATTATCCAAGCCCAAGAGGCGGCCGGTCTGGACCAATTGATACTCGTTTCCCATGACGACGCTTTCGAAGGGAAGATCGAACACGCCATTCTCTTGGAGAAATCGACAACGTTGGGAACTGCCGTGGTATTGGCACAGTAACAACTCGATTGGCCCCAATCGTAACAGTTTTTTCGGTTCCGTGAAGGTGGCGCTTACGCAGAACTTGCATTTTTCGCTAGGAAACGCATATGCTAACGTGCTTTTCAAAAGGAAAGCTATCAGGGCCAAAAAATGTTTAGGCAACAATTAACGAGACCAATCGGCATGATGGGAGTTGTCGCCATTGCTTTAGTGGTCGGCGCGATGCAGGAGGCTAGTCCACAGACCAGTAACAATGCGCCTCAAGATGCTTCCAATGGGGCCGGTGGCAGGTTGGCCCTTGTGTTGGAATTGACACAGGAAGGAATCGCCGGCGATCCTGCCTACCTAGGTCGGCGTCGTGTCGCATTTTTTGAAGATAATGGTCTGATTAGCTACGATCTGACGCCGGTGCCCCTGGACGATGTGCTCTCAAGCGATGACCCCATCGCCGTTCCGCTGGAAGCGTCAATAAGGGCTGCCGTTCTGCGCCGCGACTTTGCGGAAATCCCGCGATTTCAAACATTTTCACTCGCTCCTTTGGACGAGGTAGACCGGGCCATCCAGCAATCCCTGAAAACACTTTCTGTATCGACGAACGAGCTCGAACGTCAGCGACAATTGACAGATCTGTCGAGCCGAGTCGAGAAAGCGTTTGATTCTTTGGACGACACTCTTCGCGCTTATGCGGCACAAAAAGGACTCAACATAGAACGGAAGCGGGGAGGATCAGAATTTTACCGGGTGGAGGTGAAAATTGATCCGGCAAATGCAACCATTCACTTCATGCCTTATCTTGCCTTTCTCAAATGCGTACACACGGGCAATGAACCGCTGGAACGTCACTGGAATGTTCTAAAGCCTGGATTGCAAGAAATGATAGGACGTTATTATTATTCGGCGGAATGGCCACCCCGTCTCGGGGGGCGGGAAACGAACAGCTTTTTAATTCGTAAAGACACAGGGATAACATTCAAGCCTCCTTTAAAGTGAACTCAAAATGACGCGCTCCGGCCTCGACGAATTTAAGGGGATCATGGCTGATTTTCGGCATGTCAGTTCTCTTGCTCTCAAAGGTGTTGTGGCCGTGCCGCTAGCGGACATTTGGGCCAAAATGGGACCTCCGCCAAACGACGCCCTTCCGGTGTTGCTTTCGATCACGGAATTGGTGGCGCTCATTTGGGTGTTCCATTTTTGGCACGAGCTTAGTTCCGCCAAGCTAAAGCGGCGGATGCGATTTTCGTTGCTGGCTTTCTGCTTGGGTTCGATTGTGAGTCTCGCCTTGCTCGGGACGTTTACCGTTTCCAGGGGAAAGGGCGTGGACCGCATTGTCGCGGGATTTCAGGTGAGGTCGGACGTCAGACCGCTCCTGGGCTCCAATTACACGACCTTGGACGCCTTGAAAGACACTGAATCTCCTGAGGACGTTTGGACCGGTTTCTCAATTAATGTGACGCGTTTTGTCATCCAAATCGTTTGGATTTTCACTTTTGCTGCCTTGGCGGTCTACATTGGGGTATTCGTGATGGCTCAGCGCCGCGAGCCTTCGCAGGTAACCGGTCGTGGCCCGCCGCGATCGACGCGACGAATTTCGTGACCTCGCCCCTATGGAATCGCGAGCCCAACCACGAGTATGATTTATCCACTCGTTCAACGATTGGCCGTGAAACTCATCGGGATAACGGTTGGCGTTGCTTTTTCGGCCGTTGCCAACGCTGTGGGCGTAACGGCAATCACCACAATTGACCAGCCGAAAGCGTCTCTCGATACCGTTTTAAGCCTGGCGCACCGATCGGCTATCGCTGCCACAGCCATCAGCCCAGACGGTTCTCTCTTGGCTACGGCCGATGACAACTCATTGGCCATTTGGGATATAGCCAGCCAAACGCAGTTGAATTTTTGCTCGCTCCGGTATCCGGGCCCGTCCTCGTTGAAATTTGTAAAATCTAGCGCGGCCGTCCTAGTCGCTGGCGATTCTGGATATGAACTGATTTCCGTCAGGGGCGGGCAGAGTCTATTTGCATTTGATCGAATCTGGCCCGTTGAGGCAAGGATGCGCGATACGTCGTCGCGTCAGGCCCTATGCTTTGACATGGCCGGTGAATCTGGAACCATGGCGGTTGCCGGCATCGTTCGTGGAAATTATGAGATGCAATGGTCTGACGGATCCACAAATAGTGGCTGGCAAGTCCCTCTCCGCTACCGGCCGCTGGAGTGCGTGCTGAGCACAACGGGATCATATCTCGCTGTTAGTTATGTCAATGGCGCGGTGGATGTTTGGCGGCGAAAGGACGGTTGCCTTGTCCACAGGACCCCCGCCGGAGACAAGGCCAGCCTCGTGAAATTTGGTTCATCCGAAAAGTGGATGGCTGTCTGGGAACTTCCTGGAGAGCACTACACGCTGCCGGCATATCGGGACCTCTACCAATATGGGGACAGCACCAACAGAGCCAAGATCTCCGTCTATCGCTTGCCAGATCCGGGAAAATTGTTGCATTCCGGTCCCCCGGGCACCAATTCTCACTCGACCGTTGTTTCTCCGGAACTCCAAAGCGTCGGGGCCTTTTCCGGACAATTTGCTAGCGAGTTTGATTTTTCGGAAGGTGATGAGGCGGTGCTCGCCGTTGAGAGGGGGGCACTCCGACGTCTGAATTGGGAGAACCCGGACAAGAGTCTATCTTCATCCCTTTCAGACGAAGCCACGACGGGTTGTGCATCCGGCAGTCATGGTTTGCATGCGGTCGGACAATGGGCGGGCGAATCCTATAATGGAACACCCTTCGTTGCCCTATTTCAGGATCAAACGCTGCGGCAACAATCGACTCTGGGGACATACTATTACTTCCCCATCCAAGTCTCGCTCGATGAGGCGACCGGGGATTTTTTCGCAGTAAACCTGAATTTCATCTCGCGCATCGACCTTCGCCGGGGCGAAGTTCAGCTCGTCCAAAACCAGGGTTTCCCCGGCCTCTCAAGGCTCCGCGACGCCGCATACCTGTATACTCGGAATTACGAATACGTTTTTTGCGGAAACATCACAAACAGGGGAGAAAGTGCCCGAACCTTGACGGTCGTGCCGAATACTCCAAAACAGGACTTCGTGCCGATTTGCTTGTCCCAAAAATCGCCAAGAATCTTTGCTGAACTGGCGGGGAATCTATATGCCACCCCCCTCACGGGCGGAGTCCCGCAAAAAGTACTGTCGACTGAGATGGCACGGCCTGGTTCCAACAACGTCCCCCGGGTCATCTGCCTCGATTCTTCAGAAAACTTTCTCCTGCGTTTACTGCATTCGAAAACCGTCGAGCTTTGGGAGATTTCCCCCGCGCGACTTGTATTTCAAACAAATCTCGCAAGCACCGTTGAAGCTGAATGCATTGCGGATTCTTCCGGGACGGGTGCTTGGTATTTGGCCGGTTACTGGGGTCTTTTGGAAATCCGCGTGCCTGGCCAGGCGGAGGACAGCCCGGTTGTCGTCAAAAAATTCGATGAGCCCCTCAAGGCAATGAGCATTTCTCCTGACAAAAAGCTGCTCTTTTTGCAGGGATATCATGCGGGTTACTTGTTCAACGTGGTTACGGGAAAAACCATTGCCGAACTGCCCACTGATCCGGAGGGGCGCGGTTGCTTTTCGTTGAAAAGTGATATTTTTGCCGCCCCGATCCCGGGTGGGGCCATCGGTTTCTGGAAAGTTGCGACGGGGGCGGAATTCGCCCGGCTTTTGATAGCAGACCAGGACAATTACGCCTTCGTGTTGCCAAATGGATATTACAAGTCCACACGAGGCTGCCTGCAGCGAATCAGCTTCCGGACCGGATTGTTGAGCTGTCCGTTTGAATCCTTCGACATTGCGTTCAACCGGCCGGATTATGTCTTGCAGGGACTTGGAAGTGATGACATCAGCCTCATAGCAGACTTTCAAAATATGGTGGAGGCACGGCAGACAAATACCGATGCCTTCCAATGGGTACAGGCCACACATAAATCCGTTTCCGTTCTGTCTCTGGAAAATTCTGTCCCTTTGACGACGGAAACCAATGAGATTGATTTAAAAGTTCGCGCGAACGACGGCTTTAAAAAACTGCGGATCTCAGTCAATAACGTCCCGCTCTCTGGCAACCAGGATGTTCTGCTGCCCGCGCAAAGCTCCGGGCCAGCCACGTGTGAATTCAAAGTGAAATTGAGTGCGGGCGAAAACCATGTCGTTATTGGCGGGATATCCGGAAAAAGCTCCGTTTTCTTCCCAGTTGTGCGCGAGATTTTCTTCGCTGGGAGTGCGGCGCAACCCAGGCTCTTTTTTGTTGGCCTGGCTGTGACCAATTACATTGATAGGTCGTTGCCTAAACTCGATTATCCTTTGCATGATGTCGCCATTTTACGGGGTCTGTTTGAATCTTTGTTTTCGTCCCATGAATCAATGGTGTTCACGAATGACCAAGTCACAGGCGCGGCATTGACAAAGGCGGCGGAGTTCTTGCGCAAAACGACAGAGGATGACTTGGTGGTCGTTTCATTGCAGGGTCACGGATTTTTGGACCTTGATCAAAATTACTATTTCGGCGGCCCGGCCGTTGATCCAAAAAATCCGAGGAACGGAGGTATTTCGTTGACCCAACTGATGTCACTATGGAATGACGTTCGTGCGCGCAAACGGCTGGTGCTGATGGATACATGCTCCTCCGGGCAGATCGATACTCTCTCGAACCAGTATTCTGGATGGGATTCGGACCATTCAAATTACTTTGCGAATTTGCCACTGATGCCGTCCTTTGGCCCGAGACATCCCCGGGGCCCGGTAGAGACACCCCTGCTGGAAAGGAACTGGAGTACGCGAATGGACGAGACGTTCACCGATGTGCGCATGGAAACGGGCTCCACCTTTATCGCCGCGTCAGGGGGCGATGAATCCGCCTCTGAAAGCACGGCTTGGAATGGCGGCGCCTTCACCTTTTCAGTGATAGAGGGTTTGAGCGATTTTTATGCGGATCTAAACGGCGACCTTCGGATTAGCGTTCAGGAGCTTTCTGATTTTGTGGCCGGACGTGTCGTGGCGCTGACTGGCGGCCAACAGCGACCGACATTTGCCCGCGAGAACCTTCGCTTTGATTTCCCCATTCTGAAAGCCATGTACCCCCGGTTTGTGAGCAGAGCCACCAATGACGATAAATTTGAAGCGAGCTTTTTCCGAAGCCTGGCATTTTCAAAAAATCGACGGCTCGTTGCGTTTGCGACCATGAACCGCTTTCGTATTTGCGACGTCTCCCGGGAGAAATCCCTGGCGGAATACTATCAGGAGCCCGAGCGATCAGCCTTTCCGTTCGACTATGGAACGCTGGAATTCTCGGGCAATGGACAACGCCTCATGGGAGTTCCCATCGACAATGCAAGAATTGACATTTTTGACACACACCGTTCTTCGGGAAGAGTCAAACCGCAGCTGACCATTCCTTGGAAGGGCCAAATTCCATCTCTTAGCTGTGAGGGAGACTGGATCTGCGCAGCCGCAGGGATTCAATCGTCTGAAGTTCTGGCCCGGCGGGTCGCAGCGTCAGCAGCTTCCGGCAGTCACACCTTGCCAAATGGCGCCCAAGTTATTTTCGTGAAAGCGAACTTCCCCGCCGACTCCTTCAAAATCGTCGCGTCGTCAGGAGAGACCTTCGATTTTGATCCAGCGCAGGATAAATTTCAGTCGCGAGCCGCATTGCACGGTTTTGAGGCATCCCAAGGGATCATTCGGGATATCAACACCTCCCCGGGCGGCGAGTTTCTCGGCGTGAGGTTCACACCGCCGTTTCAGCGCCAAAAAATTGGCGTTTGGGATTTGAAAACTGGGAACCGGGTCTATGCGCAAGACAACACAACCGATGCCTTTTGCTTTTTGACGAGCGACGGCCCATTGGTCATCGACGAAAATTTCACCAATGGAGCTTCAGAATACGTGACTGTGCATGTCGTCTCATTGAAGGACGGCACGGAACAACAATTCCCCAAATATTCTCAGGACCGCCTCAATGTTTCGCCTGATTGTCGGGAACTCTATGTGAGCAACGAAGGACGGATGGTTGGTTTCCCCCATCCGCCATTCCAAAGTGGGTACACCCAAAATTTTGGCGCTCGTGAACTCTCCCTGACCAACGGCAGAATTCGCTGGCTAGGAGTCCCTTATGGGACAGGCATTTTCGGTCTTGGGGTGGGGTCGCGGCCGTTGCTTTTCCTAGTTGATGGCGCAATTCTCGGCTGGGATTCATCACCCTAAAATCCATTTGGTTTTCGGGGATGGAATTTTAGTGGATGACACTAAGTCCCTGGGTTGGGTGAGCCGATTTTTTGCTGAAAACCGTGCCGTGTCGCTGCGACGGTTGGACATATCGATTTGGCATCGGTTACTTCTTCTACTGGGTTTACAACCTTCCGCGACAGGCTCACCAAGAACAAATGGAACACAAAGCGGGTGTCTTGGTGAACGAGGATCTAAAAAGGAACTCAAAAGCAGCCTGAAAGTTGGACTCCTGGCATTTCGCAAACCCATGGCTGGGGCCAACGTGCAGAAGCAACGAGCTTTCCATTGACGCGCTAAATTGTTAGGTTTCTGGCGCAGCCAATGGAAACTATCGAAATCCAAAGCGGGCAGAAGCGGGGCGATGTCAATAATGCGCTGCGCCAACGGGCTTTGCTGCTTGATCTGGAGGTGTCCCAATCGGTCGAGGCGCCCAAGGTGCTTAAGATGGGCGTCGTTCTGGGCGACCGCACGTTTTACCGCTCCGGCCGGTTCTCGCTCGGTGATGCCTTGTCGGAACTATCCACGCTGGTGGGCGGCGCCATGTGTGTTTTGGGACACAATTTGATCCGGCACGACCTTCGGGTATTGCGTGAGTTTGCTCCAAATCATCCTCTGCACAGTTTGCCTGTCGTAGACACGTTGTTTTTATCGCCAATTGCCTTTCCGGAAAACCCATATCACCGGCTGGTCAAGGATTACAAGTTGGTTCGAGAAAGCTTGAATGACCCGATTTCCGATGCGCGGCAGGCGGCTGCATTGTTCGAGGACGAAATGAAGTCTTTAGCTGGCCTTCGTCAAAGCGAGCCAGCTATTTTCTCCCTTCTGCACTTCCTGCTGGCTACGCCGTCGGATGAGCAGGACACCTTGGCAATGGGGATGGAAATGGTTTTTATCGCCTTGGGTGGACACCGCCCGAGCCGGGAACAGGCGCTGGTTTTGTGCAGGGATTTGCTGCCACGGTGGGCTTGCGCCGGCTTTCCCGTGTCGCTTGAAATAATTCAGAATTCTTCAAAGCGTTGGGCGCTGGCATATGCCGTCACCTGGCTGCGGGTTGCCGGTTCCAACTCCGTTCTCCCGCCATGGGTTCGAATGGAGCACCCGCTGACCGGGCAACTGCTGATACAGATGCGGGACCAGCCCTGTTTTGCTGAAACCTGCCTGTATTGCCGCCGGGTTCACAATTCTCGGGAACAATTGAAAACTTTCTTCGGATTTGAGGATTTCCGAATGCGGCCTGAGAATGGGCGGGGTGGCAGCATGCAGCAGGACATAATCGAGGCCGGCTTGCGAAACGAATCACTGCTGGCGATCCTGCCTACAGGCGGTGGAAAATCCCTTTGTTTCCAGCTTCCCGCCTTGGTGCGCAATTATCGAAGGGGTTTGCTGACCATCGTTATTTCACCTCTTCAAGCGTTGATGAAGGACCAGGTGGACGGATTGGCGCGTCGCACCGGCACTTTGTTCGCTGCGGCCTTGTATGGCATGCTCACCCCGCCGGAACGAGGTGATGTTTTGCGCCGCGTGCAGCGAGGTGATGTGGCCATCCTGTACGTTTCGCCTGAGCAACTCCGCAATCGTTCATTTCGAGCCGCAATTGCCTCAAGGGAAATTGGCTGCTGGGTCTTCGACGAAGCCCATTGTCTCTCCAAATGGGGGCATGACTTTCGCACAGATTACCTCTATGCAGGCCGGTTCATCCGCGAGTATTCCTCCTCACAAGGCGTGGCTGTTCCTTCGATCGCCTGCTTCACGGCTACCGCCAAACTGGATGTGCAGGCGGAGATCGTTGCCTATTTCAAAAATGAATTGGGATTGGAACTGCGGTTGTTTGAGGGTGGTGTGGAGCGGGACAATTTGGTTTTTGAGATCCAGACCGTTTCGGATCGCGGCAAAATGGAAAGAACTCATGATCTCCTGAGCGATCTAATGCCACCGGCGATGGCCGGAAGTGCGATTGTTTTCCGTTCAACTCGGGACGGTACGCAGGTAATCGCTGATTATTTATGCGCCAAAGGCTGGAGCGCCGCCCATTTCCATGCCGGGCTCTCCCCAATGGAAAAGAAGCGAATCCAGGACGATTTTTTAAGTAGCAAAATTCGCGTCATCTGCGCGACCAATGCTTTTGGCATGGGGATCGACAAAGATGACGTACGGTTGGTGATCCATGCCGACATGCCGGCCTCGCTGGAGAATTATTTGCAGGAGGCGGGCCGTGCGGGTCGGGACGGTAAAAGGTCGCACTGCGTGTTGCTATTTGATCCGGAAGATTGTGAACACCAATTTCGGATGGGCGCATTTTCAGAATTGAGCCGGCGAGATATTGCGCAAATCTTGCGGGGGCTGCGCAAGGCGGCACGTGGCGGGCGGGAGGAAGTGGTGATCACTACCGGTGAAATTCTGCGAGATCAGGAGATTGAGACAGACATCGACCTTTTAGATCGCAACGCAGACACCAAGGTGCGAACGGCGATTTCCTGGCTGGAGCGCTCCGGGTTCCTTCATCGAGACGAAAATGTGACGAGTGTGTTTCAGGCCCGTCCCTTGGTCCGGAACCTGGAGGAAGCCCAGAAAAAGCTGGATGTGCTCAATCTTTCGGTCGCGGAGCAATCCCTGTGGCTGGCCATCCTCCGGGCTCTTTTCACCGCTGGTCAAACCGGGACTTTGACAGTTGATCAACTGGTCTTGCTTCCGGAGTTTGCCGCCTATGCCAGAGGCGGTCCGTCGGGGGCGCTCAACCCCGAGTACATGGGGGCCAAGGTTCTCAAAATATTGGGTAGCATGTCCCAAGTGGGCTTGGTGAAGCGGGATTTGCTTCTCAATGCGTTCATTCGTTACAAAATTGCCGACCATTCGGGGGTGCGTTTGGATCGCGTTCTGCACACGGACAGAAAACTTCTCGATTTGCTGTCGGTCGAGGAGCCCGATCCCGAGGGATGGATGCCTTTGCTGCTGCGTCCGCTTAACCAAAAATTGCTGAATGAAGGCTGCCTCTCTTCGCCGGATATTGTGCGTTCCCTTTTGAAAAGTCTGAGCGAGGACGGACGGGGACTTGCTGGCAATTATGGAAGCATTGATCTGCTGTACCTCAATCGTGAATCCTACAGAGTTCGTGTTCGCCGAAACTGGTCCGCTATGGCCGAATTGGCGGAGAAGCGGAGACGCGTGGCCACGCTAATTGTCGAGCGATTACTGAGCAAGATCCCGGCTGGCACCGCTCCAAGTGGCGAACTCCTTGTCGAGTTCTCTTTTGAGGAGCTGCGAAACGTCGTCGAACAAGACATGCTTCTTCGTTCAGAGCTGAAAGATATTGATGCGGCGGTTGAACGCGCTTTGATGTTCCTCCATGAACAGCAGGTGCTAGTGTTGCAACAAGGCCTGGCCGTATTCCGGTCGGCCATGACCATCCGGCTAAAACCTGAGAACAAGGGCGAAAAATACAAGGCCAGTGATTACCAACCGTTATCCCATCACTATGGGGAACGGACCCTGCAGGTGCATGTCATCAGTGAATATGCCCGGCGCGGGCTGGGTCAAATTCAGGAGGCCTTGGAATTGGTGCTGGCCTATTTCACCTTGGAAAAAGAGGCGTTTACGCGGCAATACTTCGGGAGCAGGCCTGACCTGCTCAAGTATGCCACCACCGCCCAGTCCTACCAACGAATTGTGACCGATCTGGAAAACCCAGAACAGATCAAGATTGTCACCGCCTCCACGAGCCGTAACCGCCTGATTCTAGCGGGACCGGGTTCGGGGAAAACAAAAACCGTGGTCCACCGGTGTGCTTTTTTATTGCGGGTGGAGCGCATCCGGCCCCAAAGCATTCTGGTGTGTTGTTTTAGCAGGAATGCCGCTGTCGAATTGCGCCGTCGGTTGGCGGACCTTGTGGGCCATGATGCGAGGGGGGTGACCATCCTGACTTACCACGGATTGGCAATGCGCCTTTTGGGGTATTCCTTGGTTGATAATTCAAAGAGCAACACGCGAGACGTTGACTTTGACCAGCTGATTCAAAGTGCCGTCAAATTGCTGCGTGGGGACGAAGCGCCTGCCGGGGTCGAGGCCAATGAGGCAAGGGACCGCCTGATGTCAGGCTTCCAACACATTCTTGTGGATGAGTATCAGGATATTGATGAACCGCAGTACCAGATGATCAGCGCCCTCGCGGGCCGT
>Ga0302320_10022592_pt1 | contig 12406 bp, 14 predicted proteins | sample Bog_T0_3_FD_202130 | JGI IMG/M metagenome (GOLD analysis project Ga0302320, IMG submission 202130) | Peat permafrost microbial communities from Stordalen Mire near Abisko, Sweden - Bog_T0_3 | ecosystem: Environmental > Terrestrial > Soil > Wetlands > Peat | place: Sweden: Abisko, Stordalen Mire...
GTGGTCGTCAAGGATCGCCTGATAGTGCTCCCGGGTCCGGGCTTTGATCGGGCGCCCGGCGACCTGGCGCCCTTCCAGCCATCGTTTGGCGTAGTCGGCGAAGGTGATGGGTTCGGGTTTGTCGTCGCCGTCTGCGTCCCACGTTTCGCGATAGATCTCTTTGCGCTTGGCGGCCACATAAGAGTCGGCGTCGACGCGGTAGGCGAAGGTGTTCGGGGCGGTGTACCGGATGCCGTTTGGGCCGGTGTAGCGGACCTGCCAGCGCCGCGACGGCAGCTGTCGGATGGTGGCGAAATCCCGCTTGACTCTGTGTGCCATCGGCTGCCCCCTAGAAGTTGTCTTTCGTGCCCAATCCCGTGCCCGATAGCTTACATGTGACTCCGCTTGCCTCCGCATAGCTCACGCGATACTGTGCCACGTGGCGCCAGTTCAGAGCCCTTTTGGGCAGGTCAGACAACGAATCGCAAAAGGTCGAGGCAGCCTACTTCAATCCCAGTATCGCGCACCAGGCTTTACGCAGGTGAGGGACCATATTTAGGCATACGAACTAGGCTTCGTGACCTAGATGTGACCTGACCAGAGCAACGGTGAGCTGGCTCTCTATCCGAGAGGTAGCCATGCCAACCACCACAACCAACCCCTACCCCGACGTCCCACTGCCGGCCGGCGCCGTATTCGGCGACCTCTGGGAAGGCGACTACCCGGAGCGCGTCATCTGGGGGCCGAACCGCGGCATCACCGACTCAGGCGTCATTATCTGGACGTCCGCGATGCAGCGGACGGACGGCCGAATCTACTCGGAGTCCGAGCCGCCCAGAGTACACATCGAGGGAGACGTAGACCTCAGTAGCGACCAGGCTCGCGAGCTGTCCGCTGTCCTGCTTGAGGCAGCCGCCGAGCTGGACGGGTGGGCCGGGCGATGACCGACACCGACATTCGCTACGCACCACCTGTTGAATGCATGCCGTGGTGCTCTAGCGGCGACGGCCACCCGACCGAGATTCACTACTGCGACCAGAACTGCTACAGCGCGAACGACTACATGTACCTGCCGCTGAACGGGCGGTATAAGCAAATCGGCGGCGAGGATGCGTTCGGACAGATCGGCATCAGCGCCAAGCGTGAGGTCGGGTTCCTGCCCGTTGTCCATATGCACCTGATGCTGGCTGATGCCCCGTATGTCGATGTCGGCGTGAAGTTCACCGCGGAAGAGGCGCGGTGGCTTGCCGGCGAGCTGCTCAAAGTCGCCGAGTTGATCGGCGGCGGGGCACGATGACCACCACACCAGACGACGCGCGCGACCTCACCAGCGTGCCGACGACAGAACTTAAGGCACGCACGAGGGGGCTTGTCGACGAGGTGTTGAGACGCGGCGTCGGCGTTGACGAACTGTGTAGTCAGCTCGACGTCTCCCAGGACGAGCTGTGGAGGGTGCTCGGACGCTGAAACTTGGTACGCGACTCAACCCGTCATCCGTTTGGGTGGCGGGTTGAATCTTCTTCCACTACCCGTCATGTATTTAGCGTTTGGCCTGGCGTCCGACAGTCGCCGATCACCCAGCACGGAGGACGGACTCGACGAAGCGCGCACCGACTACTGACTATGACGGCAGGGATAAAACGATCAACACAGTATATATTTAAGATATTTCGATGACAGTCGGTCCGTAGCGAGCCGCTTGTCTCAACCAGCCAAGCCAAGATCCCCAAGGGCGTGAGCGACCGTGGTCATGTCGAGCCGAGACTTACAGGGTCGGCGTCGCGAGGTGCTGCGGGTGTTACGGGCATCGTCTGATCCGATGAGCATCATCGCGGCCGCCGATGTGCTGGTCGTGCATCCGAACACAGTCCGCTACCACCTCGACAGCCTGGTCGGCGACGGCCTGGTGGAGCTTGTCGAGCCCGACCGCAAAGGCCCGGGGCGTCCGCCGCTGATGTTTCGGGCGGTCCGGCAGATGGACCGCGGAGGAACGCGGAATTACCAGGTACTCGCCGAGATCCTGAGCACGCACTTAGCCACCGACCGGCGCCCAGGCGCCAAGGCGCTGGCTGCGGGGCGAGCGTGGGGCCACAGCCTGGCGAGTCTGGAATTGGAGCTGGAATCGCCGCCGGATGTCGCCAGCCCTGACGAGGCCATCGACCGCCTGATCGGCGTGCTCGACGAGCTGGGCTTTGCCGCCGAGCGCCGGGCATTCGATGGAGAGCACGACGGAGAGCACCAGGTCAGCCATAGACACTGCCCGTTCCTAGAACTCGCCGAGAACCACCCTAACGTCGTCTGCCAACTCCACCTCGGGCTCGTTCAAGGAACCCTAGAAGCCTGGGGAACACCGATCACCGCCGAGCGGCTCGACGCGTTCGTGACACCGGATCTGTGCCTCCTCTACCTCAGGCCGACCGCTGCCGCCGAGCGAGCATGACCCTGTAGCCGGACTCGGGTGAAGTGCCGACGCCAGCGCACGGACCAAGCTCCGCGTATGCGCGACCTCGAGGCGATCGACTCCGAACTCCGACTGCTGCTCGCGATTCGCCGCATGGTATGCGAGGTAGAGGGCCGGCCGAGCACCGCGCGGGTGCTGCCAACTCATCCCCACTTGAACAACCGCAACCGACTCGGCCCGCCATCCGTTTGGGTGGCGGGCCGAGTGCTGTTCGCGTCAGTCTTTTGCGCACCGAAAAATGTGTGCGCACCCCTAACTACTTTGCTGGGGCCGACTGGGATGGTGATTCGGTCATCCCGGTGCGGTTCCCACTCCACGCACTCGTCAATGCACTCTGAATTACGAGGAGTTGTCTTTCCGAGCTTTCGCTATTCTTTATATTCGTTCTGCTTTGGACCCGCGCACTACTGGCGGCCTTGCTAACGCCAAGAAGAAAGGAAGGGAATCGAATGCCCTCACCTCGCTGGCTGGCCAGACTTACCATCCCCATGATGGCTGGCGCTGCCCTGTCTAGTAGCGCTGCGATTGCGACTGCCACTCCCGCTGACGACGCATACCTCGCACAACTGCACGCCGTCGGCCTCACTTGGCCGCCCAAGACGGACGAGGCAATCATCGCGGTGGGGCACCTCGTCTGCTACGACCTCAGTTGGGGTTGGCAGCCACAACAGATTGCCGACGACATCCACGCCACCTTGACCCCGAAGGGTATTTCGTTGTTCGACGACGGATCCATAGTCAACGCCGCACATTCGAACTATTGCCCCGGTGAATAGTGCATGCCGTCGCCAAGGCCGGGGCATCGCAGGTTTTTACCGCCTCCGATAAAAACCCCGGCGGGCCGGGCAACCACGGCATTAAAGACCGTGGATGCTGCGCGCGTTAACCCTACTGGCGTGCACCGCGGTAGTTCAGCCCCGGACCGCCCGCTAGCCGGCCGAACGGCGGCTGCTGTGTCGGCTGTTGCGGATCAACCTTGGCCGCGTACGGCTGAACCGAAAACCACGCCTGAGGCGAGTACTGCTCGACCAACTCACCGGATTCAGTTGAGTAGATATTCAGCACACCGCCGTCCGTGACTTCATGCCTGAGCCGTTCGTCGAGGAATACCTCAGGCTTGCCGTCCCGGAACCACGTAACCGCAAAAGCCATGTCATCGACATTACCCGTGGTCATGGCGTGTTCCCACTGATTGAGTCCAACCAGTTTTAGAGTCCTGTGGCCCGATGTCGGGCTGGAAGGGACGATGAAAACATGGCTGGTCGGAAGCGGCATTCCGCGGAGGACATCGTGCGCAAGCTGCGCCGCGCGGACGAGTTGGCTGCCGAGGGGAAGACCGGTGAGGAGGTCGCCGCTGAGCTCGGAGTGTCGGCGGCGACGCTGTACAACTGGCGCCGCGCTTACGGCGGGATGGATACCGATGCTGCCAAGGAACTCAAGGAGCTGCGTGAGCAGAACGGCCGGCTCAAGCGGCTGCTGGCCGAGGCCGAACTAGAGAAAGATGCGCTGCGCGAGGTGGCCAAGGGAAAATTCTGAGCCCGGCTGCCAAGCGCCGAGCCGTGGACATGCTCACTACTACGTTGAGCATGTCGGAGCGGTTGGCGTGCAAGGCGGTTGGGCTGGCCCGCTCCACCTACCGACGCCTGCCCGTCGCGCAGACCCCGGCTGATCCCGATGCCGATATGAGGGCCTGGTTGCGCTCGTATGCCGCCAAACACCCGTGCCACGGGTTCCGGCGTGCCTGGGCGGCGTTGCGCTACGACGAGCGTCGTGAGGTCAACCTGAAGAAGGTTCACCGGTTGTGGTGTGAGGAGGGCTTGCAGGTGCGGGTGCGCCGTCCGCGCAAGCGGGCCGGGGTGTCCTCGATCCCGCCGGTCGATGCTGACGCGCCGAACGTGGTGTGGGCGATCGATTTCCAGTTCGACTCCACCAGCGACGGCAAGGCAATCAAGATCGCCTCGATGATCGACGAACACACCCGGGAGTCGCTGCTGGACCTGGTGGAGCGCTCGATCACCGCCGAACGGTTGGTCATCGAGTTGGAAGATGCGTTCGCCGCGGCCGGCGGCCCGCCGAAGGTGCTGCGGATGGACAACGGGCCGGAGTTGGTTTCGGCAGCGCTGCAACAGTTCTGCGACGGCAAGGTCGGAATGTGCTACATCCCGCCGGATAACCGTGGAACAACGGATACATCGAATCGTTCAACAACCGGCGCAGGCGGGAGTGCCTCAACCGCAACCACTGGAACAGTCTGTTCGAGGCCCGGGTGGTCATCGGCGACTTCAAACACGAGCACAACCACCGTCACCGTTTTCTGGGGTTGGCTGGACTGTTGTGTGACGTTGCGTAGACCGGCGACACGGGCCGGTTCTGCAACAGATCTCCCGGGGTGTGGTGCTCGTGGCTGGTAGTGGTAATGCTGCCTGTTGCGAGAGGAGATCGGGGTGCGGGCGTTTCTTGTGAGGTTGCCGTCGGGGGTGCGGTATTGGACGGTGCTCGGTGAGGACCTGGCGGTGGTGGCTGAAGCGGACGCGTTCTTGCGGCATGTCCGATTCGGTCGTGACGGTTCGGAGTTGGACGTCGAGCCGACTCCACCCGACGCCGCCAGCGTGTCCTTTCCGCGCTCGACAACGCCATCACAGACGGCGCGGAACTCAGCGTCACCGACATCGCTCGCCGCGCCGGGGTCGACCGCACCTTCCTCTACCGTCACCGCGACCTGCTCGAACGCATCCACACCGCCAACGCCCAGCCACCCGACAAGCCCGAAATCGGCCCCTCGGTCACCCGTGCCTCACTGCAAGCCGACCTGCTCGCAGCCCAGCAACGCTGCGCCCGCATGGCCGCACGCACCCACCAACTCGAGAAACGCCTATCCGAACTGCTCGGCGAACAAGCCTGGCGCGCAACCGGACTCGGTGCCCCCACCGACATCGACCAGCTTCAGCAACGCATCGTAACGCTCGAACAACAAGTCGTTGACTCCCGGCTGCAACTCGAAGAACGCGACCAAGACCTCACCGCCGCCCGCGCCGCCAACCGCGAACTGATGACCAGGCTCAACGCATCCCCGCTGACCGGATAACGCACCCGCCGAAATGCTTGCGCAACACCTGTGGTGCACGATAGCTTCAACAAACAGCCGCGGGACCTGCACAAACGCGGGAGATCTGCATCAGCTCCGGGCCAGACCCCTAGAGAAACGCCTACACTCGGCCCTGGGCTACCGAACGCCGATCGAGTACGCTGCGGAGTGCAGGCACGTCCACGCGCCGGTGGCCTGCGTAATCAACTGAAATCTGGACCGAGGACACCCGGTTCTACTCCAGGTTGACTCAGTATCGGGAACTCGCCTTCGGGCGATATTGGCGATAATCGACTGTGCCCCTCCGACTTTGGAGGGAGTATCCTATACAGGACCGATATGTCAATGGGGTGAAGAGATCACCGCGCGAGCACGGCCCCTAGGCGTGGCTACTCCCGCCTGTCCCCAAAGTAAGAGATCGACGATTGCTTCATCAGGCCTCGTGCGGGAGTTGCTGCACGAAAGACCCAAGAGCCGACGCCCAAACGGCAGGGTGCGCGAGTGTCATGTGACCGTAGGTCGCCGAGCCAGCGGGAAACATGACCTTGGTGTAGCTCGATGCGGTGGGTGAGTGCAGGAGTTCGGGAGGATTGATTAAGTCGTCTGCGAAATTGATGGTGAGCATCGGCTTGGTGATCGCGTTCAGCTTTGGCGCCGGATCGTAGTCAGCCGAGCTTTCGAAGGCATACAGCAAGTCGTTGGCGTCGTAGGCTTCGCCGCTGGCCTCCAGCGTCTCGACGAGGTCTATCGCGGTCGCGCGGGTAGGTGCCTGTTTTTCGAGCTGCTCAGCTGATCCGGTCATGATCGCCGATAGTGGTATGGCCGTCTTGATCCAGTTTTTCGGCGGGGAGTCCTTCGGGTAGTCGCCGTTGTTCCAGGCTGGGTCGCTGCGAATGGCTTGGCTGATCATCTCGCGCCACATCATGTTCCTTCCGCTGATCGCAGCGGGCGTGCTGGCGATCGCCACGAGACCGTCCATGTCGTTCGGGAACATCTCACCCCAAAGCCAGGTCTGCATGCCTCCCATCGACGTCCCCAGCACCAGCTTCAGGTGCTTGATGCCGATCCTCTCAAGGAGGAGATGCTGGGCCCGAACCTGATCCTCGTAGCCGTAGTAGGGGAAATGGGCGCCCAACCCGTCTGAAGGTTTGCTGGAGTCTCCAGCGCCGATGGCGTCGGGGATCACAAGAAAGTAGTAGCTGAGGTCGAGCGGCTGCCCGACGCCGTAAAGCGCGTCGAAGAAGGGTGCCTGCGCGAAGTCGGCAGCCGATCCCGCGGTTCCGTGCAGCAGCAGCACCCCATTGACGATTGCGTCACTCGCGTCGCGACGCGCCGTTCCCAGGGTCAGATAGTGCAGCGTCAGCGACGACAGATTCGTGCCGTCGCCAAAGATGAAGTCGTGCGCGTCGACCACGCCGTCGCGAGGTGTGGGCGGCGAATCAGCAGACCGGGCACAGTGCAGCTCGGTGCGCGCGCATGCGCTGATGACCTCGGTTTTCGACATGACCTTCCTGTGAGCACCTTTAGGCATCGGATCGCGCTCTAGGCTGCCGCTATGGGTGAACGGCGGAGGGTCACCAGATCGGTCTCGTCGAGGCCCAGGCGGAAGACCGTGTTGCTCGTCTTCCAGAACACCAGTTCGCGCTCCGCCCGGTTTGGGAGCACGTCTTCGACGATCTGGACGTGCTCTTTGATTCCGTAGGGCACCGCGCCGTAGTCCGAGCCGAACACCACCCGGTCCACCCCGCACATCTCAATCGCGGCTCGCAGCCCGATGGGGTTGAACCCCATGCAGTCCACCAGAATGTTGGTCTTCAAGTACTCCGACGGCGGCCGCAGGTTCAGGTACGCCCGCCCGGCCGGCGGGTTGCGGACCCCGTTGTAGTTGAGCTTCCACGTGAAGTTCAGCCGTCCCAGGACCGACGGGAGTTCGCCGCCCATGTGCACGATCAACACCTGCAGCTTCGGGTGACGGTCGAACACGCCGGAGCCGATCATCCGGGCCGCGGTGACCGTCGCATCGAAGGGACGCCCGAGCGCCTCGTTGAGGCGGTACTGCATGAGCACCTCATTGCCGACCGACAGCATGGGTGGATGAATGTGGACCACGACGTTATTGGCTTCGGCCAACTCCCATAACCATTCAGCGTTGGGGCTGTCGAGGAAGGTGCGCCCCGAGCCGTCGCCGTAGCTGGACGCCACCGCGATCGCCTTCGCGTCTCCCTGGTTGATCATCTCCTCCACGATCGGCCGGCAGCCCTCTTGGAGCGCGTGGGCGTTGGCCATCAGTGCGAACTCTCCGGGGTAGCGGTCCTTGATCTCCAGGTATTCATCGTTCAAGAATTTCAGGGCATCACCGGTGCTGACGCGGAGGAGAACCCGCGCAATCCACTCCACCTCGCCGCCGTTGCTGGCCAGGCTCAGGGTGACGCCGCCCTCGCGCTGCTTGGGCATGGCGTAGTCCAGATCGACGAAGTCGCGATAGACGACGAGGTCCTCGGGATTGGTCTGCGGAAATTCTTGGTCCGGGTCGACCAGGCCGACCTCGACCATCTTGGCTCGCAGCTTGGGTCCAACCGGATGCCGGTGGGTGTCGACGATCGCCCGGTATCCCGTGCCTGCGTCCTGTGCAGCCATGCTCACTCCTTCGATGGGTGTTGTCCTACTTGTTTGGTGGAACATGTTGTTTCGGAACGGAATGCAGGACTTGCGCAGGGTGACCGCAATGTGGCTGATGCCGCGGTGGTGCTGGTGGATCACACGTTTCGACCACTCCAGCGTCATCGGCACAGGGACGGGCGGACCAGGGGCCAGGCTGTTGCGCCGTGAGCGTCGGTGTCCCTGACATGCTCGCCTGGTGGCGGTGCGCGCCAACGTGCTCGGTATCAAGTGTGGTGAGGGGCAATGAGTTCACGCGAACTTCCGGATGACATGAACCAGGTCAATGTCTAGGCGGTGTCTTCAGTCCAGTGCCGCGACCCGAGAAAGGGCGACGACACCGGCCCCAGGCCGGCTGCGTACTCAGCACTCCCAATGCAACTCCTACATCGGTGACTTGTCAAAGAGAGCATCAAATCGACTGTCCAGCAAAACAATCCCACATCACAAGCACTAGTCGACTGAGGAAAGACCCAATACATGCGTCCTACGGCGAGGACGGAACCGATCCGGGCGACGGCAGACCCGCAGCCGAGTACGCTACCCGATGCGGGCATATTTACTAACCCGTGACCTGCCACATCAACTGAATCCGGAACAAAACAACCCGACTCCAAAACCGGGTGGACTCAGTATTGGGGACCAGCCAGTCATCTTGCCTACCTGGCCGACTTGCGACATCCAAGGGCGTTCGCGTTCGCCCAATTCCAGGGTTTCAGTTGCGCAGCGCTCGCCAACCGAACAACCGTCTAGCCAGCTCGATCCCGGCTGACCTAGAACGGGCATCATGTCCCGCGCCGGCTGTTCGTCGTCGTTCCGAGTCGATGTGTCCGCGAGCGGTAGGGGTCTACTTGGGCGGTGCCGAGCCGAGCGGCGTGTACGGCGACTACGCGCCAAGCGTGGCGGGCGGCCTACAAGCCCAAATGTTCGACAAGGTCGTCGAGGCTGCAGAAGATTTCGGTGTCGAACTCGACGTCCAGGTGTGCCCGTTTTTTAGTCACGTCAGATGCCGTGACCACGGCATCGCAGTAGGGGATGGCAGCCGAGAGCGCGAGAATGTCCCGTAGATCAATGATCTTCCAGGGCCGGTTGACATCTTTGAGATAGTGAAACTGCATTATCGATGCGATGCGTCTCGAAGGCAATGACATCAAGAAAGCAGTCATCTCCTCCTTACCCCGAAGGCCCACTGGCCAGGACGTCGGGAAGCCGGCGCTGATCCGCGCGCGTGCGAGATGGTCCCCTATTTCGAAGATCAGCTGCCGTTCACAGATCGCGTCAAGTTGTCGCTTTGCGATTTCGGGGTCTGCGCGCAGCGTATTAGCATGACATTAACGTTGTCTAGGTCGATGTCAGCTCTACGACGCCCTGCATACGGGTCATAGTTCGGTATCTGCGCACGCATCACGTCAGGCGTCGCCGCCGCGAGGTATTCCTCTAGCTCGGTGATCTGCGTTTTGGGATCTAGCGTTTCGCCGAACGCGTATCGGACCCCACGTCCGAACTTCGGCACTTTGATCGGAAAGGCTGGACGTCCGCACAGCTGGTTAAGCGACCTCGCCAATTCTTCGTCAACGATTCGCCCGAGCGGGGCCACGGTGACGAACCGCGACAGGACTGCCATAACGTCTGCGGCTTCCTTTCGTTGGTCGCCGCGCGGATTTTCGGTCAATTCCATGTAATGAATCTCTGATAGGGGGAATTGCAAGCGCCCTTGCTCAACCTCCACGGCAAGTTTGGCCAGTATTTCGGGGTGCGTCGGCTGCCGCGGATGCCCCGCGTTGGCTTCTCCGAGCTCATACCAAAGGCCCAGGTCGAGGTAGACGACTTGGGTGCCTGACGCTGGCAGGCGGCCACAGTACCTTCCGGGCAACACTCACACAGGCACCTCAGAATGGCACCTCAGAACGGCACGGTGAGATACGAAATCTGGTCGCCGTGGCCGTCCCGCTCCCGCAAGCACTGTTGGAAAGGCGCTTGATCCGTCAGGCCTGATCGTCGAGGATTTCGATGATGACCGCTGACGACGACGCTGACGGCCATCCGGCTACAGTCGCGGCCGGCAACGACGAGACCACGGTCGTGCCGCCGCCGACTGAGGCCGCGCCTGACCTGGCATGGTCGTCAGAGGATGAGACCGAGGTAATCCAGCGCCAGTCTTGGAGCCTCACGTGGGGCCGCGCCGCAGTGCTCCTGGCTTGCACCGGCGTGGTCGCGCTGGCGGTCGGGTTGGGTGGCTGGGCGCTGGTAGGAATGCACAACGCCGAGCTGCCGCGGCCGGTGACGAACCCTCCGACATCGTGGGCCGCGCCGCCGCCCCCAGCGTGGATGCGGGCCACCCCCACACCTGAGCCGCCGACTGCCGCCGCCACCACTGCGCAGCTGAGTATCGCCAGCATGCCGGGAACCGATGACCTTGGCTGGACCGCTTACTCCCACGCCCGCTGCGATTCGGGAACTCGGCCAGCGGTCATGGGCCGCACCACACTATCCGTATTGGTGGTGTGCCAAATCCAGCCTGGAAGCTTCTACTATCGCGGCGTCCGTCTCAGCGATGGTGCCGGCATTGAACTGCCCAACGCCGTGCGATCTTCGGGCGGCTTCGACGTCACCAATCCGGTCGACGGAACCCGGTACCAAGTACGACAGACCGGCATTTCGATCACGTCGCCGGACGGCCAGGTGTACCCAGAGCCAATGATTGAGTACTGGGCGAGTTAAGTCCACCCGGCAGCCCTTTCAAGGATCTCCGTTCCTACGAAAACAGCTCGTGAAAAGATCCGCACGTCGCGATACGATCCTCCGCGAAGGGGGTTACGCCGCGTTGAGCGGTGGAGAGCGAGACGGCGATGTCGTTCGTGGTGGCGGCCCCTGAGACCCTTGCGGCAGCGTCAGCAGATTTAGGAAGTATCGGCTCGACTCTGAGCACAGCGAATGCTGTTGCAGCCCAGGCGACTACGGGCGTGGTGGCCGCTGCGGGTGATGAGGTTTCGGCGGCGATTGCGTCGCTGTTTTCTAGCCACGCGCAGGAGTATCAGGCGCTGAGTGCGCAGGCGGCGGGATGGCACGCCGAGTTTGCGCAGGCCTTGACCGGTGCAGGGGGCGCGTATGCGGCGGCTGAGGCGGCGAATGCGTCGCCGTTGCAGGCTGCGGCGCAGGACTTGGCGGCGTTTTCGCCGGTGAAAGATTTGACGGGGCGCCCGCTGTTCGGCAATGGCGCTAATGGGGCTGCCGGAGCGGGGCAGGCCGGTGGGGCCGGCGGCTGGTTGTGGGGCAACGGCGGCAACGGCGGGTCCGGCGGGACCGACCAGAACGGTGGTGCCGGCGGTAGCGCGTTCCTGTTCGGCAATGGGGGCCATGGCGGTGCTGGCGGGGCCGGGGCGGCGGGCAGCGTCGGCCAAGCCGGCAGTGCGGGTGCCGCCGGCGGCCAAGGTGGTGCCGGCGAGGCCGGCGGTAGAGGCGGGGCCGGCGGCAGCGGCGGGCTGTTTTACGGCAATGGCGGTGCTGGGGGCCAGGGCGGTATCGGCGGGACGGGCGGGACCGGCGGGGCCGGCGGTAGCGGTGTGGGCTCTGCGATGGCCGGCGGCACCGGCGGCACCGGGGGCACTGGTGGTGCAGCTGGCGCCGGCGGGGCTGGCGGGGTCGGCGGCTTGTTCGGGTCGGCGGGCCACGCGGGCAGCGCCGGAATCACCAATGGCGCCGGCGGGGTTGGTGGCAACGGAGGCCAAGGTGACATCGGCAGCGGCGGCAGCCAGGGTGGTGTCGGCTTTAGCGGCGGTGCCGGCGGCCAAGGCGGTCAGGGTGGCGCAGCCGCAGCGGGCGGCGCTGGCGGCGAAGGCGGCGATGGCGGCGGCGGCGGAGCCGCCTCAACCGGCACCACCGGCGTTGCCTTCGCCGGCGGTGGCGGCGGCGGTGGCGCTGGCGGGGTCGGCGGAGCCGGCGGGGTCGGTGGCGGTAGCGGTGGCGCCGGCGGGGTCGGCGGTGATGGTGGAGGCGGCGGCACCGCAACCGCGACCGGCGCCAACGGCGCCCCCACCGGCGGCGGCGGGGCCGGCGGTGATGGTGGCGGTGGCGGCACCCCCACCGGCGGCGCCGGCGGCGAAGGTGGCGCCGGAGGCGGAGGTGGCGGTGGCGGCGACGCCTACTTCAACAACGCGGGCCCCGGCCCCGGCCCCGGCGGCTCGATCGCCTTCGCCGGCGGCGGCGGCGGCGGCGGGGCCGCC
>Ga0302320_10022593_pt1 | contig 12406 bp, 11 predicted proteins | sample Bog_T0_3_FD_202130 | JGI IMG/M metagenome (GOLD analysis project Ga0302320, IMG submission 202130) | Peat permafrost microbial communities from Stordalen Mire near Abisko, Sweden - Bog_T0_3 | ecosystem: Environmental > Terrestrial > Soil > Wetlands > Peat | place: Sweden: Abisko, Stordalen Mire...
TATTGGGCGCGAAGCTGTTGCTGCCGCTGTACGGATAAAAGGGATGCTGAAAGAAACTCGCCATCAGCACCCGCTCCTGCCACGCCGGCGCGCTGAATATGTCCTCGGTGCCGTTGCCGTGATGCACGTCGAAGTCGATGATCGCGACCCGCTCGAGGCCGTGCTTCTCCAGCGCGTAGGCCGCGGCAACTCCGACATTATTGAATATGCAGAAGCCCATGGACTGTTCCGCAGTCGCATGGTGGCCACACGGGCGGACCGCGCAGAAGGCGTTGGCCGCTCGGCCGCTCATCACCTCATCCACCGCCAGAATGCCCGCGCCTGCGGCGCGCCGCGCTGCGGGGAGGCTGTGCGCATTCATCGCCGTGTCCGGATCGAGCTGCACATAGCCTGCGGCCGGCGCGCGCGCAAAGATCTGCTCGACATAGCGGGCGTCGTGCACCCTGTTGATGTCGTCAGGGTTTGCCAGCGGCGCTTCCAGGCAGCGCAGATCGTCGGCCAACCCGGACGCGCGTATCTGTTCGTTGATCGCACTCAGGCGGCCCGGACATTCCGGGTGGCCGGGTCCCATTTCGTGCCGCAGGCAATCGGCGTGAGTAATGTAGGCAGTGGGCATGTTGTCCTTCAATGGGAGCGGCCAGGGACCGGCGCGGCTGCGCGGCGCGCACCGCGCTCGGCACTGCGGGCGCGGGCCAAATCTTGGCAAAGGCGCCACCAAAAGTCCAACCGCGCCGCAACGGAACCGAAGCGGCGGTTTCTTGCCCCAAATGCGCCAAAAGCTTAACTTAGCCGTCCCTTGCGCAATTGATTCACCACGGCGCTTTGGAGGAATTGATGTCCGTACCCCGCGAAATGACGGTGATCGAAATTGCGCAGCCCGGCGGCCCGGAACAGCTGAAGCTCGCGGTGCGGCCGGTTCCGCAGCCCGGCGAGGGAGAGGTGCTGATTCGCGTCATCGCAGCCGGGGTGAACCGGCCGGATATCATGCAGCGCCAGGGCCGTTACCCGCCGCCGCCCGGCGCCTCCGATCTGCCGGGCCTGGAGGTCTCCGGGGAAGTCGTCGCCCTCGGGCCCAATTCCTTCGGGGTATCCATCGGCGAGCAAGTCCTCGCCCTGCTGCCGGGCGGCGGATACGCCGGCTACGCGCTCGCGGCGGCTCCCCTGTGCCTGCCCGTGCCCTCGGGGGTGAGCATGGTCGAGGCCGCGGCGATCCCGGAAACCTATTTCACCGTATGGACCAATCTATTCGAGCGCGGCGGCTGCAAGGCGGGTGACAGCGTGCTGGTGCACGGCGGCACCAGCGGCATAGGCACCACGGCGATACAGCTTGCAACCGCCTGGGGAGCGCGCGTGTTTGCCACCGCGGGGTCGGAAGCCAAAGCGCGCGCCTGCGAACAAATCGGCGCCGTCCGCGGCATCGATTACCGCACCGAGGACTTCGTCGAGGTGATCAAGCAGGAGACGGCCGGCAAGGGCGTCGATTTGATCCTCGACATCGTCGCCGGCAGCTACGTGCCGCGCAATCTCGAGGCCGCGGCGGTCGAGGGACGGATCGTCGTGATCTCGCTGCTCGGCGGGTCGCGCGCCGAGGTCAACTTCGGCTTGCTGCTGTCCAAGCGCCTGACGATCACCGGATCCACCTTGCGAATTCGCAGCGTGGCCCAAAAGGCGATGGTGGCGGCGGCGGTTCAAAAAAATATTTGGCCGCTGCTCGCCGCGGGGCGCGCGCGCCCCGTGATCCACGCGACATTTCCGCTGGCCGAAGCCGCGGCGGCTCACGCGCTGATGGAGAGCTCGAATCACATCGGCAAAATAGTGCTGACCGTGGCAACCTGAGGTTCGAGCGATCCTTCGGTTCGGTGCTATAGTATCGTCACATAAAAAATCGGCAGCGGAATCTGCGCCGCCGAAGGTCGTCATCTAAAACTCAAGTACGGGGAGTCATCGTGGGTTCCGATATCGGGATCGCTCAAAAAGCAGTATTGAAGCCTATCGGCGAGATCGCCGCGCGCCTGGGGATACCCGCCGATAGCATCGAAAACTACGGCCGTTACAAGGCCAAGATCGCGCTCGACTACATCGATAGCTTGAAGGACAGGCCCGACGGCAAGCTGGTGCTGGTCACGGCCTTGAGCCCGACGCCCGCGGGCGAGGGGAAAACCACCACCACGGTCGGGCTCGGCGACGCGCTCAACAAAATCGGCAAGAATGCGGTCATCTGCCTGCGCGAACCGAGCTTGGGTCCCGTGTTCGGCATGAAAGGCGGCGCGGCCGGCGGCGGCTATGCGCAAGTCGTGCCCATGGAAGACATCAACCTGCATTTCACCGGGGACTTCAGCGCGATCGGCCTGGCGCATAACCTGCTCTCCGCCCTCATCGACAATCACATTTACCATGGCAACGAGCTCGGCTTCGACGTGCGGCGCGTCTCTTGGAAGCGGGTCATGGACATGAATGATCGCGCGTTGCGCGATATCACCGTGGGGTTGGGCGGCCCGGGCAACGGCTTTCCGCGCCAGGACGGCTTCGACATCGTGGTGGCCTCCGAAGTCATGGCCATTTTCTGCCTGGCCAACAGCCTGGTGGACCTCAAGCACCGGCTCGGCAACATCGTGGTCGGGTATACCCGCGACCTGAAGCCGATTCACGCGCGCGACCTGAACGCCCAGGGAGCGATGACGGTGCTGCTCAAGGAGGCGCTGAAGCCGAACCTGGTGCAGACGCTGGAGAACAATCCCGCCTTCATCCACGGCGGTCCGTTCGCCAACATCGCGCACGGCTGCAATTCCGTGCTTGCGACCAAGACCGCGCTGAAGCTGGCCGATTATGTGGTGACCGAAGCCGGGTTCGGCGCCGATTTGGGCGCCGAGAAGTTCATCGACATCAAGTGCCGCAAGTCCGGGCTGCGTCCCTCGGCCGTGGTCATCGTCGCCACGGTGCGCGCCCTGAAATACCACGGCGGCTGCGAGGTCGCCAACCTCAACCAGGAAAATCTCGGCGCGCTCGACCGGGGCATCGCGAACCTCGAGCGTCACGTGCGCAACGTACGCGATCACTACGGCCTGCCGTGCGTGGTCTCCGTCAATCACTTCACCGCCGATACCGCCGCCGAACATGCGCTGCTCGCGCAGCAAGTGGCAGCCCTGAACGTCCCGCTGGTGCTTGCGCGGCACTGGGCCGAAGGCGGCGCCGGGGCCACCGACGTTGCCCGCAAGGTGGTGGAATTGGTGGAAGGCGCGAAGTCGAATTTCAGCTTCGTGTACCAGGAGCAGCAGACGCTGTGGGACAAAGTCAAGGCGGTCGCCACCAAGATCTACGGCGCCGCCGACATCAGCGCCGATGCCAAGGTGCGCGCGCGCCTGGCGGAGCTGCAGACTCGTTACGGGCACTACCCTGTATGCATCGCCAAGACCCAGTACTCGTTCTCCACCGATCCCACCGCGCGCGGCGCGCCCAGCGGTCACATCGTGAACATCCGCGAAGTGCGGCTCGCCGCCGGCGCGGAGTTCATCGTGGTGGTATGCGGCGACGTCATGACCATGCCGGGCCTGCCGAAAGTGCCCTCCGCCGACAAGATCGACATCGATGCGCACGGGCAGGTGGTGGGCCTGTTTTAGTTGCGATGAAAAAGCTTCTGTACCAGCTCGACACGGACGCCCTGCCGGCGGTGTTCGACAACGTCGTGGGCTATGACGGCGGCGCGGACCACATCTGCGCCTACGGCGGAATCAATGCCGGTAACGTGGCCCCCCTGGTCGAAGGCGCAATCTTTACGCGCGGGCCGAAGGACAAGAAGAATACGGCGCTGTTCATCGGCGGCGGCAACATGCTCGAAGGGCAGGCTGTCCTCGCGGCGGTGCAGAAAAAATTCTTCGGAAAATTCCGCGTCTCGGTGATGTTCGACTGCAACGGATCCAACACCACCGCGTCCGCGGCGGTCGCCTGGCTGGCGCATGGCCGAAGCCTGAAGGCCAAGCGCGCGGTGGTGCTGGGCGGATCGGGGCCCGTGGGCCAGCGCGCCGCCGTGCTGCTCGCACGCGAAGGCGCGACGGTGTCGATCACCGGCCGCAAGCTCGACGTGGTGCAAGCCGCCTGCGACTCGATCAAGTCGCGCTTCGGCGTCGAGGTGCGCGCGATCGAGGCGCCGACCAACCTGGAGCGCGGCGCCGCGATCCAAGGCGCGCAGATCGTGCTCGCCACCGGCGCCGCCGGAATTACCCTGCTCGAGGCCAGGCAGTGGCAGGACAGCCCGACGCTGGAACTGCTCGCCGACGCCAATGCCTCGCCACCCGCCGGCATCGGGGGCGTGGGCATGAGCGATCGCGGGGCGCTGGCGAACGGCAAGATCCTGTTCGGTTCGCTCGGCTTCGGCGCGCTAAAGCTGGCGTTGCACCGCGCCTGCATTGCGCGCCTGTTCGAGCAGAACGATTTGCTGCTCGACGCGGAAGAGATCTACGCCATCGCCAAGACCATGGTGGCGTCGTGATCGCGCAAAGCTCCATCGAGGAGTTTCTCGGCAATCTCGCCGGCGCGGCGCCGACCCCGGGGGGCGGCAGCGCCGCCGCCATCATCGGCGCCATGGGCGCGGCACTGGTCTCCATGGTCTGCAACGTCACCCTCGGCAAGAAGGGCTATGAAGCGGTCGAGGGCGAGATGCGCGCGGTGCGCGCCGAATCCGAGCGGCTGCGTCTGCGCCTGACAGACATGGTGGGGGAGGATGTTGCCGCCTTCGACAGCCTGATGGCGGCCTACAAGCTGCCCAAGGCCACCGACGAGGACAAGGCGCGGCGCGGCGCGGCGATTCAGGGGAGCCTGCGGCGCGCCACCGAGGTGCCGCTGGATTGCGCGCGCGCCTGCGCCGAAGTGATCTCACTGGCACGGCGCGCCAGCGAGCACGGCTATCTGGGCGTGATCAGCGACGGCGGCGTCGGCGTGCTCGCGGCCTTCACCGGACTGCGCAGCGCGGCGCTCAACGTCTACATCAATGCGCCGTCGCTCAAGGATCGCGCTTTTGCCGGGCAATCGGTCGCGGAATTGGAGAGCCTGGTCGGCCGCTGCGCGACAGAATCCGAGTCGGTCTACCAGCTCGTGCGCGGCAAGCTGGGCAAACAGGCGTAAGCCTGGATCCGTGCTGCTATTTAGCCGGCGTGTTCATCGCCAGGAGCTTGGTCAGCGCATACACCGCATCCAGGTTCGGAGTCGGCGTGTCCGTCAAGCGGGCCATCTCGATCACCGATCCCAACAGCGCATCGATCTCCAGCGGGCGCCCGGCCTCGACATCCTGCAGCATGGAGGTTTTGTGGTGTCCCACGCGTTCCGCACCCGCAATGCGCTTTTCCAGCGGCAGGCGAAAAGTGATGCCGAGTTTGCCCGCGATGGTCTGGGCCTCGGACATCATCGCAGCCGCCAGCGCGCGGCTCGGCGGGTACTGGCAGATGCCGGCCAGCGTGGCTCGCGACAGGGCGCTGATCGGATTGAAGGTCATGTTGCCCCAGAGCTTCAGCCAGATCTCCGCGCGTATGTCCTCGAGCACCGGCGCCTTTAAGCCTGCCCGGATGAAGCACTCGGACACCCGGGTGACGCGTTCGCTGCTGCTGCGGTCCGGTTCGCCGACCGGGAATCGGTCGCCCTCGACGTGCTTGACGACGCCCGGGGCCAGCAGCTCCGTGGCCGGATACACCACGCAGCCGATGACCCGCTCGGCGGGGATATGGCTGCCGATCATGCCGGTCGGATCGACGCTGCGGATGGGCGTGCCCGCGAGCGAGCCGGCGTATCGATGGAAGTACCAGTAGGGAATCCCGTTTTGCATCGGCACCACGACGGTCGAGGGGCCGAACAGCTTCGGCACATCGGCCGCCACCGACTCCATCTGATGGGCCTTCATCGCCAGGATCACCAGATCCTGCGGCCCCGCGGCGGCGTAATCGGCGGTGACCTTCACCGGCGCGACGACCTGGTCGCTGCCGTCGGCACGCACCAGCCGGATGCCGTTCGCCTCGAGCGCCGCGAGATTCTTGCCGCGCGCGATGAAGGTCACGTCCTCCCCGGCGTGCGCCAGGCAGTGGCCGATGTAGCCGCCAATGGCGCCGACACCAACAATTCCGATTTTCAAGGAGTTACCTCAACTATCTCATGTAATTTTTAACATAGCGCGGACGGCGCCGTGCGCCTCAAATTTCGCACCGCGCGGGTATCGGAGCCGCGGCGCGCCGGCACACGAGCAGGATCTCATCCACCTGCTCCAGGTCCATCATACCGACGCTGAACTGGAGCGGTTTTTGGAAGCGCAATCCCATCGGCATGAACACCCGGTTGTACCACCACAGGGCGCGCTCGCGATGATGGATGAGCCACCACATGCCAAGATCGAGCAGGCGCGAGGACTGCGGCTGCATCCCGAATACGGCGCTTTGCTCCACGGTGAAATGGTTGTTCGCCAGTTTCTCCCTCAGGCGTGCCGGCTCATAGCGGCGCTTGTGCCCGACGAAGTCGTCGAACGAAGTCCAGCGCGACGGATGCAGCGGCACCGACAGCAACAGCACCGCGCCCACCGCCGCAACGCGCGATAGCTCCGCCAGCGCGCCATCATCGTCATCGACGTGCTCGACGATATCCAGGGCGCATACCAGGTCGAAGGCGCGGTCGGCAAACGGCAGGAAGTGCACCTGCCCCAAGGTGACCGACCCGCCACGGTCGCGCAGCTTGGCAAGCGCCGGCGCGCTGATGTCCATGAACTGCGTGGCTTCGATGGGCAGGCGCGGCCTCAAGCCCGGCGCGACCTCGAGCATTCGGCCCGACTGCGGCCGGAATGATTGCACCAAGGACCAGGTATTGAAACGCTGCGGCTCCACCAGTTGCGCGCCGGACCAGAGCGAATCGTAGTAGCTACGATTGGCATCCAGCAGCTCGGCTTCGTTGCGCGCCTGCGAGTCCGGTGGTCTCATTAGCGCCCACTGTAGCAGGAGACTTCCGCGCCGGAACACGGCATAGTCGAATTATGCTCGATGCTCGACAGGCGATCATGGCACGCGCGCAACGCATCGTCGCCCACGACGAGGGCGCGCAGGCATTCGAGGCGGTGGTGCCCGCCATTGTCCAGAGCTCGCTGTTCACCTTCGCGAACTGCGCCGAGATGGCGGATGTGTTCTCCGGCCGCAAAAGCCGCAATGTCTATTCGCGCACCACCAATCCAACCGTCGCGATATTCGAGGCGAAAATGGCCGCGCTGGAGCAGACCGACGATGCCATCGGTTTTCCGAGCGGCATGGCGGCCATCTCCGGCGCCCTCATAGGGCTGGTCAAACCGGGCGACCGCATCGTGTGCGTGCGCCATGTATATCCCGATGCATACCGGCTCATCGAGACTCTGCTGCGCAAGCTCGAGGTTTCGGCGGTGTATGTGGACGGCGCCGATCATGCGGCCGTCAATGCCGCATTGCCGGGCGCAAAAATCCTCTATCTGGAGAGCCCGACGAGCTGGACCATGCAGGCGCTCGATGTCCCGGCGCTTACCGGCCTGGCGAGGCGCCATGGCGCCCTGTCGCTCATCGATAATTCCTGGGCGACGCCCATATTTCAATGTCCCGCGACGCTCGGCGCGGACTTGGTCGCTCACTCCGCATCCAAGTACATCGGCGGCCACAGCGACACCGTCGCCGGCGTGTTGGCCGGCGGCGCCGAGCTCGTGGCGCATATCCGGCGCAGCGTTTGCCCGTATCTCGGCGCGAAGCTCGCACCCTTCGAGGCATGGCTGCTGCTGCGCGGCTTGCGCACTCTGCCCTACCGGATGCAGGCGCACGAGGCATCGGCGCTCGCCATTGCGCGCCGGCTCGCAGAATCTGCCGGCATCCTCCGCGTACACCATCCCGCGCTGGCAGGAGCGCTGCCGCCGGGCCTCGAGGGCACCTCCGGATTGTTTTCATTCACCGTCGACCAGGCCATCGATGTGCGCGCATTCTGCGACGCCCTGCGGCTGTTTCGCCTCGGCGTGAGCTGGGGCGGCCATGAAAGCCTGGTGGTGCCGGCCCTGATCGCGCGTGCACAAACTTCCGGTCCCAATTCCGCGCTCGACTTCGGCGTGCCCGCCGACATGATTCGCTTGAGCGTCGGCCTGGAAGGCACCGATACGCTGTGGTCCGATCTGCAGCAGGCCCTGGAAAAAGCCCGGCGCTGATCGCATGGCCAAATGCTTGCCGCGCCTCGCCTGCCTGCCGTTCGCAGTGTGCCTGCTGTTCACTGCCTGCCTGCCGCCGGCTGCAGCCAATGCCGACACCACCCTCAAGCTGGTCGAGGTGCTGACCAGTCCGGAGCGCACCGACACCCTGAAGGGCTTGGTGGGCGACTTCGAGAAGCAGAATCCCGGCGTGCACGTCGAGATCACCTCGCTGGCCTGGAGTTCGGCATTCGAAAAATTCGCGACCATGGCCTCGGCCGGCGATACTCCCGATGTGGTCGAGCTGCCCGACCGCTGGCTGTCTCTGTACGCCGGCAACGGCATGCTGCAGAGTCTCGAGCCCTATCTTGCGCACTGGAGCGAAACCTCCCGCCTCACCGAGCGGGCGCTGCAAGCCGCGCGCGCCGTCGACGCAACCGCCTATGTGCTTCCCTATGGCCTGTACCTGCGGGCGATGTTCTACAACAAGGCATTGTTCAGGCAGGCCGGCATCGCCGCCCCGCCCGCGACCATGGTCGAATTCCTGAAGGTCGCGCAAAAGATCTCCGCGCTTCCCGGCAAATCAGGCTACTGCCTGCGCGGCGGCCCCGGCGGCTTGAACGCCTGGATCATGTTCGGCGCGGCCATGGCGGGCAACAATGCCTTCTTCAAGTCCGATGGGTCGTCCACATTTGCCGACGCTGACTGGATCAAGGGCACGGCTTGGCTGGTGAATCTCTACCAGGACCGGCTCGCGCCGCAGGACAGCGTCAATTGGGGTTTCAACGAAGTCGTGGCCGGATTCTATTCGGGCACCTGCGCCATGGTCGACCAGGATCCGGACGCCCTGATCGCCATCGCCCAGCGCATGAAGGCCGAGGACTTCGGCGTGACCTCCATCCCGAAGGGCCCGGCGGGCAAGGCCTACCCGACGTTGGGATACGCCGGGTGGTCGATCTTCAAGTCCAGCACCCACAAGGATCTTGCCTGGAAGCTGATCCAAGTGCTCGATGATCCACGCGGCAATCTGCGCTGGAATGAACGCGTCGGCGCATTGCCGATCTATCAAGGAGCCGAGAAGGCGCCCCTGTATTCGGACAGCCGTTTCAAGGGATGGTTTGCCGAGCTCGCGGACAACGATGAGGTGCCCACCTTCATGCCCACCGACTTGCCGGGATTCGCGTATTTCGCGGATTCGCTCGTGGTGAGAACCAGCCAGCAAGCCCTGCTCGGCCAGATCTCGCCCGAGGAGATGAACCGGCAATGGGCGGGCTACCTCACCAAGGCAAGGAACAAGCAGCTCGAGCGCGCCCGGCATGAGTGAGCGGGCCGAACCCTATTTGTACACGCTGCCGGCGGTGTTGCTGATCGCCGCGCTGCTGCTGGCGCCGCTGCTCATCGGTCTGTCCTACGCATTCCGCGACATCACCCTGCTCGATCCCGGCAGCGGCGGCTTCGTCGGCCTCGAGCATTTTCGCGAGCTCTACGCCGATCCGAGCTTCTGGAATGCGCTGCGCAATACCGTCACCTGGACCGCGGCCTCGGTGGCATTGCAGTTCGGACTCGGGCTGGTGCTGGCGCTGTTGCTGAGCCGCCCGTTTCGCGCACGCGGGCTGGTGCAGTTGCTGGTCTTTCTTCCCTGGGCCGTCCCGAGTTTCTTGTCGGCGCTCAACTGGGCCTGGCTGTTCAACCCGGTGGTCGGGCCGCTGCCGCACTGGTTCGCAAGCGTAGGGTTGATGAGCGCACCGGAGAATCTGCTGGCGGATCCAAAGCACGCGCTCTGGGGGCCCATCGCCGCCAATGTCTGGTGGGGCATTCCGTTCTTCGCCATCACGCTGCTGGCGGCGCTTCAATCCATTCCGCGCGATCTGTACGAAGCCGCCGCCATCGACGGCGCCGGGCCCTGGAGGCGCTTTCGCAGCATCACGCTGCCCTATCTAGCGCCGACCATGGCGATCACGATTCTGCTGCGCACCGTGTGGATCGCCAATTTCGCCGATCTCATCGTGGTAATGACCAAAGGCGGCCCGGCCGACTCGACTCAAATTCTCTCCAGCTACATTTTCACCCAGGCATTCCAGCGGCTCGACTTCGGCTACGCCTCGGCGATCGCCGCGGTGCTGCTGATGCTGCTGCTGGCGTACGCGGCGCTGCTGGTGCTGCTGCGGCATTTCCTCAACACGCGGAACTGACGGCCTTGCGCCCACGCCTCAATCGTTCCGCTCACGCAACCCTGCACTACGCGCTAATCGGCCTGTATCTCGCCTTCGCGCTGTTTCCGCTGTACTGGATGCTCAAGGTGTCGCTGACGCCCGATGATCTTCTGTACGGCGAAGGGGTGCGGCTGTGGCCGTCTCGAATCACGCTGCAGCACTACACCTCGGTCATCGAGCACAGCCAGTTTCCGCAGTTTTTCCGCAACAGCCTGATTGTCTCCGGCAGCACCGCGCTGCTGGTGACGGCGCTCGCCAGCGCCGCGGGCTACGGCTTCTCGCGCTTCCGGTTCCGCGGCAAGCTTATTATCGTCGGGCTGATGCTGGTCAGCCAAATGTTTCCGCTGGTCATGATCGTGGCGCCGATGTTCCGCCTGCTGTCACCGCTCGGACTGACCAACAGTCTCACCGGCCTGGTGCTGGTGTACACCGCCTTCAATGTGCCGTTCGCAAGCCTGCTCATGCAATCCTTCTTCGACGCCATTCCGAAGGACCTCGAGGAGGCCGCGATGATCGACGGTGCCACGCGCTTTCAGGCGTTGCGCAGCGTGATCGCGCCGCTGACGCTGCCCGGGCTCGCCGCGGCCTTCAGTTTCGTATTCACCGCGGCTTGGAGCGAATTGCTGTTCGCGCTCATGCTGAACTCATCGACCGCCGCCAGCACCTTCCCGGTCGGCCTGCTGGCCTTCGTGTCCAAATTCTCGGTGGACTTCGGACAGATGACGGCGGCAGGAGTGCTCGCGCTGCTGCCGGTATGCGGATTCTTTTTTCTGATCCAACGGCATCTGCTGCAGGGCCTCACCGCCGGCGCCGTCAAGGGTTGAACATGGCCGCGATTTCCATTCGGGGGCTGCGCAAGAGCTACGGGGCTGCCGAGGTATTGCGCGGCATCGACCTGGAGGTCAAGGCCGGCGAGTTCGTGGTGCTGGTCGGACCTTCCGGCTGCGGCAAGTCGACGCTGCTGCGCCTCATCGCCGGCCTCGAAACCGCCTCCAGCGGCGACATCCGCATCGACGGCAAGCTGGTCAACGGGCTTGCTCCCAAGGATCGGGACCTCGCCATGGTTTTCCAATCCTACGCTCTCTATCCGCACATGAGCGTGCGCGACAACATGAGTTTCAGCCTGAAACTGCGCGGCATGCCGCGCGCAAGGATCGAGGCGGCCGTGCGCGCGGCCAGCGCGACCTTGGGGATACAGGAGTTGCTGGACCGCAAGCCCAGAGCCCTGTCGGGAGGCCAAAAGCAGCGGGTCGCGATGGGGCGCGCCATGGTGCGCTCGCCGCAGGCCTTCCTCTTCGATGAGCCGCTTTCCAACCTGGATGCGCGCCTGCGCGAGCAGATGCGCTACGAGATCCGCAAGCTTCAGCGCCAGCTGGGCACCACCTCGATCTACGTGACCCACGATCAGATCGAAGCCATGACCATGGCCGACCGGATCGTCGCCATGAACGAGGGCGTGGTGCAGCAGGTCGGCACACCCGGCGAGCTGTATGACGACCCGGCGAATGTCTTCGTCGGCGGCTTCATCGGCTCGCCGGGCATGAACTATCTCGGGGCAACCCTGATGCGCGCAGAGTCCGGCGACATGCTCGACCTGATGCTGGGGACGGCGCTGCTGGCGCGCGTGCCCCGCCCCGCCGCTTGGTGCAGCGCCGGGGAGCGCGTAACCGTCGGCCTGCGGCCGGAGCGTATTGCGATGGGTGCGCCGGCCGAAGGGATTGCTGCACAGGTCGAGCTGTCGGAGCCCACCGGCCTCGGAGTGGTGCTGCACCTCTCGTTCGCGGGGCAGCGGCTCACGGTGTTCACGTCGGGAAGGCCGCAGGCCAGGGTCAACGACTGGGTGGGCCTGCGGGTGGCCGCCGCCGACATTCTGCTGTTCGACGCCTCGAGCGGCGTGCGTCTGCGCTAGTCAGTGTGCGCTTCGCGATGCCGGATGTCGGGCAGGAACACGGCGACGACGCCGAGCAGCGGCAGGTAGGCGCACATCCGGTAGACGAACTCGATGCCTCTGGCGTCCGCAAGGCTGCCCAGAACCGCG
>Ga0302320_10022594_pt1 | contig 12406 bp, 11 predicted proteins | sample Bog_T0_3_FD_202130 | JGI IMG/M metagenome (GOLD analysis project Ga0302320, IMG submission 202130) | Peat permafrost microbial communities from Stordalen Mire near Abisko, Sweden - Bog_T0_3 | ecosystem: Environmental > Terrestrial > Soil > Wetlands > Peat | place: Sweden: Abisko, Stordalen Mire...
GGAATGATGCAAAAAGTGCAGGGATGGTTGCAGCCCTCGGCGATCTTGACGTACGCGAAATGCTTGGGCGTCAGGCGGAAGCGGGGCGTGTCGAAATCGGGGATGAAGGTCGATTTGAGGGTGACGTAGCTGGCCGGCATTTCGCCCCGCTCCTTGGCAAAGATCTCCTCGATGATCGGCGCCACCTGGGTGACCTGGTCCAGGCCGATGAAGGCGTCGACTTCGGGGATCTCGCCGGGGAGGTCGCGGGAGAAGCGCTGGGACATGCAGCCGGCCACAATCAGCTTTTGCCCGCTTCGGCGCTTGCTCAGGCCGCGCCGGCGATGGGCTTCCAGGATGTGGCTGATCGACTCCTCCTTGGAAGAGTCGATGAATGAGCACGTATTGACGATGACGACGTCAGCCTGGTCGGCTTCCGCGATCACTGACATCCCGGCCTGGTGCAGGTGGCCGACCATTATCTCGCTATCGACGAGATTCTTGGCGCAGCCGAGAGAAACGAGACTGACCTTGATCACTTACTGGCTTTGGCCGTCTTCGCGGCGGCCCGCTTGCGCTTGAGATAGGCAACCCGGCGTTTCTTTTTGATACCCTTGTTATGCTGTTGGCTCATATGGATGTTAAATGGAGAATGGTTATCTTCCTCGGACCGGCCATCAGAGTCAAGCGGGAGGGAGAAGAGGCGGAAACCGGAATTGAGCCCTCAGGAGGCAGCGGTCAGGTCAAATTTCAGTTGGGCGGCGAGCGCCTGATGCTTAATGCCGTAGAATCGGGCGAAATCCCGAATCGCCTGGGCGATGGTGCCGTCGTAGCGGGGACCGCCCTGGATGGCCGCGATCATCAAGTTCTTCGGTGTGTGCTCGACCGAGACGAATTCGAAAACCTTGGTCCGGTAGCCGGCCCACTCCAATAATTGAGCCCGCAGGGCGTCGGTGACGAATTCCGCCTGCCGTTCCTGGAAAATGCCGTGGCGGAGAGCCTCGACCAGAACCGGCGGGGCAGCCAATTGCGGTCGGATCTCCTTTTGGCAACAGGGCGAAACGATGAGGAGCCGGGCTCCGGCGGCGATCCCTTTGGCCAGCGCATCGTCGGTTGCGGTGTCGCAGGCGTGGAGCGCGATGAGGATGTCGAGGGGCTCCAGTGGTGTACTCGCGATCGATCCGGCCACAAAGGAAAGACGGGCGGCCATTCCCTCCTGGGTGGCGACCCGGTTGCAAAGGTCGACCAAATCCGGCCGGGCCTCGATTCCCTTAACCTGGCTCTTTTCGCCCAGGAGCGCACTGACGGCGAAGGTCAGGTAGCCCTTGCCCGAGCCCATGTCGACGACGCGGAGACCGCCGGGGCTCTCGGCCAGGCCCGCTTCCACGGTCAGGTGGCCGAGCAATTCCGCGAATTTTTGGATCTGCCGAAATTTGGCGCTCATCCCTTCGCGCGGTTGGCCCCGTTCGTTGGTCACCCCGAGGGCCTGCAGCCAGCCGGCCGCCGCCGCGATGGGGCGCACCTTGTCGTGATCGTGAGCGGCCGGCGCGGGGGTGGCCTGGGCAGCCACGGTCCGGAGGCGGGCCCGGCCGTCGGCTTCGAGCTCGAGCTGGGAGGTCTGGGTGGGCGTGAAGAGATGGGCGGAGAGAAAATCAGTGCCAATGAGGGATTCCAACAGCCCCAGGGCCTCGGCCGCGGGATGGTTCTTGGTGATGTCCCGAGTCTTGTGCCGCCAGACGAAGGCGAAGCGCGGGCCGGCTTGCAGCGTGACCGGCCGGACAAAAAGGTTCTGGACCGACGGGTCGGCGCCCCGGTGGCGGCCCAAGGTGAGCTTGACCAACGTGCTCTGCTCGACCGCGGCGCGAAGCTGGGCGAGGAAGCGGGTGCGGCCTTCGTTCATAGCGAAAAGGCGGGCACGTAAAAGCCGATCGCCTCGCGTTGCCACCAATAGCCGGTGGCGGAGCGCTCCGCCGGCGTGGTGAAGCGATAGTCGTAGAGTACGACCCGGATCGATTTCGGCGGATGGTCGGGAAAGGGATTGTGCTCGATCAGCGACAGGACCTCGGGGGTTCCGCGCAGCAGATGCACACACAAGGTCAGCACCCAGCGATTATCGTCCGGCGGACTGAGGGCGGCAAACCAAAGCTGCCAGTCCAGCCGGGGCTGGAAAGGGGCGACAAAATCCGGTCGGCGGGCGGGATCGCCAGGCTTGTGCGGCAATTCGTAGGCGCGCCAGTCCCGACCGTCGTCGCTGCCTTGGATGACCAGCTCGCGCCGGCGGGTGGTCATGACCGCAAACAGCCCGTAGTTGTTCAGGCTGCGAAAGGGCGCGACCACCTCGACCAGGGAGACCAGGGGTGGATACTGGGCGACCGCCGGCGAAAAATCCATCAGGGCCTCGACCCCGGTGATCAGGATGACCAAGCCGGCGACGAGACGGAGACAGAAGCCCGGCGGGTGCTCGGACCGGCCGGGTTCCGGCGCGGGGGACCAGCGTTCGAGGAACCGGGCCAGGCCGCCCCAGAATTCATCGTCCAGGCACAGCAGGCAGAGGGCGGCCGTGAGCAGATTGAAGAAGGTGTAGTTGCCGGTGGCGGCGATCAGGATCTGAAAGCCGATGAGCACCAGGGCGGCGGCCCGGCGCCAGCGTTTGGTCGCGGGCAGCCCCCACGGCACCAGCAGTTCGATCGCGAACATGATTGCGCAGCAGAGCCACTGAACGCGCAGGGGCAGTTGCTGCGCGTACCAGGCGAGGGCGGTGGGGAGCGGCTGGGTCTGGTAGTGAAAAGCCAGGGCGGTGAAATGCCGCCATTGGGGGTCTCCGCTCGTCAATTTCACCAGGCCGGACAGGAGCATGAGCCGGAAGAGGAGCCAGACCAGGAGGCCGCGGCCCAGGGCCGCTGGCTCGGTCCGCCGCCAACCGGGCCGGAGCGACCAGGGGGCGAGGAAAATGGCCAGGAGCGTGGTCTCGAGCAGCAAGGCGTCCCATTGAAAGTCGAAAAAGATCTGGCCCGCGCAGGCGAGGGACAGGTAGTCGAGCCAGAGCAACGCCAGGCACAAGGCCGGTGCGATTCCGGCGAAAAGCAGCAACGCCAGCACGATCCCGGCGGCGCAGAGCGCCGGAAGGGCCGCGCCCGTGCCCAGCCACCAGCAGAGCGAGGGCAGCTGCCAGTATCGCGACCAGCCCAGGTGCTGATGGACGTAGGCGAAGAGCCGGGCCGCCGGCAGGAGGCCGTGGGGGCCGATCAGCCCGGGCGCCTGGGTCCAAAAGGAGACAAACGCGATGAGATGGATCACGGCCAGAATCCGCAGGAATAGCCAGCTGCTCAGGCTGTAGTGCTCGGATTTCATTTCAACTGCGCGAGCGCGGCTGTGGCGGCGGCGTTATGCGGATCGAGGAGGAGGACTTCGCGGTAGGCCCGCCGGGCCGTCTCCGTCTTGCCTTTGCGGCCAAAGTAGCGACCGAGCCAGAGGAAGGCCTGCCGGCCGCGAATGGAATCGCGCCGGGCGATTTCGCCTGCCTGAGCGAAGGCCTTGCTGGTTTCACCCAGCGGCCACGGCGCCTCGGCGTTGAAGCGCATGAGCCCGTAGCGCCCGTCCAGATTCTCAGGGTCGAGAACGATGGCCTTTTCCATCAGGTCGCGGCCCTGCTTCGCAAGCGAGTAGGAACGGTGCACCCTGGCCAGTTGGAGGCAATTGCCGGCATAGTCGGCCAGGTAGTCCGGATTGGCCGGGACCAACTCGGATGCCTTTTGCAGCCAGGGGGCGGCGGCGGCGTTAGCGCCGGGATCCCCCCGGTGGCTGAGGGCTAGGCCCAGGGTGTGGCAGGCCTCGGCGTTGCCGGGCTCCTGCGCCACCACCGGGGCGAGCGCAACGCAGGCCTCGGCATAGCGCTGGCTTTCGTACAACCGGACCCCGGCCGCGGTGGCGGACTCGCCCCGCACCCAGCTGGCCGTGCCGGCGAGCAGCAGAACGAAGCCCAGCCTCATCGGCTCGCGTACGCCTGCTTCAGCTCGGCCGCGACGTTGGGCGGTACGAAATGAGCGACGTCGCCGCCATATTTGGCCACCTGCTTGACCAGCGAGGAGCTGGTGTAGCTGAATTGCTCGTTCGGCATGACGAAGAGCGTTTCCACCTCGGGCTCGAGATGGCGGTTCATCAGCGCCATGTTGAACTCGAACTCGAAGTCAGAGAGCGCCCGCAGGCCGCGGATGATGGCGTCCGCTTTTTGCGCCCGGGCGAACTCGACCAGCAGGCCGCTGAATTCTGTGACCTTGACGTTGGGATGGATCGAGACGTTGGCCAGGACCATGGCCAGGCGCTGTTGCGGCGTGAACAGGGGGTCCTTGCCCGGATTATGGGCGATCGCGACCGTGACTTGATCGAAGAGACGGGCGGCCCGGGCCAGGACATCGAGATGTCCGTAGGTGATGGGATCGAACGTGCCCGGATAGATGCAGTGGCGCATGAAGGGTGGCGGAGGGCGAAACCATAAAACTTGCCCGCCAATAGAAAAGATAAAACCCCGCCCCCGGCCCGGCGGCTCGCCTTTCCTGTTGCGGCTTGGCCGTAACCGCTGTTCATATTGGCGGGCTATTGCCGATGAATCTTCCCAATGTCATCACCCTGTCACGCATCCCGCTGATGTTTGTCATCGTCGGGCTGATGTACTGTGACTGGGTCGGGGCGGCCACGCTGGCGTTCTTCCTTTTTCTCGCCGCCGCCTCGGGGGACTGGCTCGACGGCTACATCGCCCGCAAGCGCGGCCTGATCACGAATTTTGGCAAGCTGATGGATGCCTTGGCGGACAAGATCATGGTGATGGGCCTGGTCATCGGCTTTGTCGGCAGCCCGGCGCACCAGATCAGCGTGCCGCTCGCCCTGATCACGCTCTGCCGGGAATTTGTCGTCACGGGAATGCGGCTGATCGCCGCCTCGAAGGGCGTGATCGTGCCGGCCGATAAGGGGGGGAAGTCGAAGACCATCACCCAGCTGATTGCCCTGGGCTTTCTGCTCGGAGCGCCGGTGGTGGGCCACGACTTCAGCTCTTTGAGCGGCCGAGATCTCAGCCATGTCAGCGCCGTCGTTTCGGAAATCGGCCAGGTGATCTTCTGGCTCGGGACGATTCTCGCGGTCTGGTCGGGCTGGCGCTATCTCACCCAGTTCAAGGGCGTCGTCTTCGAGCCGGCCGATTGAGCCGGCGAGAGTGCGCCCGCCTTCCGCGCCCCGATGAGACTGCCCCAGCCGATCTGGCCCCGCTTTCTTTCCACCCCGACGATTCTGGCCTGGGCGACCTTGGGCCCGGTCGGCCGGCGGCTGCGGGCGCCCGGTACCTGGGGTTCGTTCGCCGGGATCCTCTACTTTTTGGTCATCTTTCGGCCCTTCGAAGGCGCCAGCCCGCTGCTCGATGCGCTCAAGAACCTCCTCTTGAGCATCGGCGGGGGCTTTGTCGCCGTCGGCATTTGCGGCGAGGCCGAGTTCCGGCTCGGCCGGAAGGATCCCGGCGAGGTCATACTGGACGAGATGGTGGCGATGCCGCTCTGCTTTCTGGGCTGGCCGCTCCTCCTGCATCAGATCCCGCCCTGGGCGCTGTGCCTGCTGGCCTTCGCTCTCTTTCGCTTTTTCGACATCCTCAAGCCCCTGGGGATTGCCCGCCTGCAGAACCTGCCCGGCGGCTGGGGCGTCGTGCTGGACGACACCGCGGCGGCCTTGGCGACCTGTGGCGTGATGCACCTCGCCCGCCTCGGCTGGCTCTGGTGGCAGCTGCGGGGCTAGGTCCAATACTGTTCACTTAAGGTCGAAGGTGAATTAGGACCAAGCGATAACGTGGTCGAAGGATGGGTTGGAAGCCACGCGGGCGCAGTGGGAAATTGGACATCTTGCGCTTGAGGCCGCGAGGGACGGAGCGACCGCGGCTGGAGGCGACGCGGGGCTGGGCCAACTCAACGAGGAGGCGGTGGTGGCGTGCGCGGCGCAGCAGAGGGGGGAAAAACTGGCGGGGCGGCCAGTTTGCGACGAACGACGCGGACGGCGTGAGTGAAGGAGAGCTGGTCTGGATCGAGGGTATCTTGGCCAGCGGCTTCGAGCATCAGGCCGCGGACGGCATAGTGGGCGAGGCAGAGACCGTAGAACTCCTGGCGGACAAGTTCCGGAGTTTTGCTGCGAAGGACGACGTGGGCGCCGCGCAGATGGGTCTTGAACTCGTCGTAGACTCCCTCGTGCTCCCAGCGCTGAGGATAGAGTGTGGCCAGGGCGGCGGCGGGGGCCACGGCCGGATCGAGCAGCGAGGTTACCAGCCGAAAGCTCGTATTGGCCGGCTGCACCCGGTACTCGACGACCCGAACCTTGAGACCTGGCTGGTGGGGACGGCGTACGCTGCGGCTGACGCCAATCTGGCTCAGATAGCTGCCGTCGCTGAGGCGCTCGTCCACCGCCAGGGTCACGTCCTCGCGGATGCGGACCAGGAACTGGGCCCCAGTGGAGGCGACTTCTCTCAGAAAATCCTGCGCGGCGTAGTGCCGGTCGCCGAGCAACAGCATGTCGCGGCTGAGCCGCGGCAGGAGTCGCCGACCGAGCGCCAGCTCGGTCGTGGCGTAGCGGCCCATCTCCGCGGCAAAGATCAAGTGCGTGCCGGTTTCCACCAACGCCACAAACCGTAACGCCGGAAACGCGGCCGAGCCACGATCAGCACCCGCTCGACCGAACCCGGAATCGTTTTCCGGAGTGTCCGGCACCGCCAGGGTGCTGCCGTCGATCGAGACTAAGCGGTAGCCCGCAAAAAATGCTCCCGGGCTGTCCGGGGCCGCTCGCGGCCCGCACTCGGCATAGAGCGCTTCCATCGGCCCGGACCCCAGTCGCTGCCGGGCCTGCGCAATGGCGGACTTGCCCGCCACCCGCACCGGCTCAGCTCCCTCCAACCAGCCCAACCCCTCGACCAGGCAGCGTAACACCTCCTCGTAGGCGGCGGGCAAAAACAAACCCAGGGCGATCACGTAATAAACCATCACGTCCATGGGTAGATCCCGCTGACGCTCACTCTGCTTGTCCACCCTGGCCAGGATCGACCGCACCTTACTCCGCGGGTACGCTCGACCCAAGACGCCCACACTGAGCGCTTCCGCGATCCGAAGCCCGTTAGTAATCCGCTTAGCAGTCCGCGCCACGCCACTTTCCTGGCGGCGCTTTTAGCCGACGTCAATCCTTAAGTGAACAGTATTGGGGCTAGGGCAGGGCGATCAGCTGGTCGATCGGGAGTTTGACCAGCAGGCCCTGGCGCAGGACGTCGACCGAAACGACAATTCCCTGGGGGTTGGCGGCATCGTCGACGAACCCTTCGAGGCCGTGGAGCGGCCCGCCCGCCACCCGCACCCGCCGCCCGCGGGTCAGGAGGGGCAGGACGGTCAGCTCATAGCCGGAAGCGACCATGGCTTTGACGCTGTCCAACTGGCGGAGAAAGAGGATCTCGTCGCTTACCGGAATGGCGCGGGCCAGCAGGTCCTGCTGGTAGATCCGGGCTTTGCGCTCGAGCGGAATGCGGGTGAAGACGTAGCCCGGGAAGAGGGGTTTGGTGAAGCGCTTGACCTGCTGGGCGTAGCGCCGGACGCTCTGCACCAGCGGCAGGTAATGCTCGAACTGCTCCGCCTTCATCAGGGCGGCGAATTTCTTTTCGCACCGCGGCTTGGTATGGCAGACAAACCAGGTGAGGTCGGACGGCGCCGCGGCGGCGGTTGGCTCGCTCCCGATCACGCTTGGCCCGAAGGTTCGGCCGCGGGATGGATCCGGCGCATCAATTCGGCCGCGGCCAGCTGGCCGGGAGCCACCACCGAGTCGAGGAAGCCGTAGGTCAGGCAGGAGCCGCGCGCGGGATAGGCCGTGCGGGTGATCTGGCCTTTGGCCCCCATCCCAATCAGGCAGAGCAGGGTGGCCCGCGGCTCGGTCAGGACCGCATCCAACACCGCGAGATCGGCGTCGGTGTGGATCATGGTGGCGAGCTTCACAATCGGCGCGAAATGTTCGCCCCCAGCAATAATCGCCTCAAGGGCCGCTCGCGGCGGCGTGCCGGCAAAGTCGTGGAAGGAGATGATCAGGGTTTTGCCGGCCTGGTCCGCCTCCGGCTTGATGGCGCCGGCCAAGCCGCTGCTCAACTCGACGTCCAAGAGCGAGGCACAGCTCAGGGCCTCACGAAATATTTGCAGGCTCTGCGCGTCGGTCCGCGCGGACTTGCCGCCCTCCTTGACGCTGCGGAGGGTCAGGAGCACCGGGGTGCCGGCCGCCTCGATGGCCCGGCAGGCCTCGGCCCAGCGGGGGATTTCTCCGATCTGGTCGAGGCGGACTTCCGCGATGTCGCACGAGCCCCGGCGCTGCCGGGGAAAGTCTTCCAGGCAGGCACGGGTCGTGATCGTCCCGACGACTCGGGGCGAGGTTCGACCGATTTCCAGACCGTTGGCGGCGACGCGATGCATCCATCCAAAGGAAAGCCCCGGGGGCGCACGCACGCAAACGCAAAGCGCACGCTTAGGAGAAGTGGCGCAGCGACCATCCGGCCAGGGCGCCCAAGAGCGCGAGAGCCGCTGCCGACCAGGCCGTCAGGGCGGCAGCCGACCGGCCCCGGGTGGGCAGGAGGCTGAATCCGCAGCCGACGGCCAGGCTGACGGCGAAGGCCGCCGGTCCCACCCAGAGAAAGCTGATTTTGGGTTGCCCGGTGAACAGATCCCAGTAGGCGATCTCCACCGCCGCGGTCGTGCTGTAAAGCGCCCCGAAGATCGCGCCGAAGGGCGTGGCGAACGGCACGAAGATCGCGAGAAAAAATAGGCCGAAGAGCGGACAGGTCAGGAGGTTCACGGTCTTGCCCGCGACCTCGATCAAATCGCCCTGGACCGATCCCATCCCGACGGTGGCCCCCACGACCACGGCGCCGACCCCCACGGCCAGCCAGTGGGCGGTGCGCAGCTTCGCCGCTTCGGGCCGGCCCGGACGGCCGAGTTCGATAAAATCTTCCGCCACGACCGTGACGACCGAATTGATGCCGGAACTCAGCCCGGACATGGCGGCGGAGAGGATGCCGGCGATGACCAGCCCGGCGACGCCACTGGGCAGAAAATGGCTGATGTAGTGGGGAAAGAAAACGTCGCCGTCGGCGGCGAAGCTGGCGCCCGGAGGCCGGGCTTCGGGATGGAGACGGTAAAAGCCGAGCAGGGCGGCACCGGTCAGGGCCAGGACCGTGCCGATGAGGGCGAGCGAGACGATCTTGAGCAGATAAGCGCGGCGCGCCGCGGCGGCGTCGCGGGTGGCCAGGAAACGCTGCACGGACGACTGGTTGGATCCGGCGGCGCAAAAAACCACCAGAGTTTGGCTGAGCAGAGCCAGGGCGAGGCTGGCCCGGAGGTGCGGGTCGAGGCTGAAGAGAGGCTGGGCCGGCCAATGCGCCTCCCAGTGGGTCGGCCACCACGGCGCCACGCCCCCGAGCCGGAACGAGATCGACGCGATGGTCAGGAGGGCTCCGAGGAGCAGGACGAAGAACTGCACCACCTCCGTGACCATGACGGCGCGGAAGCCGCCGAGGAGCGTATAGCTGGTCGTGACCGTGGCGATGCCCAGGGCGAGCGGGTCGGCCCAGCGCGGATCGCAGCCGAAGACATGGATCAGGATGGCGGAGCCGGTGTAAAGAATCAGCGCCATCCAGAGCAGCCGGCTCACGATGAAGATGGCCGAGCCCAGCTGGCGTCCGCCGCGGCCGAGGCGCGCTTCCAAGAGCTGGTAGGCGCTGGTGATGGGCAGCCGCATGATGGCGGGAATCAGCCAGCGCCCCACCGTCACTTGCAGGATGGGGATGCTGAGGATGGCGACGCCCACGGCCAAAGTCGGCCCGTACTGGATGTATTCGCCCGCGGTCGCGACATAAGTGATGACGCTGAAAAACGACGCCAGCATGGAGAGGCCGGCCAGGAAGGGACCGGCGCGCCGGTTGCCGATGAAATACTCTTCCACCGTGCTCTGGCGCCGGGAGTAATACCAGCCGATCCCGAGCAGAACGCCGGTGTAGGCTGCCAGCACGGACCAATCGAAGCCGCCGAAGGCATGCGGCCGGAGCGCGGGCGAAATCATGGCGCGAGCGGAGAGCGGAGCATTTCCGCCCTCCAGCGGGCCAGAGTTGGCGGCCATTCGCCACCGTTTTCGGCGGTTTTTTTTCTGGTTCCCCCGCGCGATTCCTGGAACGGTGAGGCATGCCCGCGAAAGCCCCTCCGACCCGCCCGAACATTCTTTTGATCATGAGCGATGAGCATGCGGCGCACATCGCCGGGTATGCCGGCGATCGCCAGATCCGCACGCCCCAGCTCGACCGCCTGGAAAGCCAGTCCAGCCGGTTCGAACAGGCCTATTGCACCTCCCCGGCCTGCACCCCCTCGCGCATGTGCATCCTCACGGGCAAGGAGCCCTACCGCTGCGCCGCCTGGGGCAACCACTGGATGATTTTCCCCGAGCACAAGACCTGGCCGGCGCATTTTGCCGCCCATGGCTACGCCACCAGTTTGGTGGGGAAAATGCATTTCGGCGGAAAGGATCAGATGCAGGGGTTTCAGGTTCGGCCCTACGGGGACTTCCGCCATGGTCTCGGGCACCAGCCGGAGCCGCTCGCGCTTTTTCCGGGGTACAACGCGCAGGAGAGCGCCGGGGTGTGCGAGATTCCGGAAAGCCTCAATCACGACGTGGTCGTGACGCGCGAAACCCTCGCGCAGGTGCTGGAACACCGCGCCGCCCGGCCGCAGCAGCCCTGGTTTGTCTGCGCCTCCTATACCCGGCCGCATTCGCCCTTCACCGCTCCGGCGCGTTTTTTCCGGCGCTACGAGGGCAAGGTATTCGCCGAGCCCCTCCCGAAAAATCCCGAAGCCGAATACGATCCGTATATGCTCGGGCTGGCGAAGAAGAGCTGGCAGATCGAGACCACCCAGGCGCGCAATGATCGCGGGCTTCAGGGCTATTATGCGGCTTTGGATTTTGTCGACGATTGCATCGGCGAGTTGCTCCGCGGCCTGGAAGAGGCCGGCGCCCTCGACCATACCATCGTGATCTACACGAGCGATCATGGCGACCTGTGCGGGCGGCACGGCTATTTTGGGAAGGGCGTGCATTTTGAGGAAGCGATCCGCGTGCCTCTGCTCATCCGCCTGCCCCAGGGCCAGCGCCGCCACCGGGTCATCCAGCGGCCGGTTTCGCTCATGGACCTGTATCCCACCGCCTGCGGGCTGGCCGGACTGCCGGTCCCGCGGGGCCTGGACGGCCTTGACCTGTCCCGCCGGGTCCGCTCCGGCCGGCAGAACGCCTGGCCGCGCGCCACGGTCAGCTCGATGTATTGCCAATGGGGCGCCCGGATCAACTACACCAAGCAGGCCTTCGACACGACCCCCTATGCCGCCTTTCGCAGCCTGCGGTGGCGGGACTGGAAGTACGTGGCCATCCAGGGCGGGCGGCCCCTCTTGTTCAATCTGAAGACGGACCCGTTGGAGCGGACCAACCTCGCCGGGCAGGCGCGGCATGCGAAATTGCTCCGCCGCTTGGATGCCCTGACCTTTGCCGGATATTCCTGGAGAAAATACCAGAGCCAGCTGCGGCGGGATCGCCGACGGATTCCGAAGTACGCTTCTGGCCTGCGCCCGACCACGCCCAACCAGTATCAATTTCCCGACGGCCGGAGATTTGACGCCGAGGCCTCGCTTTATCAGGACCGGTTTCTCGTCCTCCCCCCGCACATGACGGGCGGGATCATTCCCCAGCAGGTCTTCTAGATCAAAAGGGGTTGGCCGTTTCCACGAAAACCCAGGGCAGTCCAAACTTCGCGCTCAGTTCGGCCGCCAGCGCTTTCACTCCGTGGACCTCGGTGGCATAGTGCCCGCAGAGGTAAAGGTTGAGGCGCTCCTCCTGGGCCCGGTTGAAATGCTCTTCCCGCAGTTCCCCGGTGACGAGCGTGTCCACGCCCGTGCCGGCCAGGGCGCCGATGGCGCCGGCGCCGCTGCCACTGCAAAAGGCCACCTCGCGGGGCGTGGCCGAGCCGCACTCGATGGCTAGAACCCGGGGATAGAGCTGCTCGAGGCGGGCGCGCAAGGCCGCCCGGGTCGAGGCATGGGTGGCAATCAGGCCGATGTCGCCGCCCGGATTGGGATAGAAACCGCGGGCGCGCGCCAGGCCCAGCTGGCGGGCGAGGAGGGCGTTGTTGCCGATCTCGGGATGGGCATCGAGCGGCAGGTGGTTGGAATACAGAGCGCAGTTGCCCCGGATCAAGGCGGCGACTCGCTCGTAGACCCCGCCGGTCAGCGGCCGGGGCATGTCCCAGTACATGCCATGGTGAACGAGAAGAAAATCTACGCCTTGGGCCACGGCGCTTTGAAACGGCGCCATCCCGGCGTCGACGGCGGCGCCGATCTTGGTCACC